>Ga0137415_10000648_pt1 | contig 33965 bp, 27 predicted proteins | sample CZODoug3_1_1_16f_FD_183082 | JGI IMG/M metagenome (GOLD analysis project Ga0137415, IMG submission 183082) | Vadose zone soil fungal communities from Angelo Coast Range Reserve, California, USA - CZODoug3_1_1_16fungal (Hybrid Assembly) | ecosystem: Environmental > Terrestrial > Soil > Vadose...
ATCACCCGAAGGGCACCCGGTCTGCGAGGGGCGCGCATTGTCCTAGGCCCCACCCGAGAGTGTCAACCGTCAGGCCGCCCCGGCGTCGCGCGAATCCGCGGAGATTGCCAAATTGTCAGCCGTTCCAGTGACTTACGGCGCAGAACAGCGCCCGCTGGCCAAGCCGCAGGTTCCTCAGCGGCATCGAGCGACTGCCTCGGTAAGCCCCGTCAGCTGTCCGAGGGACGACCCTCAGACGTTAAACCGAAAATGCATCACGTCCCCCTCTCGGACGATGTACTCCTTCCCCTCCAAGCGCAGCTTCCCAGCCTCCTTAGCCCCCGCCTCCCCACGTCCGGCGATGTAATCAGCAAACGCGATCACCTCGGCGCGGATGAACCCATGCTCAAAATCCGTATGAATCACCCCCGCCGCCTGCGGCGCAGTGGACCCCTTGCGCACCGTCCAGGCGCGAGTCTCCTTCGGTCCAACGGTGAAGTAAGTCAGCAGACCAAGCAGCGTGTAGGCACCGCGGATGACACGATTGAGCCCGGGCTCCTCCAGACCTAACTCGGCGAGAAACTCCGCCCGATCGGCTTCCTCCAACTGAGCGATCTCTGCTTCGATAGCCGCGCACACTGCCACGACCACAGCGCCTTCCGTGGCGGCGCGCTTCTCCACAGCAGCGAGCAGCGGGTTGTTATGAAAACCCGACTCAGACACGTTGGCAACATACATAACCGGCTTCGCGGTCAGCAGTTGCAACTCGCGCAAATCGAGACGCTCTTCGGGAGTGAGCTGCATGGCGCGCACCGGCTTCACGGCATCGAGCTGCACTTTCACCCGCTCAAAAAGCGCGTGTTTGCGCAGGGCGTCTTTGTCGCCGCCCTTGCTCGCCTTCGCAGCCCGATCGATTGCCTTCTCAACGGCAGTCATATCGGCCAGCGCGAGCTCAGTGTCGATGATGTCGATGTCGGCAAGCGGATCGACCTTACCGGCGACATGGATGATGTCGGTGCTCTCGAAACATCGCACGACATGCGAGATTGCATCGACCTCGCGGATATGGGCGAGAAACTTGTTGCCCAGGCCCTCGCCCTGAGACGCACCAGCGACCAGGCCTGCGATGTCCACAAACTCAACCGTCGTGGGAATGATCTTTTCGGAATGCGCGATGTCGGAGAGCTGCTGCAAGCGCGGATCCGGCACCGGCACGACACCAACGTTGGGGTCGATCGTGCAGAAAGGGTAGTTTTCAGCCGCGATCTGCGCGCGTGTGAGCGCATTAAAAAGCGTCGATTTCCCGACGTTGGGTAAGCCCACGATACCGCAGCGAATGGCCATTTGAGTAAATCGCTCCTAAAAATTAATCCGCCACGACAGCGTTCCAACAAACGGCGCCGGCGGCGCATCCGGGACCGGCGGCGCCCTCACCTAAACCGCCCCCGCCCCACCCGGCAACCCATTCCGCGAATGCAACCGATGCGTAGCCTTCTGCCCACCCTCAGAAATCAACAGCGGCACCACATCCAACCCGGCACCAATAGCATCCTCAATCAACCGGGTGTCTTCCGCAGAAGGCCGCCCCAACACATAATTCAACACCGCAGTCCGGTCACCCGGGTGCCCGATCCCGATGCGAAATCGCCAGAACTGATCGCCCACCTGCGGGGCAATATCCCGGATGCCGTTGTGCCCGGCGGCCCCGCCACCCTGCTTCAGCTTGATGACGCCGGCAGGAAAATCGAGGTCGTCGTACGCGACCAGTATCGAGTCGACGGGAATCTTGTAGAAATTCGCGACGCTCTGGACCGGCCCACCACTGCGGTTCATGAAGCTCATCGGCTTCAGCAACCACACCTCGGTACCGTCGATGCGCACCTTCGCGAGCTCACCCTGGTGGCGTGAATCGCTGCGGAACGTCCCGCCGGAGCGGCGAGCCAACTCATCGACGAGCCAGAACCCGGCGTTGTGCCGCGTCCGCGCGTATTCAGCCCCGGGGTTACCGAGTCCGACAATGAGCTTGAGGGGCACACCTGACATGACAATGACGAGGTCTGAAAGTAAGTGCAGACGCGATCTGCACTGTTGATAAAAAGCGGCTCCGGGAACTGCGACCGGCCGACAACGTCCCGGCCGCCCGATGCGCCAACGCCGGGGGGGCAAACGCCCTCCGCAACGTGGGCAGCGAACCCCGCCCGTCGGCACAACACCGACGGCGGGGCCCGAGCACGAGCCTTACTTCTTCCCGCCTTCCTTCTTCGCAGGAGCGGCTTCCGCCTTCGCGTCGCCCTTCTTCGCATCGGCAGCAGGAGCTGCGGCAGCGCCAGCAGCGGCTGCACCCTCGGCGGGTGCGGCGGCAGCGGCTTCTGCAACCGGCTCCGGCTCTGCAGCGCGCGGGCTGTGGATCGACACAACAGGCGCATTTCGATGTGAAAGCTCGGGAATCGAGACACCCGCGGGCAGCGGAATGTCAGACAGGAACTTCGTCTCGTTGAGGCTCATGCCCGACACGTCCAGCTCGAGGAACTCCGGCAGGTCCTTGGGCAACGTAACGACTTCGACGTCCGCGCGCATGTGCGACACGACGCCGCCCTGGACTTTGACGCCCGGTGAAATCGACTCGCCCTTGAAGTGAATCGGCAGTTTCAGGCGGATCTGCTCGTTCTCAACGACGCGCTGCAAATCCACGTGAACGACCACATTCTTTGCGGGATGCATCTGCACGTCTTTGACGATCGCTTCCTGCTGCGTGCCGTTGCTGATCTTCAGCTGCACTATCGATGAATAGAAACGCTCGTCACCGATCATGGTCAGCAGGTTCTGCTGATCGAGGATCAACGCCTGCGCGTCTTTGTGACCGCCATAGATAATGGCCGGAACCTTGCCCGTGTGACGCAGGCGGCGGCTCGCACCCTTGCCTTGCATCTCGCGGAGGTCCGCACCGAAGGTGAATGAAATACGCATTAAAGTCTCCAGTAGTTACAACACGTGCCCCAACCGCGACCAGGAGGGACACACCTTCTCAACAATCAGCCGAATCGCTTCGGCTGACATCTAATCCACGTACAACGAACTGACCGACTCCTCATCCCGTATGCGCCGAATGGTCTCGGCCAGCAACGCGGCAACCGACAACTGCCGAATCCGCCCACATTCCTTGGCAGCCTTCGACAACGGAATCGTGTCCGTAACAATCAACTCATCCAACGCCGACTTTGTAATCCTCTCAATGGCGGCGCCAGAGAGAATCGGATGAGTGATGTAGGCGACAACCTTGAGCGCGCCATCATCCTTCAACGCCTGCGCAGCCAGACAAAGCGTGCCGGCCGTGTCGATCATGTCGTCCACGAGCACGCACGTCTTGCCCTCAACCTCGCCGATGATGTTCATCACCTTCGACTCATTCGGCCGCGGGCGCCGCTTGTCGATGATCGCCAACTCGGAATCGTCGAGCCGCTTCGCGAACGCACGGGCACGCACGACGCCTCCAACATCAGGCGACACGATGATCTTGTTCGGGTACGTCTGCTTCCAGGCGTCACCCAACAAAACAGGCGACGCGTAAACATTATCGACAGGGATATCAAAGAACCCCTGTATCTGGTCCGCATGCAGGTCAACCGTCAACAACCGATTGACCCCGGCCCCCGAAATCATGTTCGCAACCATTCGTGCCGTGATGGCCGAACGGGTGGCCCGCGGCCGCCGATCCTGGCGCGAGTAACCGAAATACGGCACGACCGCGGTGATCCGTGCGGCGGAGGCGCGCCGGCAGGCGTCGACCATCACCAACAATTCCATCAGTGTGTCGTTGGCTGGAGGACAGGTCGGCTGGAGGATGAATACGTCGCGTCCGCGGACGTTTTCCATCAACTCGACATTGATCTCCCCGTCACTGAACCTGCCAACGTAGGCGCGTCCGAGCGGCTGCTGCAGATTACGTGCAATTTCCTGCGCCAACGCCGGATTTGCGTTGCCCGCGAAAAGAGCCAGCGTGTCGCCCGTCGTACTCACAGATCACCCTAGTCATGTTGGGGGGGCCGCCCCCTCTACTCCCATCGATTCCCCGTCCTTGGCACCAAGGCTGGCACCAGGGTTTGGGACCCCAGCCGGTCTAGTCAAAAGGGGGCCCGGATGATACACGATCCTTCCGTGCTCGAGACTCGATCGATGCGCTCTTGCGGGGGCCTGCCGCCTTGAGTGTTCCACGGAATCCTTATAAATCAACAGCTTACTGGAGTCGGTACTCGACTTGCGTGCGCCTGAATCAGCTTCGTTGGCGGCACTCTTGCCCCTGTGGCCGACCGCACTCAGCTACGCGGTGAGTTACCTGTTCCTTGCGATTGTCTGGGTCAATCACCACCACTTTGCTCGGCTCGCTGACGGCCGTCGGGCACCCTCCCATAGACGCGCGTCGCTCGTGCGATACTTTCGGCGACATATTGCTGCTATCTACGGCGCCTGCAACTTCTCCAGCATCATGAAGTGGCCCCGAGTTGCAGGGCGTAGCTTTCCGCGAAATCACAACAAGCGTCGAGGACGGCCCGGTGGTTGTTCCGACCGCGAGATGCTGTTGCAGTAACCCAAGGCTTGGGCTGCCGCCGCGGCCGGGCAGCAGGGACATTTTGTCGGGGGCGCGTTCGGAATGAGTGCCGGAAGACCCGTTGGTTTGATGAGCGGTCACGCCTGTGAGACTTTCGTCACCCTTGTGGAGCTACAGGTCGGGTCACTACGATGCGCTCCTTGTTTGCGTCGAGCTTCAACATGGTCGAGGTGGCGGTTCTCCTTTGCACCTGCAACGGGGCGCGATTCGTCGAGCAACAGATCGACTCGCTGATTCAAAACAGCACGCCATTCACATTGCACTGGCTCGATGATCACTCCACCGACGACACGCGGCAGATCGTCCGTGCGCGCGCGCAGAGTCTGGGACTGAAGCTTCAGGAATGGCACCAGCCCGAGCGCCAGTTTCTGCCGGGAGCCTTCTTTCAACTGCTCGAATCGGTGGCAGCGGACATCTATTTCTTTTGCGATCAGGATGACATCTGGCAACCGGGCAAGATCGACTCGGGAGTCGCCCATCTGCTGCCCGACCTGGCCTCGCCTGTCGTGTGCTTTACCGACTCCCTGATGTTCTATGACGATGAGCCCGACGTCGTTCGGCCGCTATCTGAAGTTTTCGACTGCAGACACCCGGGGGCGCAGCAGGAGTCCAGAGTTTTCATGACGGTGATAGCCCCAGGGCACACCCAATGCCTCACCCGGCCACTGCGGGATCTTTACCTCGAACACAAGTCCATCGCACGAGCTTACGCCAGAAATCATGATGCCTGGATGTATCTCATCGCCAGCGCTTCGGGTTCCGCCCGCCTGCTCACCAATGTGCCGACCGCCCTCTATCGCCAACATGACGACAACGTGACGGCTGCTCTGCTACGCCGCGGCGGAAAGCGTTTGGATCGCAGCACGTTGACCTGGAAGCAACAGCAGATGCTCAGGCGGCGGACGGCGCGTCATGCGCAAGGGTTTCTTCTCGCGGCTCCAACGCTCGTTCAAAGCGACAAGTTGGAGCGAATCGTGGCGTTGGCGCGGCTCGTAGCGACTTTAGATCAACGCCAGTCGCTGGGCACACTGTTGAGGCTGGCGCGCGGCAGAGCTATGTGGGCGAACAGGCGGTGGGCGTTTTGTTTTGCGGCTGCCTGTCTATGGTCGGACGCCAGCGCATGAGTTTCCTGAGCCAGGATCTGACTCAGTAAGCAGATTCATCCGCGCGCGCTCGAGCGCGCTACCCTTCAGTGCCGGTTCTCTGCAGGCGTGCTCGCGCATTCGCAGCGTGAAGCTGCGCACGCCGGCGGATAATCAAACGAATGGCACCCGATGAATTCTCCCGCCTTGTCCCATTCACAAAGGTGTGTCTTAATAACCAAAGTTGATTCCGCGTTACCGGTTTGTTATCAGCCTGAAACCCGAGACCTAAGTAGGAATGACAAGGAGTCGTGATTGTGTCTGTTTCGTTAGCGTCGGCTCAATGGGATTGGCATGGCAATCCGTCGTCGTTCCCAGCACCTGCACACGTGGGAGAGCTGCTGTTGAGGGCCGCACGCTTTAGTCCTGGCGGGCAGATCCTCGGTATCAATACCGGGACCAAAGGCGTAGATGTCCTGAGCTATTCGTCTTTGCTGGAGGATGCGCGGCGCATAGCGGGCGGTCTGAGAGCCAGCGGCTGCCGCCCCGGTTCTCCCGTCGTGCTGTTGCTCGATCGACCGTTTGATCTCGTGCCGGCGTTCTGGGGCTGCGTGTTGGGAGGCTACATTCCCTGTCCGCTGGCGCCGATCCGCACTGATTCCGAGCGTTGCGCGCAGCAGCTCGAGCACCTCAACGGGCTGCTCGACCGGCCACTGTTCGTAACAACGCGGTCCATGGGTATCGAGCTGCCTGAGCAGGCTCGTTCCGCGGAAATCTCGGGGTTGCGTCTAGGCGCCTCACTCGAGGCGGTCCACGAGACGCGCGAGCAGGATTCGGCCATCCTCATGTTGACCTCGGGGTCCACCGGGCGTGCCAAGGCGGTTGAGCTCACGCACGGCAATTTGCTGGCGTCACTGGCCGGCCGCACGGCTCGCCAGCAATTGTGTGCAGCGGATACGATGTTCAATTGGATCGCGTTCGATCACGTTGCTGCCCTACTGGAATCGCACATGGTCGCTACGTATGTCGGTGCGAATCAAATTCACTCTGAGCCCGCGACGGTATTCGCGGACCCGCTGCAATTCCTGCATGTCATCCACCGCCATCGAGTGACCATTGCCTTCGCGCCGAATTTCCTTCTTGGGCAGATCAATGCCGTGTTGTCGGATGCGGGTGGGCATGGTGGCGCGACAAAAGTCGCATCGCTCGAGTTACACCTCCTGCGAAGAATAGTGACGGGCGGTGAGGCCAACATTGTCGCGACGGGCCGCCGCTTTCTCGAACTGCTGGCTCCGTACGGACTTGCACCGGATGTGCTGTGGCCCGCGTTCGGGATGACTGAAACGTGCGCAGCTTGCGTCTATTCCCACGAGTTTCCCGCGATCGACGCCGGGCGTGAATTCGCATCGGTTGGGATTCCTATTGAAGGCCTCAACGTTCGAATCGTCGACGCGGATGGTTTGGCGTTACCTCCCGGTCAGGAAGGCGAACTGCAGCTCAGCGGACCGATGATCTTTACCCGGTATCGTAATAACGCAGAAGCCACGCAGGCGGCTTTCAGCGTGGATGGTTGGCTTCGCACAGGCGATCTCGGTCGAATGCAGGAAGGGCGACTGAGTATCGTCGGGCGCAGCAAGGACTGCATCATTGTCAGCGGCGTCAACTATTTCAGCCACGAGCTCGAGGCGACCCTGGAGCGGCTCGAGGGAATCGATCGCTCTTTTGTCGCGGCATTCCCAACGCGTTCCAAAGGCGCTGACACCGAGACGCTCGTCGTCGCGTTTGCCACTACGTTCGACCTCGAAGACGAAAGTCAGCTCTATCAACTCGTCGCGGCTGTCCGCAATACCACCGTCATGCTGTGGGGCTTCAGGCCGGGAGTGATCCTGCCACTTCCCCGGAGTGCCTTTCCCAAGACCAACCTGGGTAAGATCCAACGCACATCGATGCGCAAGCGGCTCGAGGCCGGAGAATGGTCAGCTCACCTGGCACACTTGGACCGTGTCACCACCGGCCGGCTAGGTCCTCATGTGCCGCCGGATAATGAGAGGGAGCTCGCCGTCGTCAGGATTTTTGCCGACATTCTCGGGCTCGATCCGGCCGGTTTGAGTGCAACAGCCAGCTTCTTTGACCTGGGAGGAACGTCCCTCGATATCATCAGGCTCAAACAAAAGCTCGCTCTGGAGCTGCAGTACATCGATCTGCCCATCGTCAGCATTCTGCAACACCCGACGCCCCGCGCGCTCGCAGCCCGGAAAAGGGGCGAATACGATCCTCTGGTGGTTCTCCAGGCCACAGGTCAGAAGACGCCACTGTTCTGCGTACACCCCGCTACCGGCGAGGTCCTCGTCTTTGTCAGCCTGGCCAACTACTTTGTTGACGACAGACCGTTCTACGCGCTGCGGGCTCGCGGCTTCAGCCCGGGCGAGCAGCAGTTCGAGTCAATCGATGAGATGATCAATACTTACGTGGTGGCCATTCGTGCCCGACAGCCTCACGGTCCTTATGCAATCGCCGGTTATTCTTTCGGAGCTCCGATAGCATTCGAAGTGGCCAAGGCGCTCGAGGCACAGAATGAGCGTGTCGCATTCTGCGGGAGCATTGACGGCACCGTCTTCATCGGCGACCGCACGCACAAGCTGAACGAGATGGAGAGCGCGTTCCGGGTGGCGTACTTCCTCGGCCTCGTGGACATGCAACAGATGTTGGAGCTACCCAGGCGACTATCTGCTCAAATGCATGTCCCCGACCCTTATGAGTCAGTGATTGAACTCGCCAATCCACCCCGACTGGCCGAGCTCGATCTGGATATCGAAAAGTTCACGGCTTGGGCGATGTTGTCCTTCAGGCTGGTCACCCTGGGGCAGGAATACATCCCTTCCGGAAGTGTGGAAGCGGCGACCATCTTTTACGCGCAACCGCTGTGGGGCACCAAGGAGGACTGGCTCTGCAACAAACTCGTGGAATGGAACGATCATACACGGACGCCGCCGCGATATGTCGAGGTACCGGGATCGCACAGTTCTTTGCTCGAGCGACACCATGTTGCGAGCTTCCAGATGGCTTTGCGGGCGGAGCTCGACCGGTCCCTCAACGGTCTGTAGGTGGCATTCATGGAGACTCGTCAACTGGGCAACACAACGGATCGGGTCTCCATGATCGGGCTGGGGTGTGCCGGTATGTCAGGCGGCTATGGCGCGCCCGATGATGCCCAATCCTTGGCTACCCTCGCCTGCGCCATCGAGAATGGCATCGATTTTCTGGATACAGCCGATGCCTACGGGGCAGGCCACAACGAAGAGCTGCTCGGACGATTTCTGCGCGGGTGTTCCACACGAGTGAGTGTCGCGACGAAATTCGGTCTGGTGGGCAAGCCAGGCGCCGCTGGAACGGTCATTGACAACTCGCCGCAGTATATCAGCCGTGCATGCGAGGCATCCTTGACGCGGCTGGCAGTGGAGACGCTCGATCTTTACTACGCCCATCGTCGAGACCCCGCCATACCCATCGAGGAAATGGTCGGCAGCATGGCCAGGTTGGTGCGGGAGGGAAAGGTCCGCCATCTCGGGCTTTGTGAAGTACGACCGGATACGCTGCGACGTGCGCACGCCGTTCATCCGATCGCCGCCGTGCAGTCAGAATACTCGCTCTGCTCTCGCGGTGCCGAGTTGGAGATGCTCGACACGTGTCGTGCGCTTGGTGTCACATTCGTAGCCTTCTGCCCACTGGGCCGGGGGTTCCTGGCGGGAAACGTAAAATCCGTCGATGAGTTGGACGAGGCGGACTTCCGCCGTCGCATGCCGCGTTTTCAAACAGATGCCATGGGAAAGAACCTGAAACTCGTGCGCTCGCTGGAGAGTTTCGCTGAAGACATTGGAGCCAGCAGCGGACAGGTGGCCCTCGCGTGGATTCTCTCCAAGCATCCCCATGTCGTACCGATTCCAGGCGCCAAGCGCCCGAAATACGTGCATGAGAACGCCGCGGCCACCAAAATAAAACTCACCGCAAAGCAGGTCGAAGCGCTCGACGCACTTTTCGTCCCTTCGATCGTGGTGGGTGATCGATATCCTGCGGCGGCTATGACAGGGATCGAGGGATGAGGCGACATCTTCAGCCGGTTTCCTGTCTCCATGTCATTATCCCGTCTCGAGGCAGTCGTCTCGGTAACTTGGACCGTGAGGCGTCCAGGGAGGTTCTGAAGGCCCGCTCACAGGTGCGGTACACACTGAGGGTTTCATCCAGCTTGGCAACATCCAACGGCTGGTCATTAGCGGCCCCCGCGAGAATTGTGTAGGTATCGGATAACCAGCGATTGCCGAAAGGCTCGACGATCGTTCCCTGGCATCGCTTGGTGTGAAGGTCCCGGGTTAGAAACGCGTCGATCTCGGCAGCCCCATCCCCAATCACCTCTCCTAAGGTCAACTCCCGCGTGATTCGTGCGACCTGCGATCTCCAGTCACCCAGCAAGTTCGAATACTCGACGAAGACACGAGGTAATCGGCGTGAGTGCAATTCCGCCAGCAAGTTATATTTCAACCACGAGGCCTGCCACAACTCGACAGGCGCCTCTATCAGGGCACCCAGCGAGGCAGCAACCTCCGACGGGTTGCGGAGCGCGACAATCACCTTGACGCCATATCCCGCTCGACGCGCGGCCTCGAGCCAGAAATCGAACAGCGCGGTAATCCTGGGGTCCTTGATGACCAAAGGCGCATCACCTTGTGGACAGTAACGGAGGAATTCGCATATCTGGGCGATGTAGCGCTCTGTTTCATCCGGCGCGAAGCTCACTTCTCCCTGCAGACGCAGAGTCGGATCGAAGTAGGTCGCCTGGTGCCGGAACAGGAACTCGTCATTCAACCTCAAGGCGTCGACGGGCTCCCAGAAGCCGCGTGGATTCGCCTCGTTGGGGTCTTTGAGGGTCGCCGGAAGCAGGCAGCCGCAAAGTGAGAGGACTCTGGCGAGCGCTGAGGTTCCGGAGCGGCCCATCCCCAGGATAAAAATGAGGTCCTTCCCGTTCATAACTTCCCTGCCGCTGAGGCTTTCATCGCGATGCACGAACTCGATCGATACCTAACAATATAGCTCGATTACTCGATCGATAGCGAGCGGGAATCGTTGTGGCCATATACTGTCGTCTGTCGTCCGAAAGGAATCCGAATGAGCACGCCTTTTTCTCACCGGAGAGTTGTTGACTTCGTTATCGGCGGTGCCCAGAAGGGAGGAACCACTGCGTTGGATGCCTATTTGAGAGAGCATCCTGAAATCTGCATGGCGCAGAAGAATCCCGTCTACTTTTCCGAGGAACATCCTGAGATTTCCACCGCAGGGCAGAAAGAAGTCCATTTCTTTGACAACGAAGACCATTTCGTCAACGGCAATCCCGATTATTCTCAATATCATCGGCGGTTCAACCCTGGCGCGGCTCATGAGGTTCTGGGCGAGGCGACTCCCATCTACATGTACTGGAATGATTCACCGCGAAGAATCTGGGAATACAACCCGAAGATGAAGTTCATTCTCCTGTTGCGGGACCCGATTGAAAGAGCCTATTCGCATTCACTACTGTCCGGTTAAGAATCGAATAAATACAGTTGGTTGGGCGACACGAGCCGCTGCGAGTCGTCCGGGAGTTCGGCAAGTGTCTGTTGGAGCGAGACTTTCTCGAACAGCGTGACGGAGAGGATCTGTAGAAGCGTATGCAGCGAGGCGTCCAAACCAAGCTCCTTCTTGATGATGGCGACGAGCACGTAGACCGAGACGGCGATCCAGACCTGGGTCTTTACTGCGTTCTCGGAGGTGCCGTAGAAGCGCTTGATGCGCAGGTGCTGCTTGATCCATTTGAAAAAGAGCTCGACCTGCCAGCGGCTCTTGTAGAGCGAACAGATGGTCAGGGCCGGCAACAGGCCATGGTTGGTCAAGAACACCAAGTTCTTGTCGGTCAGCGGATCGCGGTAGCGGATGCGGCGCAGATGCGCCGGATAGGCCTGGTCGGCGTAGAAGTTGTTGAATGCGATGGTCTGGTCGCAGATCAACCCCGTGCTGCGATCGACGGGCGCAGAGTACAACCGTCGCGCGTTCATGTTGCGCTTGGCACGAGTGACAAAGAAACTGCCTGCCTGATCGAGCGCGTAGAGCCGCGCGAAGTCCAGGTATCCGCGGTCCATCACATAAAACGAACCCGGCTCGGGAATGAGCAAATCGAGGACGTTGACGTCGTGGAGCTTGCCGTCGGAGATGTGAATGAAGCTGGGAATGGAGCCGCGCAGGTCCAGCAACGTATGCAACTTGATGGCTGCTTTGGCCGAGCGAAACGGCGCCCACGGGAATACCGACAGACACAGGTCGATGGTCGTGGCATCGAGCGCGTAGACGGTGTGATCGAGTTCTACACCGAAGCTGTCCTGCGCATAGAGTTTGCGAGCGCGGCCGATCAGATGCTGCGCGAACTCGGCGTACAACCGCCAATCGCGTCGCTCGTTGGCATCGGCCAGCGTCGAACGCGCCACCGGTTGGGAAAAGCCCATGTGATAGAGCTTGGCTGCTTGAGCACTCAAACAGGTCTCGATGTCTCGCAGACTTTCCCGATAAGTCAGTTGGGCGAAGGCCATCACGCGAAATTGCTCGGCGCTCGAGAGCGTGCGGACGCGCCGATCGGCCTCGTATCGCCTCGCCATGCGATGGAAGGTCTTCCACGGCAGGAAGTCCATGACTTGCGCAAACAACGTCTTGCCGAGGTTCATGAGTGCACGCGCGTTGGGAAACCCCACACGCTACCGAAACGGCCGCTTTGCCGTTCAAATCGGAGACACCTGAAAATCGCTGTAAGTGCATGTCCAAATTGGCTTTCTAGCGACTCTCGATCAAGTTAACCGGACAGTAGTGATTCGCATTGGAATATGGAACGCATCAGGAACGCCGACAGAATGTCATTCTGGGACGCGATCAACAATGAAAAAGAACGGTGTCTCGAGGCGCTGCCACTGCAACACAGGGTTTATTCCTATGTTTCCAGAGGGCTCTATACGGAACAACTACACAGGATTTGGGCGTATTTTCCGAAAGATCGCGTTCTATGCCTGAAAAGTGAGAGCTTGAAGGAAGAGCTGGATGAAACGCTGGCTCGGGTCTGTGAATTTCTGCAAGTGAGTAAATTCAAAGGTGTGGCAGCCAGAACTGCGCATTCGCTACCCTACGAGTCACGCCTGACCGACAGGGAGCGGGACTATCTGCGGCAGATTTTTGAACCCGAAGTGAGAAAATTGGAGAAGGAGTTGAATTGGGACTGCGGCGAATGGTTGTTACCACGACGGGCGGCCGTATAGCGGCAGGGTATCACCCGCGGATCACTCCCCGGCTTTCAGCAGTCCCTTCTCTATATAAATCGGCCGCATGGCCGCCGTCACTTTCGGCAATTGGAGCGCGAACCAGATCGAGCCGACTACGCAAGCAGTGCCGGTTACACGTACGGCGATGGGCGCTCCCATCCGGTCTGCCAGGATGCTGGCCAGGAGGCTACCGCAAGGAGCCGCTCCGAAGAATGCCATCGTGTAGTAACTCATGACGCGGCCGCGCATGCCGTCGGGTGCCAGTGACTGGAGGATCGTATTGATTCCCGTTACGCACTGCATCAGGCCGAAGCCGACCAGAACCATCAGTGCCAGGGAGAGCCACAACACATGCGACAGGCCGAACAGAATCAACGTGAGGCCGAGTATCGTGCCAGCGATCTGAACCATGCGTGTGAGTCCGACAACCGACTTGCGTAGCGCCAGCGCCAACGTGGAAATGAGCGCGCCGATTCCTGAAGCACTGGTCAACCAGCCGAGAGTGGTCGGTCCGCCGTGCAGCACCTGGCTTGCGAAGACGGGCAGCAGCACGGAGTAGGAGTAACCCATGAGGCCGATCACTGCAAAGAACAGCAGAAGCGTGCGAATGGGAACAGAGGTACCGACGAAACTCCAACCTTGCCGCATTTCCTCGAGCATGCCGTGCGAGCCGCGACGGGTTTCCTGGGGCTTCATGCGCATCAGCGCCAGGGATACGAGCACGGGCACGAAACTGATGGTATCGATGAGGAAGCACCAGCCTTCGCCAAAAGCCGCGATCACCAGGCCAGCGATCGCCGGTCCAATCAGCCGAGCTGCATTCGCCATCGAAGAGACGAGGGCGACGCCGTTATCGACATCTTTGCGGTCCTCAACCATCTGTGCGACGAAAGACATCCGCGCCGGGGCGCCCAAGGCCTGGACGAACCCTCCAAAAATCGTGAGCGCGATGATTTCCCACAGTGTTATCACGTGTGCCAGGGTCGCTACGGCCAGGAAGAGTGACTGTAAGCCGCTGGCCGCTTGTGAAAACATCAGCAGCTTGCGTCGATCGAGACGCTCGACCCACACACCGGCAAAGGGTCCCACCAGGAACGAGACGATCTGCCCGGCGAAGCTCACGACGCCGAGCAGCAGCGCTGAATGAGTCAGCCGATAGACCAACCACATCCTGGCGACCTGCGTCAGCCAGGTACCGATCACGGATACGCTCTGACCGAAGAAGAAGAGTCTGAAGTTACGGTGTCGTAGCGCTCGCCATGCGTGCGACCATCTGTCCTCTGTCGCCACGAGATTTACTGGCTGACAGATGACAGGCGCACGGCCACGGGCCCGCCATCCGGGGGGGGCAGGTTTACGTCGTATTGATGCAACGTATCCTGGTACACGTGACCTTCAACCAACCTCCCGTTGCGTGCCTCGAAGTGGAAACTGTAGTGCTGGCGGTACGAGCGGCCGTTGGCACGAACGATGATCCCCAGCGCCTCGGCACTGATCCGGTCGCCTTCCGCGATCAGTGAATAGACATCCAGAGTCATGGGTTCCCTGGGATTGCCATGCGCGTTCTGCTGCATCTTGATCATGCCGTCCAGATTCCATCTGGGTGCGCCGTCGAAGGTGCGCAGCTCGGGTGAATAATCTCCGCCGATCGCGAAGCTCCACATCCCATCAGGGGCCCACGTCACTCGCGTCTCTTGCGGGTCGCGGTTGCGAACCGCCGCCAGGAAGCGCCGGACAACGTTTTTATTGGCCGCGAGCCGATCCTCCGCTGCGATTTCAGGCAGCTCGTCCGCAGTCCGCTCCGGAGCGACACTGACGAGATTGCTCGCCTTCAGATAGTGCGGTTGCACTCCAGCGCCCAGGCCGCTCCAGACTTGCCATAGGTGGAACGTGTCCTGGTACAGCCGGATGTCTACGATCCGGCCGTTGCTCATCTGGAAGTGATAGCTGTAGTGTTGTATGTAAGATTGGCCTGTCGCCGCCCTGCGGCCCTTGCCGACCGCTTCGGCGGCGACCGAGTCGCCTTCGGCGATGAGTGACAGGATCTCCAGCGCGAACAGACCCTCGAGCTGCAGTTGGAACTGCATTTCCCTCTCGACCATGCCGTCCCGGTCCCATTGAGTCCCTTGCACAAAGGCGCGCAATTCCGGCGAATACACCCCCGCAATCATGAGCGTCAAATGGGCCTCGGGCGCCAGCACGGAGCGCATTGTCATGGCGTCCTTTGCCGGGATGGCAAGGAGAAAGCGCCGCGCCGTCTCCTTATTTGCCAATGAGGCCTTGTTGGTCAACGCGCCACTACCGGCCGCCGTGCCCGCACTCGTCGTACTTGCCTCATCCATTTCTGCGACTCCGGTCGTTATCCATTGGCAGGCAAAGTGACCGCCGGCCGTGCCGAGCGAAAAGCCATTACTGCCAGGATTGTCGCCGAGAGGACAACAGGCGCCGCCCCGACCAGGAGGCCACCGCCGTACGACCCCGTCGCATCCGACGCCCATCCCATCAGCGCGGGGCCGGTAAAGCCACCAAAATTGCCCGCGAGATTGATCAACGCAATGCCCGCGGCGGCGCTGGTGCCTGTCAGAAATGCGGGGGGCAGAGTCCAGAACGGTGCGGTTGTGCCAAGACGTGCAATGACCGCTACGCTCAGTGGGACGAGCGCCCAAGGAGAAGGTAGCAGTTCTGCGGCACAGCAGAGCCCCAGTGCCTGCGTCAAGCACCCTGCCACGACCACAATCTCACGCCGCTGCGCGCGATCCGACCAGACTCCCCACAGTGGCTGCAGGATCATGCCCAGCAGAGGGGGGATGGCAAGGACGAGCCCCACGTGGCCGATTGAGAACCCCATGGAGCGAATGATGAGCGGCAGAAAGCTTCCGAGGACGTTGCCGGCGGTGAGCATGCCCAGATAGGCGACCCCCAACAAAACCACCCATATGTTGGTCAGTGTATGCCATCCGAGCCGCTGGCTCTGTGCGGCCTCGACACGCTGGGCTTGGGCTGCCAGCCGCTCAGTGAGCCAGTCCCGTTGCGGCGGCGTCAGCCAGCGTGCATCCGCGGGTCGATCCGGCAAAAAGCTGAAAACGATACCGGCCAACACCACCGTCGGCAGTCCTTCCACAATGAACAGCCATTTCCAACCCGCCAGCCCCAGCAAGCCGTCCTGGGACAGCAGCAGGCTGCCAAGGGGCCCGCTGACCACCTGGACTCCCGCGGTAAACATCAGAACCGAAGCCAACACCCGGCCGCGATACTCGCTCGGCAGCCAGTAGGTCAAATAAAGGATGAGCCCCGGAGCAAACCCGGCCTCGGCGACGCCGAGCAGGATTCGCGCAAATGCCAACTCGCCACGGCTCGATACCAACGCGGTGCCGGCCGAGCAAAGTCCCCAGACGAGCATGAGCAGACTCATCCAGCGTCGCGCCCCGAATCGTTGTAATGCCAGCGTGCTGGGAATTGCGGCGACAGCATAGCCAATCCCGACAACCCCGCCGGCAAAGCCGAGCGCGGCGTTGGAAAGTCCCAGCGCCTGCTTCATTTGCACGGCGGCCAAGGCGAGATTCGACCTGTCGAGCACATCCAGAACCAGCGCGCCTGCCAGCAGCGGTACGATGCGCCACCGGACCTTGCTTATTGTTTCGCGCTCCATACTCGTCGTCACGGTGAGACTCCCTTGCACCGGGTGCGGCTCGAATTCGATTGAATCCTACCATCGATCGCGCGCATCGAGATACCTCATTCTGCTATCAAACAACGGGCTCATGGCATTTCTCGAGGTCGCGGGGAATGCGCACGGCTGTCGCTGCTCGAGCCCATTGCGAGAACAGCGGGTCGGTGTCGAGCAGCGCCCGGCCAAATAACTTCGCTCCCCACAGGGACAGATGCGAGTCATTGACCATGAGAACGCATCCCTCCTTGGAGACGTAGCCGCAGTCGTTGATCGAACAATAAATATGTCTGGTGTCGACGATGTGGACGCCGGCGTCAGTCAGTATCCGGCTGATCGCCTCACCTCGGGACAGATCGGAGATCGTGAAGTCGATTCGGGCCGGCTGGCCGCGCTCCAGGTGGGCGGCAAACTGGTAGAAGGTTGGCATCGAGGTGAACCAGACGAGCTTCTTGTTGTACCTCTTCCAGTACGCCACAGCCTCCTGGATGGCGTCGGGCGTGAGCTCGCTTTCCGCAAATAAATGCGCCAGCACCAAGTATTGATAATAAGGGTCGTTGGCGGTGACGTCATAGAGCTTCTGGTAAATCCGCTGACAATCGGACGACATTCTGCGCGGAATGATCGAACAGCCGGCGCCGCCGATCTGCAGCGGCAGCACCCCATTCAGCTTCAGCGCAATCACCTTGTCAGCCGAATGACTGTCCCCGGCGATGATGACGGGAATTCTTTGCAGGTGCGCAAAGGCGCCATCGTCTTTGCAATTCCATTGGTTCAGAAATCCGTCGATCCCGATCCGGGTCAGATTGTTGAACTGACAGATGTCGCCACGAACCACTCGGCTGCGCTCGACACCAGCGGCCTTCACGAGTGCCTGGTTGATACTCTCTGTCTTGCCAAACCTCGTGGGAAACCCGTTCGTCCGCCAGCCTGAAATGGCAATGACCAACAGACAGACGGTCGCGGAACCGCTGACGGTGAATAATCTGGCCCCGGAGAGTGCGTTGCGGTTCCTGAACGGTTGCTCGATGAAGCGCCAGCTCGCGTAGGACAGCGCGAGTGTCATGAGCAGCAGGACCATAAGGAAAGGCAGTTCGGGTTCAGCGAGCAGTCGTTGTCGCGCGAAGAGCTTGAATCCCGCATGTAAGAGCACTACGGGGATGACAGCCACGGCTCTCAGTCCGTCCAGCTCTCTGCGGTACTGCACGGCCTGCCCTCTTTTCCGTTTTGAGTCGGGCAGGGAGTTGGCCGCTGGTGCGATCCAACTCCCTGACTCTCCGTCACTGGCCGCCGGGGCTTTTCCGGGTACGAATACCCCGTGTTGCGAGCGTTAACTCACCACTGGTAGCGTGCCTGCACCGCGACGTTTCTGGGCTGTTCGATCTGCAGCAGGGTGCTGCCGGCGGAGACCGGCAGGCTGGTACCGCCGGCGCCGCCGAGGATGATGATCTTATCAGTCAGATTCTTGAAGATGAGATCAACTGCCCAACGTGCGCTGGGGCTCTCGAGCGAGAGCCGGCCGTCGAGCCGCGCATAGCCGGGTTGCTTCTGCTCCGGATCGTTGGTGCCGCCATTGCCGTAGAAGTAGTTGGTCGTGGCATTGACGTCCGCTTCCGTGATGAAGTGATACCCGCGAGGCAACGCGGCAGTGTACGAGGCAGTCACGCTGCCGCTCACTGTTGGTGCGTAGCTCGTGTGCTGCCCGGCGAGATCCTGGCTGGCCGGCACGCCGTTCGGGAATTCCACCAAGCAGCCCGGTGCCTTCGGGTTGGTGGTGCGGCAGTACGTCTGTGCCGCAGTCAACGTGACGTTCGGATAGCTCAGGTAACGCGCGTTGAGATACGTGGCCACGGTCTTCAGCCGGAAGCCGTTGAGCACCCAGTCTTCCGAGAGCTCCACACCCTGCGTACGCGAGCTGGCCGCATTGGTGATCTGGGCAACGTTGGCGCCGTTAGCGCCGATTGTAAAGTTCGCCACCTGCAGATCCGTGTAATTACTGCGGAAGACGTCCAGGTTCAAACGCAAGTGATCGTCGAACAAACTGCTCTTGATGCCAACTTCATAGGCATTGACGTGCTCGGGCAGGATGGGCGGCGTAGAAACACCAGTGGCGGGTGGGACGTATCCAACGTCAGTGGGGACACCGGCAAGGAAACCCTTCGCGTAGGTGCTATAGAGCATCACTGACGGAGTAATCTTGTAGTCGATCTCGGCGGACGGCATCACCGAGTTGTACGAATCTTGTGCGCTCCAGGCCGGTTTCGGGGTCCCCGCCAGTTTCACCGCCGCCGCCGCGAGGGCGGCAGTTGGAAACGGTGTGAGGCCACCGTAAGGGGAAGTGGTGTAACCATCGAACGGATTGCTCGAGGCGCTCTTGTAGGTCCAGCTACCCCGCAAGCCGGCGCCCACCTTGAGCTGTTCGGTCACATTCCAGTCGGCGGATGCAAATGCCGAATAGGTATGCTCTGCCTGCTCATAGGGCTGAGAGGCGCCCAGTCCTCCCGTTTTGAAGTACGGCGCCAGCGTAGGATTCGCAGCTATGTTAGTCGCCGTCGCCAAGTAGAAGTCATTGAGGTTAGTCGCATTACCGACCAGATGATCGTTCTGGAAATAGAGGCCGGCCAGGTACTCGAACGTCTGGCCTTGCGGTGAGGCAATCCGCAGTTCCTGGCTGACCTGATGATAGGCTTCCAACACCTGCAGATTCAGCAACTGCATCGGCGTTCCGTCAGCATCCACGTTTTCCTGGAAGTGATAGTTATAGAACCCGCTAACCGATGTCAGGGTATCCTCGCCAATGCGGTAATGCATGGTCAGCACATCCTCGAACGTGCTCAGGTCGTTCCCCTGTCCCGAATTGGTCGTGTCCCTGAAATTGTCGACTGCTAACGTATAACCGGCCTTGATCGCGGCCGCGCAGAAGTTGGATGCTCCTGGGGGCGACACGAACGGCGCCGGCGGTGGACAATTGCCGACCACTCCGCCGTCGTTTTGGTGGTTGGTGCCGCCTTCCACTTTCAAGGTGGCGTCGAAAACATCCGAAGGGTGATAAAGGAACGTGATTCGGCCGGCCTTGTTGTTCTGGACGGGTTTATCTTCTCCCGCGAAAGTGTCCTTTGCCCAACCGCTCATGCCGTCGCCGATCACCGCGATACGAACGGCAAAGTCAGAGTTGAGCGGGAGATTCAGCATGCCTTCGCCGGCGTACTGGCCATATTGTCCATAGAGCGCACGGACGCTTCCGCCGAATTCTTCCGTCGGTTTCGCCGTTACAATGTTGAGAGCGCCGGCGACCGCGTTGTTGCCGAAGAAGGTACTCTGGGGCCCTTTCAAGACTTCGACCCGGTCGAGATCCAGAAAGCCCTCATCCGCCACACGTGCCCGACCGTGATAGATGTCGTCAATGAAGGTGCCGACAGACTGGTCGAAGGTCAGGTTCGAACCGGAACCGATACCGCGGATGAAAAACTGACCGCTGGCGCCGGTCGAGTTGAGTTGGATGCCCGGGACCGATTGCGACAGCTCGCTGAGCGATCGAATGCTGGATTCAGCCAGTGTCTGGCCGGTGATCACTTCCGCGGAAATCGGCACGTCCTGCAGATTCTCCGTGCGCTTGCGCGCGGTGACGACAATCTCTTCCAGCAGGAGCGCCGTGTCCTCGGCTGTCCCCGCGGAAACGGGGGGATCACGGCGCGTGTTGGTCTGGGCCGGGCTCTCGGCGCTTGCCGGCTTCTCAGGAGCGAGCGTCACGGCGCGGCCGCTCGCGTCGTACACATACTTTAGTCCCGTGCCCGCGACCAGCTGTCGGAGCGCGCTATCCACGGTGAGAGACCCGGTCACGGCGTTGAGCCGCTTACCCGCGAGGTCTTTCTGTTGAGCGCTGATCGCTACGCCGGATTGGACTCCAAAGTCCCGCAGCGCGGCCGGGGCGTCTTCCGCTTGGATGTTCCACGTATGCATCTCATTAGCCACCGGCTCTGCTGCGAGCGCGGCTGAAGCCGCAGCGCATGCTGCGGCAGCTAACAGTCCGTGGATAGTTTTCCAGATGATGCGGTTGTTCGTCATGATCCCTCACAAGCACGAAATGTGCGATCCAGAGGATAGACGAACTACAACAACGATGCCCCCTACTTACTGCACAAAAATGAGTATCAGTTCAAACGGCGCAACAACACAACATGGTCATTTTCAACAGACTCCGCGCCTAAAGTCGCGGTCATGGATGAGACAAAGGTCTTGATATCGGTCGCGGAAAAGACGCCGACGATGCGACGTTCGGCTAACTCCGGGTCGTCGACCACGATGCGACGGTGGCTATACCGGTTCATCTGCACAAGCGCTTCGCGTAACGGCTCGCCGTCGAACACCACGAGATGAGTCCGCCACGCCAGCTGTTGCCCGATCTGCAGATCGGATAGCGTGTCGATCTCGATTTTGCCGCCGGCGCCGATGACCGCCTTCTGATTTGCAGCGACCCGTCGCGCTTCGGAAATGCTTCTGTCCGCCGGCAGTAACTCGATGCTGCCTTCCGTTACCGTGACATCCGTTGCCGGCTCATTCAGCCGGCGTACGGCGAACGCGGTACCGACGGCAACCGCCGACCATTCACCGACGCGAACCGCAAATGGGCGTTTCGAGTCGTGAGCGACGGCAAACATAGCCTCGCCCCGGACGAGATCAACGTCGCGACGCTCGCCCGTGTACCGCACACGCAGTTCCGTCTGCGTATTCATTGTGACCACGGATCCGTCCGCCAACGCGACTTTCGTCAGTTCACCAACGCCGCTGGCGTACCGCGTGCCGCCACTCATCTTCTGGATGAATTGATGTCCAAACAGCGCGCCGATTCCCGTGAATCCCGCTGCGGCCGCCGCTGCTGCAATCATCCTTCGGCGAGTTGTGTACTTTGGCGGGCGAGGCGAAGGCCCCAGAGCACTGTGTCCCCCCGCAAGCGCAGCCAATCGATCTATTCGCAGGGACGCGGCCTGCGCGCGGATAACCGCCCCTTGGTGTCTGATATCTGCGGCGACCCACTCCGCGAAGAGACGCTGCTCTTGCGGCCCGAGCGGGCCGCGCTCCGTGAGCCCGAGCCAGCGTAAAGCCTCGAGGTCGATCTCATTTAAATCTGTCTGTCTTGCTCCCACGCTCATAGTCTCGTTCGCTCGTTTGGCTGGCAGGGACAATCCCTTGCGCAAACAGCGCTTTGATCACCTGTGCCTGTGCCAGCCCCAACAGATTTTCTACTGTTTTTTCCGCTATGCCCAGTTTCTGGGCAATCTCTCGCACTGACAGACCTTCGAACTTGCGGAGCTGATAAACCGTTCGTCGCTTCGGCGTCAAATTCTCGAGCACACACAGCAACCGCTCGTACTGCTGATGAGCGCTCGCCCAGCGCTCGGGTCCTGGGGCTTCATCGATATCGAGGGCATCCATCTCGGCGACGAATTCGATCTGGACCACCCGGGCGCGCCGCAATTGATCCCGTAGAACATTGCGGGCCACCGAGTACAGAAACGTGCGGCCATCCCTTATCTGCGTAAAGTCGGCGCTCCACAGCCTTGCATACGCCTCCTGGATCAGATCATCAATGTCGTCCGCGCTCAGTGTCCGCGTATAGCGTCCCAACCAGCGACGAACTTCCGCCTCCCATTGGAGAATATTATCTGCGATCCACTGGTGTCGCAGTCGAGTCCGCTCCTCCATGAGGCGCTCGTATCCTTTCGCTTGCCCCTTACGTTACCCTCTACTATAAGCCAATAGACGAATCACACAAGCAAAACCCCCATGGAAGAAATCGTTGCCGCCGGATTCGAGTCCGCGTGGGGGGAAACGACTCATGCTTCGTCTACTTGTTTGGCGCAGGTCTGCACGGCTCTTCGCGCCCTCCGGCAATCAAGGGCGGCCCGGCGATCCTAACTCATATCAGGACTGGCCTATCGGGGTCGGGAGACGAGGCCGCCTTTGGTGCCGGAGCCATCACGTTGGCATATGAGACACCTGTGTCTCGTGTGCTTGCGCGCATAACCACCTGGCATGAGCTTTCTCGATGGATTGCGGTATTGGTGAGATTGTCAATGACACGAAAAGCCCTGTGCGTACCGTGTCCGCTCTTGCCGTCCCGCCGCCGGGCGCCTCTGCGGTAACTTCCGGGCGCTCAGCAGATCGTGCCGCGCTTTCCTGGCAGAACTTCGAGGATCCATCCGGTCATGGCACGTTGCAGTTCGCTCGCGTGGCATGGCTCGGGATCGCCCGAATTCGAGCGTCGGCGCACCGTGTAGTGAACGATCCGCGACTGCTCGATGGTTCGCCCGGCTCGGACGTGCATGTCGTTCTGCAAGTGAGTGGCAGCAGCGTGCTCGAGCAGACGGGTCATGTGCTCACTTTGGAGCCCGGCGGCTGGGCAGCTCCGCGAGTCGATCATCCTTACGCAATCATCAGTCGTGAGCGGACCGAACGTTTGATTTTATCGATCGGTCGGGAACACCTCGCGGCGGAGTTTACGTCGACCCCGTGGGCCAGCCGTACTTTCTTCGCCGCGAGCGGCACGGGCCGGCTTTTTTTCTCCACGGCTGTGTGCCTCGCCGATGAGTTGCCTTACATTCGGACCGGCCAGGCGCGAGCACTCGCGGACCAACTCGTCGCGCTGCTGCGCATCGCCCTGGAGTATGAACATTATTCCGGTACAGCGGAGCAGTACGACCTGCGACACGAGACTGCGCACCGCTACATCGCGACGCATCTACGCGATCCGCACCTGACGGTTGAGCGGATTGCGGCTGCTCTCGGCTGGTCCAGACGCACCCTGGCCAGAGTGTTCGTACCGCACGGCGAGACTCTCATGGACTATGTTTATCAGCAGCGGCTGGAAGGTGCTCGCCGGGATCTGTTGAATCCGATGCTGGAGGCGCGTTCCCTGGTTGACATTGCCCGCTCATGGGGCTTTGTCAACTACACCCATTTCGCCGATCGCTTCCGCGGCCACTTCGGAGTGACTGCCACTACCGTTCGCCGGCGCGAGAAAGCCGCAAGGGCAGTCGCCTCACAGGACGGCTCCAGGTGCGCGTGAGTGTGCCTGATGAAGTTTACTATGTTCGAATACAACCCAACCTCGGACGAGAGTCAATCGGCGACGGACGCCACCGCAGCGACGAAAGCCTCATCCCCCGCACTTCGAAAGTCGCGCTGAATTTGCCGAGGCCGGAGCACTGGACTACGCTCGATCAGATCAATCCATAACGAGACTTTGCGAGGAGAGCCCGCTTGAAGACCGCACGCATCAAGTGGGGAATGCTGGGTGGAGGAGCGGGATCACTGATCGGTATCGTCCACCGCATCGCAGCCGACATGGGCGATGACTTTTGCCTGGTCGGCGGCGTTTTCAGCAGCGACCCGGCAGCAAGCCGCGAATTTGCACGCGCGCTGGAGCTCGATCCGCGGCGCACCTATTCCGGCATAGACGCATTGATCGCAGGCGAGATCGGGCTGCCGCCGGGGGATCGTATGCGGCTGGTGACCATCGCAACCCCCAACTCCCTGCACTACGAGGCGGCCGCGAAGCTCATCGGCGCCGGCTTCCACGTGTTGTGCGAAAAGCCGGTGACCACCAGTATTGCTCAGGCTGGCGAGCTCGAGCGGTTGGTCCAATCGCGCGGCGTAATCTTTGCAGTCGCCCATACATATACCGGCTATCCCATGGTCCGACAGCTGCGCGCCATGGTAGCAGCCGGACTGATAGGCACGATCCAGAGGGTTCATGCGCAGTATTACCAGGGATGGGTCAATCCCCTGCTGCGCGACCCTGACAAGCGTCGCGGCATGTGGCGTCTCGACCCGGCACGCAGTGGCGACAGCTCGTGCATCGGGGACATCGGCGTGCATTGCTTCAATCTCATCGAATACACGACCGGTTTGCGGGTCGAGCGGCTGCTCGCCGACACCGACACTGGTTCCGCGGACAATCCCCTCGACGTAGATGCAAGTGTCCTGCTGCGCCTCAGTGGCAACGTTCCGGGTGTCTTGTGCGCGAGCCAGATAGCGACTGCCGAGGAAAACAACTTACAGCTGGCAGTGTACGGACGCATCGGTGCGCTCAAGTGGGCACAGGAGACTTCGCAGCGGTTGGAGTTCCTGCAGGAGGGCAAGCCTTTGAGCGTGCTGACCGCAGGACAGCCCTACAATGCCCCGCAGGCGCGCGCGGCGAGTAAGCTTCCACCGGGTCATCCGGAAGGTTTCAGCGACGCGATGGGAAACCTCTACCGCGGGGTAGCACGGGCTATTAACGGCGAGCCACTCGATTCCGGCGCATTCCCGGGAATCGAGGCTGGCGTGCGAGGTATGCGCTTTATCGAGGCCGTACTGCGGTCCGCCGCGACCGGCAACCAATGGTGCTCTCTATGAGCATCAACTGCGATACGGCTCGCGGCCAAATCCTTGAATGGCAATGCCCTGCGAGCGCAGCACCTCGTGCTGGAGCGCGTACATAGCTGCCGCCGCCTCATCAATCGCGCGGACAAAGTCGAGCGACCCGGCGAGTATGGGCGCTAACAATGACTTGTCCTGCACCCTGGCCTGGGGATACTCGTGTTCCACAACGAGGAACGTTTCTTCAGCATTGATATCCAACAGCTCACGGGCTGCGAGCTGATGGTCGAGCCAGTCAACGCTGCGGTTCTGCAGGTACGCCAGAGGATCGTGGCGCGCTGTGCCGGGTAGCTCATGCTCCGCCAGTACCGTCTGCTTCTTCCAGGCGTTCGCCCGATCCGCAGCATTCACAGCCGGCTCGTCACCAACGCGATCGCCACGCAACAGGGTCTGGCCGCCGTAACCCCAAGCCGAAACCCCTCGGCTGTTGATGACTTGACCTTTCACGTGAAACCCACTGATGAGAAAGGCGTAGCCCTCGTCCTTGAGATATTGGAAGACGGATCGAGTGTCCTGTCCCATGAGAATCGCGTGGGAGGGGTCGTAGTGGATCCGGAACTGGTCTGCGACGCCATGGCGCTCGCAAATGCGATGGAGCGCGATCCACGGTCCGGGGGCGTAAGCAAGGTTGTTATGCCAGGCATCGGTCGTCGTCCACCCCGGCATCGGACACTGCTCGACCCTGTAAACCAGGCCACGCGCTTTCGCTTCGCGCAATAGCGGCACAAACTCACTCTCAAACATCGTGAGATTGGCGTCCATCCCGAGGTCGGGATTACGTCCCACGAAGCCACACACGGCCGGGCAATCGAGAAGTACGGCGGCATCAAACACGCGCAACATGAAATCACGTTTGCGCGCGCGTAGACCCGAGTCCGCCGCGAGCATGTTGTCAAAATAACCGAGGTCCGACAGACCCACCCCGGTACTCTTCATCGCCGATGCAACCCGCGTGGCACGGGTGCGGTCGAACGGTGCTCGCAGATCCAGCGTGTTCGCTACCGGATCGAGCAGGGCCTCGGCAGGGACATCACTTTGGCTCGGATGAACCGCCGCCGACAGCTGTATGTTCGGACACCTCAGGGTCCTGGCGAAGTCCAGCCATTCCTCGACAGCCAGGTCGGGATCCGGATCGCGACGGCTGCGCGGAGTCAGCTCCTGGAGTGCTGCGGTGAGCACACTGAGCTTCATGCGCTTGGGTTTGAAGGCTGATGCAGGCTCGTCGCGCCTCTGTTGCTCCGTCACGGGTACTCCTGGTTTGCTAAACCACCGGAAGGTGGTGTAGCCTCGTGAGGAATGTAACCCATTACATTCGTAGCGCTCAACTGAACTACATAGAACAGGCTTTAGTCGTGCCTGCCGCAAGTGCTTGCGGCACCAGGGAGGGGGCTTGATGAAATCCCGCAGGCAGTTTCTGATTGGGTCTGGACTCGGCATCGCGGCGCTCGCATCCTGTGGCGTGCCACAGTTTGCTCGAAGCACGCCACTGGGCAAGCGTCCCGGAATTCAACTTTATACGATAAACGAAGCGCTGCGGGCGGATCCCGCCGGCTCGTTGAAACGACTGCGGCAAATCGGATTCCTGGAAGTTGAGTCGGCGGGCTTCGGCGGATTGTCGGCCAAACAGTTCCGCGGCCTGTTGGACGATGCGGGCGTCTCCTGCCCCAGCGCGCACCTGCAATTCGATGTAGACAACCTGGATCGTGCATTTGCGGATGCGCATGCGCTCGGCGCGACCTACGCAGTCAGCGGGATGATGCGTTCCCTCGTGCTCGGCTCCAAGGCGCCCAAAGACGCGCTCGGAACAGGCATGAGCCTCGACGAAGCCAAGCGAACGGCGGAGCTCGCCAACCGGATTGGTGCAAGCGCACGTCGGGCGGGACTGCAATTCACATACCACAACCACAACTTCGAATTTGTTGACTCGGGCGGCGGCGCGATTGGCTACGACCTGCTGCTGCGGGACACCGATCCACAGCTCGTCAAATTCGAGATCGATTGCGGTTGGATGATTTTTGCGGGCCGCGATCCGGTCGCCTATTTCAAGAAATATCCGGACCGGTTCCCAATGATCCACGTCAAGGATTTCCTGCCTCCTGCGAGCAACGGCCCCATGCGAGGCGCGGAGCTCGGTCGCGGCGCCGTCGATTACAAACCGATTTTCGCGGCTGCGGCCAATGCCGGTTTACAACACTACTTCGTGGAGCAGGAGGGCCCGTTCGCCCGCATGAGCCCACTGGAAGCCGCGCAGGTCGACTATGACTATCTGCGCACGATTGGCATGGCGTGAGTCGTCAGCACATCGACGACGTGCAAGAGAGCGTGGATGGACAGCAACTCGTACGATGCAATTGTCGTGGGCACCGGCATCAGCGGTGGTTGGGCGGCCAAGGAACTCACCGGGCAAGGCCTCAAAACACTGGTACTGGATCGTGGCCGGATGGTCCGCCATGGTGACTATCCAACCGCTTGGCTCAACCCGTGGGAGCTGCCCTATGGCGGGCGCCCTACGCGAGAAGACCTCCGCCACCAACCCGTGGCCGCGAGATCCGGCTACGTAGGCTCACAGGCATCCAAACATTGGTTTGTCGACGAGTTGGATAATCCCTACGTCGAGAAGCAGCGGTTCGACTGGATACGAGGCTATCAGGTCGGCGGTCGCTCTATCACCTGGGGCCGTCAGAGCTACCGCTGGAGCCCGATGGATTTTGAGGCGAATGCGCGCGACGGCATTGCAGTCGACTGGCCGATTCGCTACAACGACCTGGCGCCGTGGTATGACCATGTAGAGGCCTTCATCGGGGTAAGCGGCAGTGCCGAAAACCTGGCCCAACTTCCCGATGGAAAGTTTCTGCCACCGATGGAGCTCAACTGCGTCGAGAAGCAGTTTCAGCGCAAGGTAGCTGAGAAATTCGGCCGCGCGCTCATCATCGGACGTGCCGCCCATTTAACGGCACCCCTGGCGCACAGCCCACAACGCGGCACCTGTCAATTTCGCAACATGTGCATCCGCGGATGTCCGTTCGGCGCGTACTTCAGCAGCAACTCCAGCACACTGCCGGCGGCGGAGAAAACCGGCAACATGACCTTGCGTCCGAACTCGATCGTGTACGAGCTCATCTACGACGAAAAGCGGAATCGGGCAAGCGGAGTGCGCGTCCTGGATGCCGAGACGGGAGCGCACACAGAATACTTTGCGCGCGTCATCTTCCTGAATGCATCGACTTTCGGCTCCGCCTTCATCTTGATGAATTCGATCTCGACACGCTTTCCGACCGGTTTCGGCAACGATAGCGGCGAGGTCGGCTGCAACATCATGGACCACCACCTCGAGGTGGGCGCGGGTGCGTACGTTGATGGCTTTGAGGATCATTACTACAGCGGCCGCCGACCCAATGGATTCTATATTCCGCGCTACCGCAATATCGGAAAAGACAAGCGCGACTACCTGCGCGGTTTCGGCTATCAGGGGAGCGCGTCACGCCAGGACTGGCCCAGCCTGATGCACGACACCGCACTTGGCGCGCAGCTCAAGCAGAAGGCGCAGAAGCCGGGTCCGTGGCACATATCGCTGGGTGGGTTCGGAGAGATACTGCCCTATCACGAGAACCGCGTGACGCTCGATCGCGGCGTCAAGGACAAGTTCGGCCTGCCGCAGCTCGTGTTCGATGCGGGCCTGAAGCAGAATGAGCTCAGTATGCGCAAGGACATGGCCAACGATGCCGCCGAGATGCTGACCGCCGCAGGCTTCCGCGACGTACGTACCTCCGACAACGTCATTGGCGTTGGTCTCGGCATTCACGAAATGGGCACCGCCCGCATGGGCCGCGATCCCAAGACTTCAGTGCTCAACGCATGGAACCAGGTCCACGCCTGTAAGAACGTTTACGTGACCGATGGCGCCTGCATGACGTCGGCCGCGTGTCAGAATCCCTCACTGACTTATATGGCCCTCACCGCGCGCGCTGCGAACCACGCGGTGGAAGAGCTCAAACACATGAACCTCTGAAGCTATGACCCTGACTCGCCGTGAAGCACTGAAACGTGTCGCCTGGCTGATGGGTGGGACGGTCTCCGCGTCAGCGATCCTGGCCATCCAGAAAGGTTATTCGGCCACGACACCCGCTGGCAGAAAGCCCTCGATCCTGACACCGCCGCAGATGAGCATCGTATCCGCGGTCGCTGAGATCATGATTCCGCGCACGGACACTCCGGGAGCCATTGATGTAGGCGTGCCCGGATTTATCGACCTGATGCTCGCGGAGGTCTACGCGCAGACGGACCGCGAGCATTATCTCGCCGGACTGGCTGACTTCGACGCCGCGGCACAAACCGAACAGGGGAAGAAATTCCTCGCGCTCGAGCCGGCACAACAGCTCGCGCTCGTTCGCAAATTCCACGACCCGGCTGTTATCGAGGACCAACGGGCCGCCCGTCTGCGAGACGACTTACAACGTCCATTCATCCTGATGACGAAGGAGCTGACACTCCTCGGCTTCTTCACCTCGGAAGCTGGCGCAACTCAGGTGCTGCAGTACGTAGCCGTGCCGGGTTCATACCATGCCTGCTTACCCGTGGAACAGGCCGGCAACGGCAAGACTTGGGCCGGAGAACCGGGACTGCGGTTTTGAGGGACGCCCTACCGACATCACCGGAATCTCAATCTGGCGCACCTGCACACGGTGCAATCGAAAACCCGAGCCGACGCGCTGCGCTATCCGGAGCTGTCGGTGCCTTGCTCGTCGCAGCACTCTCCCCCACGCAATCCGCAGAAGCTGCCGGAGCGCCACCAGGCCGGCTCAAACAGTCCGTATGCCGCTGGCCGTACCACTCGGTCGAGCTGCCCGAACTGTGCCGTCGCGTCAAGCAGATGGGTTTTGCCGGCATCGATCTATTGCATGTAGACGAGTGGCAGGTGGCTCACGATGCCGGATTGACTGTTTCGACGGGGTACCCAACCCGCCGCGAGAAGTTCATCGAAACGGGTTTCAACAACCCTGCCAATCACACGCTGCTACTCGATGAGCTGGAAACCGCATTACCGCTGGCCGCGCGCGCGGGTGTACCGAACTTGATCGCGATGTTCGGTAACCGTGACCCCGCGCGCGACGATCGCGCAGCCATCGACGCCTGCATCGCTGGTCTGCGCAAGATCGCACCACTTGCGCAGGAGACCGGCGTCACCGTATGCGTAGAGCTCCTCAACAGCCGGATCGATCATCCCGGGTACCAGGGCGACCATACGGCTTTTGGCGTAGCGGTATTGAAGGGCGTTAACTCGCCACGCGTGAAACTGCTTTATGACATCTATCACATGCAAATCATGGAAGGCGACGTGATCCGGACCGTCCGGGACAACATTCAGTGGATAGGGCACTTTCACACGGGCGGCGTGCCAGGCCGGCATGAGATTGACGCTAGTCAGGAGCTCAATTACCACGCCATTGCCACTACCATTGCTGATCTTGGCTACACGGGTTACCTCGCGCACGAGTTCGTGCCAACGCGCGCCGATCCATACGCTTCGCTGGCCGATGCCTTCCGGATCTGCTCTGTATGACTGCCATTGAGGCTGCCGATGCCTTTTATTGACCCGACGGGGGTCAACGGGGAAACATACGACATCATCGTCGTCGGCTCGGGCGCGGGTGGCGGCCAAACTGCATACACACTTACCATGGACGGCGCGCGCGTGTTGATGCTCGAAGCAGGCCGTAAGTACGAGCCGGCTCTCGAGACCCCCATGTTCCAGACGCCGGACCTGGCACCGCTGCGTGAAATAGATACCCCCGGTAAACCGTTTGGCTTCTACGATGCGACGGTTGACGGCGGCTGGCAGGTCCCGGGCGAACCGTACACACAGACCAACAGCGACACCGCGGGCCGCTTCGACTGGTGGCGCGCACGCATGCTCGGCGGCCGAACAAATCACTGGGGACGTATCTCGCTCCGTAACGGGCCTTACGATTTCGAGCCGCATGGGCGCGACGGACTAGGCTTCGACTGGCCGATCTCGTACGAGGAGATGGCGCCATACTATGACAAAGTGGAGATGTTGATTGGCGTCTATGGGGCCAACGATGGGCTCGAAAACACGCCGAGCTCGCCGCCAGGATGTCTGTTACCGCCACCCAAGCCCCTCGTCAGCGACTTACTGATAGCCGATCGCTCACGAAAGCTCGGTATTCCAGTCATCGCCGGACATCGCGCCGTGGTGACGCAGCCACTCGACTGGAAAAACATACCGGCGAAACTCCACCCCGGCAATCCAACGGCCCAACAGCTCGCAGCCGACGCCATGAGGAGTCGCGCCACGTGTTTGTGGGCAACACCGTGTGGCCGCGGCTGTTCGATCGGCGCCAACTACCAATCCGTCACTGTGCATCTGCCGCCTGCGCTGGCTAGTGGCAAGCTCGATATTCTAACGGACGCAATGGTGCGCGAAGTCACCCTCGACAAAGCCGGGCGAGCGACGGGTGTGAATTTCATAGATAAGAAGAGCGGACGCGAACGACACGCCAACGCGCGCGTCGTAGTACTGGCCGCCAGCGCATGCGAATCGGCCCGCATTTTGCTGAATTCGAAATCGGCCGCTTTTCCCGATGGGCTCGCGAATTCGAGCGGCAAGGTTGGCAAATATCTCATGGACACGGTCGGCTCCTCCGTCGTCGGGCAGGTACCCCTGTTGGAAAGTCTGCCGCCGCACAACGAAGATGGCGCCGCTGGCCTGCACATGTATACCCCTTGGTGGCTATATCAGGAGCAGCATGCCGGCAAGTTAGGCTTCGCGCGCGGTTACCACATCGAGTTTGGCGGCGGCCGCCGCATGCCCGACCTGGATACCGGGGCCGAGCTGGAATGGCTGACGGGCGGCAGCTATGGGCGACAGTTCAAGAAAGACGTGCGCCGCTACTACGGCTCGTTTGTCCACTTCAGCGGTCGCGGAGAGATGATCCCGAATGAACGCTCGTACTGCGAGATCGACCCGGTGGTCAAGGACAAATGGGGCATTCCCGTGTTGCGATTCCATTGGGAATGGTCCGAGCACGAGACGCGCCAGGCCGCCCACATGCAAAAGACTTTCGGGCAAATAATTGAAGCTATGGGAGGGCGCGTTCGCGAAGGCGTCGAGACAGACGGTGCCAAGGCGATACATACCGGCGGTAGCATCATCCACGAGGTCGGCGGCGCAATCATGGGCCATGACGCAAAGAATTCCGTCACCAACAGATGGTGTCAGACCTGGGATGTGGCCAACCTCTTCATTACCGATGGCGCGCCATTCCCGTCAAATGCCGACAAAAATCCAACGCTGACTATCATGGCAAACGCCTGGCGCGTCAGCGACCATATTCTCGAGCGCATGCGCCGCAAGGAGATCTGATGGACCGGCGCACTACGATCAAGTGGGTTCTCGCCGTCGCGGCTGCCACTCCAGGAATGCACGGCGCTGCATACGCACTGGAAGCTGTCTCCGGCGTAGCCGACACATCTTCGGTCCAGGGTTACGGGACCGACCCGGATTTGCTCAGGGTGTACAAGGCGGGCGAGCTTTGGCCACTCACCTTCACCGCATCTCAGAAGCATACGGTAAAGGTTCTATGTGACTTGATCATCCCCGCGGACGCTTCGTCGCCGAGTGCGTCTGAAGTGGGCGTCGTCGATTTCCTCGACGAATGGATCAGCGCACCGTATGAAACGCAGCGCCAGGATCGCGCGACGTTGCTCGAAGGACTGGCATGGCTCGATAGCGAAGCGGCGGCGCGTTACGGAGCAGGTAAGTCATTCGTCACGCTATCTAACAAACAACGTACCGCCATCTGCGACGATATCTGCTTCGCGCCAAAGGCAAAGCAGGACTTCGTTACAGCTGCAAATTTCTTCGCGCGCTATCGCGATCTGACCGCCGGCGGGTTTTACACCACACCACAGGGTCGTAAAGATGTGCGCTACGTCGGCAACGTGCCTTTACCGCGCTTCGATGGCCCACCACCTGAAGTACTCAAAAAGGTCGGCCTCGCGTGACACCCTGATGCCATTACCGTGGAGACTTTCATGCATCATCGACTGATACGGCGCACAGCCATGGCCCTGGCGGCCATGTCAGGTCTTACGAGCGCTATCTGTATGGCCGCGGCAACCCCTCCAGCGAACGCCAGTACCGAAAACCCCGATCCGGCGGCCACGGAACAATGGGAACCCGTACCCGCTGTGGTGTCGCCAGGGGCTACGACCAGCGCGCCGCCTTCCGATGCAATAGTGCTGTTCGACGGCCACAACCTGGACCAATGGGTCTCGACCAACGACCATTCCCCTGCCCGCTGGAAGGTCGCGGATGGCGCCCTCACCGTCGACAAGTCAGCCGGCAACATCGAGACCCGTCAATCCTTCAGGAACTATCAGCTTCACCTGGAATGGCGCATTCCCAAGGACATCACCGGCGAAGGACAGCACCGCGGCAACAGCGGTCTCTTTCTTGCGTCGACCGGCCCGGACGATGCCGGCTACGAGATCCAGATCCTGGATTCGTTCAAGAACAAAACCTACGTCAACGGCCAGGCCGCGAGCGTCTACAAACAGTCGCCGCCGCTGGTCAACTCCTCGCGCGAGCCCGGAGCCTGGCAAAGTTTTGACGTCATCTGGACGGCACCCGCCTTCGGCGCCGACGGCACACCTGCGAGCCCGGCGTACGTCACCTTGTTCCACAACGGCGTGTTGGTTCAGAACCATTGGCGCTTGAGCGGGGAGACCACCAATCGCGGCACGCCCAAGTACAAACCGTACCAGGAAGCTCCGATCAAACTGCAGGCGCACGGCGATCCCTCGCCCCCGATCAGCTTTCGCAACATCTGGGTGCGCAAGCTGGACTAGCGCATCGCCAA
>Ga0137415_10000649_pt1 | contig 33934 bp, 26 predicted proteins | sample CZODoug3_1_1_16f_FD_183082 | JGI IMG/M metagenome (GOLD analysis project Ga0137415, IMG submission 183082) | Vadose zone soil fungal communities from Angelo Coast Range Reserve, California, USA - CZODoug3_1_1_16fungal (Hybrid Assembly) | ecosystem: Environmental > Terrestrial > Soil > Vadose...
GCTTCACGCACGGAGTGAAGAGCGCGTCCGCCGCGTTCCAACTCGTCGCGGAGCGCAGCGCCGACCTGTCCGAGCTGACGCTTGCGCGGATCCCCGAGCAGGGCGTGGTGCTTCCGCGCCTGCTGCCGTCCGATTGGCCCCAGCGCGCTCCGCGGCCTGCCGCGCCGCCGCAGCCTCCGCACGCGCCGGGGGCCACCCCGCCGGGAATGAAGGTGGGCGACGAAGCCTCGGGAGGGTCGCGCTAGATGGCCCAGCACAAACCCCACCCGTATCCCGACGCCATCGCTCCGGACAGCCGGCTGCATCCGGAGCCGCCACCGCCGCCCCCCGGAGTGAAGCTCCCCATCCCGCCGCTGGCGACGCCGCTGGCGAGCCTGGCCGCGAAGGACTTCGGCTCGAGCGTGCCGCCCAAGCCGGAGTTCTGGGCGTGGCTCGCGGCGACGACGGCCGGCTGGGCGGCGTTCGCGGTCGCGCTGCTGGCAGTCTCGTGGGTGCTGTACTTCATCGTCTGGCTCTTCAAGACGATCTTCCAGGACCGCCCCAACCTGGCCGGCGGTCTGGGCGAAGCGATCGGCAACATCGTCGCGCTCATCCTGGTGCTCATCATGGTGACCGCGACGCTGCTCACCATGGCCGAGCGCAAGTGGAGCGCCCTGATGCAGGACCGCATCGGGCCCAACCGCGCGCGCCTGCCCATCCCGGGCCTCTCGGATCGCCCGCTCAAGGGCATCCCGCACATCCTCGCCGACGTCCTCAAGATGCTCTTCAAGGAGGACTTCATCCCCGAGGGCGCCACGCGGAACAAGTTCCTCTTCAACCTGGCCCCGCTGCTCGCCTTCGCGCCCGCGTTCTGCCTCTTCGCGGTGGTGCCCGTCGGCCCCGAGGTGACGTTCCTGGGCAAGCGCATCGCGCTGCAGGTCGCGCGGGTGGACTGGGGGATCCTCTACGTATTCGCGCTCGCCTCGCTGGCGGTGTTCGGCACCGCGCTCGCCGGCTGGACCTCGAACAACAAGCTGGCGCTCCTGGGCGGCCTGCGCGCCTCCGCCCAGCTCGTTTCCTACGAGGTGACGCTGGGCCTCACGCTGGTGGGCACGTTCATCGTCTTCGGTACGCTCCGCCTGGACTCGATGGTGCTGCAACAGGGCCCGACAGAGGCGATGCTGCGCTCGGCCATCCGCGTCGGGACGCCCGACGGGTCGCTGGTCTTCGGCTGGCTGCCCGGGTGGGGCGCGCTCTTCCAGCCCTTGGGGATGGTGCTGTTCCTCGTCGCCGCCATGGCGGAGATCAAGCGCGCGCCGTTCGACACGCCCGAGGGCGAGAGCGAGATCATCGGCTACTTCCTCGAGTACTCCGGCCTGAAGAGCGGCATGTTCCTCATCGCCGAGTACGCCGAGACCGTGGTGGTGGGCGGCATCGTCACCAGCATCTTCCTCGGCGGCTACCACATCCCCTGGCTCGAGCCGACCATCGTGCGCACGACGGAAGGCTGGCTGGGCGCCAGCGGAACCGCCTGGCTGGCGGTCCTGCAGGTGTTCGCCTTCATCCTCAAGATGCTGTCCGTCGTCTGGGTGATGTTCGTCGTGCGCTGGGCGTTCCCGCGGTTCCGCTACGACCAGATCATGCGGCTCGGCTGGAAGATGATGCTGCCGGTCTCGCTGCTGAACGTCGTGATCACCGGGGCGGTGTTCCTCTGGGCAGGCCGCGACGGCCTCGCCTGGGTGGGCATCGCCGAGTGGATCGCGATCCTCTTCTTCGTCGGCTTGACCGCCGGCGCGCAGCCCATCAACGCCGAGGCGGGGAGCCATGCTTCGACGGTGGCCACGCACTGATGGAACAGCCCAAAGACGAGCATGCCAGTCCGGGACCGCAGGCCGACCTGAGCTTCGGCGAGCGGCTCTACCTGCGCGAGGCGATCAAGGGAATGGGAGTGCTCGCCAAGCACTTCTGGACGAACCTCTTCGGCTTCCGCGACCCGGCGCCCGAGATCCTCGACCGCAAGGGCCCGGGCGTGAACATGGTCTCGACGATCAACTACCCCGACGAGCGCAAGCCGTACCCGCCGGGGTACCGCGGCATGCACCGCCTGGTCCCGCGCGTCGACGGAAAGCCGCGCTGCGTCGCCTGCTACATGTGCGCGACGGCCTGCCCGGCGCAGTGCATCTACATCGAGGCGGGCGAGTACGAGGACCAGGCGATCGAGAAGTTCCCGGTCCGCTTCGAGATCGACGAGCTGCGCTGCATCGTCTGCGGCTTCTGCGTCGAGGCCTGCCCGAAGGACGCCATCCGGATGGACACCGGAACGCACGCGCCGGCGGTGCTCTCGCGGCCGCTGGCGGTGTTCGACAAGGAGGCGCTCTTGCAGGGGCCGGCCGTCGAGCACCCGAGCGACGTGCTCACCTACCGCGTCCCGCTGCGCACGCCGGCGCCGCGCGAGCCGGCGGGGCCGGGCGTCACGAGCAAGGGCGACCCAAGCCATCGTTGAGGCTGGTCAGCTTGACCAGTCCGGGGCGTCGTGGCAGTGATCCGGCCGCGCAGGGGGGACATCATGCGAATTCCTTTCGTCTGGGCGATTCCGGTCGCGTTCGTCGTGGCGTCCGTTTCCGGTTGCACGCAGCCGTCCGGAGCGGTTCCGACGGAGAGCTCGGGCAACGCGCTTTCCCTGGAAACCAGATTGGTGGCCGAATCGCGCGACGGCGCGGGTGACGACTCGGACGAGGTGGGCCTCGGGGCGCGCGCAGCACGCGGTCTGCAGATCTCGCCCGTCACGCTGCGTACGAGCGGCCTCACGCGCCGCCAGATGCTGCGGGTCGGGCTCGGCAGCTACATCGTCAACGGGACCGCCGACTGCAACGGTTGCCACGGCTCTGCGGCGGGGTTTCTCGCCGGCGGCAATCCGTTCTTCCTCGATCGCGCCGGGCACGTGGTCTGGTCGCGCAACCTCACCGGCCTGACGCTGACCGAGGACCAGTTCATGGAGACGATGCGCACCGGAAAGGACCATCGCAATCCGTCCACGATGCTCGTCGTGATGCCCTGGCTGATCTTCAGGTGGATGAGCGACGAAGACCTGAAGGCGGTCTATGCCTACCTGCGCGCGGTGCCGCCGGTGGATAACGCCGTGCCGCTCGACAACAAGAGCGACCTCCCGCTCCCTCCGGCAGTGCCTTTCCCCGGCAAGTACACCGACGGCGAGATCGATCGACCCCTGCCGCACGACGCCCGCAGCTTCAGCCCCCGCCGCGGCCTCGCGATTGCGCCTCGCGCGCATCCCGAGGACCTCGAGGACGACGAGCTGCGCTCCTACGCGCTCGGTTCGTACATCGCCAACTCGATGACGGCCTGCAACGAGTGCCACACCCACCCGGATCGCACCCCGAGCAAGATCAATACGGCCGCTTATCTGAGCGGAGGGACCGTCTTCGGCGTTCCACCCCCGCTGCAGCCCGTGCTGCACCAGGTGCGAGCCATGAGCGCGAACCTGGTCGGAGAGCACTACGGATTCTTCAACGACCCCGAGGACTCTTACGCCCGGTTCAGCGCGATCATCCACACCCGGAGTCACGCCGACGAGACTCCTCCGCGCCCGCTCGGGTTTCCGATGGTCCTGATCGCCGGCAACCTCAGCAAGGTCCTGGATGAGGACCTGCGCGCCATCTACTCCTACGTGAAAGGGGTGCCCTCCGTCACCGGGGCAGCCGACCAGCCGAGACAGGAGTACGCGCGCTACTGCCAGTCGTCGACGGACTGCAACGCGGGCGAGTCGTGCGCCTCGAACGAATGCGTCGGCAGGGCTTGCGCGGTGGACGTCGATTGCGACACCTGCCAGACCTGCGCTGGAGGCGCCTGCGCGGCCCCCGCTACCAACTCCGCGTGCCTGGCATCCGCGCGGTAGGAGCAGCCAGCACGCCGTAGAAGCTCATCCCAGGCCGTTCAGGTACTCGTCCAGGTGCGACCGGAAGAGGTCGCTGGCGCCCACGAACTGCAGGCCCACTCCACGGCGCGGCGCCACGTGAACGGCGTAAGCGCTCACGCTGTCCGGCACCGTCTGCCCCGGGATGTGGACGTTCAGATCCACCACCGACCCGAGCGCCGGCAGCATCACCACCTTCATGAACGCGCCGCTCTGGCTGATGTTCGTGATCTCGCCCCGCGAAGCCACGCGCCCGTCCTTCCGGATGATCGCCGCCATGTTGGTGTGGAACCTGCGGCAGCCGCGGTCGTTGATCTTGCGGTAGCGCGCCAGCAGCGCCGCCACGCGGTCCTTCGCCCCGTCCTCCTCGCTGAACCGCGTCCAGAACCCGCTGTTCGCGCCCGCCGTCACCCAGGAGACCACGCCCGCCCGCGCAACCTCCTCGCCCCGATCGAAGTACAGCTTGAACCCCACGAACAGGCCGGGCTTGGGCGGCCGCGGCGAACGGACGTGGATCACTTCCTCGCCGATCGCCGTCGAGGTGGTCTGCAGGATCTCGCCCTGCGCCACGTATCGTACCGGAATCACTAGCTTTTGCGACAAACGGGCCGGGTCGACCGAGAGCGCGCCGGTCATCACATCCCTCCCTCAGGATTGTTCTCGATGAGGAGCAAACGTCGGGCCAATTCGTTGAAAATGCAAGATTTCGTTGGCTTCCGAGGGGCCGCAGTGCGATGCGCCCCGAGGACCGCCGCCGGTCCGCACACAAAGTTCCAGTCTGGCCGGCGAGCCCGAGGCCAGGAATCGAGCCGATGCCTTGGGATATCGGTGGATTACGCACCCTGTGTTCAGAAAAATCCGTTTCCGTTGTATACGTGCGCGCACTCTCGCTTCCGGAGCCGCAATGCAGACGCCCAAGCTGGTCGCCCTCGAGCTTCCCAACAGCCGCTTCGTGGTGCGCGTGAGGAACGGCCCGCGCCTCGGGACCATCTTCAGCACGGAGAAGGGCTGGTACTACCAGTTCGACGGAACGCCCAGGGAAGGCCCGCTCTGCCGCAACGCCGAAGAGGCGCTGGGGATCATGGAAGCCGTTGCCGAGCACGAGCACATGATCGAGGAAGACGTGCGGGCGTAAGCGGCGTTGTTTCCGCTCGGGCACGTCGGGATCGGGACGCACCTCATTCCGCGGCGGTTGCGGGACCGGTTGCCGTGGCGGTGGCTCGCCTTCGGGTGCCTGCTGCCGGACGTGATCGACAAGCCGATCTGGGTCGTCGCGCAGTACCTGGGCGCGGAGTCCCAGCAGTTCGACACGGCGCGGATGTTCGGGCACACGGCGTTTCTCGCTTTCGCGGTGGCGGTAGCGGCCTGGCGATGGCGGACGTCGGCATTGGTGGCGATGGCGTACGGGATTCCGACGCACCTGGTGCTCGATGTGATTACGGACAAGGGCATGGGCGGGGGATGGGGCGTCTGGAAGAGCTGGCTGTTCTGGCCGCTCGAGGTCCCGCGATTGGGAATCCTGATGGTGGCGTCGCCGCTGCACGAGCTCGCGCTGGAGCTGCACAGCACGGTGTACATCGCGGGCGAGATCATCGGGGCCGCGCTGCTGCTTTGGGACCTCATCCGGAGCTTAAGTCGGCAGTCGGAGTAAAGTTTCGTCGACCACGGCCGGGCGATTCATTGCCGATGATTTCGCCTGGTCCAAGAGCGCGTTCGTTCAAGGCGTCGGGCAAAAACAGGCCCCAACAAGTTTCCGTAATGTTCCTCGATAGGCTGACCGACAACAATTTGAAACAAAGGGCTGACGGTCTGGCCTCTTGACTGCCCCCTCTTGATGGGGCGATTCTCGCACAGCTTTGTAGTCCTCGTACGGCACCGGGGGGCTTTCGTGCGGACGGAACTGGTTACCTTCTTTTGCGCGGCATTCGTGTGTACTGCGCTCGTTCCGGTGATCAGGCGCTTTGCGCATCGCCGCGGGTTGTTCGATCAAATCACCAGCTCGCGCAAAGTGCATTCCGTCCGCATTCCCCGCCTTGGCGGCATTGCCATCGTCGCCGGCTTCTATGCGCCTCTCCTCGCGCTCATCCTCTACCCGACTGGTCTCGGCAGCGTCTTCTACGCCGACGGCACCCGCGCCTTCGCGTTCCTCTTCGGCGGCCTCGCCATCGCCGGCCTGGGCATCTTCGACGACATCTTCGGCTGCGGCGCGGTGGAGAAGTTCTTCGTCCAGATCGCGGTAGCGCTGTACCTGTGGTTCGCGGGCTTCCGGATCGAGGACATCCATCTCGTCGGCGGCACCGTCCTGCCGCTCGGCCCGTTCGGAGCCATCCTGACGGTGGCGTGGATCGTCGGCGTGATCAACGCCATGAACCTGATCGACGGCCTCGACGGGCTCGCCGCGGGCATCGCGCTGATCGGCGCCGCGACCAACTTCTTCGTTGCCCTGCCCAACCAGCCGCTGATGGGACTGTGGATGGCGGCCTTGGCCGGCTCGCTCGTGGGCTTCCTGCGCTTCAACTTCAATCCGGCAACCATCTTCATGGGCGATGGCGGGTCGCTCTTCATCGGCTACGTGCTCGCCGTTTCCGCAATCCGCACCAACCAGAAATCGAGCGCAGCGGTGTCGTTGGTCGTCCCCATTGTGGCGCTCGCATTGCCCATCGCGGACACCCTGCTGGCAATGCTTCGCCGTGGCCTGCGCGGCCGGCCGATGTTCAGCGGAGACAAAGAGCACATCCATCACCGCTTGCTCGCGCTGGGCCTCTCGCATCGCGAGGTGGTCCTGGTGCTGTACGCGGTCGCCGTCGGCCTTGGGGGCCTCTCAATCGCGATCGCCTCCTATGCGCCTCAGGTCGGCCTGACAGCGCTGGTCGTTCTCGCGACTGGCGCAATCCTCGGCCTGTGGTGGATTGGATTCTTCCGGATCGAGGCGACCGCCGAGATCCGGGCACTTCGACATCGAAACCTCGAGCTCCGCGGTGCGGTCAAGGACATCACCATGCGCCTGCGGCGGGCGAAGTCCATCGAGGACGTCGTCGAGTCGATCCAGGGTCTGGCGCCTGCGCTGCGCGCGAGCGCCGTCCGACTCGACCTCGCTGGAACGCTGGGGATCTACCGGAATGGCCATGCCGCGAACAGCGAACCTCCGCTCGCGCCGCTGCCCGACAAGCTGTGCGCCAGGTTTCCCGTAGAGCCCGGCTTCGGGTACATCGAGGTCGAGTGGAGCGACGGGCGCTGCTCTCCGGAGCGCGACGACGAGATCGCGGCGGAGACGTTGTGCCACGTCCTCGGCCCCACCCTGGAGCGCACGATGTCCGGCACCCAGAACGGGGTTGAGCCTGCTCCAGTGCCAATCGCTGCGGTCATCCAGCCGGCCGGCTTTGCGGCACGCAGTCGCGGATGACGACCTGGTGACGCTCGAAACTGCAACGCTCGGACCCGGGGCCGACCCATCGTCGTTCTCTCGACCGCTGCCGTGATCCTTGATACAAAGGCCCAGTCACATCGCGCCCTTGCTGCGAGGGAACGCCACCGTACCGTGTTCAAGCGCGTCCTCATTGTCTGCACGGGAAACATCTGCAGGAGCCCGATGGCAGAGGCCCTCCTCGCGCGCAGACTGCGCGACCGCGGCATCGAAGGGACCGTGACGTCGGCGGGGATCTCCGCGCTCGTCGGATTCCCGGCGGACGCGATCGCGCGCGAGCTGATGACAGCCCGCGGTCTCGATCTCGGTGGCCACCGTGCACGCCAGCTCACGCCGGAGCTGGTCCGGGCCGCCGATCTCGTACTGACGATGGAAGCAGGGCAACAGCGCGCGGTCGAGATCCTCGACTCGAGCGCACGAGGGCGGGTCCACCGCATCGGCCGCGTCGGCAAGTTCGACGTGCCGGATCCTTATCGCCAGGGAAGGGCGGCCTTCGAACGGGCGCTGGTTTTGATCGAGCGGGGGATCGGAGAGCTCGAGAACGTGTTCTGGAGTGTCGCGTGAGAATTGGACTGGCCGTCTATGCACTCGCGGCGGGTTGCGCGCTCGCGCCTGGAATGCGAATGGACGAGGACGCAGCGGTGGCTCGCGGCCGCGCAAACACGAAGGACGGCAACTATCACGTCGAGTTGATCACGCCGGCGCTACTGACGAAGCTGGCGGAGCAGGGTACCCGCGAGAGCCCGCGTTTGCGCGATCCGGATGGCGACGCGCCGCCACGTGCATACACCGTGGCTCCCTACGACGTGCTGCAGGTGACGGTGTGGGATCATCCGGAACTGACAGCGCCGACGGGGCAGTTCCGGTCCCCCGAAGAGAACGGGAACCCGGTGAACGCAGACGGAACGGTTTATTACCCGTATGTCGGCGTGGTGAAGGTAGCGGGTCTCACGCTGGGGGAGATCCGGACGCTCCTGACGCAGCGGCTGGCGACCGTCATCGCAAAGCCGCAGCTCGATGTGCGCATCGCGGCGTACCGTGGAAAGAAGGTGCAGATCACCGGCGAGGTCCTCGCGCCTTCGACGATGCCGCTGACCGACGTACCGGCGCGCGTGCAGGATGCGATGGCCTTTGCGAAGGGCTTCACGCCCGACGCGGATCCCGCAAATGTGACCCTGACCCGCGGTGGCAAGACGTATCAGCTTGACCTCCTCGCCCTCTACGAAGGCGGGGATCTCTCGCAGAACTGGCTCCTCAAAGACGGCGACGTCATCAACGTCGGCGACCGCAACCGCAACCGAGTGTTCGTCATGGGCGAAGTACGCCTGCAGCAGGCGAAGCAGATGGTGAAGCGCCGGATGACACTCGCTGAGGCGATCGGCGATTCCGGTGGTTTCGACCCGATCGCGGCGAACGCGGGAAAGATCTATGTCATCCGCGGGGACTACGACGCTCCGAACATCTTTCACTTGGACGCGAGTTCGCCGGACGCGCTGCTGCTGGCAACAGCCTTTCAACTCAAGCCGCGAGACGTTGTCTTCGTGTCGACGTACAGGCTCGCCCAGTGGAACCGCGTGATGTCGCAGATATTGCCAACGGTGCAGATCCTATACGACGCGGCCATCGCCGCCGATGTCGCCGCCAGACGGTTCTAGTTTTCAAGCGGCTTTGCGCGGCCCGGGCACAAGTGGGTGCTGGCGGACGAACCAGGCGCTAAGGCAGCGAGTGGAATTTGCTGTCGAAATCGAGGCCGCCGGCAAAGGCGGGGCAGAAGGAACAACCCTTCGGCGAATCCGACGGTTAGGCGTCGGACGTGTTCCGGTTACGGCCGTCTTCGGTGGTCGGTGTTGTGCCCCCAAGAAACTCGGGTCGGAAGTTGAAGTTGTGGTACACATAGTTAACCACTCGGACCGAGAAGCTGTCTGATCATGCCCAAAGAAGCGCGTAGTCAATCAGCAGAAGAACGAGCTGCCGAGCACGGCGAGCTGCAAGAGTACCTGCGTACCCTGATTGGGTCATGGAAACTGGTGGCGTGGGTCTCATGTGGGTCGGTAGTACTGGGGTTGCTGTATACGTTGATCGGTTCTCCGGTTTATCGGGCAGACGCGCTCATTCAAGTCGAAGACAAGAAAGCCGACTTGATGGGGCTCAGCGACCTGCTGGGCAACAGCGATGACAGCTTGGCACAAACGGAGATCGAACTCCTTTATTCTCGACTGGTAGTCGGATCCGTCGTGCGGGGCCTCTCATTGGATATCGAGGCTAAGCCCAGGTACTTCCCGGTCATTGGTGGCGCTTTCGCGCGCGCGTATCACGGAGAAGACGTCGCACCTGCGCGACTCGCTCTTTCGCGCTTCGCATGGGGCGGTGAGCAGATTGCAGTCGAGCGACTCGACGTGCCGAAAGACGCCGAGGATGAAAAGCTGAGGCTTGTCGCGGGCGAAAACGGGGCGTTCGCGCTGTTCGACCCTGATCGTGAGAAGGTGATCGAAGGTCAGGTGGGGAAGCTGGCCAGGAGCGCCGATGGGCGATACGTCATCCTTGTATCGAGGATGCGCGCTCGGCCAGGGACACACTTCAATGTCATCAAGCACCCATTCGACGATTTGCTCAATGGTCTGCAGAACGACCTTGTGATCAACGAGCGCGGCAAGAAGACCGGAATGATACGTGTTCAACTCTCGGGCACCGATATCGACCAAGTGGTTCGCACGCTCAATGCACACTCGGAAGCGTACGTCCAGCAAAACATAGCGCGCAAGTCACAGGAAGCTGAGAAAACGTTCGCGTTTGTCGATGCGCAACTTCCCGAAGTGAAAGCGCGGTTGGAAAAGGCCGAGATTGCGTTGCACGCCTATCGCACCCAGCACCGCACGGTTGATCTCTCTATGGAGACGCAGGCCGCGCTGGATCGCGCAGTCGAAATCGAAAAGGGTGCAACCGAGTTGCAACTCGCGAAGGCGAGCCTTTCGGAGCGTTTCACGGAGAATCACCCAGCTCTGGTCGGCCTGCGAAATAAAATGGCGGCACTCGATGCTGCAAGAAAGGCCTTGAATGTAGAGTTCAGTAAGCTTCCCGAATCCGATCTGTACTCAGTTCGCCTTCTACGAGACGTGACAGTGGCCAACCAGTTGTACGTCTTCTTGCTCGATAAGGCGCAAGAGCTGAAGATCGAGACATCCGGGACAATTGGCAACGTCCGGGTCGTTGACCAGGCCGTTGTGCCTTATCGCCCGGCGTATCCGCGCTTCGGCCCGATGCTGGCGATCTCTGTCGCTGCGGGATTGCTCCTTGGCGCCGGCGCCGTGTCGCTGCGGCGTGCACTCAATCGGGCCGTGGAAGACCCCGAAGTCGTTGAAGCAACTACGGGCCTTCCAGTTTACGCGAGCGTGGCCCATAGCGTTGCGCAGGAACGGTTCGAGCGCACCCGCAAGAAGAAGATGAATGGCAGTTCCGCACGAATTCTCGCAGCGCATGATTCGTCCGATCTCGCAATTGAGTCATTGCGCAGCTTGCGGACCAGTCTGCAATTTGCCCTCTTGGACGCGCCTAACCGCATCATCACACTCGGTGGCCCGAGCCCTGGAATCGGCAAGTCGTTCGTCGCGAGCAACCTGGCACACTTGCTTGCCGAATCCGGGAAAAGAACCCTCTTGATCGATGCGGATCTGCGGAACGGGAGCCAAAACCGCCTCTTCGAGCTGCAACGATCGCCCGGGCTATCGGAGTTGATCGCTGGGACAGCCCAATTGGATCGATGCGTCCATGCGATCGCTCCGAACCTGGACCTGATCACCTGTGGAGATTTTCCCCCCAAGCCATCAGAATTGCTGATGAGCGCGCGATACCGCGAGCTGGTTGAGCGCTTGGAGAAGCAGTTCGAGTTGATCGTGGTGGATACACCGCCCGTGTTGGCGGTGACCGATGCCACAATCGTTGCGCGGCTTGCGGGGGTCAATTTGCTTGTGCTTCGCGACAGCCACCACCCGATGCGGGAAATTCAGGCGGCGCTTAAGCACTACCAACAGACCGGTGCACGCATAGCAGGGTTCATTCTCAATGACGTGAGCCGCGCATCCGCTGGCAGTGCTTATGGCTATCACTATCAATATGATTACAAGAGCAAGAAAGCCATCTGATGCAGGCGAGAGATGAACAATGAGCGGGATCCTCGCGCTTGGAGTTTGTTTGATCGCAGCCGGCGTTCTGTGGATGGCGTGGACGTATGTGGGCTTCCCGCTCGCCTTGAGTGTTAGCGGCCGCGACGTCGAAGCGCCGCATGTCTCCCCAGACAGCGAGCTCCCGCCGATCGCAGTCGTCCTAGCAATGCATAACGAGCAGGAGTTGGTGATCTCGAAGATCGAAGATTTGCTGGCGCAGGACTATCCCGCGCATTTACTCAACATCGTTGTGGTGGATGACGGTTCAACCGATGGATCGGGGGAGCTAGTCCAAGCATCGTTCGGGGAGCGCGTGCAGCTCGTCCCACTCGCGCACAATCAAGGCAAGAACGTCGCGCTTAACGAAGCAATGCAACGTTTACCGAGTTGCAAGTACGTAGCCACTACAGACGTAGATGCTCTCCTGCATCCTTCGGCGCTGCGGCACCTCGCACAATGCCTCGAGACGAATCCTGACGTTGGCCTCGCTGGCGGTACGATCTCGTATCGGGGCGCACAGTCCAGCGCTAGGGAGCAAGCGTACTTCGCGTACGAATCGTTGGTGCGTCATCTCGAAAGCCGACACCTGAGCTCTGTGTGCATTGCGGGACAGCTAGAGATGCATCGTCAGGAGTTGTGGCAACCGCTGCCTCGCGGCGTTGCCACGGACATGGGGACGGCTCTCTTAGTCCTCTCGCAGGGCTATGGGTGCGTGCAAGTTTCGGGTGCACAAGTCTGGACTCCCGCCGGGTCACGTGTCTCAACCGAACTCCAGCGCAAGCGACGTACTATCCGCCGCGGCCTAAGGACCATCGCTTGGAAATGGCGAGAGCTAGGTGTGAAGCAGCGTATCTTCCTCCTCAACCACAAATTGTGCCGCTATGTGCTGCCGGTTGCAGAGGCTCTAACGGTCGGTGGGCTTCTTCTCATTTCGTTCGCACCCGGATGGGTCGGACACAGCGCAATAGCGGCGGCGGCGGTGCCCGCCCTTGGCATCGCCACTGGTGCTGTGCTGGCTCGTCAGGACTCAGTGGGTCCGCGGTGGGCGCGCTTATTGGTGGGGGCGTACTATTTCCACGCCGTGCACCTAATTGCCCTTCGCGAAATGTGCCGCTGGCTGGCAGGTGACGTAAGCGAGGCACAGTGGAACGCCACGCGTGACGGAGGACTCACAGCGGGCCGCGGTGTCGAACCGGCACTGAAGTGATGGAGACACATCCAACCGCGCTGCTGAGCACGCGGCGTCTCGCCCGCAACACCGTGTGGAATCTTCTCGGGCAAGGCGTTCCGATGATCGCAGCGTTGTTCGCGGTTCCACCGCTGGTCGCGGCATTGGGACCGGCAAACTTCGGCATAGTTAGCCTATTCTGGCTCCTCGTCGGATACTTCAGCCTCGCCGACCTAGGGCTTGGCCGAGCCACGACGCAGGTGGTTGCGGCACGCCTTGGATCCGATGCGAGCGAAGGCATCGAGCGCACAGTATGGACCGCACAGTGCGCTATGTCCGCGCTCGGCGTCATAGGCGGCGTCGCGCTCTGGGCGGCGACCCCTCTCCTAGTTGAGCATTTGCTCAAGATTCCTGCAACCCTAACGGAGGAAAGTTGCCGTGCATTCCGGATTCTGTCGTTCGCCATCCCGGCGGTGACGCTGTCAACGGGGTTGCGCGGTGTGCTGGAGGCAAAGCACCACTTCGGCGAAGTGAGCCTAGTGCGGGGCTTCATGGGATTGTCCACCTTCCTCGCACCACTGGTTGCAATCTCCATCAGCCCTACGGTCGTAGCTGTAGCGGCAAGCTTGGTGCTTACGCGGTGGTTGGCGTGTGCGGCCTATGTGCCGTTCTGCCTGCGCGCTGTCCCGGGGCTCGCCACGTTCGAAGTTGCACGGCAGGAACTCCCGGCCTTGGTCCGGCTCGGTTCCTGGATCACCGTTTCGAACATAATTAGTCCCATCCTGGTGAACGTCGATCGCCTCCTGATCGGCTCTGTGATCTCGATGTCCGCCGTCGCGTGGTATGCGACACCTCTTGAACTCGTTACGAAGTTGAACATCGTGCCAGCGTCCCTCGTAGCTAACCTCTTCCCCATCTTTGCGGGTGCGACGGCGGCGCGTCAGCCGGACCGAGCGGCGGAGGTATTTGAGCGAGGGTTGCGCTACGTGCTGGCGCTGCTCTTTCCTCCAGTTCTGTTGGTCGTGATCTTCGCGCATCCGTTGCTATCGCTATGGTTGGGCGCGGACTTCGCCGTCCACAGCGCACCCGTTCTCCAGGTCGCGGCGATAGGTGTTCTCTGCAACGGTCTTGCATATGTGCCAGCTGCGCTTGTCCAGGGATCCGCTCGTCCCGACCTGGCCGCGAAGCTCCACATCATTGAGCTGCCCATTTATGGGGTGATCCTTTATTTCATGGCAGGGCACTTCGGGTTGGCCGGCGTCGCAGCCGCATGGTCCCTGCGGGTTGCCGCTGATCTTATCCTGCTCTGCATCTGCTCATCATCGGTCCTTGATCACCGGGTCCGTTGGAAGCCATTCGTCGTCACATTCTCGGGCGCAGTAGCGGCATCGATCCTTGCCTTGGTGCCTCATGGCGCAGTGTTCGGCGCCATTGCTGGAATACTCTGCACTGGAGTCATTCTGCGTTTTGTGCTGCTGAACGAGCGGAACTCCACTGCAGGGTTGTTGTGGTCTTCAGGAAAGGCGCCCGAGGGAGAACATGTTTGAGTCCGGCGTGCGGCTGATCGCTCTCGTACCCCTTGGATTCCTCGTACGAGTTTTCAGGACACGTAGCGAGAGTTGGTACTCGCCGGCAGCGCTGTTTGCGATAACATGGTTCCTCGCAATAGCGCTACCGCTCCTGTTCGCACCTGACTACGACGTCTGGGTACCTGCGGTGTGGTTGCTAGTTGCCTTCGTGGCAGTCTTCGGGATCTCTGCCATGGCAATGGATCGAGCTACTCCACCTGCGGCCATCAGGCCGCAGGCGCTCTTCGCTCCGAGTCGTGCTGCACTGCGGTACACGACGCTCGCCCTGTCGTTCGTCGGTGTGATTTCGGTGCAAGTTCTGCTGCGCGAGTATGGGAAGAATCTAATCGACCTTGCGACGCTCGATACTTGGATCGAGTTGGGAGCATCATTCTCAGTTGCTCGATATGCAGAGGACTACGTGCAGCCCGTGACTGCGCGTCTGTGCTCGATAGGTTTCTACTGCGGTTCGTTGTTTGGCGCCGTGCTCTACTGGCGTGCGCGAACTCGCTTGGACAGGTTAGTCAGTTTTGTTCCGCTGGTCGTCGCTCTTGCATATGCTGCGATTCTCACGACTCGTGCTGTGTTCCTGTTTGCGGTGCTGATGTGGATCTCGTGCGCGGTTGCAATTGCCATAGCGGAGGGACGGCCGCTTCGCAAACTACTGAAACCGAGGACGATCGTCATTGCTCTCGTCCTCCCCCCACTCGTGCTCGCCTTTTTCGTAGCGCTCCAGCTTTCAAGAGGTGGGAAAACGGATCTCACCAGTCTGCCGGAAACGGTCGATCACCTGCGCGTTTGGTTCTTCGGGCATCTTCCCGGATTCGCGGCTTGGCTTCGGATTCAGATCGGCGACGGTACACCTCTTCGCTTGGGCCAGCGCACTTTCGGTGGGTTGTTCCAACTCGGTGGCGTCGCGCGGCGCGAACAAGGGGTTTACGGCGACGTTATCAACGTCGGAAACGGCGACCTGAGCAACATATACACGGTGTTTCGCTCGCTGATCGAAGACTTCGGAATGGCAGGTGCGCTAATTTTCCTAGCCGCACTAGGACTCGCTGCCGGGCACTTTCATGCCAGGCTCTTGAGAGATGGCTTCAAGAGAGTGCCCGCGTACGCGCTGATTCTCTGCTTCATCGGATGGTCGCCGATTTACTCCTTTTGGGCCTACAACACGCTGCTAGTGGCGTTTGTGCTATTTGCGGCTGGTCTGAAGTTATTGACGCCGAAGCCTTTCCGGCCTGTGGAGCCGGCGCGGGTTTCGGCGGTGCCGATCAGGTCGTGAACAGGAAGAATGATGCGAGTCGCGCTCATCTGCGTCAATTACAACTCAAACACTGAAACACGCCGATATCTACAGTCGCTTATCCGGCTTGAATACGTCTCGAAACTCCAGGTTGTCGTCGTCGACAACCCAGCCGTTGGTGCGCCGGCATTCGACGAGACTGAGTTCCGGCATGCATTAACGGTTCGCGTGTTACGGCCGGGTTCCAATCTAGGCTATCTTGGGGGCGCGGCTGCAGGATTTCGCGAGCACGTCGCGCCGCACGGATTGCCTGACTTCTGCATTATTTCCAACGTGGATCTCGAGATCGAGCAGCGCGACTTTCTCACACGGCTGGAAGCGCGTCTGGGCGAGGACCGGATGGGGATCATCGCGCCGTCCATTCGGTCCCGATTGACGAGCGTCGAGCAGAACCCGTTTCTTCGCGTACGCCCACCGCGCCTAAAGATGCATGGATATCGCTGGCTCTTCGCGAGCTACCCGATCGCCGCGACCTGCGAGCGTTTCTCGCGGTTACGAAAGGTGTTGCGCGGCAGGAGTGGCAAGGAACTCGCTCCCGTCGCGGCAGACATCTACGCGCCACACGGTTCTTTCGTCGTTCTGACGCGGAGATTCTTTTCTGAGGGGGGCAGCCTTGAGTACCGTCCTTTTCTGTTCGGCGAAGAGATCCACCTCGGTGAGCAGGTCCGTCGGATGAACCTTCGCACACGCTTCTGCCCCGACTTGCAAGTGTGGCACGACGAACATGTGTCGGTCGGTAGGTACCGCAGCAAGACGATGATGCGGCATGCTTACGTAGCGGCTCGATTCTGTGCAGAGGAGTACTTCTCCGACTGAGACCAACGCCATGAAGCTCGCTTCGCAGTTGGTCGGCCTCGCGGTTCCATTGATTCTGTCCTTTAGGATATTGGCGGCGGCCCCGGATCCGACGTTGGCCGGATTGCGAGCGGGCCACCCTCGCCTGCTGCTCAACGATGCACACATCCAACGCGTGAAAGCGAGAGTTACCGGCGAATCCGAGGGGCGTAAGTGGTACGACAAGATCGTCCGCGAAGCCCAAACGGTTCGTGCCCAACCGCCAGTGCGACACGAACTCAGCGGACCCCGACTTCTGGCACAAAGCGATCTGGCACTTAACCGGATCATTGAGCTCGGCCTCGTGGCGCGCGTGTCAGGAGATCGCGAGGCGTTGGCGCGCATTCGGCAAGAACTCCTTGCAATGGCGGCGTTTCCGGATTTCAATCCTTCGCACTTTCTCGACACGGCCGAGATGACCATGGCACTCGCTCTCGGCTATGACGTTGCGTTTGCAGCTCTCACCCCCGAGGATCGCGCGAAAATACGCGACGCAATCGTCGTCAAGGGTCTGCGTGAGGGCATCAAATACTATCGCGGCCAAGGAACGGGGACGCAGTGGGCCCAGGGCACATTCAATTGGAATCCGATTTGCAACGCGGGAATGATCGCTGGCGCACTGGCCATTGCGGACGAAGAGCCCGAGCTCGCTGCCGAGATATTGCGGTTGGCGCGAGACTCAATCCGGATCGGTTTCCGGGAGTACGCCCCTGATGGCGGATATCCCGAAGGCGTTAGCTACTGGGATTACGGAACTCGCTTCGCCGTACTTGCCATAGACCTGTTGGAGAGCGGGTTGGGCCATTCCTTGGGTCTGCCTGCGGCAGAAGGATTTTCATCTACGGGAGATTTCCGTCTTCATGGAACTGGTCCGACTAACCTCGTGTTCAACGTAGGCGACGCCCACGAGCACCAGCTAAATGCGCCACAACTTTTCTGGCTCGCGGTCCGATATCACCGCCGTGCGTATTCATTCGCTCGATTGGTTGATGTTGAAGAGCACCCGTTTCCGCTTGACTTGCTCTGGCTCGAGGATCCTCCAGGATCGACGGCCGATTTAGCCGGGGTCCAGAAGGTCGCTCTTTTCCAGGTCGCGCAGATGGCTTTTGCGCGCACGGCTTGGAACAATCGTAACGCCATCTATGTGGCCATGCGGGCTGGCCGAAATGATCAAAATCACATGCACCCCGACCTCGGGACGTTCGTCGTGGATGCCAAAGGCGTGCGCTGGGCCGTTGATCGAGGTCCTGACGACTATGGAAAGGCCGGGTACAAGCCCGATCTTCGTGCGAGCGACATCCGGGTCCGCACGGATGGCCACAGCACGCTCGCTTTCGACGGTCAGAACCAGCCGCGCGAGGGCTCGGCCAAGTTTATTTCAGTTTCGGACGATCCTCGCCATGCCACCTTTGTGATCGATCTGACGCACGCTTTCGGGGACGTATTGGAACGCGCATACCGCGGCGTGCGTCTCGACAACGCTACCGGAGCAATTGTCATCGAAGACGAGTTGCAGTTGAGACGGCCCGCAACGCTTACGTGGAACTGGCAGACGCAAGCGGCCGTCGACGTCCAAGGAGAGAACGCGGTGCTGAAACAGTCCGGCGCGCAGATGCAGTTGACGATTATCAGTCCGAAAGAGGCAAAGTGGGCCGTGGACGAGCCGAAATCCCCGGCCGCCGAAGGTGGCCCGTCAACTCGCCGGGTGTCGCTGCGCATACCTGCTCAGGCGGGTCCCCTTAACGTCACCGTGGCGTTCGGTTCTGCGGGCCAGCCGCCCGCCACAGCCGGCAACCTGAAACAATGGCTCGATGAGGCCGGAGGTTGTCGCTCCTCGTCGGTCGGCGGTTGCCGGGAACTCGTGCAGGAGAGCACACCGAAATAGCCGCATTATTGTTCCACCACCCGGATAGCCTGCGCGGCCGCATCGGCAACGTAGAGATTCCCTTGCGGCCCTTGCCAGACTCCCAATGGCATACCGAACGTTGCCGTGGCGCCAGGACCATCGCTTACGCCGCTTCTTCCACTCCCAGCGACCGTGCCTACCAAGGTACTCGTTGCGTCGAGACCCGGGACCACACGCCGGATACGGTGGTTGCCAGAATCTGTTATCGCCAGACCGACGCCATTCCATGCGAGGGCTAACGCGGTGAGCATACGTGCACTCACTCCTGTACCGTCCGCGTAGCCAACGCCTCCGACCACGATTGAGGTCACCCGCCGCGTGGGATCCGGCGAGATGCGACGCAATGATCCCGCACTGGAACTCACGTAAAGGGAACCGTCGGGGCCAGTCGCAAGCGCTATTGGCCGCGCGAAGGAGGCGCACCCAGAACCGGCCTGACAACCGATGCCGTCTCTTTCGGAATGCTCACCGGTGCCGACAAACGTTGAAGTCTGCGCGCTGGCGAAATCGATGGCCCGTACGCGGCCGTTCCCGCTGTCGGCGACTACAAGCTGCCCGTTTGGTAGCCATGAGAGAGCGGTTGGCCAGCTGAACTGGCTATTGCGGAGTGGCCCATCCTGAAATCCCTGTACACCGCACTGCCCGGCCGCTATTGAAACGACCGCCGGAGATCGTGCGGCGATCTTTCGAATGCAGTGGTGTCCAGTATCTGCGACGAAAACGTTTCCGGTTTCGTCAGCGACGAGGCCCGTAGGACCTGCGAAGTGTGCACTTGCTGCACCCTCGACGTCAGCAGGAGTTTCCGCGCTACCATTTCCAGCGAAGGGCATCACGCTTGGATCCGCCACTATAAACAGTCGGTTCAGTACCGAGTCTGAGACTACGATCGAGCCGTCGGGAAGGCCGACGACTCCCGCAGCGCCAACGACACCCGGTAGCCTGATGGAGCGCACCATCGAGGCATAAGCCGACACCTGATCTGGAGCTGGAAGCGATAGCTGCTGAAGGCCGTCAGGCACCGCGACTCCCGTCGCCGCGTGCAGCACATTGGCCGTGATCCGCTGTAAACGCGGACTCTCGAACTCTCCATCGAGGCCGCTAGACCACGACATGGTGGCCGCACCAAACACCAAGGCCCCAGCGTCGTTGCGGTATACGGTTGTCTCTGCCACGTCGAACTTGCCATGAACATCTGCCACTGGCGATCGCGCCACGACTTCGGCCATCGCGTTTCTGCTGTCGAGATGAGTTCGATCGTACTCAATGCCGACAATAGGGCCCAACACATCGCCCTCCTCCAAGCCGGTGCCAGCGTAAAGAAAATGCCTTGGCGCAGTCACCACCAGTGCAAAAGGTGAGGGCAGGAGAGCGCCATACATCGTGCCGATCAAATGCTCCTCTGGATTCCCAACAAAACCGCTACGGAACTGGCCCGTCCCCTCCGGCGTCCCCGCCCTCGGATCTATTGACGGATCAGACTTGTAGCAGGTGACGACGCGCTCGAAAGATCTCGCACCCGGTTCCGAGAGCCGCACGCGCCAGTAGGATGCGTTCGCACCAAAAAAGAGCGCGGAAACTCCTTCATGGACCGCGTCATCCAGAAGGGTACGCTCCTTGCCCGGCCAGTATTCATCGTGACCTACAGAAAGGAAGGCGCCGTAATTGATTCGGTTTCGCCCATCGTGCACCACGTCGAGATTCGTCGTATAGGTGACGTCGTAGCCAAACCGCTCAAGAAACCGCGCCATCGGCAACTCAAGGAGAAGAAATCGTGCGTCGAGGCCGTTGGCGGACGAATACGGTCGATCGAAGCTCACTTCAATTGCGTGGCCGCCGGGAATACCATCGTGATCCGTGTACAGGGATTCGCCACCCCAATCATTGTAGGCTTGGTATGTCAACACGCTCGCCTGGAAGAGCAGATCAGCCCGTCTATGGTCGACAACGACGAGCGGCGCAAACGACGCGAAGCCGTCAGACGTGTCTACTCTGATTGCATACAGCCCCGACGTGGCGTCCGCAGGAATGACAAAAGGTACCGACAGCCATCGACAGCGAACCAATCCTGTCACCGGTGAATGCAGGCAGGGCGACTGCGGCGTAAGCGGAATTTGTCCACTCTCCGCGACGAGACGAGCGCCTGCTCCGCCGTACCAGCCAAAACGAAAGAGCTTCAACTCACCAGTCGTCCGAGTGCTAGCAGAGATGCTTACTGCGACTATGTCGCCAGCCTCCGCTGAAACGCGATCCAGGTAAATCTCGGCTTCATGCTGACTAGGAACACGAAACCCGCCGTTCCAGTCCTTGGAACCCCCTCGCGCATTCTCTCGTGTGATGACGATATTTCCTGTCGGTTGCCACGCGCGGCGCAAATCCTTGCAGCCGGTCAGAAGCGCAAGTAACAGTAGAAGCGTGCGAGTCACAGTGCGGGCGAGCTTACTCGCGCATCGACGATGAAGACAACGGTACCCGAGTCGGATCCTGAGGTAAGCTGTCGTGAGCGTCGAGGATCGCGCGAGGTCAACGCAATGATTCGCGCCGAGGACGAGTTCAGCTTTTGGGGGCCCATCAAACCCAGCGTCGAGCCTTTGTGGCGGCGCTTCTACGGTCACATCAGCCCGGTTGAGTTCGTGCACACGCTCAGCAGGTGGCTCGCACCCGATGTAACGGTGCTCGAGGTCGGCGCAGGGGCTGGAAACCTCTATCCACATAGGATCCGCGGTTCGGTGAAAAGAATTGTGGGTGTCGATCCCGATCCTCGTGTCGTCGGTAATGCGCAGCTCGACGAAGGCATTGTTGGCTACTGCGAGAAGCTTCCTTTTTCGAACGAGTCATTCGATGTTGTGTTTCACCGGATGCTGGCCGAGCACCTGGCCGACCCAGACACCGCAACGCGCGAGATAAGCCGGGTGCTCAAGCCGGGCGGGACCCTCGTCGTGCACACACCGAACAGGCTGCACTACTCCATATTGATCTCCAGGTTGACGCCGCTGTGGTTCCATCGTGCGGTCATGCGCATGGTCGGCACGCGGAAGAATCCCGAGGACGTCCACAACGCATACTACGGTATGAATTCGCGCGCCGACATCCACCGCATCTGCGAAAAAGCAGGCCTCTCCGTCACTCACCTAGAGTTTCTGAACGGCCCGCCGGGCTATCTCCGCTTTTCCCGGTGGTCTTTTTTGGCGGGCGTGCTCTACCAGAGAGTCATCGAACAGAACTTCAGTATTCTCCGGCCGACAATCCTGTTCGCTGCGACCAAAAAGCGCACCTAAGCATCTTCGACGAATTGTGTGTAGCCGGCAGCGCAGATCCGATTCGATTTGACGGTCCGGGCCGGCACGTCTGGTTTGAGCATGGTCAGCGCTTGGGCTTGCGGAGGGACTTCTTCTGGCGCCAGGAGTCGGCGTCGATGTCGATGACGTGGCAGTGCTGGGCGAAGCGGTCGACCAGGGCGACGACGCAGGCGGCGCCGGGGAAGACCGAGCCCCACTGCTTGAAGGCGAGGTTGGTGGTGACGACGATGGAGCGCTGCTCGTGGCGGCGGGAGACGATGTTGTAGAGCAGGTCGGCCGAGCGAGAGTCGCAGGGCAAGTAGCCAAGCTCATCGCAGATCAAGAGATGGGGAGCGGTGTAGCGCTTGAGGCGGCGCTCGAGCGCGGGGAGGGACTCCTGCTTGAGCAGGTCGGCGAGAGCGGCAGCGAGGGTGCAGAAGCGCACCGAGTAGCCCTGCTGCAACGCTTTGAGTCCCAAGTTTTGCGCCAGCGTGGTCTTGCCGACACCGGACTGACCGCGAAAGAGGACGTTCTGGCCGGCGCGGAGGAAGTCGAGGGAGAGGAGCTGATGGTAGAGGGCGCGGTCGATCGAGCGCGGATGGTCCCAGTCGAAGCGGTCGAGCGTGGTGAAACTGCCGAGAGTGGCGCTCTTGGTGCGGGCGGCGAGATTGCGGCGCTCGCGCTCCTTGCGCTCGGCGGCAACGAGCGCGGCGCAGACCGCGCTGGGAGCGAGTCCGTGCTTCTCGGCATCAGCGAGGAGCTGCTCCAGCGTCTCGCGCGAGAGACGCAGGCCGAGCGCGCGCAGGCCGTCGATCACGTCCTTGGGGTCGTCAGTCGTCGTCATCGTCGTAGCTGCCGAGCTGGTGGGGGACGACATCGCGGTCCCGCACGTGGGAAGGGAGTTTGACCTCGACAGGGACCGGCAAGGAGCGGGCGCGCCGGCGCAGCTCGCAGAGGTGAGCGAGCGCACCGATGTCATGGGCGCCGCGGGCGAGCAGATCTTGCAGGGCCGCGGAGAAGATCTCCGCGCCGTAGAGGTCGAGGAGCTTGACGGTGCGGGCGGTCATGCTGCCGACGTTTCTGCCCTCCTCGACCCAGCTCGCGCAGAGGGCATCGAAGCCGGGCGCCACCGCGCGCAACAGATCGCGGCCTTTGGCCTCTCGGGCGGCTTTGCGCTGCTCGACGAGCGCCTCGCGGTGGGCGCGCTCCTCGACCCACTCGCCCTTGCCCCAGCGGCGCCGGTGGCTGGCGACCTCCTCGGTCTCGTCGACGAGACGAAGCTCGATGTCGTCGGCGACGAGGGTGAGCATCCGGCCGGCGTACTTCGAGTGCACCGAGTAGTGATTGCGGTCGAAGTGGACGAAGCCGGTCTTGTCGACGCGCACCGGAAGCACCAGGTGGGTGGCGGGCGGAGGCTGTGGCAGCGGGAGGAGCCGCTCGCGCTCCTCGAAGAGGCAGTCGGCGACCGTGCGGGTGGAGAAGCGCGGGTGCGGGCGAGGATGGGCGATGGTCTCGATGAAGTGGGCCAGCTCGCGGTTGCCCTGCTCGATGGACGCAATGGTCCGGCCGGCGAGGAAACGATCGCGCAGGTAGCGGATGGCGCGCTCGACCTTGCCCTTGTGCTGCGGCCGACGCACGGCGCAGAGCCGCGGCTGCACGTGCAGATGAGAGGCGAGCTCGACCAGCGCCGGATGGAAGCGAACGGCCGCGCCGTGCCGCTCCAGCACCACCGTCTTGGGATTGTCGAAAAGCCACTGCCGCGGGCAGCCGCCGAGGGCCTGGGCGGCGCGCACCAGGGAGCGGCAGAGCGACTGCGCAGTCAGGTCGAACACCAACTCGGCCCACATCGCGCGCGACCAGGAGAGCACCAGGACGAATGCCCAGAGCGACCGCTGTCCACCCTCGACCTGCACACTACCCACGTGTGCCCAGTCGACCTGAGCTTGCTCGCCGATGAGAGCCTCGGTACGCAGGAACGCCTCGCGCGTGGGCTGCGGGCGCACTCTCGCCACGTGCTCGCGCAGCGTGCGCTGGCTGCCCGGGTAACCGCGCTCGCGCACCATGTCGAAGAGTCGCGAGGCGCGCAGCCTGGGATAACGCGCGAGGGTCTCGGCGATGAACTCCGCGTAGGGCGCACACAGCCGAGGCGTCAGCGGCGCGGGCTGTCGAAGCGGCGAGAAGAGTCCCACCACCCGGCGCACGACTTCGGCGTGCACCCCAAGCTGCTTGCTGATCGTGCCCACCGGCCAGTGCTCGGCGAAGTGCAATCGCCGGATCTCCCCCTCCACCTCCGCTGGCACGGTCATCGCCGGCGCTCAACCAGCGGAGGACTCGGGCAGCGCTCGCCGGCGCAGGAAGCTGCGCCGCACCCAGCGACCGAAGCGCCCGCAGAACCCGCAGCGCAGGATGCCCTGCGCCCTCTCGACCACCTCATCGCTCTCGCTCCCGCCGCGGGGCGCCCCGATCGCGATCTCGATCGAGGGCTCCGCGGGCGGCGGGACCGTCTTCGATTTGTCCACTTCCCGGCTACCCTGATCCGTCACGCGCAGTCGGCAGCGGGCGCGGTAGCGGGCCTGCGTGTCTCGGTGATCGAGACGGCCCTCTGCGCTCGCCTGGTGCCGCGCTCGGGCCCGGCGTTTGCTCAACGCGCGCACCTCTGCTCGGCAGACCTCGCTGCAGTAGCTTTGCCCGCGATCGCAGCGGCGGCAGACGTGGAACACACGCCGGCAACGACCGCAGCGCTCCTCGCGAAAGCTCTCCTCCAGAGATCCACTGCGCCACCGCCGACGCGATCAAGAACTGGACGGCGGGAGCTCGCCGTGCGACTTGCTCTCTGCGGTGTCGCGAGCACCGCTGCTCTCTCGCAAGGGCTCGGGCTCCTACCCGGGCCTTTGCTCTTTCCGGCTTGCGCGCTCCCGCTGCTATCTCAGCCTCAAGCACTCGACCACTTTTCGGCCCGCACCGTCAGATCGAAGCGGATCTCTACTGCCACTGACAAATTGTGTACCAAGAAGACCATTACGCGTAGCGGCGTGACTCCGGGGATACGTAATGTCGGCTCTCGTCAACTTCTAGTCCGGCGCTCGCTGTGAGACTTCGACGGCTCGACGCCTGACGTCGGAACGTTCCGCGCACACCGGTAGATCCGCGCCACATCCGCTCACGGGTGCCGGTGTCTACTCCCTTGTTGCCTCGTGCGGTTCGGCTAGCGTCGTTGGCGAGCCATGTTCGCGACGCCCTTGTCCTTGGCTCTCGCGGTACCCGCGGGAGAAGCTTTGCCGCCGCGGCGGCGGTGGACTTGCAGCCAGGGAGTCGGCCAGTGATCGCGCTCCTCGCCGCATTGTCCTTGCAGCTGGCGCCCGAACCTGCCCGATCGCCGGCCTTGTCGCTCGAGGCCAACCTCACCGGGATCTTCGCCAGCGACGGCGAGGCTGTGAACTTTTCCGCCCACGCTGCATGGAGTGTCGCCGCGCCGCTTGCCGGTCAGGCGCTCTTCGGCCGGGCAGGGCTCTGGGGCGCCGGCGGGACCTGGATCGCGTACTCGCTCGTGAACGAATTCGCGCTGCACGGGCCCGAGAGCGAGCGCGAGCGCAACCTGAATCTCGTCTCTCGCCTCACGCCGTGCGCCGTCATCCTGTTCATCGACCTCGTCCGAAACGGGTTCTGACTGGTCATTCTGGGTCCCCGACCGCCTCGGCCCCCGGTGGAAGTCTGGGCACGCAACGCCGCTTCGTCAGTGACGCCGGATGTCTCCGCTGACCACCGTCCCCGCCTTGGAGTACGAGAAGTTCGGCCCGGTCACATTGATCGAGAACGTGTCCTTCCCGGTGCCGGCGGCTCCCAGGTCGCACCCGGTGGCTCGCACAGTGTAGCCCGCGTTCCCGTTCACCTTCGCGCTCCCCTCGAGGGTCGCGCAACTCCCCGCCAGCGTGAGCGAGCTGATCCCGTTCGAGCTGCGCACCTCGATCCCCGCTTTCCGGTCCCGGTACCTGAGCGCGCCGTTACGGGGGTTGTCCCTTCCGATCATCCCGAAGTCATCGTCGTCCTGCTCCAGCTGCCCTTCGCCCTCCACGTCGTCGAAGTCGTCGAGTCCCTGTGCGCACTGACCCTTGGTGACGATGCCCGCGCTCGCACTGAGCTGGTGCGTGAAGTTGGCGCGGATGAGCCTTCGCGTGCTCGGGTTGTCGGCGCCGTTGTCGGGCCCGAGGGGGCTCACCTTGTGATCGTCGGAGAACGCGAGGTTGATGCGGTGGAGCGGGTCGAAGGCCACCTGGAACAGATCGCCGAGGTTGCGGTTGGCGCTGCCGCCCAGGCCGCCCACCGACACGGTGCCGCGGTGGATGACGTGGTCGCTCGCCACGCTCTGGGTGAACACCGGGGTTGCGGCGTGGCCATTCACGGTCTCGGCCACGTAGGTGTTCCAGTTGGTCCATCCCTTCATGCAGTCGATGCTTTGATTGGGGCAGGGCTCGTGGATGGCGGCGTCGTTCGAGTGGCCGGGGCGATCACCGCCGAACCATGCGACCACGACGTGGCCGTCGGCGTCGGCGTCGACCCAAGGGAACACGTTCGCATTCCCCACCGTGGCGCCCTGGTTCACGCGGGTGGCCGGCGTCCAGCTGGTCCCGAAGTCCGTCGACGACGAGTACAGCACGTTCACGTTGTCCGACCATACGGCGTAGACGTTGCCGACGCCGTCCACCGCGAGCGCCGGAAAGACGTTCGCGTAGTTCGCCCCCTGCGGCCCGGTGAAGATCTTGTGATCGGTGAAGGTGAAGACAGAGTGGCCGAGCTTCACGTCGGTCGAGACGCCGACGTACACGGAACGGAAGCTCCCTCCCGACCCATTCTCGGTCACGTCGTTGGGAGCGACGAAGATCTGGTACAGGTTCCCGCGGCTCGCGCAGCGGCTGCGATCGACGCGGATCGGGCCGAGCAGGTTCGCGGTGTTGGTTGGCGGCAGGCCTCCGGCCGCGGGGAAGGTCTGCGGGTCGATGGCCTCGCCGAATCCGTCTGCGTAAGTCTGGCCGCCGTTGTACGAGCGCTGCACGTCGATGTTGAACGTCGCGACGTCGTGGTACGAGAGGTAGACCGTCTGTGATCCGATGGCGTCGTTCCACTGGCGGTCGTCGCCTGGGATGGACGCGGCGACCGGGTTCGGGTCCGTGAAAATCTCGCCCCGGTCCGTCGAATGGGTACCGGTGACGCCGGGCACGAGCATGAGGCTCGTCAAGGCCAGGTTGGGCACGCCCGAAGCGGGAAAGTTCACCGCGATGTCGACGTCGCCGCCGCCTTCGGCGACGCCGACGACATCGCAGCCCGCGGCGAAGATGCCGCATCCATCGGGCCGGCCCAGGTACTTGAACGGATACGTTCCGTCGGCGGTGGGCGCGCCGTCGATGGGCGCGAAGTGGCGGTGGAGATCGACGCCGGTCGGGACGCCGCGGATGCTCACCACGTAGACGGCGCCGTCCGGACCGACGCGCAGGCCTGGCTCGATGGCCCGCACGACGAAGCCCACGGGCAATTTACCTCCTGTCAATGGCAGCGGCAGCTCCTGGTTGGGGCTGAACTGGGCGAAAGCCGGCACTGCGGACGTGACGATGCCGAGGGCGAGCCCCAGCAGGACGCGAGTGCTCATGCGCTCCTCCTCCGTTGGAGCGCTCGCGCTTACGCGCGCCACCCGCAGGCGGCAAGGCGTTGCTCGCGCTCTGTTCGTCGCAGGACTGGACTCGTGCCCCGCGCGTCGTGGATTGAACGGTCACTTCGGGGAATGTCAGAGGCGGGTGCTATCCAGGATACGTGAGCGAAACTGCCATCCATCCGGACGCCCACGGCCACGTCGCCGTCGCCGTCGCCGTCAACGTCAACGTCAACGCGGAGCCGGGTGCACGATCAGTTTGAGGCGCGGTGCCGCCAGTCTCGCCAACGAGTATAGGAGATCGGCGAGTAGTCCAGCAGCGGTGGAGTGGCCTTGAGCGCCTCGCGGATGGCCCAGTGGAAGCGGCGGGGGCCGGCGGTGCGGTACGCAGCGCGCAGGCGCGCCATGCGCCGGGCACGCTTGATGGCCCAGCGCTGGCCCGCCCGTTTCATCCGCACCTGCAGCACGTGGCGGTGAGCGCTCTCGACGATGCCCGAGCCGATCGGCAACCCGAGCTCGCGGAAGCACGTGTAGCGCATGCGCGCCTCGTTGTGGCGGTAGTAGCTGACGAGCCGGTCGAGGGCGGCGACTTCCGTCGCGCTCGTTGTCTCGGGCAAGCACTCCATCAACTCGCCGATGGCAGCGTTGGCAGAGGATGCGTCGAGGAGCTGGCGAATTCGTTTCTCCCAAAGCGAGACCCACTCGTCGTCTTCGAGCAGCACCTTGCCGCAGTCCATTCCGTTCTGGACGGCGTGCTGGATGTCGAGCACCTGGACGGCAAACGGGCACAGCTCGCTGGCCAGCGTCCAGTTCTCCGGAGCGCCATCGCCGAGCCAGACCACGTTCGTCACCTCATCGGCTCGCTCAGCCTCGAGTGCGGCCTTCAGCGACGCGCCAAACTCTTCCTTGCCGCCCAGCACTGCCACGTAGCGGGCCTCGGACACGCTGCGGCGATTCTTCTCCTCGATGATGTCCTCGGCGCGGGCGACGACGGCCACCTTCACTTCCTTCCACGACTCCTCGCGCGTCAGCAGCATGCTGCCGTCTCCCGCCACCACCAGCGACCGCGCTGGCTCTTCGGAGGAGGGACGACACGCCTGCTGCAGCGACAGCTCGCTCGATGCCGCCTCGCATCGTCGGCCCACCCGGTCCACGACGCGGCGAACGAGATTCGAGGAGATGGTGGTGGGATAGTGGATGCTCCAGCGCTCGGCTGCCGACTGGAAGGTGTCGTTGACGCCGAAGTCGAGGATTCGCCGCTCCATCGCATTCGACACTTCGCCTTCCTCGGGAAGATTCAGCTCTCGGTCCCGCGGGTGGAAGCCGAGCCTGCACCGGCGGCAATAGTGGTAGTTGCGGGTCAACCGCAGCTCGCCCGCCGTCGTCAGGATGTGCCGGACGCGGTTGTGCGTCTTCACCGGCACCGGCTTCCCGCACTTTGGGCAGGGCTTCGCTGCCGACCCTTCCGGCGGCAAGGCCGCCATGGTCGCGGCGAGCGCTTTCTCACCCATCTCCGACTGTGCGCCTTCGACAAAAGCCTCGATGGCGTCGAGGTCCAGCCTTCGCCGAGCCACCTGTCGCCGCGCGAGTTCCTGGACGAGCTCGGCATCACTCAGATGCCCGAGCGGCGTCCCATCCTTTGGTGCCGTGCTTGAAACTCGCTTCCTCGGCGTGCGGCGTCGCGACATGAGCCCTCCCGAGAAGCCTCAGATCATGTCGCGCGGCGTTTGTCGATCCCCCCGAACTGACTGCCTCTTCCCCAATCTGGACGTGCACCCCGCGGAGCCAGGCCCACCGGGGAATGTCAGAGGGGTCTGCTATCCAGGATGCGCGAGCGAACCCGCCGCCCATCCGGTCGACTCATCGCGTCCACGCCCGACGGCTACTTGGCGACGCGACGCGAAGGAGACGACTGGCCCGCGACGTCCCCGCCGGCGGGGGCGGCCGCGATGGGCCTCGCGTCGCCGGCGGCGAGCTCGCGGTCATAGCGGCGGACAAAAGGCCACCAGATGATGAGCGCGATCCCCAGATTCAGAAGCTGCAGCGCCAGCGCCTTCGCGTCGAGCCCGCTGCTCAGGTACGCCCCGACCGGAGCCGGCAACGTCCAGACCACCTCGACGTACGGCGGCCGGACGACGCCGAAATGCATCGCGCACCAGGAGAGCACCACCAGGACGATGGGCGCAGCGATGAAAGGCGGCGCCAGCTTGCCGTTCATCACCACCGGCGCTCCGAACAGCAAGGGCTCGTTGATGTTGAAGATGGCCGGGACGATGCCGGCCTTGCCGACCAGGCGGAGCTGTTTGCTGCGGGCGAAGAGCAGCAAGAGGGCAAAGGCGAGCGTCGTCCCGGAGCCGCCCTGCCAGACGAACCAGATGAAGAACTCCTGCGTGAAGACGTGCGGCGGAGATTGGCCTGCGCTCGCGGCGGCCATGTTCTCCGCCAGCGCCGCAAGCCAGAGCGGGCGCACGGCGGCGAGTACGGAGATACCGTGAACGCCTACCAGCCAGAGCGCGCTGTCGATCAGCACCACCACGATGACCGCGCCGAGCGAGTCGCCGCCGCGCAGGAGGGGGCGGATGATCGCCGCGATCCCGCCCGCCAGATCGATCCCGAGCACGTGCACCACGATCCAGACCAGCACCACGCAACTCACGCTGGGCAATAGGGCCGCGAAGCTGCGCACCACCACGTCGGGAGCTCCGCCGCTGATCTTGATGCCCCACTTGCGCCGCTGGAAGGCGTGCAGCACCTCGACCGCGAAGATGGCCGCCGCGAACGCTGGAAAGAGGCCGGCGGCGCCGAGCGAGGCCATCGGCAGCATCTTGTTCACCGGGTACTGCGCGACCAGGAGCACGGCGAGCGCGGTGGTCGCGCCGGCCACCGGATCGGACTCCCGCCGCCGCGACAAGGACAGCGCGGTGGCGACGCAGGCATAGATCGACACCAACCCGGCGCAGGCCTGGTAGCCGGCGAGCAGCGTCGAACGCTCCGGCAGAAAGCGCGACAGCGCCGGCCAGGGCGGCTGCGCCAGCAAAAGGAAGAGGCTCCCCAGGAGGATGAGCGGCAGGCTCCCCACCACGCCGTCGCGCACCGACATGAGATGCGGCTGCTTTCCCAGTGCGATGCCGAAGGCGTGGAGCCGTTCCCGCACCGCTGCATTGTCGTGTGCGAAAAGGCTTTACGCCAGTTTGACACGCCCGGATCCGCGCGCTACTTGACCGCCCACCTATGACGACGGTGGTGATGCCGCAGCTCGGTGAGTCGGTCATGGAAGGGACCGTGGTCCGGTGGATCGCCCGGCCGGGCCAGAAGGTCGAGCGCGACGAGCCGCTGGTCGAGATCGCCACCGACAAGGCGAACACCGAGATCCCCTCGCCCAGCTCGGGGGTTCTGGTCGAGCAGTTGGCGAAGGAGGGAGCGGTCGTCACCGTTGGGGGCCCGCTGGCTCGCCTCGACGAAGCCGCCACCGCGAGCACGGCGGCAGCGCCGCAGGCTCCGGCGAAGCCGACGCCGCCGCGCGCTGATGCGTCGGCTCCCGCCGCGAAGGCTGCACCGAGCGCCGATGCGGATGGCGTGCGCGCCACGCCGGTGGGCCGCAACGTCGCGGAAGAGCACGGGCTGGACCTGAGCAAGGTCCCCGGCTCGGGCGCGGGCGGCCGCGTGATGAAGGCCGACGTCACCAGCTACCTGGAGAAGGGCGCCACCTCGTCGCAGCAGTCCGAGATGCAGCCGCCGCTGAGCACGTTTCCGGGGCAGAAGGCGCCCACCGCGCCGCCCGTGTACTCGATGCCCCCTCCGCCGCCGAGCTTCGGGCCGGGGTACCAGGGATTCGGGCCCGTCCAGATCACGCTGCGCGCCTACAAGCCGGCCCGGTACACGCCGAAGGAGGGCGACCAGGTCATCCCGTTCGACCAGCGCCGTCGCTTGATCGCCGAGCACATGGTCTACAGCAAGGCGACGAGCCCGCACGTGCCCTGCACGGCGGAAGTGGACATGACCAACCTCGCGCGTCTGCGCGGGGAGTGGAAGCGGTCCAAGGAGACCGGCGGAAAGGCGCCCAGCTTCCTCGTCGGCCTCTGCCGCGCCACCGTGCAGGCGCTGGCGGAGTTCCCGCGCCTCAACGCCGTCGTCCAGGACGAGAGCATCATCCTGCGCAAGGACGTGAACCTCGGCGTCGCGGTGGAGACGGAGAAGGGGCTTCTCGTTCCGGTCATCCGCAAGGCGAACGAGCTGAGCGTGCTCGGGCTGGCCCGCGCGATCGACGATCTCGCCGCGCGCTCGCGCACCGGCAAGGTCACCGCGGACGAGCTGTCCGGCGGGTCGTTCACCGTCTCCAATCCCGGGCTGGAAGGGAACCTGTTCGGGGCCGCCATCATCAACCAGCCGCAGGTCGGCATCCTGCGCATGGGCGAGATCGTCAAGCGCGCGGTGGTGCGGGAGCTGAACGGCGAGGACGCCATCGTCGTTCGCCAGATGATGTACCTGACGCTCTCGTACGATCACCGCGTGATCGACGGCGTGACCGGGAACGGGTTCCTGCACCGCGTGCGCGAGCTGATCGAAGAAGCGAAGTTCGAGCTGTAGGCTTGGGTGCGCCTTTCCAGCGCGCCCGCCACCGGCAACGATCCCTTGCATCAAACGTTATTAAGTGTTATAACAAGTTATATGACCCCGGGGCGCACGCCCAGAGTCCACTCGCCGCCGGCACCAGGCAAGGGTGCGGCCCCCTGGGACGTCATCATCACGGAATGGGCGCTCGATTCGTACCTGAACCTGAAGCACGCCGGAGTTTTCACGGACCAGGAGTATTGGGGCCAGATCCGTCCCGACGTTGAACTGCTTCGCGGCGGGATCCCGTCCGCGCACCCGAAGTTTAGAAATGCGCAGTTCTGGGGTCCGGCCAGGCAAGGCAACGTGCTCCTCCCCAATGGATACAAGATGAAGTGGCGATGAACCTGATCTCGCAAGGCCGCTACGTCTACCGAGGTTCTCTATGATCCCGTTCAAGACGACTGCCGAACAAGTCCTGAAACTTGCGTCCATCATGATCGAGATGGAGCGCTCCGGTCTGGATCGCGACTTCATCGTCGCAGCTGGGGAGCTGGCGCGTACCGATCAAGGCCTCTACGACTTGATGCAACTCTGGGTCGACTCTACGGCGGACGCTGGCGAAAGAGACGAGATCATTGCCGACATTCAGGAGTCCATTGACGACTACAGGGAGGCCCCCGCCACGCCGTACGAGAAGCCTTATATCCACTTTGACAGACTCGGAGAGGTGGCCGAGCAGGTCATGGCGAAGAAGGCGAAGCTTCGTGAAATCATCGATCGCCACGGCGGCATATCCGCCGTCGCAAAAAAGACCGGCATTCCGCAGCCGTCACTGAGTCGCATGCTGAATTCCCCGTCGATCCCGCGCAAGTCCATTCTGTATCGGATCGCGACCGCATTGAAGCTGCCGGAGAGTGATATCGTCACGGAGTGGAGTCGCTGATACGCAATCTGGCCAGACTACTTACCAACACCCGGCCTTGGACCCTCTGCGTCGGGTCGCCTTCACCGAATTTACGGGACGGGGTACTACTAAGGCGTCCAGGTCAGGCCTGCGCGTAGCCCGCCGCTGTACTTCGTCGACCCGTTGACCAGATCCGCGTTGCCGATCCGCTCGCCGAAGACGCCGCCGGAAAGCCCGAGCGACTGCGTGAGCGCCACCTGCGCGTCCGCTCCGAACCGCTGGCGGTGCTCGATCGGTCCGACCACCGTGACGAAGACGCCACGCGTCTGGTCCGAGCCGTACTGGTCGCCGGAGAAGCGCAGCCATTCGACCCAGGGCGAGAGCACGAAGCGTCCTGCTTCGAAGTCGGCGCGCAGCCAGAGCGAAGTCCCGTCCGGGCCCAGCGCGGACCCGAGGGTTCGTCCGGCGTTCGTCATCCCGGTGGTGAAGACCGAGTGCTCTTGCGAGACCCAGCCGGTGTGCTCCAGCTCGATGAACAGGCGCCGCCACGCGCCCAGCTTCAGCTCGGCCAGCTCGATGCCGACCAGGTGGTCCGCGTCGTACCGCACCGAGTTCCAGAAGGCCTTGCGCGTGTCCTCGAAGGCGATCTCGTAGTACAGGCGCGCGCCGCGCAGCTCGGGAACGCGGATCGAGAGGTCGAACGAGAGCCGGTTGTTCTCCGCCGTCCCGGCGGCGGTCTCGTGCGTGCGGCCGAAGTGCTCGAGGATGAAGCCGCTGAAGCCGCCGTAATCCGGGGCGCCATCGCCGCCGAGCATCAGCAGGCGCGAGCCGCCGAGCTGGACGCGGTTCCAGAAATCGAGCTGCGCGCGGGTGCAGTCGAGCAGGGTGCCGTGGAAGCGCTGCGGGTCGCGCAGGCGGTCGAGGAAGTAGAGCAGGGAGACGCGGATGTCGGGAGCAAAGGGAAGGGCCACGGGCTTGAGTTGCGCCCGGATGCCGTCCTGGGGGGCCGCATTGCTGGAAACCATCAGCCCGGCGCGGACCGCCGGCCCCAGCGCGAGCGTGTCGCGGCCGATCTGCAGCAGGAAGGGGCCGGCTGTAAATCTCAGGTAGGCGCGGTCGAGGATCAGCTGGCTCGCGTAGCGGTCGGTCCCGGCCGACGCGCGCGCCCGGGTCGCGGCGGTGAGGAGGCTGCCCCAGCCGGCCTCGGAGTCGAGCTCGAGGGCGGTTCCGATTCCGTCGCCGCACGGCCGCCCTTCCTGGTACTCGCAGGACAGGGCGATGAAG
>Ga0137415_10000650_pt1 | contig 33893 bp, 31 predicted proteins | sample CZODoug3_1_1_16f_FD_183082 | JGI IMG/M metagenome (GOLD analysis project Ga0137415, IMG submission 183082) | Vadose zone soil fungal communities from Angelo Coast Range Reserve, California, USA - CZODoug3_1_1_16fungal (Hybrid Assembly) | ecosystem: Environmental > Terrestrial > Soil > Vadose...
GTCGTCGGGATCGTCACCCGTCCGACGCCTGGCCCGGGCGGCTATCCCAATTTCCCGCCTTCCGCCAGCGGCGGGGATTTCAGCTTCTCGTTCACCTACACGGTCAATCCCGACGGCAGCTGGGACTCCGCCATGGTGCCGGGAAGCTACAGCGAAACCTTCACCTCCGGTCCGCGCATGGGCCAGACGGCCATCGTCGACGCTATCCCGCCGCTCCACGGCATGGTGTCGCAAGACGGCAAGACGTTGATCGCCGCGCACCTCGACCCTGTGGTCGAGACCCACGTCTTCTCGAACGGCGATGCCTATCCGGAGATCTGTCATCGCTCGCGCGTCTTCATCAAGCTGCAAGACACCGACGACGACGATCGCGGCCGCGGCCGCGATTAGTCCTGGAAACACATGACGGCCGGCCGCCGCGTGGCGGCCGGTCGCAGCGGGTGATCGGGCATGACCACGACCCTTTGGGGCGCAGCGATGTGCCGGCGCCGATATGCGCTCGGGCTGGCGACGGCTCTCTGTTGCGGCCTGGCCACGGTCGCGCGGGCCGATGTGCAGATCGAAGGGACTCCCGCGGCGGTTCGCGTCGCAACCGACCAGGCGGCGATTTCGGATGTCCTCTCGGCCTTTGCGGGGACGTTCAAAGTGACTTACCGCACCGCAATTCCGCTCGACGCGGCCGCCGACGCGACCTATGCGGGCTCGTTCGGACAGGTCATTTCCCGCCTGCTCGCCGGCTACAATTACGTGGTCAAGAAGGATGGGGAAACCACCGAGATCACGGTTTTCGGTAGGCGCGGCGAGGTGGCGATCCCGCCCCCGGCGCCCAAAGCCGCACCCGGCGGCATCACGTCGCGATGGCGCTGAGAGCCGCCGCAACTGACGTCGGCGAGCGTCGCCAGCTGGCGCCGGCGTCCGCGGGCGCTGGATTAGGTTTCCGGTAACCATTCCGTTCTAAGCATTAGGGTCGGCGCGTTGACCGTCATCGGTTTGCCGCATCCTGGGGTGCGACGGAGAGACAGCCTCATGAAAAATTCATCGTGGTGCGCCGGTTTGGCCGCGGTGATCGGCATCGGATGCATTGGGCTGTTGGCCGATGCCTTCGCGTCGGCCGAGATTCTCAGGGTTCAGGGCTCGGCGGGCTTTGCCGACGAGGTGATGAGGCCGTACCAGAGCAAGATCGAGGCGCTGACGGGCCACAAGCTGAGCATCCTGGCGACCTCGGCGGACCGGGGCCTGCTTGCCTTGCTCCAGGGAGACGCCGATCTCGCCATGATCGCGGCGCCGCTGGACGTCATGGTCGCGCCGCTGCGAAAGTCGCGGCCCGATCTGACCGTCGGACTCCTGCGCGACTTCCGGATTGCCAAATCGCGCGTCGCCTTCCCGGTGAATCCGGACAATCCCGTGCGCTCGGTCTCGGTGGCAAAACTCAAGCAGGTGCTGAACGGACAGCTCGACAATTGGCGGCAGCTCGGCGGGCCGGACCTGCCGATCCACGTCGTCTCGCTGCGCGGCGATAACGGTCCCAAGCGCGCGACCGAGGAGGCCATTATGGGCGGGCAGCCCATAACGCCGTATTCCCCGCTGATCGTGGAGAACGCCCAGGAGATCGTCCGAACCATCGGGCGCGATCGCGGCGCGATCGGGTTTGCGCCCGCAAGCTTCGCGAAGCTTCACGGCCTGCCTGTGCTTCAGACCAACATTTCGGTGACGCAGTCCTATGGCTTGGTCACCCGCGACGAGCCCACCGATGCGATGCGGGAGGTGATTGCCGCGACCCGCAGCCTCGTCTTCGAGGAGGAGCCGTAGCGCTCTTCGTCAAAACGCCGCCGCCGCCCGCCTCAGATTCGCCTGTCACTTTCGGGATCAGGCGCTAAGCCACCAGCCGCGGCTGTCCGCTGGCCGCCGGCGGCTCGGCCGAAACGACGCGGTTGCGTCCATTTTGCTTGGCTTCGAACAGCGCCCGGTCGGCGGTGCCGACCAGATCCTGCTGGATAGCCTGCGCGTGCGGCGCGAGGCAAGCGACGCCGACGCTCACCGTGAGGCCCGACGGAACGCCGGGGCTTCGTTCCATCGCCGCCACGGCGGCGCAGATACGCTCGGCCAGCCGGATGGCGTCCTGCGCCTCCTTGCCCGACAGCAGCACCGCGAATTCCTCGCCGCCGTAGCGCGCTGCGAAATCCGTCGCCCGCTGCGCCGTATCGGCGATGCAGCCGGCGATCGCCGCGAGGGTCTGGTCGCCGACATGGTGCCCGAATTGATCGTTGTAGGACTTGAAATGATCGACATCGATCATCAGCAGGCCGAGCCACGAGCCCGCCCGCAGGGCGCGGCGCCATTCGCGTTCCAACACCTCGTCGAAGTGGCGCCGGTTGGGCAGGCCGGTGAGACTGTCGGTGCGTGCCTGCACCGACAGGGCTTCCTCGGCGGCGAGCCGTCGCGCCAGTTCCCGCCCGAGCCGGCGCTTGAGGATCACGACGCCGGCGACCAGGAGCGCGACGACGAGTCCGAGAATGCCGGTCTGGCGGAGCCAGGCCGCGTCGATCTCGCGGGTCGAGAGTCCGACCGTGAGGATCAGCGGCAGGTGGCCGATCTGGCTGTAGGTGAAAAGCCGATGGACGCCGTCCGACCTTGCCACCGACTCGAAAGCGCCGCTCGGCGCGGCGGGGCCAAAATGCCGGAACAGGTCGGAGCCCGCCAGGTTGCGGCCGATGCCGGGCGGAATGGATGGCAACCGCGCCAGCATGGTGCCGTCGCTGCGCACCAGCATGATCGATGAGTTGTCTCCGAGGTTGAGTTTCCTGAACAGCGCGTCGAAATAGGCGATGCGCAGCGTCCCGACCACGACCCCGGCGAAGCTTCCGTCGGGGTCGGCCAGGCGCCGGCTGATGCCGATGACATATTCGCCGGAGCTGTCGAGTCCCAACTTGCCGATATAGAGGCCGAGGCCGGCATCGCGCTGATGCGCCGTGAAGAAGTCGCGCTCGGAGTTGTTGTCCCGCGCCGGGGTCGGCGAGCGCGAGTCGAGCACGACGTTGCCCTTTCGGTCGAGGACCAGGATTGACCCCATGTATTTGGCGGTGGCGGCGCGATCGAACAATACGAGCTGGCGGATCTCGGGACGGATCGCGCCGATGTCGGGCTCGCGAAGACCGTCGACGACGGCTTGCAGCGAGAGGTCATACAGTTCGATGTTGCGCTCGATATCGGTCTGGATGGCGGAAACCAGATTGCCGACCGAAAGCCGCGCCTGCTCCCAGGCGCTGCGGCGGACATCGAGCGACAGCAGGATGCAGATCGCGCAGAATCCGATCGTGATCAGATTGAAGGCGAGGTTCCATTGTCGCGACAGCGGCGCGTGCGGCCGTTCCGGCTTGTCCTCGATGGCGACGGGACGCGGCATGGGCGTTTCTCGCGGGCCTTTGGGCCGGAGAATAGCCGGACGCGGTTGAGCGGCGATTAAGAGCTGTTGCGGCCTGCGCGTAGGGTAAACGTCGCCTTGCGGAGCGACGCCAAATGCCGTTGGTCGCGTCGCCCAGCGGTGCGGTATTGCCGTATCAGCGTCGCGCTATGGCCGATGTGGCCCAGGTCATTCGGGCTGCGGGGCCGCCGCGAGCGACGACGCGATCTCTTCGCGTGACCAGACGCCGGCGATCCAGGGCGAGGCGACGGTCGAAATGTCCCTGAGAAACCGCGACGGCTTCGGAAGATTGATCGGAGGCGCGGTCAGGTCGAGCGGCCGATAGTCGCCGGTCGCGATGTCGCTGTTCGTTGGAACCTCGGTATGAGACGTGATGATGGCGAGCTTGCCGTCCGACCGCACGAAATTTTCCAGAACGGCGCGAATGTCGGCGAAGGAAAGATGGAACAGGCAGGCGCGGCACAGCCAGGCGTCGCTTGCCGGAAACGGATCCGTCAAAAGGTCGAATTCGCGAAAATCCCGGTCGGGAGCGAACCGCCTGGCGTCCCGCAAGGCCGCCGGCGATATGTCGCCCCCGATATAGCTCCAGCCGGCCGGAAAGCGGACGCGGCTCATGAAATAGAAGTCCCCGCACGGCGCGTCGAAAAAAACGCCGGGAGGCTGCGCCGAGAGAAATCGCTCCAGCTCGTCGCGAAAGACCTGGGTGGCCTCGAGCGTCGACCCGCCGCCGCAACCGGTCTCCTGGGTTCCGGCGATGCGGCTCCAAAGCCGCTGGACATAGAGCCGGTCGAACCGGCGCCGGTAATCGGGCTCCGAGATCGCATTCAGATATTCGCGCCGCCAGCGCGCGGTTCGAAGCTGCTTCCAACGCAATTTGAGGCTGCGATGAAATTCCACGACGCTCATAGGTCCTCCAGGTCCGCGCCGCACGATAGCAGGGCCGCTCCCGGTAATCCACGCGGGCCGAGACTCGAAGCGTGGCGCGTAGGATTTATTCGCTGAGGAGTCCCGACAGACGCCGGCGAAAAACGGATGGGCAAAGCCGCGGCATGCGGCTTTGCCCATCGCGTGTCCGGCACCCGGGCGCGGGAGACCCGGACTGGCTCGGCGCTAGTCCAGCGGCTCCACTTTCACCAGCGCATGGGCGTGGTTGCTTCCGGTCCAGAAGGTCACCGGCGTCGTCGAGTCGTCCACGAACACCGACCGCATGTTGGTGTCGGTCGGCATGAGGTATTCGACCGTCGCGCCGGTCTTGGGATCGAGCCGGATGGCGCGGTCGGTCTGCATGCCGCCCGTCCAGATGTCGCCGTTCTTGTCGAACTGTGCCCGGTACGGGCCGCTGTAGGGGACCGGCAGCGGATATTCGGTGAATTTTTCCGTCCGGGTGTCGAACAGCGCGACCCTGTTGCCGCGGTATTCGGCGAACAGGATACGGTCCTGGTCGTCGATCCGCATCCGGCGGGCCCGTGCGTGCTCCGTCGGGGTCGCGAACCACGTGACCGCGAGGGTCTTGGCATCGATCTTGCCGATATGGCCCTCGGTGAATTCGGCCATCCAGAGATTGTTCTTGGAGTCGGAGATCACCTGGTAGATCCCGTAGGGTCCGCCCGGAATCTTGTCGGTCGGATGGAACTTCTCCCACTTGTTGCTGGCGAGATCGAGCCGGAAGATATCTTGGGTTCCGACGCTCTTGGTCCATACCTTGCCGTCGACGTCGTGGCGCAGCCCGACGAAGTTGAGCTGCACACGCTCGTCGTTCCATTCGCTCGCCAGCGGATAGTATTTGATCTCGCCGGTCTTCGGATCCAGGTTCCCGAGCGATCCCTGGTACATGGTGTCGAACCAGAACGTCCCGTTGTGATCGATCTCCAGGCTGAGCTGGCCGACCGGGGCGTCGGGCTTGAACTTCTTCACGGGATATTCGGTGAGCTTGAGCGTCTTCGGGTCGAACTTGGAGATGAACAGCTCGCCGAAATCGCTGTACCAGACGTTGCCGTCCTTATCGACGATCACGTCATGCGGTTCGGTCGTCGGGCGACCCATGTCGTATTCCGTCACGATCGCACGGGTGGCCCGGCCCTTGGGACGCGGGAGCGTCTTGAGCTCGTATTCCCATTTGTCGGTCGCGCTCAGATTGATGGTCGCCAGGTACTCGGCCGCCCTGCGGTATTGCTCGGGCGAGCCGGCGCGCGCCTGATCGAGCATGCGCTGGGGTTTGATCGGCTGGCTGACCGCCCCATAGCCCATCATGCGGGTGATGACCTGCGTCCATTCGTCGGCATCATGCGTCGAGCGGACGATGCGCTCGAGCGTATGGCAGCTCGTGCAGTTGAGCAGCATGGCTTTTTGAGTCTCGGTGCCCGGAATGCTCATCATCCATTCGGCATTGGTGAGCTGGCTGGCGAGATTGCGGGTCTTCTTGAGCTTGATGTCGGCGGTGGTCGTCCTCTCGGAAACCACGGTCGCCTTGGCGGGGGCGGCGATATCGTAGCCGACCGCGCGGATCGTGAGGGTGTAGTCGCCAGGCTCCAGGCGATTTTCCGGGAAGCTGAAACGGCCCTGCGCGTCGGTGGTCACGCTGGTCTTGATGATCGAGCCCGGCTTCTTGGCGCTCACGACCACGCCTTCCATGGCGCCCTCCTGGTCGGAGGTGACTTGCCCGGTGAGGGCAGCCGCGGGCGTGCCTTGTGCCCAGGACGGAGGTGGTGACGCATGAAACAGCATGACGGCCGCCATGGCGGTCAAGCTCGCTAGGCGTAGGTTTCGCATCGCTTTCTCCCTAGAGCATGATTTGTTTTGTTTTGACTCCGACTGGCATTCCGATGGGAACGCAAGAGCGCGCCGCGACCGACCGGCGGTGGCCGAGGGGCGCTCAGTGTGACTCCCCCTAAAGTTGCGGACAAGCCTCATCGGGCTTCGCGGGCACGATTTACCCAGGCTTCTGGGCGGTGGCCGCATGCACCGAACGCAAGCGCAAGCCGGCCCCGCCAACCGCCCGCCGTGTCGCGCGCTTGGCTCTGGCGCGTCCGGCGGCGACCGTAGGGTGTTCTTCCCTAGCGTCACCACCACACGCGAGCACGCGCTTAACGGGGGTTAACCAATCGGCTTAATCCGATCTTTCGTTATCTCACGCATAACGGTGCGCACGGCTTGGGGGGACCGCCCACCCGGGTCAGCGCGAAAACCGGCACGGATCTTCCCCAAGCCCAACCATCAATCCTCGGCATGCGTGGTGTCTTTCGGAAAGTGATGGAGTGTCCGAACTGCACGCTGGCGGCGTTCGGGGCCTTGTTTGCGTGCGCGATCGCCGTCTTGTTCGTGGTCGACCTGCACACCCGCTATGTCAACGCGATCGCCGGAGCAAAGCAGGCGACCAGCAATTACGCCGAGGTCCTGGCCGAGCACACGGCGCGTGCCTTTGAAAACGTGGAACGCTCGTTGCATGTCGTCGAGATGGTCCGCCGGGATGCGCAGGAGAGCCGTCGGATTCCGGCTGGCGGTGCGGCTCCCCGGCCTCACGACCTTCTGCGTCAGTTGCGGCAGACCTCGCCTCTGATCGTCGGCCTCGCCTGGACCAACGCCGCAGGGGATTTGCAGGAACATTCCTATGACCAGGACCCGCCGCGGCGAAATATTGCCGAGACCACGCATTTCAGCGCCCAACGAGACAATGCCGCCGGCAAAATATTCATTGGTCAGCCGTTTCGTTCGGCCAGAACGGGCGCATGGCTCACCGCCGCATCCCTGCGGCTGACGAATCCCGATGGGAGCTTTGCCGGGATCGCCTCTGCGGCTCTCGATCCGACCTATTTCTCGGGGATCTACCGCTCGATCCGTCTGGGAACAGGCGGAGCCGTGGCGTTGTTTCATCGCGCCGGCATGATGGTGGCGCGAGAGCCCGTGGTCGAAAGCGCGATGGGCGGGTCCTATACGGATGGCCCGCTGATGGCCCACCACCTGCCGAAAGCCGAGGCAGGGTCCTACGAAACCCTCGGCGTGGTCGACGGCATCGCGCGCATCGTCGGGGACAAGGCGGTGTCCGGCCTGCCTCTCGTCGTGGTCGTGACCTTCAGCCGTGCAGACGTGTTGGCGCCCTGGTTCCGGCATCTCTACACCTTCGGGCCGGTGGCGGGATTCGTCGTCGCGATCATTCTGCTCGGGACCGTCCTGCTGATGCGGCAGACGCGAAAAATCGCCGAGAAATCCACCGTGCTCGAGCTCACCCTCGACAACATGTCGCATGGCCTCATCATGATCGACAGTGAGCTGCGCCTCATTACCTGCAACAAGCGGTATGCCGACATGTACGGTCTGACCGGTGCGCAAACGAGCCGGGGAACGTCGCTACGCGCCGTTCTCGAGGCCAGGATGGCGAACGGCAACGGCCCCAGCGAGGGGGGAGATTTTGTTGCGCGGCGCCTCGCCGAGGCTGCCCGTACCGACCCTTTTCAAACCGTCATTCGAATGGCGGACGGACGCATGATCGCGATCACGCATCAGCCCGTCGCCGGAATCGGAGGCTTGGCGATCCACCAGGATGTGACGGCCGAGAAGCGCGTCGAGGCGTCGCTGATCGCGAACTCGCAGGAGCTGGAACGCGCCAACATGCGTTTCAACGCCGCCCTCAACAACATGTCGCAGGGCCTGTGCATGTTCGATGCCAGGCAGCGCATCGTGGTCTCGAACCACCGGTTCCGCGAGATCTACGGTTTTGGCCCGGTTCAGGTGAAGCCGGGCACCACGGTGCGGCAACTTCTGGAATATCGCATCGCCAACGGCAGCTATTTCGGGCCCGACCCGGACGAATATCTCAGGACAAACCTCAAGCGGCCCTCCGACATGGAGACGCTGCGCGACGGCCGCGTCATTTTGCTTTTGCGTCATCCGATGCCGGACGGCGGCTGGCTCACGACCTATGAGGACATTTCGGAACGGCGCCGGAGCGAGGCCAAGGTCGCCTTCATGGCGCATCATGACCTGTTGACCGGGCTCGCCAACCGGACGCTCTTCATGGAAAAGATCGAGGAGGCGGGCGCACGCCTGCGCCGGCATGGCGAGGCCTTCACCGTCGTGATGCTCGACCTCGACCGATTCAAGAACGTCAACGACTCGCTCGGGCACCCGGCCGGCGACGCGCTGCTCAAGGAGATGGCGCAGCGGCTGAGGTCATCGCTGCGCGAAACCGACGTGCTGGCGCGCCTTGGTGGCGACGAATTCGCAATCCTGCAGAGCGGCGGGGCGGCCCAGCGCGACGACGCGATCACGCTCAGCGTCAGGATCATCGACCTGGTGGCGCAGCCATTCGATCTCGACGGGCGCAAGGTGAGCGTCGGCGCCAGCATCGGCATCGCGCTGGCGCCGCAAGACGGCGTCGAGCCCGACGAGCTCTTGAAGAAGGCCGACCTCGCGCTCTACCTGACAAAATCGGAAGGCCGCAACGATTTCAACTTCTTCCACGCCGACATGACCACGGAGGCCGACGCTCGCCACCAAATGGAAAACGAGATGCGCGAAGCGCTGATGCGCAACGAGTTCGAGCTCCACTATCAGCCGGTGATCGACGTCCGGACGCGCGAGCCGCGCGGCGCCGAGGCGCTGGTCCGCTGGCGCCATCCGCGCAATGGCCTGATCGTGCCCGATCGCTTCATTCCGCTCGCCGAAGATACCGGCCTCATCGTCCAGCTCGGGGCCTGGATCCTCGGGAAAGCCTGCGCCGATGCCGCATCATGGCCGGCGCAGTTCAAGTTGGCCGTCAACCTGTCGCCGGTCCAGTTCCGCAAGGGCGACCTGTTCGAAGTCATCCTGTGCGCATTGGTGGAGTCCGGCCTGCCGCCCGAGCGGCTCGAGCTCGAGATCACCGAGTCCGTCCTGCTGGAGAACGAGGCGAATTACCGCGTCTTGCTGCAGCAGCTCAAGAATATCGGGGTCTCGATCGTGCTCGACGACTTCGGGACCGGCTATTCGTCGCTCGGCTATCTGACACGGTTCCCGGTCGACAAGATCAAGATCGACAAGTCCTTCACGCAAGGCCTCTCGCAGCGCGCCGACTGCGCCGCGATCGTGTCCTCGGTGGTCACGCTCGCGCATGGTCTCGATATCGCGACGACCGCGGAAGGCGTGGAGACGGAAGAGCAGTTCGAGCTGTTGCGCGCCGCCGGCGTGACGCAGGTGCAGGGCTTCTTGTTCGGCCGACCCTGCGCGATGTCCGAACTCGGCTTCATAAACGCGAAGGCGAACGGGCGGGCGACGGCGGCGGCGTGACGGGGCGCTGAGCTGAGAGAATGGGACGGCAGGAAGGTGGAGCGGGGAAGAAGCTGATGAAGCCGCAGGAAAACCTGATCGATCAACTCGAGGACGCGCTCGCCCATTCGGATATCGGACGGCGGGCCGAGACCTTGCGAAGGGTGACCGATCTTTTCGTATCCGGATCCGGCAAGTTTTCCGGCGAGCAGATCGCGTTGTTCGACGACGTCATGAGCCGGCTGCTCGAGCAGATCGAGCTGTCGGCGCGGGCGGCCTTCGGCAAGCGTCTGGCGATGATTCCCGACGCGCCGCTGCGGGTGATACGCGGGCTCGCGCTCGATGACGAGATCGAGGTCGCGGGACCGGTGTTGGCGCATTCCGAGCGGCTCGACGACCCGATATTGGTCGAGAGCGCCAGGACCAAGAGCCAGGATCATCTTCTTGCGATTTCGCGCCGCAAGACTCTGGCCGAGCCGGTGACCGACGTGCTGGTCGAGCGGGGAAACCGCGAGGTGGCGGTGAGCACGGCCGGAAACATGGGCGCGAGATTTTCCGATTTCGGCTATTCGACCCTGGTTCAAAGGGCACGGAGCGACGGCGGCCTTGCGCTCAGCGTCTGGTCGCGCCCGGAAATTCCCCGCCAGCATCTGCTGGCGCTGTTCGCCCAAGCCTCGGAATCGGTGCGCGCCAAGCTCGAGGCGGCCGACCCGACCAAGGCCGGAGTCTTGCGCGACGTGGTCGCCCAGGCGTCGGACCGGATCCAGACCGAAACCCGCGAGCGGTCCGCCCTTTACGGGACGGCGCGAGCCCATGTCCTGTCGTTGCATCAGTCCGGGCGGCTCGACGAGACGCAATTGGCTGATTTCGCCCGCGGCGGAAAGTTCGACGAAACCACCATCGCGCTCTCGATCCTGGCCAACCTGCCGATCGGGCTCGTCGAACGCGCGATCACCAATCAGCGCACCGAGCAGGTTCTCGTCCTCGCCAAGGCGACCGGTCTCGGGTGGGAGACCACCAAGGAGATTCTGCTGCTGCAAGCCGGCACCAACGGCAGCTCGACCCTCGAGATCGACCAATGCTGCGCGAGTTTTGCGCGGTTGCAGCCCGACACGGCCAAAAAGGCGATCCATTTCTACCGGCTGCGCGAGCGCGCGCTGGCGAACGGGTGACGTCGTTCAAACCCCCGCCGAGAAGAGCGCCTGGCAGGCGCGGCCGGCGACATCGGCGGCCGAAACGTCACGGGTGACCAGCGCCGCGACGATTGCGCCGTCGATCACCAGCCCGAGCGCATGGGCCATTTGCACCGGCTCGGGAAACTGCGCTTCCGCGCACAGCGCCGCCAGCCGTTCGAGCACGATCTTCTTGTGGGCGATGGCGCGCGCGCGCATGCGGTCGTCGGACTTGTCGAATTCGCCCACCGCGTTGATGAAAGGGCAGCCGAAGAAATCCTCCCGCCCGAACCACTGCCTGAGTGCCGGCGCGATGCGACCGAGCCGCTCTTGCGCGGTGCCGCCGGGACCGTCGAGCTCCGCGAGGAACCACGTGCGCCATGCGCGGCCCTCGCGCTCGAGCACCGCCTCGACCAGGCCGTCTTTCGAGCCAAACGAGCTGTAGAGGGTCGTCTTTGCGGTGCCGGCCGCCTCCACGATGGCGTCGACCCCGACCGAGTTGATGCCAAAGCGGCAAAAAAGCCGGGTAGCGGCGTCGAGCAGGCGATCGCGCGGCGCGGCGAGGGTTTCTTCCGGCTCGCCGAGGCTCCGATCGGTCTCGGCCGGCATCGACAGGTTCATATTGCACCCATAACCGCGCGACGGACTTTGCGCAATCGAGAAGAACGACTGGTCTGTTTGGCCGGGGAGGGTGCCGCCGTGCCCGCAAACTACGCACACCGGAGCGGAATTTGACCCCGTTTTAGGCGGCGGGCCCGTCATCGGATCGGACAGGCTGCATCGACCTCCCTTGTATCCCCGAAGTTTTTTGCACCGCGAAAGAGTTGGCATGCCCTATGCAAGAAACAGAACGTTCTGTTTCTACATCGATTCGACCACCCCATCGGGAGAGAAACAAATGTCCCAAGCCGCAGCGAAGACTGCGCTCACTGGCTGCCTTGCTCCGATCGACAAGGCGGGCCTCGATGCCCTGATCGCGAAGGGCAAGGCCGACCCGACCGTCATCAAGACGCTCAAGTGCAAGACGGTTGCCGAAGGCCGCTTCAGGCACCTCAACTTCATTCGGACCCTGTCGCCCTATGTGGTGGACGAGCCGCCGGGCTTGCTTGGCGACGATACGGCGCCGAACCCCTCGGAAGCCTCGCTGGCGGCGCTCGGCTCCTGCCTCGCGGTCGGTATCCATGCCAACGCGGTCGCGCGCGGCATCACGATCTACAAGCTCGAGATCGAGCTCGAAGGCGATCTCAACATCACCGGCGTCTGGGGCACCGGCGATCTGTCGGAAAAGCCGGTCGGCTTCACCGACGTCCGCGCCAAAATCACCCTCGACGCCGATCGTCCGCGCGCCGAGCTGGATGCGCTGATCGCCCACGCGAAAGTCTGGTCGCCGGTGGCCAATAGCTTCACGCGTCCGGTCAAGCTCGACGTCGCCATGGCGTGACCGCGAGGCGGCCGGCGGCGGTCTTTCCCGCAATGCATGTTTGCAGGTTGCACAATGCTCGAGACAGGCACGGCGATCAGGAAGGAGCACGTCGTCCCCGGTCTCGACGTCGTCGAGTCGGTCCGCGCGATCGCGGCGCGCGATCTCGCCCCGATCGTTCAGCAGATCGACGCCGAGGGCCGCTACCCGGCGGAGGTGCTGAGCGCGCTCGGCCGCGCCGGGGCATTCATGGCGCATGTGCCCGAGGTGGGCACCCCCGATCTCGTCACCGCCATCCGGGCAATGTCGGCGGTGGGCGAATATTGCCTGTCGACGTCCTTCTGCATGTGGTGCCAGGACGCGCTCGGCTGGTACATCCACGCCTCCCCCAACGACGAGCTCAAGCACAAGCTCGGGCGACGCGTCGCCATCGGCGAGGCGCTCGGCGGCACGGCCCTTTCGAATCCGATGAAGACCTTCTTCGGGATCGAGGCCATTCGTCTCAAGGCGCGCCGCGTCGCCGGCGGTTATGTGGTTCGCGGCCTGCTGCCCTTCGTATCCAACCTTGGCGCCGATCATTATTTCGGCGCGGTGTTCGAGGTCGAGGACGAGCCCCGGCGCTTCGTCATGGCGATCGTGCCGTGCGCGGCCGACGGCGTCAGCCTCGCCGACAACACCAAATTTGTCGCCCTCGACGGCACCCGCACCTTTGCGGTGCAGTTGCGCGACGTGATGATCCCCGACAGCTTCGTGCTGGCCGATCCGAGCGACGCCTTCATCCGGCGAATCCGCGCGGGCTTCGTGCTGCTGCAATCGGGCATGGCCTTCGGCCTGATCCGCGGTTGCGTGGGCTTGATGGAGCAGGTCAAAGGCGCGCTCGGCCACGTCAACAAATATCTCGATATGCAGCCCGAGGATTTTCGCGAGCAGCTTGCCGCCATGGAAGCGCAAGTCGAGCGGCTCGCCGCCACGCCGTTCGAAATCGACCAGACCTATTGGCGCGCCGTGCTCGAAGCTCGGCTCGCCGCCGGAGAGGCGACGATCGCGGCGGCGCACGCGGCCATGCTTCATTGCGGCGCGCGCGGCTATGTCACCACCGGCGCGGCGCAACGGCGCCTGCGCGAAGCCTATTTCGTGGCGATCGTCACCCCCGCCACCAAGCAGCTCAAGAAAATGCTGGCCGACATGTCGCACTGACCTCGGCGGCCCAACCATGCCGAAGTGATCCACCGTTTGCCGGGAGCTTTCGACACTGCAGCACAGGAGAGACCCATGACCGAGAAGGTTCTCGTTAGCCCGGGCGAGCTATCCGAATTCCTCGAGCGCGAGCCCAGCGTCCTGATCGATACCCGCGATCCGGCGACTTATGCGTCCGGCCATCTTCCGGGCGCCGTCAATATCCACGACATCTTCACTTACCTCGCGACCTCGACCCCCGAGGGCGTCGCGGCGATGCGGGAGAAGTTCGCCTCTGTGTTCGGCGCGGCCGGCCTGTCGGGCACGGAGACGGCGGTCGTGTACGAGCAGTCGATGAACACCGGTTTTGGCCAGTCGTGTCGCGGCTATGTCCTCCTGCGCTATCTCGGCTATCCCAAGATCAAGGTCTTGCACGGCGGCTATGTGGCCTGGACGGCGGCCGGCCTTCCGGTCACGACGGCGGTGCCCGCGCCCACGCCGAAATCCTTTTCACTCGATCCGGGTGCCGCCGGCATCCTGGTCGATCTGCAAGGCATGAAGGCGGCGGTCGCCGACCCGAACCTCGTCAAGCTCGATACCCGCGACGTCGACGAATGGATCGCCGACTCATCCTCGCCTTACGGCAAGGATTTCTGCCCGCGCAAGGGACGCATCCCGGGCGCGGTCTGGATCGAGTGGTACCGCATGATGAAGCCGACCCCGGCGGGGCCGATGTTCAAGTCGCGCGAGGAAATCCTCGCCGAATGCGCCACGGTGGGCATTACGCAGAAAACCCCCGTTGTTCTCTATTGCTTCAAGGGCGCGCGCGCCTCGAACACGCTGGTGGCGCTCAAGGAGGCGGGCATCGAGAACGTGACGCTCTATTTCGGCTCCTGGAACGAGTGGTCGCGTGACCCCTCGCTGCCGATCGAAACCGGACTTCCTTTCACGCTGCCGGCGGCGGCAAGCGTCGCGGCCTGAAGTAGGCGCACGGGGGGCGGCAGGAGGCGAAACGGGTGTCGGCGGCGACGCCGGCACTTTGCGCTTGTTGGGCATGCGGCAAAAGCCCGCTTGGGAGGCGCGTGGCCGGCCGTGCTTGCGGCACAAAACCTGCAGGGGTCCGCGCAAGACGCCTTGGCAGAAACAGGGGACGACCATGAAGGACCAACGTTTCGATCCGCCGCCCATGAGCGGCGGCTTCTGCCCATGCGGGCGACACGCGAGCCCGCGCGATCACGACGAGAGCGCCGGGCCGCTCCGCTGCACGCAGGTCGAGAACGAGGAGGAACGCTACCAGGGCGTGGTCGCCTCCGCCGTGATGCGGGCGGTGTTTCCCCAGAATGCGACGCGCCGCGCGCTGTTGAGGTCGGTCGGGAGCGCCACCATGCTGGCGGCCCTCGGCCAGTTCTTTCCGCTGAAGACCGCGACCGAAATCTTCGCGCAAGGCGCGGGTCCGATCGAGAAAAAGGCTCTCAAGATCGGCTTCATTCCCATCACCTGCGCGACGCCGATCATCATGGCGTCCCCGATGGGTTTCTATGCCAAGCATGGACTCGACGTGGAGGTGGTGAAGACCGCGGGATGGGCGGTCATCCGCGACAAGACCATCAACAGGGAATACGACGCCTCGCACATGCTCTCACCGATGCCGATCGCAATCTCCCTCGGGCTCGGCTCGCAGCCGATCCCGTTCACGGTACCCGCGATCGAGAACATCAACGGCCAGGGCATCACGCTCGCGATGAAGCACAAGGACAAGCGCGATCCGAAGGAATGGAAGGGCTTCAAATTCGCCATTCCGTTCGACTACTCGATGCACAATTACCTGCTGCGCTATTATCTCGCGGAGCATGGCCTCGATCCCGATACGGACGTGCAGCTGCGCTCGGTGCCGCCGCCCGAAATGGTCGCCAACCTGCGGGCCGACAACATCGACGGGTTCCTGGCGCCCGACAATATCTGCCAGCGCGCGATCTACGACGGCGTCGGCTTTCTTCACATGCTGTCGAAGGAGATCTGGGACGGCCACCCGTGCTGCGCTTTTGCGGCCAGCCGGGAGTTCATCAGCCAGGCGCCCAACAGCTTTGCGGCGCTCACACGCGCGATCGTGGATGCCACCGCCTTCGCGTCGAAGGCGGAGAATCGCAAACAGATCGCCGAGACGATCGCGCCCGCGAATTATCTCAACGCGCCGCCGACGGTGCTCGAGCAGGTGCTCACCGGCACCTATGCGGACGGGCTGGGGGGCGTGAAGACCGATCCCAAGCGCGTCGATTTCGATCCCTTCCCCTGGCAGTCCTTCGCGGTGTGGATGCTCACGCAGATGAAGCGCTGGGGGCAGATCAAGGGCGATGTCGATTACAAGACGGTCGCCGAGCAGGTCTATCTCGCGACCGGCACCGCCGCGATCATGAAGGAGATGGGACAGACCGCGCCGGCAAGCGCCTACAAGCCGTTCAAGGTCATGGGTAAGCCGTTCGATCCGAATAAGCCGGCCGATTACGTCAACAGCTTTGCGATTCGGCGGGTGTAGCGCCCTTCATGTGACCTCGGGTTTGACCCGCCATCCCACGACGCCGGCCACCACCGGCTCGCCATTGACGACGCTCCGCCAAGTCCCGTCCGACCACACACAGGGGTAGGGAAGGGTGTAGGTGCCCACATGGTCTTCGCACAGCAATTCACAGGGCCTGCCGGCGGGCGGCGTGCCGTCGCCCGGAAAGGCAGCCAGACGCCTTTGCCGGGCTAAAGTCCGTTTGCTCACCGCGGTCATCGGGGCGGGTCAACCCTGCTCTTCGGCGGGTGGAACTTCGTCCGCAGCGCGTTCGGCTTTGCGTTGCGCGGTTTTCTCGTCCTTTTTACGCTTTTTCTCGTCGCTCCGCGCGCGTGCCGCCCTGTCTCGCTCTTGGCGGTCTCTGTTGTAATTTGGCCTGAATGCCATGAAATCCTCACATACAGCGGGTTGATCGTGCGTCTTACGAGCCTTTATAGGCGTTTGTTCGGGATTTTGCTTGTCTTTGCTGTTCGCCCGGCTCGGGCTCCTCTCGAGACAACGCTGAATTCGGCGGCAAGGCTCGGACTGCGCCGGAAATCGGGCCCTCCGATAACACGCCTTTTTCATCGTGCCGCGATCACCTCGCGGCGAGCGTGTCGGCTATTTGGCAACGACAGGAGACTGGGAATGGCGAGAAAACCGACGGCGCGATTGGAATTCGCCCTGTTTGATGTCTTCTACGAAGACGGTTCTCAGCGGTCCAATCGCCGGGTTCCCAGCGAAATCCTTGGCAGCCTCGATGGTGACGCTCCGGCGCGCGCCGCGATCGAGGAACAAGACCGCCTCATCGCCGAAAAGTCCGGAAATCCTCCCGCGGCCGTCAAAAGCATCCGGCGGTCTGGCATCAAACGGGCCGGCTAGCTTTACGCAATCCACCGCGTGGGATTTCGATCGGGGACTTCGCTAAAATCCGCCGACTGATGAGCGAGGGGGGCACCGCAGCAATGCCAGGCAGCGCACGCGCGATGATCGCGGTCGACAAGATGGGCGGGAAGGTCTTGTTTCTCAATCCCACGACCTACGAGACTGAGGCCGTGCTCGATGATTTTCCGCGCACGGTGCACGAATTGCTCGTGGTGCCGGAAACCGGATTGGCTTATGTGCCGATCTTCGGCGACGGGATCCATGGCCGCAATCCAAATCCCGGCCATCTGCTGTGCATCATCGACGTCGCCAAGCGCACCCATGTCGGCGATATCGATCTGCGCCCCTATATGGCGCCGCATACGCTGAAGCTCGGGCCCGACGGCCTGATCTATATCACCTGCGAGAACAGCGCGGTGGTGGCGGTGATCGACCGCTCCACCCACACGGTGGTCGACGCCATCGATTCCGGCTCGACCAACGGCCATCGTCTGATCATTTCGCCGGACGGCCGGCGGCTTTACACCGAAAACGAGGAGGACGGCACGGTCTCGGTGATCGATTTGCCGAACCGAAAGCTTCTGCGGAAGATCGAGACTCCGCGTCCGCTCGCCGGGATCACGATATCGGCCGACGGTCGCACCGTCGTTGCGGTCGACGACGAGCAGCCGATGCTGTTCCTGATCGACACCGCGACCGACCGCGTGGCCGAGACCGTGCGGCTCAATGGCGTCGCGCAAGCCGCGCAGATCGCCCGCTACAGCCCGGACCATAGCCTGCTCGGCGTCACCAGCCTGAAAAGCGGCACGGTGAGCCTGATCGATCCGTCGTTTCGCGACCAGGCGGCGATCAAGGTCGGCAGCCAGCCGATGGACATGGCGTTTCGCGGCGACGAATTATTCGTCGCCTGCCAGGGCGACGGCTCGGTGCACGTCATCGATATCCCGAAGCGGCGGGCCAAGCGCAGCTTCCAGGCCGGCACCGGCTGCGAGTCCCTCGGATTTCTCTAGAATGCGCGCAAAAAAGTTTCCGCCCTATTCCAATTTGATGTTGGCGGCCTTGATCACCGGCCACCACTTCTCGATCTCGGCCTTCTGGAAGGCGGAAAAGCCTTCCGGCGTTTGCAGCTCGCGCGTGGGAATCTCCTGGCCGATCTCCGCCAATCGTTTCTGCACGGCCGGATCGGCCAAAGCGGCAACAATCGCCGCATTGATCTTGGCGACGATATCCTTGGGCATGGCTTTCGGCGCGAAAATTCCCTGCCAGATCGAGACGTGAAATCCCGGCAATCCGGCCTCGTCCACGGTCGGGATGTTGGGCGCCGAGGGCAGGCGCGTTTTGGCGGTGACGGCGTAAGCCTTGATGCTGCCGCTCAGAACCTGCGACAACGCCGAGGACGCTTGGTCGAGCATCACGTCGATGTGGCCGGCAACCAGATCTTGCATCGCCGGATTGGCTCCGCGATACGGCACGAACTGGAAGCGCGTGCCGGTCATGCTCTCGAACGAAAGCCCGCTGATGTGCGGCGGGCTCGCCAGCCCGCCCGTCCCCGCCGTCGTCTTGTCTCCGTTCGCTTTGAGCCAGGCTATCAGCTCCTGCAGATTTCCCGCGGGAATGTCTTTTCTGGAAAGGATCAATTGCGGACCGGAAGCCACCATGGCGATGGCCTGGAAATCGTTCAGCAGGTCATACGTCAGCGGATAGGCCGCGCCATTGACGACGAAATGATTCCAACCGCCGATGCAGATGGTGTAGCCGTCGGGCGCCGCGCGCGCGACCCGGCCGGTGGCGATCGTGCCCCCCGCGCCGGCGACATTCTCGACGACGACGGACTGGCCGAGCGAGGCCTGCATGCGCTCGAGCAGAATGCGCCCGATGGTATCCGTTGGCCCACCGGCGGAGGCTGGCACGATCATGGTGATCGGCCGCGATGGAAAAGCTTGCGCTCGCGCGACGCGCGGCAGGAGCGGAAGCGCCGCAGCACCGAGGGCGAAGTGCAGAAGCTTTCGGCGCGGAAATTTCATCGCGGTCTCCTTTGACCAGGGCAGCTCAGGTTGAGTTTTGGAGCGACGGCCTGATGGCGGCATGAAATCATGAATGCCGTTGTCGAGGGAAGGGAAACCTCGGTATATGCGGCTGGGTTCTTTCGAGCCGTCTTTTTGCCTTGTTGGCCCACCTCTATGGCGCTGGAGCATCTCGGCGCCCATATAGCTGACACGCGGAGAAGCGGGCCACGGCGCCAAGGACGGAAAAGCCACATGTCGATGCGATTCAGAAATCTCGCTGCCAGGGGACTGGCCCTTTCAGCCGCCACACTCATTGTGGCCGCAATTCCGGCGATCGCTGCGACGACCTATGATGGTCTGTGGAGCGTCGTGATCGTCACGGAAAAGGGCACCTGCGATCGCGTCTTTCGTTATCCGATCCGGATCTCCAACGCGTCCCTCGTCAACGCCGGAGATAGCGCGGTAACCATCAAGGGAAGCGTGCGGGATAACGGTTCGCTTACCGTTACCGTAAGCGATGGGGGCAAGAATGTGATCGGGTCGGGCCGCTTGTCCGGCGCGGTGGGCGCAGGTTCATGGACCGGGAGCGACTGTTCCGGGACCTGGGAAGCCGAGCGCCGCAGCTGATTCGTTAATTTCCGCCCGTCCGGTGCCGGAACCTTGGGCGTATCCGCGCGTTTATGGTCCGCTGAGTGGGCCATTTCTCATATTTTCAGGACATGCCATGAATTCATCGCCATGCTTGCGTGCAACGCATTGGCTTGCCGGGAGCGCATCGCTCGCGGCGGGTGCAGTCGTTCTCCTGATGAGCTGCGCGCCGGTTCTCGCCGTGAGCTGTGAAGACGTGCGCAGTCTGACCAGGGCCGAACAGATTTATTGGTCCAAGCGGCTGAAGCTGACGGCCGAGCAAAAGAACCGCATTTGGCTGGAATGCTATGGCCAAGCCCGCGTCACGGACGCGAACAAGGAAAACAACGCCGGGCAGGACAGCGAGCGGAAGTGACCGCCGCCGCGAAGCTTGCGGTTTAAGCGAACGCCAGAAAGCAAATTCTGATTGGGCTTGATCGGAGTAGGCTGGCCCGGCAGCCTCACAACCGGTATTCGGTCATCCGACTGAGCAAGTCCTTGATCGGCTTGTCGGCCCATGCATGGTTGACGAAATCGCGATGGCGGACGTCACCGCCGGCCGGCAGGAAGGTGACGCTGCCTTCCAGGCGGTTGGGCTTCAGCGCGCTGCCGATCGTGACGTCGCGTTCCGACAGGATATTCTCCAGCTCGACGTTGCGCCGCTGGGTCGAGTGCGTATAGGCGCTGACGAAAAAGGCGGAGCGGTTGGTGGTGATGAAGTCGGCGAACTTATCGAGCTCGCCATAAAGGGCGTCGAGCAGCACCACGCCGCGCACGCGGTTCTTGAGGCCGCCATGCGAGACGCTCGACGCGGCCGTCAGGTATCCGCCGCTATAGGCCACGATGACGATCGGCATGTTGGCGAATGTCCGGGCGGCGCGCGGATCGCCGTAAAGGCGGGTGAGCTCGTCGCCGGCCTCGCGCACGAAGCGCGCGAAGGCGCCGGGCTCCCACAGCTTGCCGGGGCTGGAATCCGCCGCATTATAGGCAAGCTGGGGGGCCACCAGCACCGCATTGGCGCCGGCCTCCGAGATTTGCGCGGGCACCTGCTGACGGGCGAGCACATCGCGCGTCAGCGTGGCGCCGTGGCCGTGAAAAAAGACCACCATGACGCTCGGCCGTTCGACATCGAAGCCCTTCGGGATGTGCAGCAGGACCCGCGAATCGCCGTAGCTGTCTTTTTTCGCGCCCTCATATGGGAAAGGCGCGCTGTCAAACGGGACCAGCGACGTCGCCGCCTGCTTGATCGGTGGAACGCGGATGTCGGCGCGCAGCCCGAATGGCGTGGTCGCCAGCCCATCGTCGGCGCCCGATGCGTAGCTCGCGACCTGGTAGGTGTTTTGGCTGGCGGGCGCGCCGCCGTCGATCCGCAGGGCCGCGGCACGCGTAGTCGGGGCAGGGGCCGGCTTGATCATCGATCTGAGGACGGATTTGAGGCCCGGATCCGCGGCGGACTCGGTGGTGTCGGTCGCGACGCCGGCGAAGCGGGCCGCGAAGGCCAGCGGCGGTGCGAGGCTCGCGGTCGTGACGCGCTCGCCTGCCGGAAGGCTGCCGAATGTGGCGTCGAGATAGCCGGCGAATTGATTGATCGAATCCGTCGTCGCCGAGGAGGAGGCGCCATCCAACGATCTGGTCTGCGCAGCCCCGCGCGAGCCGAATTCGCCATGCACCAGCGATACGTATGACGCACCGCTCGCAACGGCGAGACCGGCCGCGACCAACGCAACAGACGGCCCAAGCGACATTACCGAGGATCCCCCTAACCCCTGCCTGTTATAGCGCTAACCGGCGAAGTTTGCGACAATTCCGGAAAGTAAAGGTGAAACCAAAAGATCGACACCCGGTAATGGGGTGGGATTTGCGGCTCAACTTCTTGAAACGACACGCTTAATCTTACGCATCGATTGCCACCCAACCGCGTGAGTCGCGGCACCCCCAGCCCCCTGGGCTCGAATTGGGGCGCGGCTGCGGCGGCCCGCTATGGCTTGTCATCATCTTTTCGTCTGAACATCCGAGCGTTTCGGAACGTTCTCGATCCTGCGAGCCGCGCGGTTAATGGCTTTTTAACCGCGGCGAAATCCGAGCCCGCCTTTGCGTCCCGCGATTCGTCCCGCAACCGAACCACGCCGCACGAAGCGAATGCGATCTCACGGCGCGGCGGCTGCGCCGGCCGTGTCTGCATCCTTGCGAACGGCCAGAAGCAAATTCGACTCCTGGGGGCGCCAACGATAGCCGACTCCGAAACCCATCGGAATCGGATTGGCCTTCTGGAAAAGCTCCCTGAGCCTGGGCTGATAATTTTGCGGAAAGACATTGACCGGACCGAGATACTGGCCGAACGGCTGGAGCTGCCATTTCTTGCGATCGAAATCGCTCACCGGAATTCCGGAATCGTCCTGCAGGATGGAGGCGCTGTGCGCGAGCAGGAAATCGCGGATCCTGGAAAATTTCCCGCTGTGCAGCAGATAAGACGCGCTCTTGATCAGGCTGTCGCCGGCGCCGAGTCGCTCGCAGAATTTCAGGATGCCGCTATTGCCGACGCCGTCATTGGCCAGATTGGTGCTGAAGTAATACAGCGTCTGGGTCCGGCCATCCTGGTCCGTGAAGACGATCTTGACGCCGTGCGCCGCGCTTTTGACGCCCGGCCCGTCGGGCTTTTCGACCCCGTCCTGGTCGAGCGCGACCAGGGCGGCTTCGCGGACGGTCTTGCCGGCACGCGCGAGGAACACATACAGGATCGGGACGGTCCCGCCGAGCCGCCCTGAATTGAGCTCCATGCGCATGTTATGCGTCTTGAAGAAGCTGAAGTTGAGGATGGTGTGCAGCGAGCCGGCGATATTCTGGAGCGAGGGAGCGATCGAGGCGCGCGGCATGTTCAACACGTCTGGAATCTGACCGACCGGCTCGAGCCCGGCCAGGACGTAAGTGGATGCGGCCGGAAAAAAGGCATCGGCGTAGAGAAAATCCGGCCCGCTGAACATGTAGAACATCGCCGGCCGGCGCGTGCGCAGCTGCGCGCCCGACCAGGCGCGGATTTTCGCGAGCTGGGTGCGGTCGAGCGCGCCGAAGGCCCGATCGAAAAATCCGGCGTGCTGCAGCCAGCTTTGATCGCGCGTGAACGCAGCGAGCGGGGAGGCGGCGGACGGCTGCATGCCGGCGAGGAAACGCGCGGTATCGTCGGCGCTGGCGGGCGCGGTCGGGCGCGCCACCGTGCGCCGGGCGTTCTGCCCGGGCGCCGCGAAAGGTCGCGAGTCCGGCCAAGCCCGCGGCGCCGCGTTATCGTCGCCGGCTTGCGCGAGCCTGTCGGTCCTGGCGCGCTCAACGCTGCCGGCCGGAGACGAGGCCGGCAACAGCAAGCTCGTGGCGAGAAGGGCAGCCTGAATTATGCGAGCCATGTCAGGCGTGATTCGCGTTTTGAACGGCGGGCGGGGAGGTGCGTATGAAATGAGACGCGCCGTAAACAGCAAGTCCCGCAAGCATCATCGCGAAGCCCGCGAGCGACTGCACCGGCCGGTGGATGATCAGATAATACAGCATGAAGGCCGTCACGAGCAGGAAGATGACGGGCGTGACGGGATAGCCCCAGGCGCGATAGGGCCGCGGCAGGTCGGGATGGGTGTAACGCAGCTTGATGACGCCGAGGACGGCGAGGAAGGAGCAGATCGTCAGGCTGAACTGGATGAAGTCGAGCACGGCTTCGAAGCTCTGGGTGAAAAGCATGAGGTTGACGATCACGAGCTGAAACAGGACAGCAAGGGTGGGCACGCCGTTTTTCGATTTGCGCGAGAAAAACCGCAGCATCGGAATGTCCTCGCCCATCGTCATGGTCACGCGCGGGCCGATCCACATCATCGCGCTGATGGACGAGACCAACCCGAGGCAGATCAAGCCGCCGACGACGCGTCCGCCCCAATCGCCGAAGATGTAGCGACCCGCGATCACCGCGACGTCGAGCTGGCCGGCCATTTTCTCCATCGGCGTGGTGTAGAGGAAAACGGCATTGAGGCCGACATAGAGGACCAGCACGATCAGCGTTCCGGCGAACAGCGCGCGCGGCAGGCTGCGATGCGGGTCGTCGATCTCTCCCGCGATGTAGGTCGCCGCGTTCCAGCCGGAATAGGAATACATCACGAAGACCAGGCTGATCGCGAAGGGCGCGCCTGCCACATAGGTGAGATCGATCGCCGAGGGCGCAAAGGAGATCGGCTGAGGTGTTCCGAGCGCCATGCCGGCGATCAGGAAAGCGACGACGAGCGCCAGCTTGAGAACCGTCCAGATGTTGTGGAACAGGCTGCCGTGCCGGACGCCGCGCAGATGGACCAGCGTGACCAGCCACGCGATGCCCAGGCCGAGCGCCAGCGCCGGTGCGCCGGGCACCAGGGCCTTGAAATACTCGCCGAACGCCATGGCGGCGAGCGCAATGGGTGCCGCGAAACCGACCGTCGCCGACAGCCAGCCGGCGAGAAATCCAATCGCCGGGTGGTAGCTTCGGGCGAGGTAATTATACTCGCCGCTGGAGCGCGGAAACATCCCCGCAAGTTCGCTGTAGGCGGCGACGCCGCACAGCGCCACGATCCCGCCCACGATCCAAAGCAGCAGGAGCGAGAAGCCGGACGGGATGTCCTGGACCTGGTAGCCGAGGCTGGTGAAAACCCCGACGCCGACCATGTCGGCCACCACGATGGCGGTGGCCGTGGCCGTCGAAACCGTCGGACGGAGTGCGCCACTCGCGCTTGCGGGTGTCATGATCAGGCCCACGCCCCAATACGCTGCCTGTTGTAATACAGGAAGGAAGTAAATGCTTTTCAACTTGATTTGCGGCTTTTCCCCGTCCAAACGTGCCCATGGATTAGGCGCTTTATAGGCGCCGAGAGGGTCACGGTCATATCGACCGGCCGCCGGAGAAGGCAGTGTCGCCGGCAGGCCGATTTGACCCGGGCTTTTTGTCCTGGATGAGCACGGAGCGGAGCGTGTACAACCGGCTCACGCTCGAGCCAATCGCAGGAGGACACCTTGCACACCACCGGGAACACATCCGCTGCGGTCGAGGCGGCGCGCCATCCGGGCCACGGGCGCATCTATGATTCCATCACCGACACGATCGGCAATACGCCGCTCGTGCGGCTGAACCGCCTGCCGAAAATGAAGGGCGTCAAGGCGGAGATCCTGGCCAAGCTCGAATTCTTCAATCCGATCGCCAGCGTCAAGGACCGCATCGGCGTGTCGATGATCGATGCCATGGAGGCCGACGGCACCATCACGCCCGAGACGGTGCTGATCGAGCCGACCTCCGGCAATACCGGGATCGCGCTCGCCTTCGTGGCGGCCGCGCGCGGCTACCGCCTGATCCTGGTGATGCCGGACTCGATGTCGATCGAGCGCCGGAAGATGCTGGCGCTGCTGGGCGCCGAGCTGGTGCTCACGCCCGCCGCGCAGGGCATGAAAGGCGCCATCGCGCGCGCCGAAGAGCTGGCCCGCGAGCACAAGAAGGCGGTGATCCCGCAGCAATTCAAGAACCCCGCCAACCCGGCCATCCACCGCCGCACCACGGCCGAGGAAATCTGGAACGACACCGCCGGGAACATCGACGTCTTCGTGGCCGGCGTCGGCACCGGCGGCACGATCACCGGCGTCGGCCAGGTGCTCAAGCCGCGCAGGCCGTCGCTGCGCGTCGTCGCGGTCGAGCCCACCGAGAGCCCGGTCCTGTCCGGCGGGCAGCCCAGCCCGCACAAGATCCAGGGCATCGGGGCGGGATTCATTCCCGACATTCTCGATCGCTCGGTCATCGACGAAGTCGCGACGGTGTCCAGCCAGGAGGCGCTTGAAACCGCCCGCGCGCTCGCGCGCCACGAGGGAATTCCCGGCGGCATCTCGTCGGGCGCGGCGGTCGCCGCCGCCTGCACGATCGGGGCGCGCGACGGCATGGCGGGCAAGTCGATCGTCGTGATCGTGCCGTCCTTCGCCGAGCGCTATCTCTCGACCGCGCTGTTCGAGGGATTGTAGCGGCGCCGGTACCACGATCCTTCGCTCGCATGGCCGGTCTGGGTGCGTGACGCCGTCGCGCGGGCGCCTGGGCTCCTCTTCCATCGGCTGGAAATGATATATAGGGGCACGGTTCGCAGACATGCGGCTGGGTCGGCGGCGCATCGAGAAATAGCTGTGATGAAGCGGCCTGTATCGACGATGACTTGCATCAGATGAACTGCGGGATGTCATGCTCTGGGCCTTGATCGCGGTGATGACGGCAGCGGCGGTCATGGCCGTGCTGTGGCCGCTTTCCCGGCGCGCGCGGGACCTGCATTCGGGCAACGACGTCGCGGTCTACAAGGACCAACTCGAGGAAATCGGGCGCGACCAGAATTGGGGACTTATCGCGCCGACCGAGGCGGAGGCTGCGCGCCTCGAAGTGTCACGTCGGCTGATCGCGGCAGCCGACGCCGACGCCAAGGCCGAAGCGCCTTCGCGCGACGCCTCGCTGCGCGGCCGGCGTCTGGTTGCCGTAGTCGCGCTGGCGATCCTGCCCATTTGCGCGATAACGATCTATCTCGCGGTCGGCTCGCCCGATCTTCCGGGCCAGCCCCTGGCGTCGCGCGCCGCGGCACCGCGGGGCGGCGAGCAGTCGGTCGCCGAGTTATTCGCACGGGTGGAGCGGCATCTCGAGCAGAACCCCGGTGACGGACGCGGCTGGGAAGTGGTCGCGCCGATCTACATGCGGCTCGGCCGCTTCGACGATGCCGTCAAGGCGCGGGGGAACGCGCTTCGCCTGCTCGGCGCCACCGCGGAGCGCGAGTCGGATCTGGGCGAGGCGCTGGTTTCGCTTGCGAACGGCGTGGTGACCGCCGACGCGAAAACGGCTTTCGACGACGCGCTGAAACTCGACCCAAAGGACGTGACGGCGCGTTTCTACGGCGGTCTTGCGGCCGAGCAGGACAACCGCCCGGAAGATGCCGCGCGGATCTGGCATGAGCTCGCGGCCGATGCGCCGGAGGGCGCCGGCTGGCTGGCGTCGGTGCAGCGGGCTTTGGCCCGCGTCGAAGCGCCCGGCGCCGCCGCGCCGCGCGCACCGGGGGGCGACGATGTTGCGGCCGCGCCGCCGGCGCAACAAGGCGACATGATCCGCGCCATGGTCGAGCGGCTCGCAGCGCGCCTGCGCCGGGACGGCTCCGACGTCGACGGCTGGATACAGCTCGTGCGCTCCTACATGGTGCTGGGCGAGGCCGACAAGGCGCGCGCCGCGGTAACCGATGCGCACCGCGCGCTCGAAGGCGATGCAGACAAGCTGCGCCGCCTGGACGAAGGCGCCAGGAGCCTCGGCGTCGGCGGATAGAGCCCGAGCAAGCAAGTCGCCCAAGGATTTTCGCGCTGCCGCTCGCGGGATCAAGCCGCTATGCCTCGCGGACGAATTCGCTATAGTGAGCCACCGCCGTTCGGGCGGATGAGAATCTTCGTCAAGCCCGCATGCACCCCCATCTCACGCTGCCCATCGCCCGGACGCTCAACGATTTTTGCGTGTGGCTCGATGGCACCGCCTTGAGCCAGGTCATCCAGAGCCAGGCCTGGATCGTTCCGACCGTGCAATCCATCCACATCCTGGCATTCGCGCTCGTGGTCGCGTCGGCGCTGATGATCAACCTGCGCCTCACCGGCATCTTCGCGCGCGACCAATCGCTCGACCGCATCTCGGCGCGCTTCCTGCCCTTCATCTGGTGGCCGATGCTCGTCCTGCTGGCGACCGGGGCCATCATGATCATCGGCGAGCCGGCCCGGGCGCTCAAGAATCCGGTATTTCAGGTGAAAGTGCTGCTGGTGATCGCGGCCGTCGTCGCGACCTGCATCTTCCAGCGCATGCGGCGAAACCCGGCCCTCGGCGATCCCACCCATGGGCCGCGCGCCGCGCCCCGCGTGATCGCGGCGATTTCCATGGCGCTGTGGGTGAGCATCATTTTCGCCGGCCGATGGATCGCCTACGCGTGACCCGCACGATGCTCCGATCACCCCGGCCGCGTCGAACGACGCCGCCCGATGCCCGCCGCCGGAAAGACCGCCATGGCGCTTGAACTGATGGCCCTTGAAGCCCCGGCGTTGGACGGATGGCTGCGCTGGCTGCAGGCAACGCCCTTCGCAACGTTGATCGCGGAGAACGACAATCTGTTTCCCTTCATCGAGTCGGTCCATGTGGTCGCGATCGCGCTGGTCATCGGAACCATCGCGATCGTCGATCTGCGGTTGCTCGGCCTGGCGTCGCGCGATCGCGCCGCCGGCCGCCTGATCGGCGAAGTGCTGCCCTATACCTGGGCCGCCTTCGGCGTCGCGGCGATCGCCGGCGGGCTGATGTTCGCCTCCAATGCTACCACCTACGCGTATAATTTCTATTTTCAGGGCAAGCTGCTCCTGATGGGGCTCGCGGGCCTCAACATGGCGATCTTCCATCTCTTTACCGGCCGCGACGTGGCGCGCTGGGGCACGGCCGAGCGCACGCCGCTCGGCGCCAAGGCGGCCGGCGCCGTCTCGCTGGCCTTATGGATCGGCGTGGTGGCGTTCGGCCGTACGGTCGGCTTCACGTTGCACTGACTCCGCCGGACGGGTTATGCTCGTGGTTGCGGCGAAAAATCGAAGAGGGGCGTATGAGACTTGGTCTTGAGAGGCTCCGTCTCGGGGCCGTCTTGCTTGCGGTCCTTCCCGCCTTGGCGGGGGCTGCGCAGTCCGCCGATACCGCCAAGAAGCCGGTGGTGATCAATCCGCCGCCGACCGCGCAGGATTGGGCCGATCTCGCCAAGCTGCCCGATTGGAGCGGCGTCTGGAATCCGAAGGTCACCGACCAGGACGCCCAGGTCAAGACCAACCCGCCGCCCTGGAACGCCAAGGCCGCGGCCAAGATCGCCGAGATGTTCGAGGAGGAGAAGGCCGGCCGGCCGCCGCCGATCTTCGTCGATTGCCTGCCCGAGGCGATGCCGTCCTGGATGCTGGTCACCCACAACGCGATGGAATTCCTGTTCACGCCCGGCCGCGTCACCATCCTGGGCGAGTCCGACGGCAACCGGCTCCGCCGGATCTATACCGACGGCCGCTCGCATCCCGAGGATCCCGAACCGACCTTTCACGGCCATTCGATCGGCCACTGGGAGGGCGACACCCTGGTGGTCGATACCGTCGCCATCATGCCGCAGACCTATCTGGCGGTGAGCGAGGCGGCGGGCGTTCCGAACAACGGCGACATGCGCGTGATCGAGCGCATTCACCTGGCGGCGCCCGATATCCTGCATGACGACCTCGAGATCATCGCCCCCAAGATCCTGACCCGGCCGTGGAAGACGACGCGGATCTATTTCCGCCAGCGCGCGCGCAAGTTCGACATCGTCGAAGGCGTCTGCATCCAGGGCAACTATGCGGAGCGCACCGACAAGGACGGCAATGCGGTCTTCGTTCCGATCGCGCGCCAGCCCTGGGGAAACCTGGTGGCGCCCGACGCGCCGAAAAAGAAGTGACCCGAGATGGATCGCAGGACTGGAGACGTCGCATGAAGATTCTCGGCAAAGCGCTCGCCGGCGCGGCGCTCTGCGTCGCGGCCGGGATATCCGTGGCCGCCGCGCACCATTCGACCACGATGTTCGATCATTCGAAGACGCTCACCCTCAAGGGCGTGGTCATCGAGCTGCGCTGGACCAACCCGCACGTCACCCTGCTGGTGAAGGGCACCGTCGCGGACGGCGAAGAGCCCTCCGAATGGCTGCTGGAGATGACGAGCCCGGGCAACCTGGTGCGGGCCGGCGGATGGTCGCGCAACGCGGTCAAGGCCGGCGACGAGGTGGTGGTCGAGATGAGCCCGCTGCGCGACGCCGACAAGCATGGCGGCGCCTTGAAGCGGGTCACGCTGGCGGCGACCGGCCAGTCCTTCACGGCCAATCTGCGTGCGCAGGAGATGCCCGGCCTTGAGTGAGGGCCGGCGATTCCGCGCCGTGTCGGCCCGGCTTGCGGTCGCGTTGGTTTTCCTGGCGACCGCAGGCCTCGCGCTCGCCCAGGAAATGAGTGCCGAGGGCGTTCCCCCGCCGAAGGACACGATCTTCGCGCGCAAGATCCTGATGGGCGCGATCGACATGAACATGGACGAGATCGAGACCATGCTGGCGCCGGAAGGCAAGCTCGATTCGACGGAAGGACGCGAGCACGCGGATGCGATCTCGATCATGCTGATGGCGTTTCCCCACATGTTTCCGCCCGCCACCAACCAGTGGAAGCCGAATGTCGATCGCGACCCCGCCACCGACACCTTCGCGTCGCCCGACCTGTGGACCAACTTCGCCGACTTCTACCAGCGGGCGACGGAGGCCTCCAAGCTCGCCTTCGCGGCGAGCCGCGCAGAGCGCGCGGACCAGTTCCGGGCCTCGATCGCGCAATTGCGGGCGGCCTGCAATGGCTGCCACGCGGCCTATCAGAAGAAGGAGTGAGGGCAGGCAGGCCCGCGCGCGGGCTGCCGGCTACGGCTCGCGCAGGCTTTCGTCGAACAGCCTGACGATCGGATCCAGCAGATAGGAAATGATCGTGCGCTTGCCGACCACGATCTCGGCGGTCGTGGTCATGCCGGGGATCAGGCGGAAATCCTTCGGCACGTCCCGCAGCGCCACCGGCCCCAGCGCCACCCGGGCGCGGAAAAACGCCGGCTGGGCGTCCGGCTTGTCGGGGGTCGCCCGGGCGTTCTTGTCGGCCTGGAACGAATTCTCGGTGATGACGCGGACTTCGCCCGCCAGCGTGCCGTGCCGCTGGAACGGAAGCGCGTCGAATTTGACGCGCACCGGATCGCCGATCCGCAATCGCGCGACGTCCGCGCTCTCGACGTCGACCTCGGCCTCGATCTTGTTGCCCTGCGGCACCAGCGTGACCAGGGGCTCGGCTTCCTTCGCGACCGAGCCGATCGAGCGCGCGCCGAGCTCGAGCACCACGCCGTCCGCCGGCGCACGCAGGACCACCAGCGAGCGGCGGCGTTGCGCGCTGGCGAGCTGCTGCGTCGCCGTCGCGATGTCCTGCTGCACCGTGACCAGCCGCTCGCCGCCTTCGCGCACCCAATTGTTGAGGTAGCGCTCCTTCTGCTCGCGGGCCGCCGCAAGCTGCTGAAGGATCTCCTTTTCCTGGTATCTCTTCTCGGCCAGCTGGTCGCTCATGGCGAGGCGGTCCATCTGGGTCGTCAGCAGGCTCAGGCGGGAGCCGGCCGAGAGCTGGTAGAGCTCCTGGCGCATGGTCTCGACCTGGCCGATCACCTTGAGGCGCTCCTCCAGGCCCTGCTGGCCGGTCTTATTGGTCGCGAGCGACGCCTGGAAGCGGGCAATGTCGGCCTCGGAGGAGGCCACGGCGGCCTGGTATTCGGCCTGGCGATGGGCGTAGACCGCCGATTGCAGGGTGAGGTATTTCGGATCGAGCGTCTCGTCGGCGGGCGGGAAGGGCTTGCCGTAGATCTCGGCTTCCAGGCGCCGTTCCTCGGCGAGCATGCTGTTGAGCCGCTCGCGGCCCGCGACCTCCTGCGACTCGGTGAAAGTGGGATCGAGCGTCGCCAGCACGGCGCCCGTCCGCACGAAATCGCCGACCCCGACTTCGATCGTGCGGATCACCGCGGTCTCGAGCGGTTGCACGACGATGAGCGGATCGATCGTGATCAGCTTGCCGCGGGCGACGACCACCCGGTCGACCCGGGAGAGGGTGGCCCACAAGGCCGCGCCAAAGAGGAGCGCCGCCACCAGGTAGACGACGCTGCGCGCCGCGCGCGGCAGCGGCCGCTCCTCGATCACCGCGGCATCGGGCTGGAACGCGAGCGCCGCCGGGTCGACGCGCTTGGCGGCGGGCGGGGTTTTGGGGCGTATGGCGGGGAGTCTCTCGGTCATCGGAACGATCTGCTCTGCTTGTCCCACAGTTGCCGATAGGTCGGGCAGCTCTCCAGAAGGGCGTCGTGCGGACCATTGCCGACGATCTGACCCTGATCGAACACCAGGATGACGTCGCAGTTGCGCAGCGCGGACAGGCGATGCGACACGATGATCGTGGTCTTGCCTTCGACGATATGCGCCATGTTGTCCTGCACGATCATCTCGCTCTCGGAGTCGAGCGCGCTGGTCGCCTCGTCGAGCAGCAGGATGGTCGGACGCCGGACCAGCGCGCGGGCGATCGCAAGGCGCTGGCGCTGCCCGCTCGACAGGTTGGCCCCGCCTTCCTCCAGCGGCGTATCGTAGCCTTGCGGCAGCCGCTCGATGAATTCCTCCGCGCCCGCCTGGCGCGCCGCCCAGGCGATCTCCTCGAAAGCGGCATTCGATTTTCCGGCCGCGATGTTGTCGCGGATCGTGCCGCGGAACAGGAAGCTCTCGGGCAGCACGACCGCCATGTGCTGGCGCAGATAGACCTTGTCGAGCTCGCGGATGTCGTAATCATCGATGCGGATCAGGCCGCGCTGGACCGGATAAAGACCCTGCAGCAGCCGCAAGACCGTGCTCTTGCCCGATCCGCTGCGGCCGACGATGCCGATGGCCTGTCCGGGCTCGACCGCGAAGCTGACGCGATCGAGCGCCGGGATCGGCGACGCCCCGTAGGTGAAGCTCACGTCGTCGAAGATCAGCTTGCCGCGAATGGCCGGCCGCAGCCCGCGCGACATTCCCGGCTCCGATGCCGCGTTCATGATGTTGCCGAGCATGCGGACCGAGAGCGCCACCTCCTGGAACTCGTTGATCAGCGCGGTGATCTGCACGAGCGGATTGGTCACGCGCCCGGCCAGGATCTGGAACGCCACCAGGGCGCCGACCGAGAGGGTGCCGGAAAAGATGGCGTTCACGCCCCCAAAGATGACCGCGACCGTCATCGCCTTCTCGATCGCGGATGAGGCGGTGCGGGCCAGGGTGGAAATGCGGCCGACCTCGATCCGCCGCTCGATCGCGAGCGCCGAGCTCTGGTCCCAGGCGCGCGACTGGCTGGGCTCCATGCCGAGCGATTTGACCGTGGTGATGCCGTGGATCGCTTCCACCAGCAGCGCCTGGCGCTCGCCTTCCGCCCGATAGAGCTCGGTCAATCGCCGGCGGAAGGTGGCCGCCAGGACGCCGATGATCCCCGCGATCAGGCATGCGCAGAACAAGACCACCAGGGTCAGCTGCAGGCTGTAATACATCAGGATCGGCACGAACACGAACAGGGCCGTCGCGTCGAGCGCGGTGAGCAGGAGGCGGCCCGACAGGAACTCGCGGATGCGCTGGTCCTGCTGCATGTGCTTGGACAGCACGCCCGCCAGGTTGCGCTCGAAGAAGGCCACGGGCAGCGAAATCAGCTTGCGGAAGATCGTGGTGGAGAGCCGGATATCGATCTTGCTGGTCGCGTAGAGCAGGATGAGGCCGCGCGCATAGCCGAGCGCCGCCTCGAAAGCCACCGCGAGCACGACCCCGATGGTGAGGACCGTCATGGTCGCCTCGACGCGGTGCACCACCACGCGGTCGATCATGAGCTGAAAGAAGATCGGCGTCGCCAGCGCGAGCACATGGAGGGTCAGCGCCGCCACCACCACGTCCACCAGCGCGCGTCGCTGGCGCAGGAACTCCGGGATGAACCATTTGAGGCCGAACGGTTGGGCGGGGTCCGACAGCGCATAGGTGCGCTTGATCAGGATGACCTGGCCGCTCCAGTTCTCGTCGAGGGTGGCGCGGTCCCAGAACTGGAACCCGAGCTGGGGCTCGCGCAGATCGCGAATCACGACCTGCGTGCCGGCCTCGGCCTCCTTGAGCCCGGAGAGGATCACCGCCTCGCCGCTGCGCAGGATCAGGATGGCAGGCAGCGCCTTGCCGAGGCCGCCGAGGCGGCGCCAGGACAAATCGACCAGCCGGGCGGTCAGCCCCACCTTGTTGGCGACCTGGGCGAGATGGACGGCCGTCACCCGGCCGTCGGGCCCCGGACTGGCGAGCTGCAGCAGGTAGGGTTCGGACAAATCGAGGCCGTTGAACCGCGCGACCGCCGCCAGGCAGGCCACGCCGGAGAAGCCGGGAAAGGGTGCGGCGATGTTCATGTCGGGCGCACGGGTCCTTGGGCAATTCTGTTCTGGTGTTGCATCAACGCATAGGCCGGCCCGGCGGGCATCTCAATGGCTTGGTCGGGCCATGGCCGACGGGTGTCGGCCATGTCACCGAACGCGGCTTACCCGGATCATTCAATCTCGATCGACGGCAGCCCTGTAAACTGACACGGAACAGGGGATTGGTGGCACGGAACAGGGGAGTGGTGGCACGAAGAACAGGCCCACGGCCGCAGATTTACAGGCCTGGGCTCTGCTTTTTCCTGTTAATACAGGCGAAATACAGGGGATTTACAGGGAAGCGCCCCGCCGGACCGGGACCCGGAAAGAACCGCGATCGGTCCCGGTCACCCCGCGCGGCCGCCCTATGGCCTGCCGAACGGT
>Ga0137415_10000652_pt1 | contig 33867 bp, 30 predicted proteins | sample CZODoug3_1_1_16f_FD_183082 | JGI IMG/M metagenome (GOLD analysis project Ga0137415, IMG submission 183082) | Vadose zone soil fungal communities from Angelo Coast Range Reserve, California, USA - CZODoug3_1_1_16fungal (Hybrid Assembly) | ecosystem: Environmental > Terrestrial > Soil > Vadose...
GAAGTTTACTAGCAAGGCGGAAACGGAGCAAGGACGCACGAAATGGCGTTGAAATGATATTGCCGCTGATCGAGAGAGTTGAGGCCGGGCACGTCCTGGAGCGCGCGGAAGCAGGAGCAGCGATGGAAGAGCTGCTTTCCGGACGCGTGGAGACGCCGGAGATCGTACGGCTACTGGAGGCGCTCAACCGGCGGCCAGTCGAAGTGCAGGAACTCGCGGAATTTGCGAGCGTGATGCGGCGGCACGCCACGCGCGTCTTTGCAGACGGCGAAGCTCGGCCCGCAAACATGGTTGACACTTGCGGAACCGGCGGCGACGGCGCGAACACATTTAATATTTCCACGGCGGCGGCGATCGTTGCGGCGGCGGCAGGCGCGCGCGTGGCCAAGCATGGGAATCGCGCGGCGAGTTCGCGGAGCGGTTCGGCGGACGTATTGGAAGCGCTAGGCGTGCGGATCGACCTGCCGTTCGAGCGCTATGGGCGAGCGATCCGGGAAATTGGCATTGGATTTTTGTTTGCGCAAGCTGCTCATAAGTCAACGCGTCATGCGGCTCCGGCGCGAAAACAGGTTGGCGCGCGCACCGTCTTCAATTTGCTGGGGCCGCTGACGAATCCCGCGGGGGCGCAATCGCAAGTGCTGGGCGTTTTTTCGGAGGATGTGATCGACGTGGTGGCGGCAACCCTCGTCGAGTTAGGCGTCGAGCGCGCGTTTGTGGTGCACGGTGCGGGCGGGCTGGATGAGATTTCGCTTGCGGGGGAAACGATGGTCGCCGAGGTGCGAAGCGGCGGCGTAAAGCGTTTCACGGTGACCCCGGAAGAGTTTGGCGTGGCGCGCGCGCCGCTCGAATCCATTCGAGGAGGGACGGCGGTCGAAAATGCGGCACTCATCGAACGCATCCTGGAAGATGAAGCGGGGCCGGGACGCGATATCGTGGTGGTCAATGCGGCGGCGGCGCTTGTCGCCGCGGGTGTGACTAACAATTTTCGCGAGGCAGCGGGACTCGCAAGTTTCGTGATCTCCTCGGGAGCAGCGAGCGAGAAGCTGGCGAAGCTGGCGGCATTTACCAGCGAGGATTAGATTCGCAATTGAGATTTCATTTTAAAAAGTTCCAACGCGTTGGCTGTCAGGACGGGAAATACTAGAGGAGGCGGATCCTTGAAAAACATTGTGGTCGCGCTGTTGATCGCGTTTTTGCCGGCGCAGGTGCTGGCCCAGAAATCCAGTCCTCCGGCGCCTGCGCAGGTTGGGCAGGAAGTCCGCGACTATCGGATGGACAACGAGGACCGCATCGTTCGCGAGCTGAGCGAATTCCTTGCGATCCCCAACATCGCGAGCGACACGTCGAACATCCAGAAAAACGCGGCGCATCTGGTGGAGATGCTGGAGGCGCGGGGGATCGAAACGCATTTGCTCCCCATCAGCGGGCGCGGCCCGGTGGTTTTCGGCAAATTGATTTCAGCGGAAGCGAAACGCACGGTGATTTTTTACGCGCATTACGACGGACAGCCAGTGGATGCGGCGGCGTGGACGGATGGAAAACCCTTCGAGCCAATACTTCGCGACGCGGCGATCGAAGCGGGCGGAAAGCGCATTCCCTTCCCGGAAAACAGTGCGCAGAACAGAGCCATCTACAACGACAATTGGCGGATTTACGCGCGTTCATCTTCGGATGACAAATCACCCATCGTTGCGCTACTTGCAGCCATTGACGCACTGCACGCGAAGAAAATTCCACTGGCTGTAAATCTGAAGGTCATTTTTGAGGGAGAAGAAGAAGCCGGTTCGACAAATCTGCAACGAACGCTGGAGCTGCACAAGAATCTGCTGGAAGCGGACTTGCTTATCACCGCCGATGGGCCGGTGCATCAGAGCGGGCGGCCGCTGGTCTTCTTCGGAAACCGAGGAGACATCGGGCTGGACATCACGGTGTATGGACCAGTCCGCGCGTTGCACAGCGGGCATTACGGAAATTGGGCGCCGAATCCGGCGATGGAATTGTCGCGGCTGCTGGCATCAATGAAGGACGCGGACGGGCACGTCTTGATTGATGGATACTACGATGACATTACACCTTTAAGTGAATTGGAGAAAAAAGCGCTCGCCGAACTGCCGGAGAACGACGCCGATTTGAAAAGTGAGCTGGGCATCGCCAAGCCGGAAGGCGGTGGCAGGAAACTGGTCGAACTGATCATGCAGCCGTCGTTGAATATCCGCGGATTGCGCAGCGCGTATGTTGGCGAGCAGGCACAGAATGTGGTGCCCGATCGGGCCGAGGCTTCGCTCGATGCGCGTCTGGTCAGGGGAGAAGACCCGCAGAAAAAGTTCGATCAGATCGTTGGGTTCATCCGCAAACAGGGCTACTACGTGATCGACCGCGAACCGACCATCGAGGAGCTCCGCGCGCATCCGCTGATCGCGAAGATCGTGAACGAGGGCGGCTATCGCGCCTCGCGTACGCCGATGGACCTGGCAGTCTCTAAAAAAGTGGTGGAAGTGGTCGAGGGGGCTGCAGGCCCGGCAGTGAAAATGCCTGCCCTCGGCGGAACCGCTCCCATGTACATATTTGAAGAGCTGGGCCTGCCGGTGATCGGAGTACCCATCGTCAACGCCGACAATCACCAGCACAGCTCGGATGAAAATTTGCGGCTCGGGCACCTCTGGCGCGGCATGGAGATTTACGGGGCGATTCTGGCGGATTTGAATTGGTAAGCGCCAGATTGAGTTGCGGAGCGTCCGACCGACCAACCGTCTTAAATCGTGCGCAGATCGATCGTGAAAAGACGCTGATTTTCCGGTGTCTGGAGCGAAGCAAAACACAAGAGAGGACCGCGACCAAATGAGCGGTCGAAGTGAAGGGGATGTCCCAGCGAATCCAAGACCTGAATCTCCTCAATTGAGGAATCCTGCAGATTAGTGAAATACAGCGGCCCCTCGCGACGGTAGGCGGGCGTCATGAGAAGCCGGTCGGCGTCCACTGCAAGGCCCTCACAGCTTTCGCCGGAAAGTCCAACCACGCTTTGTCAAGCGTCTTGTGGCGCAGTCTCACGACAGGAAAGTGCGAATAATAGACCGCCCATACTTCGTTCTCGCCAGAAACATTGATCGCGTAGCAATCATCGATACATGGAAGCCTATTGGGCTGCGCGATGTCCGACCAATACCGAAGGCAGGGCTGTCCTTGCTCCGTCAAGCAAACCAATCCGGAATGTTCGAGTTCGCCTCCAGAATAAACGCCTTCGTCAAAGTACCCGCGCCAGCCATCGTTGTTTGGATGTGTTCGATTCCATCGCCCGCGACAATCGAGAGAAGAAGGTTGCCCTTCTCGTCAAAAATGTCAGCGTTTGGTGATCGATCCAGGGCAAGACGACTCTCAACTAGCAACCAACGCCCGCCAGGCAGAGGCTGCGCAAAGCTGTATCTTTTGCCGCTTGGCCCGACAGTTTGGGCAAGCTCCCAACCAGCGCGCCCTAAACGATTGATTTTATAGACGAGTGGTCCGGACGGTGGACTTGCCTGGCCGCGCTCATAGGGAAATGGCCGGTCAAAACTCAATAAGAGTAGTTCTTGGTTGGGTCCAATTGAACTCTGTACGTAAGTGCTCCCCGCTATGAGCTCGTCGATGTTTGCCGCCAAGGAAGCCTTAATGGATCTCATTTCATTTCTACAACGAGAGAAAATTCTTGAGGAGTTGCTTGCCGGAATCGGTGAGGACGGATTCGGGATGGAACTGGACGCCTTCGATTTTGTGGCGACGATGCCGGAGGCCCATGATGATGCCGTCGTCAGTCTCGGCGGTGATGGCGAGTTCGCGAGGCAAGGATTTCTTCTCGACAATCAAGGAATGGTAGCGCGTTGCGGTGAAGGGGTCTGGCAACTGGCGGAAAATATTTTTGTGGTCGTGATGAATCTGGCTCGTTTTGCCGTGGAATAGTTTCGGAGCGCGGATGATTTTGCCGCCGAACGCGGCGCCAATGGCTTGATGGCCGAGGCAAACACCAAGGATGGGAAATTTGCCGGCGAGGCGCTCGACCAGCTCGACCGAGATGCCCGCTTCCTGCGGCGTGCACGGACCAGGAGAAATCACGATGCGTTCCGGTTTGCGGCGGATAATTTCTTCGACGGTGATTTTGTCGTTGCGATGCACTTCGACCTGGCAACCCAGCTCGCCGAGATACTGGGCGAGGTTGTAGGTGAAGGAATCGTAGTTGTCGAGAAGAAGAATCACAATTAGGCTCGGCTACAGATTATCAAAACCGAAGAGAGATTTCTCCGCGCAAAAGGCGCGCGGAGAGGAAGCGGTCTCTGGCCGCAAAAAACGCGGCCCTCGAAATGACGGATTTTGCTAATGCGGACAGACTGAAGTCTGTCCCGCTAGCGCCGGTGCGCTCTTTCCAGCGCGGTGAGCAATGCTTTCGACTTGTTTACACTTTCCTGATATTCCCCTTCGGGCGTGGAATCCGCAACTATGCCGCCGCCAGCTTGAACATAGGCAACGCCGTTTTTCACTACCATGGTGCGAAGCGCGATGCAGGAATCGAGGTTGCCCGCGAAATCGAGGTAGAGGATGCCGCCGGCATAAATTCCGCGGCGCGTTTGCTCGAGCTCCTCGATGATTTCCATGGCGCGGACTTTAGGGGCGCCAGAGACCGTGCCTGCCGGAAAACAGGCCATCAGCGCGTCGAAACAGTCCACGTCTTCGCGCAAGCGGCCGCGCAAGCTGGAAACCAGATGCATGACGTGGGAGTAGCGCTCGACGGTCAGCAACTTTTCGGGCTTCACCGTGCCGTAATCGCAGACGCGTCCGAGATCGTTGCGGCCTAGATCGACCAGCATGATGTGTTCGGCGCGCTCTTTTTCGCTGGCGAGCATTTCGCGTTCGAGCCGCTGGTCTTCGGCCTCGTCCTTGCCGCGCCAACGAGTGCCGGCGATAGGACGGTAGAAGACATCGCGTCCCTGAACCTTGACGAGCATTTCCGGCGAGCTGCCGACGACAGCGACATCGTTGAGCTGCAAATAGAAAAGATAGGGAGAGGGATTCAGGGCGCGCAGCTCGCGATAGATTTCAAACGGCTCGGCTTGCGTCTTTACCGAGAACCGCTGGCTCAGCACGACCTGAAAAATATCCCCGGCGCGAATGTACTGCTTGGCCTTCCGCACGGCGGCCAGGTATTCAGGACGGCGAAAATTTGAAGTTACTTTTAACGGCGCTCGCTTCCCTGCTTTCGATGGCTTCGTGGGGCGTTCCGCGGCGACAGGTTCATTGAGTAGCCGGCGCGTCTCCTTGATTTCGCGCACGGCGGCGTTATATTTCGTGCGCAGACTGCCGTGGCCTTCGGTGAAAACGTTGCGAACGATCCACAAGCGGTGTTGCACGTGGTCGAAGGCGACGAGTCCGTGATAGAACATCAACATCGCGTCGTAGAGGCCGATTTCATCGCGGAGACGTTTGGGGATGCGCTCGATCAGCCGCACCATGTCATAGCTGAAATGGCCGATAGCGCCAGCAACCAGAGGCGGCAAGCCGGGAAGCCGCACGGGACGAAAACGCTCGATGCGTTCGCGCAGGAACGAAATCGGGTCGCGCTCTTCCCAAACAACCCGGTCGCGGCTCTCCAGAACGCAAGCACCGTTGGCGTATCGGAAGACTTCCTCAGGGTGCGCGCCCGCAAAGGTGTAGCGGGCGATTTTTTCTCCACCTTCGACGCTTTCGAGAAGGAAGGAGTAACGGGCGCCCTGGGCAATGCGCAGATAGGCGCTGACGGGAGTCAGCAGATCCGCGGAAAAAACGTCGTAGACAGGGATGAGGTTACCCTGTTTCGCGAGACGCTGGAATTCGCGGAAGTCCGGCTGGATCATGGGAATCAGTTCACGGTTCCGACCGAGCCCCCGAGATGCTCGGGGTAGGACGGAATCTTCGATCGACAGTTTTCAGTTCACAGACAAGAGAGGCCTATTATCGCATTACTTCAGGCTGGCCCGGATTATTCGTCAGCTGCCGAGGGTGTTTTGGAGGTAGCAGGAAGAAAAGCGGCGGCAAGCCGCCGCACTCCCAAAGGGATTTCTAGTTAACCATAACCGCTACCCCCTCCCCCTGTTTTTCGTAAGTGTCATTTTAAATGGACTTTAAGTTGCTTTACAATCAACACTTATGGAAGTGTTGATTCTAAAGGTAGTTAGAGCGGGTTTTGGGGCCATTCTTGTAAGTGTTGATTCTAAACATAGTTAAGTAAAATTGGCGGAGGTTCCATGGCAACCGAACCCCAGGCGATGACACCCCAATCCTACGCGGCGCTGGCCGAGATTCGCGACAGCTTGCTGGAAACCTACGCGAGCAACGACGCCATGAATCAGCTCATTCTTTCACATCTTGACCCTCGTGCGTGGCGCGCTCAGCCGCCGGGCGAAAAAGGCAAAGGCCGGACAATCGCGGCCATCTTCGCGCATCTGCACAACTGCCGTCTTAAGTGGCTGAAGCGTTCCGCACCTCATTTGAAGTGTCCGCCGCCACTTGATCCCTACTGCTGCACCATGAAGCAGGCTGCTGCCGCGCACAGGAAAAGCGCCTCGCAGTGCCTGCGGATGTTGTCGGATGCTCTTTCGTGCGCTCCGAATCGCCGGGTTGCAAAGTTCTCTCGCGACAGTTGGATGCCAACGTGGCCCGCCGGAGGGACCATGTTCGCTTACATGTTCGCGCACGAGGCCCACCATCGCGGTCAGATTTTGATGCTGGCGCACCAGGTCGGCTACCGTGTCCTGGACAAGACTCCCGGCATCTGGCATTGGGAGAAGCTCTGGAAACAAGCCGGCCTTACCACCCGCCCGCGCTGAGTGGACAGAAAAGATGGACTTAGGCTGTAAACGGGATTTCGCAACGTAAAACGAACTGTGTAAACTAGAAAATCAGGGTAGTTTGATCAGTTGCCGGTAAGCGCGTAATTAGTGCTAAGGCCAATTTCTTTTCTGACTAGAGTCAGTCTCGCATCTGTCGGATGCTTCAAGCTCCTGATGAACTCCAGAATTGAAGGTGAGCGTCGGCGAGTAGCCGGCTGATCCCATCTCGATCCACCTGATCTGGAAGCGTCGAAGTTGCCTGAGCAGCTAGCGCTTCTGATTCAAGTTGCGCGCCGAACTGTCGAATTTCGGTCAGAGAATACTTGCCCCTACGGATTTCGATCAGCTCCTCGCGGTTTGGTCTCGGCAGCGTGATGCGTCCGTGCTCCATCAACTCTTTCGCTTCTCCGTAGAGACGGATTACATGCATGGCGTACTTCGTGTCGTATCCATGTTTATCTTCGAGTTCAGCGCGGTGAACGTTTTTCTGTCCCTTCTTCCCGAGCAATCGTTTCATCTGGTCGTCTGCGAATCCTAGGAATGGCTTCACATGACCCTTCGCAAGGAAAAGTTCAGGCCGGGTGGAAAAGCGGTCCCATGTCTCGGTCGTGAACTCAAGTGGCGCGAACAAGAAATGCAAGGCAGATGGATTGCCCTTGGCGGCTAGTCCTGCCCACTTCATCAGGGTATATAGGCAGACATCCACATCTTGTGGCCCGTTGCCGCCGAGTTTGCCTCCGGTCGTGAAAACAAAATGCTCCTCGCGTTCGAGTCCAAGAACTTTGGTAGGTGGCGGAATGTAGAGGCCGTACCAGTCGGTATCGTCAGTCGCGCCCAGTTTTGCACCGTGCGCTTGTGACCCGCCAATACACGCCATGATTAAGTTTTCTTGATGGACGAATCCATATTGCGAGAAGTCGGGCTTCACTTTGCGGTCCTTGATACTTTCAATGGTACCGCGATGCCTTCTTGAGAGCACAAATCATGTCGGGCTAGCGCGATTATCAAGCGCAGGCCGCGAAAGGATTCCATGCACCAGGTGGCATCCGGACCTGTTGACGCGGTTTCGTGGCACGGCCTAAGATGGCGGCTCGGGTGTACGGGCCAAGTCTTTTGCGCGCGGTGCTGTAATGGAAATTTATAACGCCGAGTTAGGCGCCTCCTCCATGACGATGAGTTTGGGAACCAAACCCAAACTCCTGTTCTTGTATCAGGGGTTCGCAATCCTGATGGGCTTGGCAAGCATGGTGGCGGCATTGCCGGTGGCCGCGCTTTCCTTTGGATGCTACGGCGCGGCCATGCTCCTCGGGAGAGTTCGTCCGTTACGCAACGCTTATGAGTTTCTCTCCCGGTCGTACGACGGGATCCTAGAGCGGCGCGGCCAAAATGTTCTGCGGGACTCCCGAGACACTCCCGCGCTGCGACTGATGGTTGCTCTCAGCCTTACGGCCGTGCCGATTTTCGTGATGCAACTTGTTTTAGGGAAACCGCGGCTGCTGCTGGTGATCGCTTTCTATCTTTCTCTCTACGGCCTGAAATTTCAGCGGTTTGTGAGGATGTTCAGCGCCAGCCACATCGAGGCGCACCGGCGCCAGGGCTACTTTTCCGGGAAATGGGATAAAGTCTTCGGCCGCTACCTGGAATTCTTCCTGGGGTACTTGTATGGGAACATTCCGGAACTGGGCCGGACGGCGCACGTGTGTCTCCACCATCGAGAGAACAGCGGACCCGACGACACGCGCAACACCATGGGCTACGATCGAACCAGCCGGCTCGATTTCCTATGGTATCTCTCGGACAACATCTGGACGGTCCTGGGGCTGGCTCCTTACGCGTACTTCAAAGCACATGGCGATGAAAAAAACCGCAAACGCATGTTAGGGGGAATGGCGCGCTACTACGCTTACTTCGCAGCTGTGTTTATTTACGATTGGAGAATTGGGACGTTGTTCGTGCTGGTTCCCATTCTGTGCATGAATTTCATCAACGCCATCACCGCATGGGTGCAGCACGCTTTCTGCGACCCAGAACATCCTGAAGATTATTTCGCTAATTCCGTGACCGCCGTGGATGAGGTGAACTTCATGAACGAAGGATACCACCTCTGCCATCACCACCGCGCCAGCCTCCACTGGACGGAGATGCCGGCCCATTTCGAGCGGCTTCGCAACCGGATGAGAGAGGCAGGCTCGTTGGTCTTCCAAGACTTGGATTTTATGGGACTTTTCGTGGAGTTGACGCTCTTGCGCAGAATGGATGTGCTGGCCGAGAAACTTGTCCCGTGGGAGCCCATGAATCACGATCAGAGATTGGCTCTGCTGGCGAAGAGGACCAGCCTCAGGACTCCTTAACGGGCGCGAGACTTCTCTTCGGCGCGCAGGGCCGCGAGCACGGCACGGCGCATGGGTTCTTCGGGCCCGCGCTTTCCGAACCAAATCTCCCACTGGGCGACACCTTGAGCGATCAGCATTTCGATGCCTGGGACAGTGGCGATGCCCTTCTGTGCAGCCATCTTCAAGAGCTGGGTCCTCTGAGGGCGATTGATCATGTCCATGACGACCCGGCAATGCAACTCGCTGGGTGCAAGCGGAGAAACGCTGTCGTGGGGATGCATCCCGACTGGGGTGGCATTCAAAATGGCGTCGAAAGACTCGGTGCGCAGAGCAGGGCGGGGCACAGCCTCTCCACCGAAGGCGCGCGCGAGTTCCCTTGCGGCTTTTTCGCGGCGCGCGCAAATGGCGACGGTTGCGCCGGAACGCACCAGCGCAAAAGCGGCTGCCCGCGCCGCACCACCCGCCCCGTAGATCAAGACGCGGCTGCCTTTGATGCGGAGTTTTTTCTCGAGCGCACGAAGCAAGCCGAGATAATCGGTGTTGCCGCCGTAGAGAGACCCGTCGCGGCGAACAACCACAGTGTTCACGGCGCCAATTTGCGCGGCGAGGGGATCGCACTCCTTCAGATACTTGAGAATGGCCTGCTTGTGTGGATGCGTGACGCTGAAACCGCGGACTCCAAAGTCGGGGACGGCCGCCAGAAAATCGCGAAGGTCATGCACGAGGAATGGGAGATAGACGGCGTCCATTCGACGCGCGACAAAACCGGTATTGTGCAGTAAAGGTGAGAGGGAATGTCCGACGGGCTTGCCAACCACTCCGTAGACGCCAGTGCGACGAGTGAGAGCGTGCGCGCGGTAGAGATGCTTCATATCGTCCAGCGAAACCTGGCCGGGAGCAGTTGCCGCGGCTACAGGAGCGTAAGCCAGCGCACTTCCCTCGCGCAATGCGAGGATTCGCGCGGGCAGGCCGGTTTCTCCCATCGGAACGGCGACAAAATTTTTGGAGCTTCGCGCGAGGCGCAGAAGCCGAACGCTGTCGCGGATGCTCCGCGCTTCCGCCGCAATCTTCACAGCATCGACGCCACCGTGAGCCGGCGGGTTCATGGTGCGAGGTAAATCCGGCGTGCGATCAAAGTCATGTACGGAAAGCATGACACGGGGCGGCACGGGATATTCCCGAACGGACTGGCCAGGAAGTTTGCGCAAGGTTTCCAATTCGAGATCGCACCATTGGCAACCGGCTTCGCGAGCCTGAATCAGCCAATAGAGTTCGCGGTCGACGCCTCCGGCGAATTTGCCTCCGCCCTCGCGGCGGCGGCAGGTGGCGAGAAATGTGGCAGACTTAACTTTGCTTTTCTTCAACCAGGCGAGGAATCGTTCGCGCTCCAGGTCACTGCTCAGCCAGTCGAGACGCAACTCAACGGTCCTTGCTTGCCTTAAGGCGGAGCGAAGCAGCTTTGCCATTTCAGCGGCCGTAGAAGCGGCCACGACCGCGCAAATTCGATTTAACCCGGTGCCAAAGAGCCCCATTCCCCGCCTCTTGCCGCCAAGCCATTGAAAATACAGGCACCTAGTATGCCGCATCCGCCGCCTGCGCCCGTATCAAAAGTGTAAAGCAACCACGGCCATTCTGTTGACGCGTGGGGTCGGCCCTGATACTTTCGCTAGGAATAGACCACGCACGGCCCGGTAGGGCGTGTTTTCGAAGGAGTTACGGAATGCGCGCTAGAATTGCTGTCTTGTCACTGTCGGTCTTCCTGGGTGCTGCCGCAAGTTCGGCACAAAATGTAACCCCGGCTGCTCCGGCAATTCCTCAAGTTGACTACAGTACGGTCAATTGTTCGGGGTTCGTTTCGGACCAGCGAGTGCCGGATGAGATGCGGCTGGTCTCCGGAGAGCAGTCGAACTACAAGATCACCTTTACCCGCGGCGACTATGTGCATATCAATCGCGGGCAGGACAAAGGTGTTCGCGTGGGCGACCGGTTCGCGGTGGTGCGACCGGACAAAGATCCCACGGATGTGCCGTGGTTTAAATGGCAGGTGAAGCTCCTGAAGGCCATGGGCACGCCTTATATGGATTTGGGACAGGTTCGTGTGGTGAACGTCCAGCCGAAGGTTTCCGTCGCTCAGGTCACGTTCTCATGCGGGTTCATGCAGCGCGGAGATATTCTTGAGCCTTATGAGGATCGTCCAGCGCCTCCGTACAAGGATCCCGCCGCCTTCGATCACTTTGCGCCTATAAGCGGCAAGCCCGTAGCCATGCTCGTGGCGGGAAAAGACTACGGACAAGTCTACGGCAAACTCAGCCCGGTGTACGTAAACCTGGGGACGAACCAGGGCGTCAAGGTCGGCGATTATTTCCGAATCTTCCGCTATCAGGGCTCGATGTCAGAGACCGTGCCGCAAGTGAAAGACTATCAATACGCGCTGTACGGGTTTGGGAGCGCCCCTTCGCGCTATTCATGGAATGACTTGCCGCGCGAAGTGCTCGGAGAAGGAATCGTGATCAACGTCAGCCGTAATTCATCAACGATGATAGTCACTTTCAGTCACCTTGAACTCTATGCGGGCGACTACGTCGAAATCGAGTAGAAACCCGGCACGCCGTTAAATAGTTCAGGCCCGCTGCGAATTCTCCCGGTGGGCCTTTTCTTTTTCGCCTCACCGCTCGAGTTCCATATTCCGCGGCCAGTTGCAATCCTTAGGCTTCCGCCGAATTTAAGCGCTCCGAGAAAACCTCGCAAGTAAATCCAAAGAGGCGAGCTTCGGGATCGCGCCAGGCGTCGCGAGGCAACCCCGCCTTTCGGCAGGTCTCCTCGAGGAACTGTTCGCGCGTCAGCCGATGTTCGATAGCCACTTGCGGAAGCAGAAGCCCGCGCTGCGCATGCAAACGGACGAACAGCCCGTGACGCCCAATTTCGATGGCTTCAGGGGCGATGGGCTCCATGGGTGAAAGCAACGAGATCTCAATGCTAAGTTCGTCAAGCTGCTCCGGCCTCATAGGGGAGAACCGCGGATCTTCGAGCGCGGCACTGGCGGCGCAACGAACAATGGCCTCTCCCAGTGGCTCGTTCGCCTCGATGACACCGATACAACCCTGCAGGCGATTGCGCGCGTGCAGAGTGACGAAGACGCCGCGGCGATCCGCGAAGACTCCTTCGCAGGGGAATGCTTCCGGAAGCTTGCGCTGGGAGACGGCATTGACAACGGCCGTGCGGGCAAGGTGCAGAGCGGCGCGCCGGTCCGCTTCAGAGAGGGACGGCATCCTCGGACTTCTTGCGGGCTTCGAGCATACGGAGCCGGCGCCGCTGCTTGATGCTGTCGTCGACATGGCTCCAGAAGCGCCGGAAGTATTGTGCAGCAGATACTAACGCGCTGATAACAACGAGCCAGAGCAAGATGCGCGCCAGCGGCTTGAGCCACAGGTAGCGCCCCCCGACGATGAGTACCGCCACAGCGCAAACTTGCAACACCATCTTCGTCTTTCCAAGTGTGGATGCTTCGATTGTGAATCCTTCGGCCGAGGCGATATTCCGCAAACCGAGAACGGTGAATTCCCTGCCGATAATGATCACTACCATCCAAGCTTCAACGAGATTCATGCTCACCAGGGAAATGAATGCTGCGGAAATCAGGAGCTTATCAGCAATGGGATCGAGGAGGATGCCCAAGGTCGTGACCTGCAGGCGCCGCCGGGCCAGATATCCATCGGCCCAATCGGTAGCCGCTGCCAGGAGCAGGATCAACACGCCCCAAACCTCGAAGCGCATGGAGAAACCCCAGAACACGAAGTTGGGACTGCGCGTGAGAAGGATCACGATGAGCACGGGAACGAAAAAGATCCGCAACAGCGTCAGTGAGTTAGGAAGATTCATGGGCGCATGACGGCGGGGGTGCCGCCCGAGGCTTCAGCCGCCGCAGTTTCACTATAGACTTGGTGTAGGGATGCGTCAACACGCCAGGGGTAGTTCCGGAAGCGTTGCGAACAGCCGCAATTCAGTGGATTTTGGTGCTGGGCCGTTACCTTGGGATTAACACTTTCCCAAGAGTATAAACGTGGAGGACGGTACTTTTTCGTTATGCGCCTGCTGCAAATCTGTGCAAATGTGCGAAGTACCGAGTTGTGACGAAACGGGAGAGGTGGCAACTGCCCGGGTTCCGTGAATTAATATAACTCTTTCGTTATCAGCATGTTACAGGGATATGTCCGCTAGATATTTCAGAGTGACCACAAAATTACGCGCGCTTATGTCGATAAGGCAACTACACTTTCCACAAGGTTTTCCACAGAGCGCGGGGACGCAAAGACAGAGGAAAAAGAACCCTGGAGGAGCCGCAAGTGAGTAAAAACAGAGGTTTTGCGGCGTTTTACTCCAGAGTTACCGGGTCAGTGCCGAGCAAGCCGCTCAAATGGCACGCGGACCGCGGAGAAGCCGGACCGGGAGCATGAAAATGGCGCTGAAAACCCCTAGGACTCCGTGAACGGCGATTCCCACGAGGCGGAAAGGCAGCAAGAGTAGCCACACGAACGGATATAGAATGAGCGCGAGCAAAGCGATCGGCCAGCACAAGACAAATAAGATAACCCACAAGAAGAAAGCAGCCATAGCAACCTCGATTGTAGCCGCAGCACGGCAGTCCATGAGGAACGGAACCGCCGAGCCACTGGCCTCTTCTGAATGTTACGAGAGTGTGCGCGAAAAGGTTTCCTCCACCGCAAATTCCTTGAGGCGCAGACGCTTGGCAATGGAAGCGGGCACCTCCGCATCAAGCCGCATGTGCGAATCGTCAATTTCCGAGTGGAGGACGCGCCCGAGCGCGTGAATCATGGCCAGGGTGCGACCTTCGGCCAGCGGCAAACGGATGGAAATCTTGACAACGGCATCCGTCGGCATCTCTGCATCCATCCGTTGCACCAATTCCTCGATCCCTTCGCCGGTAAGAGCAGACACAAGCACCGCAGCGCCGCAGGCGCCGATACTTCTCTCTGCGCTGCTGGCAACGGCATCCCGGTCTTCATGAGAAAGGCGGTCCATTTTATTCAAGACGCGTAAGCGGGGGCGGTCATCAACGCCAAGCTCCCGCAGAATCTTGTCCACTTCCTCGTCAAGTTCATCGTGGTGGGGATTGGAGACGTCGCTCACATGCAGTATCAATGCCGCTTCCTGGACTTCTTCGAGGGTCGCGCGGAACGCCGTCAGCAAACCTTTTGGCAGATCGCGGATGAATCCCACGGTGTCAGAAACCAGGACGCGCCGGTTAGAGGGAAGCCGCAACGCGCGAATCGTGGGATCGAGTGTCGCGAACATCTTCGAGGAAACCAGCACTTCGGCACGGCTCAGCGCATTGAACAACGTGGACTTGCCCGCATTGGTGTAGCCTACCAGCGCGATGGTGCCAAGCGGAACGGCATTGCGCGCCTCGCGCCGGAGCGCCCGCTGTTTGCGGACTTCATCGATGCTGAGCTCGATCTTGCGGACGCGGTCGCGAATGCGGCGGCGGTCGGTTTCCAGTTTCTTTTCGCCGGGGCCGCGCACGCCGATGCGTCCCGTTCCACCGCCCGCTCCTCCCGCGCCACCGCCGCCGCTCTTGCCGCCGAGCCGCGACATCGCGGTTCCTTTCCCAGTCAGCCGCGGCAGCATGTAATTCAATTGCGCCAGCTCGACTTGCAATTGGCCCTCGCGGCTTCGCGCATGGCGCGCGAAAATATCGAGAATCAGCTGCGTTCGGTCGATCACCCGGCGTTCAGTCGCTTGTTCTATGTTGCGCTGCTGCATGGGAGAGAGGTTGCTGTCGAATATGATGAGCGGCGCTTTGTGCGCCGTGGCTTCGGCGCGGATTTCATCCAGCTTGCCGCGCCCCACCAGAGTTGCGGGGTCAGCGGTATCTCGCACCTGGAAAACGGTTCCAGCGATTTCCGCTCCCGCGCTGCGTGCCAGTTCAATCAGCTCGAGAAGTGATTCCCGGCCCTGCTCACCCGCGGGCATGCCGGGAAAGCGAGGCGCGCGCTTCCACCCAACACCTACGAGTAAGGCGCGCTCTGCGTTCGAGACTTGGTGTTGCGTTTTGGTCACTGAGATCGGCCGGGAGTCATGGTGCGGACTTGCGTGAGTCTGGCGGATTCACCCCTGAAAGGAATTATACGCTTCTCTCCGTTTCCCGGCGACTCGTCTCTACCCCTGCGGTGCATCCTTGGATCGTACGGCAGTTTGCGGAGCGGGCGAACCCGTGTGAAGATAGCCGCATGCGAAAACTGAACACGAATGTACTGATAGTCATCGCAGTAGGTTTAATGGCCCTCGGAATAATGCTGCCTGGAAGTGCCTTGGGGCAGCAGACCCCGGCAGGCAGTCCCCAACAAGCCCCGGCAGCGAAACCTGCGCCGGGAGCCGCCGGTGGTGCGCAAAAGGTTCCCGCGTCTAAGACTACGCAAGCGACCAAGCCAAAGACTCAGGCCCCGCTGGTGCTCAAGACTCAGAAAGAAAAAGCCAGCTATGCACTGGGAATGAACGTGGGGAAGGGTCTGGAAGCGAACCTGCACCAACAATCCGTGGAAATAGATCAGGCAATTCTACTAAGGGGAATGAAGGACGCACTCGCAGGCGGCAAAACGCTTTTGACGGAAGACGAAATGAAAGCGGCGCTCAACCTGATGCAGACCGAAATGCGAACTCGGCAGGAAGAAAAAATGAAACTGGCCGCGGAGGCTAGCAAGAAAGTTGGCGAGGAGTTTCTGGCCGCGAACAAGGCAAAGGAGGGCGTGGTTACTCTACCCAGCGGCTTGCAATACAAAATCTTGACCGAGGGCACGGGACCCAAGCCTGCAGCGACCGACACTGTTTCTTGCAATTACCGGGGCACACTGCTTGACGGCAAGGAATTCGATAGTTCGTACAAGCGCGGGCAGCCGTTGTCGATTCAGGTAAAGGGAGTCATCAAGGGCTGGACGGAAGCTCTCCAGCTCATGCCCGTGGGATCGAAGTGGCAACTCTTTATTCCTTCCGATCTGGCGTATGGCGATCGCGGCGCGGACCCACGCTCTGGTATCGGTCCCGGCGCAACCCTCATTTTTGAGGTCGAACTGCTCTCGATTCAAGGCAAGGACAAATTAGAAGCCGTACCGAAGTAAGGCTGGCGAAAGAAAGTAGTTTGTCGCCGGGCCTTCATCAAACGGCTCCCGTAAAATGAGTGCTATTTCAGTCCGTCTGCTCGAAGCCAGTCAAAAATGCCGGCTTGTACCTCGGCATCATCGCCAAATCCTGAAAACCAGCGCACGCCAGGTTCTTTGCGAAACCAGGTGAGCTGGCGCTTGGCGTAGTGCCGTGTGGCCTGCTGAATCGCTTCCCGCGCTTGTTGCAGAGCGATTCCGCCCCGCAGCGCGGCGCGCAATTCGCGGTAGCCGATGAAATCGAATGGCTTTGCATCCTCGCTCAAGCCGCTGTCAAGCAGTGCTTGCACTTCGCGCATCCATCCGTGCTCCAACATGTCGTCTGTTCTGGCGTGAATGCGTTCGTTGAGCTTTTCACGCGGCGGCATCAATCCAACTTTTAGAACGCACCATCCTTCCAGCGGAACACGGCCCGTTCGATGCACTTCCGAGATGGGCTTGCTTGTCAGCAAGCAAACCTCGACTGCGCGGATGAGCTTCTGTTCATCGGCAGGCGCAATTTTTCCGGCGGCTTCGGGGTCGAGCCGCTTCAGCAATTGATGCAAATGACCGGGCCTATGCTCTGCGACGCTCGCGCGGAGCCGTTCGCGCAGTTCTTCCGAGCGCCGTGGAACATCGGCAAGGCCTTCGAGGAGCGCGCGCAAATACAACCCTGTGCCCACGGTGAATACCGGCAACCGTTTGCGCTGCCGCAGGTCTCCTAGAATGCGCAAAGCAAGCTGGCGGTAGCCTCCTGCTGTTGCGTCGTCCTTCGGCCCAAGAACGTCAATCAGATGATGAGGAATGCCGCGGCGCTCGGCGAGTGTGGGCTTTGCGGTGCCAATATCAAAGCCGCAATAAAGCTGTGTCGAATCGCAGGTGACCACTTCGCCGCCGAAGCGTTCCGCAAGCTTCACGCCGAGCGCCGACTTCCCCGATGCCGTCGGACCAATGATGGCAACGAGCGGTAAGAGCGTTTTATTTTCGTTCATCGAAACAGGAGATGCCGCGCGCGAACAAAGAGAAAAATGAGCACAAACAGCGCGAGGAGCAGACTGCCTAGAACCTGTTGGCGCGGAACTTTCACCTTGGCTGGTTATAATCCTCGGGCAAAATGTTGTAGTAATACCTGTAACGCAGTTCGATGTACGGGCCCTTGAACTGCGCGGGCAATGGCTCGAAAGGATTCGACGCGCGCACGGAAGAGTACGCGGCGCGGTCCAGCGGCTCTTTCCCCGAGTTGGCTTGGATTTCCGGCTCATTGGATGGCACACTGCCATCGCGCATGATTCTGAACGTGAGCACGACGATGCCTTTCTCCCCAAGCTCGACGGATGCCGGCATGACAGCAAACCAATTGCGTTTCACCGTAACATAAACGCGCTGGAGATAACTCTGGAAATCCACCCCTTGAGGATCCGTGAGCATCTCCATGCCGCCGTACGCTGCTCCGCCGCCTCCTCCCCCACGCCCACTTCCTCCGCCGGGAAGTTGGCCGCCGCCACCGATCGGGCGGGGACCGGACATGCGACCGGCTCGCAAGGAATCTTGAATGCTTTGGCTTGGTGACGTTTGTCGCGGCAAGACCAGGTTGGGATGAGGCTGCGGAGCCTCCGGTGCTTCAAGCTTCGGCGCGGTCTTCGCCACGGGCGCATCGGGTTGCGCCTGCGGAGCAAGTTGTGGAACGTTCTGCTTGGGCACCGGTGCGTTTGGCAACTCTTTCACAGGACGCTCCGGTTGAGGCGTTGGAACGATGGGCGGTGCGACTTCTCGCAACACGCGCGGGCTGACGTGAACTTTTGGGGCAGGTTGAGCGGGAGGAGCCGATGGCTTTAGCGTTTCCAGCCTCCATGGCGGAAGCAACGGCGTCAATTGCCTTTGCGCGAGTTCTATTTCGGCTTGGGTCGGCACATGGGGGGGAAAGAGTTTCGATTGGAACGCCAGCGCAACGAACAGCAGAATGTGAAACGCGATGGAAGACAAACGCGTTGTGAGTTGCCATTTGGCTTTGTCTTCTGCCTGCTCGGGAACGATCAGTTGCACTTCCCCGGTGCTGAAAATGTCCGGGTCGACCAGATCTTCCGGAACGCGCAGCGGGTGCTCGCTCATTTCTAGCGGTGCTGAGCCGGCCGGCAAGACGATACGTTCGTCCATATCCGTCGGTTGCACGGGTGCGGAATGGTCTTCCTCGACGCTGTAGGCTTGGCGATTCACATCGCGAGGCACAACTACGCGCGCTGCGATGGATTCCAGCGGCAGATTCGTGGGGATGGTCGAGTTCCCATTCAACTGCACAATGGGCAGCATGGCCGGCACCAGCGTGCGCTCGTCCATGGTAGTGGGACGGCGGCGCTGCGTTGGCGCATCCACCGCCGCGGGCGCACGAGCATCGATCGGTACCAGAATCCGTGAAATCATCTTGTTTTGTCTTGAGTAGCGAATGAGCCTATTTGGACGCGCGCGGCGTGCTCTTGGATGCTTGCCATCACTCGGCTGGCCAATTCGAGCGCTGCGCGTCCCGCTGCTCCGCTGGTGCGCGGTTCCTTGCGGGAGCGCGCGGCATCGATGAATGCTTGGAGTTCCGCGTGCAATGGCTCGACCGCTGGCGCCTTCAGCTTCTCAAATCCAAACTCCGGCTGTGGACCGGGCGTCTTCACACCGATGCGCAGGGCATCGCGCCGCGCATAATCCAATGAAATATATTCGTGCTGCTGGAAGAAACGCATCTTGCGCACGCGTTCGGTGGAAACGCGGCTGGCGGTGATGTTGGCTACGGCTCCTCCTGCAAATTCCAGGCGCGCATGGGCGATGTCCACTTTTTCCGTCAGAACCGGAATACCGACGGCTTTCACTTCCACCACCGGTTCATTGACCATCGCCAGCAAAATGTCCAGATCATGAATCATCAAATCGTAAATCACGTCCACGTCGAGGCTGCGCGGCGTAAAGACGCCCAATCGGTGCACTTCGAAAAACAGCGGCCGGTTCAGGATCGGCTCAACCGCAATCACGGCGGGATTGAAACGCTCGACGTGGCCCACCTGCAGAATCCGCCCGCTCTTTTTCGCGGCATGAAGCAGTGCATCGGCCTCGGTAAGATCCACAGCCATGGGTTTCTCGACGAGAACGTCGAGCCCCATTTCCAGAAGCCGGCAACCCACCTCTGCGTGCGCGACCGTCGGAACGGCCACGCTCGCGGCATCCGCGCGTCCGCGCAACTCCTCTAGTCTCGTTAAGACTAGAGTCTGGAACTCCTCGGCGACAGCCGCGGCACGCTCTTGATTTTCGTCGAAGACTCCAACGAGTTCCACGCCTTCGAGTTCCCTGTACACTCGCGCGTGGTTGCGCCCGAATTCGCCGGCGCCGACGACAGCGACGCGAATCTTTTTCGACTCTCCCGCCGCCCCGCTCATTCTTTGTTTATTCCCTTCGAGGCGTCATTTGGTTCCGGCGCGGGGGCCGGAGGGAATGCCTGAATCGCGATTCCCGCTCCATCCGCCAATTCGATCAATTTTGCCCGGTCGAAAAGAAGCGTCTGCCCGGCGTCCACCGCGAGAGCAGTCGCGCCCGCACCCCTCATTTGTTCGATGGTGGGCAAACCAATTACGGGTACGTCAAAGCGCATATCCTGTCCCGGCTTGCTAACTTTGACGACCACCAGCGGCTTGCCGCTCGCGATTCGGGCGGCGCGCGCGATGGTTTCGTCGGTGCCTTCCATGGCCTCAACCGCTACGCAGGCGCGATCCGCGATCACCACGGTTTGTCCGATGTCCATGCTCGCGATTTGCCGGGCCACGCTCAGCCCATAAGCCATATCCTCGGCTTCATGTTCATTCGGCGCGCGGCGCGTGAGCACGCCGGGATCAGGCACCAGCGGCTTCAGGAACAACGTCGAATCCACCAGGCGAATCCCCTCGTCTTCCAGCACGCGCGCGACCGCACCGATCAATGAATCCGTGTTTTTCCGTGGCAGCGAAAACAGTAGCTTCGCCAGTTTCCAGTCTGGCCGTATGGCGCTGAAAATCTTGTTGTGCTTCACTTGCCCGGCCATCACCGCTTGTTTCACACCTTCCTGATGCATCAAGTCGATGGTCTTGCTCAACTCGCCGAGGCTCACCCAGTGCAGCCGGGTGGTAATTTTTTCCAACTCGGGCGACGCTTCTTCCTTCAGCGCGATGACCGCCATGTCGATTCCCTGGCTGCGCGCGCCTTCCAGCACCAGGAACGGGAAGCGCCCGTTCCCGGCGATGAGTCCCCAGCCTGTCGCGTTGGTATTCGCTTCCGGCATGAAATGAGCAGTCAGGAGCTACTTCACGATGCCGCGCTCGGCGCTCTCAATGAATTTGATCAATTCCCGCACGTCGGCGGAATCGCCCAGGGATTTCCGCATTTCCGCAACCGCTTGCGAGGTATTCAACTTCGCGCGTAAGAGCAAACGATACGCGCGCTTCAACGCCTGCAGCCGTTCCGGCGAAAACCCCTTGCGCTCCAAGCCGATGGCATTGATGCCAAAGCTCTTCGTTTCGCGCTCGGTGACGACCTTGGAAAACGGTGGCACATCCTGGGTGATTACCGTCGACGCTCCAATGTACGCGTACTGGCCAATCCGGCAAAACTGGTGCACCGGACAAAACGCTCCAATGGTCACGAAATCTTCCACCGTGACGTGCCCCGCGAGGGTTGCGCCGTTCACAAACAGCGTGTTGCTGCCGATCACACAGTCGTGTCCGATGTGAGAATACGCCAGAAAAAAATTCCCGTCGCCCAGCGACGTTTTGCCGCCGCCCTTTTGCGTCCCGCGGCTCACGGTGACGTACTCGCGGAAAATGTTGCCGTCACCTGCCACCAACTCGGTGCGTTCGCCGCGAAAGGTGTAGTCCTGCGGGTCGCCCCCGATCGCGCTAAACGAATAAAACACATTGTTCCTGCCAAACTTAGTCGGTCCCCCCACCGTCGCGTGCGCGTGCACCACGCAGCCGTCGCCTAATTCCACATCCTCTCCAACCACAGCGTATGCGCCGATCTTTACCCCATCGCCAAGCTTTGCGCTCGCCGCCACAACGGCTTGCGGATGAATTTCGCGCATCGTCATTTCGCGGGTTCTTGGGCCTTCGTCATCACGTCGCGGTCCACCATCTTGCACATCAGCGTCGCTTCGGCGGCCAATTGACCGTTCACGGTTGCTTTGCCTTCCAGCTTGCAGAAGTCCCCGCGCCACGAAAGCACATTCATCTCTATCTTCAATTGGTCGCCGGGCACCACCGGCTTGCGAAATCGCGCGCCGTCGACTGCCACGAAGTAGAGCAGCTTGTTTTCGCGATCGGGAACTTCCGTGAGCAGCAAGAGTCCTCCGGTTTGCGCCATGGACTCGATAATCAGAACACCGGGCATGACCGGCGCTCCCGGAAAGTGTCCTTGAAAGTGGGATTCGTTGATGGTGACGTTCTTTATGCCCACGATGCGCTTCAGCCGCTCCATCTCGAGGATGCCGTCCACCATCAAAAAGGGATAGCGGTGCGGCAGAATCTTCTGTATCGCAACCACGTCCAGTATCATTCGGGCTCTCCGTCTCGCCGCGCACCCCTCCCAGCGGCGGCTGGGCCTTCCCCGGCAAACTTCTAATTATATGCGAACGCCTACCCAGTGCGATACGCGGTCTTATGAAGTGGCCGCCTGGTCTGGCCATGGGCGTGAAGGATCGGGCTGCGAGCTTTTTCCTTGGCCGCAAGGAATCTTGCCGGTTTGCTCTGATGGCGCGGCATTGGTAGCATCTTCCCGCCATGCCTGACGTCAACCTTTCCAAGAAGTTGTTACAGCTTCTGAAGCCGCGGCTTCCGCAGATGCTCGCGACGCTGCGCCAGTTCGTAACGGTGGAATCACCCAGCCTGGAGAAGGCCGCCGCTGATCGATGCTGTGGAATCATCGCTGCGGAATGGAACAAACACGGCGCTCGTGTGGAGCGGATTGCGCAGAAGCATCGCGGGGATCTCCTGCGCATCACTTACACGGCGAACAAACCTCGGCATTCCAGTCAGCTTCTAGTTCTGGGCCATTACGATACGGTCTACTCCACTGGAACGCTCGCCAAAATGCCTTTCCGCATAAAAGGCGGTAAAGCGTACGGCCCGGGAACTTTTGATATGAAGGCTGGCATCGTTCAGGCACTTTTCGCGCTGCAAGCGCTTCAACAAACAAAGATACCGCTTAGCAGACGCATCGTCTTCCTGTGGACTTCCGACGAGGAAATTGGCAGTGAAGCTTCTCGCAAACTCTTCGAAAAGGAAGCGCGCCGCAGCGATGCCGTTTTCGTCCTGGAGCCTTCCTTTGGTCCGCGCGGATTGCTGAAGACCGCTCGCAAGGGAGTCGGCCAAGCCGAGTTAATCGTGCATGGCCGCGCGTCGCACGCAGGTCTGGCACCACAGGAAGGCATCAACGCCATTCACGAACTGGCGCGGCAACTCGGGCGCATCGAAAAATGGAATGATCTTCGCCGCGGCCTCACCATCAACGCCGGCATCATTGAAGGCGGTACGCGCACCAACGTCATTCCGGAACGCGCACGCGCTGTTCTCGATCTGCGCGCGCTGCGCGTTTCCGATATGCGCGACCTGGAAGTTCGCTTGCACGACCTGCGCGCCATTCAAACCGGCGCCCGGATCGAAATCACCGGCGGTTTCGACCGTCCTCCACTCGAACATAAAATGAGCGAATCGCTCTTTGCCCGCGCCCAATTGCTCGCAAAGGAAATGAATCTTTCCCTAGGTGAGTGCACCGTCGGTGGTGGCTCGGACGGAAATTTTACCGCGGCGCTTGGCATCCCCACTCTCGATGGCCTCGGCGCCGTCGGGGATGGAGCTCATTCTGCGCACGAGCACGTCCTCATAAACACCATGCCCACCCGGGCCGCGCTGCTGGCCGCCCTTCTGGCCTCGAACTAAGTCCAGAGCTTTGTTCAACAAAATAGGAATTTTAGGAACTGGATCACCGCGCGTAGGTCTTGCGCAGATATTCCGCCGTGGATTGCATCAAATCGTTGTAATCGCTGTGCAGCACTTCCTTCAGCGCCACCTCGGCTGCCATTCCCGCCCCGATGCGATCCAGAATGCGTTCGATGTCGCTCATCCCGCCGGCCTGCGCGATGTATTCGATGTTCGCAAGTGACCAGGCGTAGGCATAGCGCGCTGTGTCCCCGCCCATGTTCAACCACGAGCCTTCCAGGCGGCTGAGCGAAAACGCGTGACCAGCGCTGTAGATCTGCAAAAGAGCCGCGGCATTCTCTCCGCTGCGCTGGCCCTCCATCCATTGCGCAAGGCCTTCCTGAATCCACGTCGGCGCGTGGATCGCGCAGCTTGCTGACAGCCCCATGCAGGCGCTGCGCGTCTTCTGCGCAATAAAACTGTGCGTCAGTTCATGTTTGAGGATGCGCGACAATTCTCCATCCACGCCCGCCAGCCCTTGCACCGGCACGCGAATGCGTCCGTCGTTGAGCGCTCCCGCCCACGCAGGTGCTTTGGTGATATCGCTGAAGGCGTCTTGGGTGTAGAGAATCACACCGATCGATTCCGGTGGAGTAAAGTTCAGCTCGGATTCGATCTCCGAATAATGCCTCTCCAAAGTTCGCAATATATCCCGCGCTAGCGCCGGCGCAGCCGCGCCGCTGTAGCGCAGCTTGAAGTGGCTGCTTTCGTTTTCCTTGTAAGTTTCTTCTTCCTTTTTGTCGGCCAGTGCTTTTTCGAGTGCTTCCTGGACTTCTTTGTCCGGCCGCAGCGCTTCCGATTTCCTCCATTCGGTGACCGCCTGGTCCAATTTGTTCAAACCGTAGTAAGCCCAGCCCTCCAGCTTGGGTACATCCGCATTGTCCGGCGCAAAACGCCGCGCACGCTCCAGATATTCCAGGGATTCCTTAAACTCGCTCCGCCTGAGGAGCAGGTATCCTACATTCATGAGTAACACTGGCTCTTCCGGCGCATAAGTCAGTGCCGTTCGTGCGTCGATAAGCGCGTGCCCCATGTCGCCGTGGGTCAATTCAAAGTTTGCCGCGGCATGATGCCCCAGTGCTGCGCTTAGATTCGCCCGCCGCCCGCCCAAGTGCGCCGCGCTTTCCAATTTCGCAATGTATTCCCGGTCAATCGAACCATCGTGGACCGCACCGTGTTCGACCTCCGTGAATGTTCCACCCGATTCCATCGTTGGCGGAGTGATTGTCAAGTTGGCGGCATCGGCACCCGGCGCACCGCCCATCAACACCGCGCCACTCCTTTCAATGTGATCGACGATGGATTTCGGCAAGCTCAGTTCGCCCGCGGAGGTTAGATATTTTACCTTGTCGCCTTCTTCAACTGCACTCAGAGCGATGATGCGCTTGCCGTTCTTGAGGACAATCGTATCCGCCGCTGCCCGTCCGCCCGCGCAAAGGAGCGCAGCGCCCAGCAAAATAGCGCGAAATTGGCCAGCTGTAATCATCTGCGGTATATCCCCATTTTAATCCGCCATCACCAGTCTGCCCGCTCCTCCTTGTTCCTTAATGCCGAAAGTGTCTACACTTCTTGTATGAGGGTGGGGGCAGTCTTCTTTGTGTTATGGTGTCTCCTGGCGCCGGCAGTCTTTCCAGCCACGGAAAGATCTCCGCATGAATTGTACGATGCCATCAAGGCGCTCCGCGTCGACCCCACTAATACTTATCGCATCGTGCCCGCCAATCGCATTGAGCTGCGGCGCGGCGACGCCGTCCTTTCCTTTGAAGAAGGGACGCTCGGCTTTTTTTCCCCGTTCGACGGGCAGATTACCGGGGCTGTCTTTTCCGGGCGCGGTCACGTCCTGGCGGCGCCGCGCGAACCCGTCGAAAAGCAACAGATGGGGCGTTTTCTTGGCGCCCCCGTCCTCGACCAGGAATTCATCAACGGTTATCTTCGCTTCACGGACAGTACGGCCGACGAACTCCTTCGCCAATTCCGCGCCGCGAATCTTGCAACGCAAACAGATTCTTCCCTTGCGGCGCAGTGGGATTCCGCTTTGACTGGAATCAATCCTGTTTACACGCTCCGCATTCTGTTTGATAAGTTGTCGCCCCATCCCAGGCCGTGTTTTTATGCTGGGCTTGAAGGCGCGGCCACTGGTCCGTTCGATGTAGTTCTTGACAGTCAACGCGATGAGCCATTCGTCCTCGGACAAGTTCATAAAGGTAGCGGCGGAACCTTTTACGATGTCTGGACCTCGCATCGCCTGCCGGACTCTTCTCTTAATCCCGTGGCCTTTCGCGCCGTTCACTATTCCCTGGAAACGACGATTTCCTCCAACAACTCACTGGAAGCCAGCGCCAGCGTGAGTTTGCGCGCAGTCACTGGAACAGAACGCATACTCGCTTTTCAGCTTTCCCGGGCTTTGACAGTCGACAGCGTCACCGGCGAGCATGGGGACTCCCTCGATTTTTTTCAAAATGAGGGCATGAGCCTCCCGGAACGCAGCGCCCGGGGCAACGACTACCTGTACGCAGTTCTTCCGGATGCTCCCGCGCCGGGCCAGGAGTTCGCTCTTCATTTTCACTACCGGGGCAGCATCATTCAAGACGCTGGAAACGGCGTGCTGTTTGTCGGCGCCAGAGAGAGCTGGTACCCGCACCTGGGGGATTGCTCGGAATTTTCTTCCTATGATTTTCTCCTGCGTTGGCCGCGCAAGCTCCGCTTGATCGCTACTGGCTCCAAGCTGGAAGAGCATGAGGAAGGAGAATTTCGCGTCGGGCACTGGAAGGTGGAGAAGCCTATTTCTGTTGCGGGCTTCAATCTGGGAGAATACGCCTCTACTTCCGTGGTATCCGGCGCTCATTCCATCGATGTTTACGCCAATCGTGAACTCGAGGAAGATCTGCGCCGGCGGCTTTCCGCGCCAGACCTAAATGACCTATCTTTCCCTTCCGCGCGGTTTGGCTCTGGTACGACGGGGCACCCGGTCGCGCCACCGCCTCCTCCCCCTCCCAGCCCGGCCGATGCCCTCAAGCAACTTGGCAAAGAGATCGATTCCTCGATCCGTTTCTACGAGACATTCAGCGGGCCCTTTCCATTTCACAACCTGAGCGTCTCGCAGATTCCCGGAACCTTCGGGCAGGGCTGGCCTAGCCTGCTTTATGTCTCCACCTATTCCTTTCTTCGCCCCGAAGCCCAGCAGCGTGCCGGGCTGAGCACCGCCGGCCAAGAGCACTTTACGGAGCTGGTCCCTTATCACGAAGTCGCGCACCAATGGTGGGGCAACGTCGTGGCCTGGTCGAGCTACCGCGACCAGTGGATTGACGAAGCCATCGCAAATTATCTCACCCTGCTCTTCGCCGACACGAAGAAGAATCCGGACCACACCCTCCGCGTATGGTTGGGACGCTATCGTCACCAACTGGCTGAAAAATTGCCAGGCGCTAGCGAAGCAGCAGGGGATATCGGCGCCCTCGCCTTGGGCACCCGTCTCAATTCCTCGAAGTCTCCTTCCGCTTACGAAGAGATCGTCTACAGCAAGGGTTCCTGGGTTATTCACATGTTGCGGGAGATGCTGCGCCAGCCCGGCGCCAAGAACCCGGACGCACGGTTCATCAGCCTGCTGCAGACTCTGGTGACCAAATACGCCTATCGCGCCCTCTCCACGGATGATTTGCGGCGCGAAGTAGAAGCCGTCATGACCCCGGGCATGGACCTCGAAGGCGGGCGCTCCATGGAATGGTTCTTCGAAGAGTGGGTGCGCGGTACGGGGATTCCACACTACCGCGTTGAGTTTACGGCTCACCACACAGAAACCGGCTATCAAATTCGCGGGAAACTTTTTCAGACCGGTGTACCGCGCTCCTTCATCGCCAGAGTTCCGCTCTATTCCAGTGGGGCCGGACACGGCACGCTACTCGGTACGGTCGTGGCGGCCGGGCCGGAAACGTCGTTTCACTTCGACACTCCTAATCTCCCTCGCAAAATTGTAGTTGATCCGCAGATGACGCTGCTCTGTACTTCGGAATAATGAAACGGGACTGTTAACGGTGCTGGCTTCTGAGACGATCGATCAGCAACTGTTGTTCGAGGAGCGGGCTATCCAGATTCAGCTCCGCTTTTCCTTCTTCGCTGAAGATGTAAGCGAACCCCAGAGGGTCACCAGGGATTCCAGGGAGCATTGCGGCCCAGACTAGTTCGTTCATACGCGTAGGGCGTTTCCCGTATCGCTTTGCATATTCATCGGCCAGCGCATCGAGCTGTCTGCAGTCTTCCCGTACTTTGAGTAACTGCAGATGGAGCTTGGCATTCTTTTTGATCGCGGGATCAGACGTCGAATCGTAAATGTCTTGCCACAAAAACGCCGAAGTCTCGAAGGACTCACCTTCTGCTGCGATCCTGGCAGCCATGACTTTCATCCAAATCTGCGCGTTAGGTCTTTTGCTGCCCTCCAGAAAAGCTTCCGAAGCCTTCGGGTAATTTTTCAGATCGAAATAGTAGACAAATCCCAGGTCCTCATAGAGTCGCCAGTATTCCGGATTCGCCTGGATGCCGCGCTGAATCAGTTGTACGGCCAGGTCCGGCCTGCCCGCGCCTGTCGGGGCCTTCTGGCTGAGAAACATCGCACCGAATCGGTACGAAACCACCAGATTGGGATCTAGAGTCGTCGTGATATCAAGGAGCGGCCAGAGCAATTCGAGATTCGCCTGGCCTCGAACGTGTTTATTTCCGTAGTATTGCACCGCTCGCGTCCAGTAAATGTCCGCCAGCAGCGGCGCGTATTCCAGGCTCATCACTTTGACGAGCTTCCTCGAGCGCAGCAGGACGTCGTCACTCTCCTGGCTTAGCGTCTCGCGCTGCGCGTCGATCTTGTGCTGCAGCCTCCAGATGCCCGCAAATCCAAGCGGCAGGACCAGCGCAAGCAACCACGCGATGGGATTCTGCAATTTCATTTTAGATTGCGCCGGGAGAATACCGCGGCCGCCGCCGTCAAAATGATCGTGCAATAGACCACCGTATAGAGCGTGTTTTGTAGGATGAATGCGCCGGGAATCGCTTTTCCGTGCGCCGCCATGGCCATCACGTTGAAGTTCTCAAAATTCGGCAGCAAATAGGAAAGCCATTTGGTAAAGGCGGCCATCGCCGGGCGCATGACATTGACGGGCAAATTCCGCAGCTCCTGCACGTACAAACCTACGATATACAAGCCCACGGTGAACAGTATCGCCAGCAGCGGCGTCGTGAAGCAGGAAAACATCAGCGCCAGTGCGACAACCAGCGCCAGCTTCAGCAGGATGAAGTACACCGCCACCAGCACCGCCGAGTCGCTACGCTCCAGCGTGTGTTTCACATAGATCATCACCAGCACGAGCCCCAGCGCCATCGCCGCCGTGTTCACCGCCAGCGTCAGCACCAGCCCCGCGAATTTTCCCAGAAGGAATTCCCACCGCCGCACTGGCTTCGCCAGCAGCGCGTAGAGTGTGCGCTTGTCCATTTCCTTGGAAACCAACGCGACTCCGATGAACACTGAAATCAGCAGTCCGATCACGGAAATGGCGCTCAAGCCCAGGGTCACTATGACCGTCTGTTCGATCCCGATCGAAATCTGGCCCACGGCAATGGCCGCTATCATCATCAGCAGCGCGAAAAACACCAGGTTGTACAGCACGCGGTCGCGCACCGCTTCGCGAAACGTGTTTAATGCCACGACCCCCACGCGCCTCATTGCCCGCTCACCTCGACGGCCGCTCCCTGCGCGCGGTCGGCCTCCACCAGATTCATAAAAAATTCTTCCAGAGTCGCTTTCACTTGTGAAACGGAAATGATGCGCGCTCCCGCTCCGCGCAGTTGTTCGATGGACGGGTACAACTCTTCCTCGGCGACTTGCAAGCGGTAACAATCGCCCGTACGAGTCGCCTTGGAAAGCAGCAGCGCGTTGCTCGTTCCCGTCAACTCGAAAAGTATCTCCATTCCCTGCGTTTTCATGTCCACGAGCGTGCCCGGCGCGCCGACGCCGCGGAGCCTTCCTCCCACAATCACGCCTACGCGGTCGCACAAGGTCTCCGCGTCGGAAAGAATGTGCGTGGAAAACATCACCGTCTTCCCGTCTCTTTTCAACTCCAGAATAATGTCGCGCACTTCGCGCCTGCCGACCGGATCCAGCCCTGACATCGGCTCATCCAGAATCACCAGTTTCGGATCATGCAGAATCGCTTGCGCCAGACCCACGCGCTGCAGCATCCCCTTCGAATATTTGCGAAGCTGCATCTTGCGCGCGGTTTCTAGGCCCACCTTCTTCAGCATGCGCTCGATGCGTTCCTTGCGGTCGGACGCGGTCAGGTCGTGAAACCTCGCGAAATAGTCAAGCACTTCCGCTCCGGTCAGGTAGTCGTAAAAATAAGGCTGCTCCGGCAGGTAACCGATGTCGCGGTGCATCTCTACATCGCTGATCGGCTTCCCGAGGATTCGTGCGCTTCCCGCCGTGGGGAAAATCAGCCGCATCAGCAGCTTGATAGTCGTCGATTTGCCGGCGCCGTTTGGCCCGATAAATCCAAACACTTCGCCCGTCTTCACCTGCATATTCAGCCCTTCGAGCGAGGTTCTCTTCTTGAGGTTCAAGAACCCGAAGGGATATTTCTTGGTCAGATTTTCAATTTCTATTGCTGCTTGCGGCATGTCTTCATTGTTGGCAAGTCGAGCCTCACCGTCAATCGCTCAGAAGAAGGTTGTGCACGGAGAGAAAATACAAAGAAGGAAACAACTAAGATATGGCTGTTGCAAAATCAGGAATCGCCGCGGACCTCCCCGATTTGCACCAGCTCCGCTTGCGGCGTTGCCGGCGGAGTCATCGGCATCGGGTTCAGGTTTTGCGGGTCGCGCCAGTTATCCAATATCCCCACCTGTTGCACGCAGGAAACCGTGCACCGCGGCGCGCAAAACTTTTTGGTCGAATACTCCCGGTGCCGCATCTCCGGAGTGTACTGCGCCAGCGGAATCCCCGGATATCCGCGCTGCTGCGAACACCAATGCACCAGCCCGTCCTCGCAAATATATAAGTAGCGCGACCCCGAGCGGCACCGCCAATTGTGTTCCCGCCCGCGCGCTACGTTGTGCTGAAACTCATTGAACCGCGAAAACGACCGTTTCCCCAACGCCATGACTTCTTCAAAAATTTCCAGCTCGCGCGGCCCCAGCGGCTTCAACTGCCCGTTGTTGTCATGAATAATTCCCACCGTGCTCGTAAAGCCCAGTTCCACGGCCCGGTGCGCGATTTTCAGCGCATCCTCGGGATCTTTCACGCCGCTCCCCAGCACCGAATTAATGTTCACTTGAAAGACCGCGTATTGCGACAGCATCACCAGCCGGCCATCTAGCGTTTTCAAGCTCTTCTTGGAGACTTCGTCCGGCACCACGTTATCGATGCTGATCTGCAGGTGTTCGAGCCCCGCATCGTTCAACCTCTCGATGCGTTCCTTGTTCAAGTAAAAACCATTAGTGATTAAGCCGGCGATCATCCCCCGCCGCCGCATGTGCCGAATCACTTCGTCCAATTCCGGATGCATCAGCGGCTCGCCTCCGCTGATGGTGATAATCGAAGTCCCCATGTCCGCCAGGGCGTCCAGCCGCTTTTTCATCTCCTCCAGCGGCACCGGTTTCGAGAAATCATCGAATTCGTTGCAGTAGGTGCACGCCAGATTGCATTGCCGCATGGGAATGATGTGCACCAGGATGGGATGTTTCGTCGAGACGAGCGCCTTGCCAATCATCTTCAGCTCGCGCGCACGCGTCCGCAGAAACCGTAGCCGCCTTCGCAGCCGCGTTTCCGCAGTTGCCCCAACTACTTTTGTTTCTTCAGCCATGAAAAAAGTGCAATCCCCTGTTAAAATTATACATGACCTGGGACAGCCTCGCTGTGCCATTGCCCCCACGCACACTACTGCCCTCGGCAAATCACCCGCGGTTTTGTCTCTGGGCGGAACGAACGGCCATCTTCATTGTGGTTTCGGCAACGCCGCTAATGCCTCGCGAAACACCGCCAGATTGTTTTTATCTACCACCGCCGTTCCAGTATCCACCCAGGTCGGCAACGGCGCTGCTGGGGCGCTGCGCCAGTCCTTGAATTCCTTCACGGCGTTGTGGTGCAGGTCGTCCAGGAATTTCAATCCGTAGTAGCTCATCACGTACGGCTTCTGCGCAATCGTTGCCGCAATGGCTCCTTTTTCGATCAACTCCAACGTCTTCGGATCTTTGTCGAACGCCACGATTGGCACTTTGCCCGCCATTTCAAACCGGTTCAGGGCATCCGAAGCCCCGGGTCCTCCTGTTGCTTCCAGGCAAATAATTCCGTCGATTCTTTCCTTCTTCACGATCATGTCGGAGATCTGGTCGAAGGCGTTGCGCCAATCCCCTTTGTCGTCAATGATCTTCGTCAGCTTCATCGCGGGAAAATTCTTCAGTGCATCGGCCACGCCGGCCAAGCGATCGTCCAGATTGGCCTGCCCGGGAATAGTAATAACCACAATGTTTCCTTTTCCGGGAACCAGCCCCGCCATCCGCTTCAGGCTCTCTCTGCCCGCTTTTAAGTTGTCCGTTCCGATATACAGCACCCTCCTGGAATCCGGCACATCCGCATCCACGCAAATCACCGGAATCCCTGCGGATATCGCTTTGTCAATCCTGGTCTTGAACATTTCCGGCCGCGCCGCCGAAAGACAGATCCCCGCGGGCTGCTTTTCTATAACGTCTTGGAACATCCCGGCCTCTGAGGCGGGGTCATACTTCACCGGACCGATCATTTCGGCCCTCACGCCTAATTGTTTAGCCGCGTCCAGGAAGCCTGCTTGCGCTTCCTGCCAGTACGGCAGATCAATGTTGGTTGCAACGAAGACGTAACGTTCGGTTTCCTCATGATAAGGTTTTGCGCAGGATACAATGACCGCTGCCACCAGGAGAATCATTAAAGATGCCAGTGCTCCCGCATGTTTCCTCATCGAAATTCTCCTCTCGCGTTCAGTCCGGCCCTCGGAGTCTTCCCTGTACCGATGGCGCTATGTTGTTAAGGGGTTCTCCTTGCTGGATTTCGGAAGGCCGGCTCGCCATCGGATTCTAGCACCGCCTCATGCCGCCCTGGCATCAATTTGATTCAGAAATGGGCCACTCGTCCAAACTGACCTCTTTTCCAAACCTACCGACCATCGATCCGGCCCGCCGCCCTGCTACCTAACACAATCAAAACCACTGCAAAGTAACTACTTGATACAATAAAGAAATTATAATATTTTGATATTTTGAATCGGGCCACGTTCCTCAAGTGCTCTCCGATCATGATCGGCCGCTCGGCAGTTCTTCTAATTCCTTCAAAATCCACGCATCCCCAAGTATTACTCTTTTGCAAAATCATTCTTTCCATAATCCATTTAGAATGAACACTTCTGAAAAACAGGGGGAGGGGGGGCCAATTATGGTTAACCAGTTATTCCTCCGGAGTAACTCTCGCCGCTTGGCTTCGTTGCCCGGAGAATGTCTCTTCCACAAGTCACTCGCCGGCAGCCTGGCCCGGCTTTGTCGGGGGTCACTTGCTGGTAGAATCGGGGCAGCAGCCATTTAAGGAGTCCCCTATGTCTGAAGCCGTCAAGACAGTAGCCTCCACTCCAACTCGCACCGAGTCCGACTCCATGGGCAAGATCGAAGTCCCCGCCGACCGCTATTACGGCGCGCAGACCGCCCGCTCGCTCATCCACTTCGCCATCGGCAAGGACACCATGCCGCCCGAGCTGATCCGCGCCTTCGGCATCCTCAAAAAAGCTTGTGCGCTCGTTAACGAGAGTCTCGGCAAACTCTCCGTGGAAAAATCTTCGCTGATCACGCTAGCCGCCGACGAAATCATCGCCGGAAAGCTCGACGAGCACTTCCCTCTTCGCGTCTGGCAAACTGGCAGCGGCACGCAAACCAACATGAACGTCAACGAAGTCATCTCCAATCGCGCCATCGAAATTGCTGGTGGCGAAATGGGCAGCAAGAAACCTGTTCATCCAAATGATGATGTGAACATGTCGCAATCCTCCAACGACACGTTTCCCGCCGCCATGCACATCGCAGCCGCCACGGAAACGGCGCGCCGCTTGCTCCCCGCGGTAAAAAATCTTCGCGACGCGCTCGATGCCAAAGCTAAAGAATTTGCGGACACCGTCAAAATCGGCCGTACTCATTTGCAGGACGCCACGCCGCTCACCCTCGGCCAGGAATTTTCCGGCTACGTCAATATGCTGGACCGCGATGGCGGACGCATCGCCGTCGCCCTCGACGGTCTCTACGATCTCGCTATCGGCGGCACCGCCGTCGGCACCGGCCTCAACGCCCATCCCGAATTTGCCGTTCGCGCCGCGCGCAAAATCGCCGTACTCACGGCGCTGCCCTTCCGCTCGCATCCCAATAAATTCGCCGCGCTCTCCGCGCACGACGAAATTGTTTTCGCCAGTGGCGCGCTAAAAACGCTCGCCGCTTCGCTCATGAAAATCGCCAACGACATTCGCTGGCTCGCCTCCGGCCCGCGCTGCGGCCTCGGCGAACTCACTCTTCCCGAGAACGAGCC
>Ga0137415_10000653_pt1 | contig 33846 bp, 33 predicted proteins | sample CZODoug3_1_1_16f_FD_183082 | JGI IMG/M metagenome (GOLD analysis project Ga0137415, IMG submission 183082) | Vadose zone soil fungal communities from Angelo Coast Range Reserve, California, USA - CZODoug3_1_1_16fungal (Hybrid Assembly) | ecosystem: Environmental > Terrestrial > Soil > Vadose...
GCCTCCACGTCGGGCTCGATGACGACGCGAAGATTCCAGCACCATATCGATGCCAGCGTCTCGAGAGCATCCTCGCGCTTTTCGATCGCGCCGAGCAGATCCTTGGCCATGGCGGCGACCCAACCGTCGAGCTGCGAGCGCCCGAGCGGGCCGACGGTCTTCAGCTCTTCGGGCGTGAATCCCGGTCGCGGCGCCTTTCCCGCGAGAATGCTCTGGATCTGAAACCCCGTCTCGGCCAGGACGACCACGCCCAGGGGCACCGGCCGCTGAGGGGTTCTCAGATCGAGCTGGTACTCGACGCGCGCCCATCGCATTTTCCTGATCGACATGTCCGCGAGCCATCCTTTCGTTGCAAACATTGAAGGGCCGGCGCCGGCTCAGCGCCGGTGAACACGGAAGCTGCTACGCAAGGTCTGCGCCACACCGGCGACGCCCGAATGCCGCGGAAATTCGAGCCGAAGGCGCGCCGTCAACGTCGGCGTGCTGACGCGCGTGTGTCGCCCTGACATCGCCATCGCACCTCTGTTGCGATGGTCGGGGGCTATAGACTCGCGAGGTGAGAAGACGGCGGTGCTGCGCACCGTACGCGACACGGCGCGCGCTCACGAGGTCGACGACCGATGACGCGTCGGGAATTCATTCGCGTGCTCGCGGCGGCCACGGTGGCCGGCTTCGTGCTCGACCGGCGCGCCGCCGGAGCCGAGGCCCTGTACGACCCGCCGAAGTTCGGCAACGTCAGCCTGCTGCATTTCACCGACTGTCACGCGCAGCTGCGCCCGGTCTACTTCCGCGAGCCGAGCGCGAACCTGGGCGTCGGCGCCGCGGCCAACCGGCCGCCGCACCTGGTGGGCGAGCGCCTGCTGCGCTACTTCGGCATCGCGCCGGGCACGCGCGAGGCTCACGCGCTGACGCATCTCGACTTCGCGAAGGCGGCCGCCGTCTACGGGCGCGTCGGCGGCTTCGCGCATCTCGCGACGCTCGTGAAGCGCCTGCGCGCCGGCCGGCCGGGTGCGCTGCTCCTGGATGCGGGCGACACGTGGCAGGGCTCGGCGACGGCGCTGTGGACGCGCGGCCAGGACATGGTCGACGCCGCCCGCGCACTGGGCGTGGACGTGATGACCGGCCACTGGGAGTTCACGCACGGCGCCGCGCGCGTGCGGGAGATCGTCGAGGGCGACCTCAAGGGCCGGCTCGACTTCGTCGCCCACAACGTCAAGACACTGGACTTCGGCGATCCCGTGTTCGCGCCCTACGCGCTGCGCGAGGTCAACGGCGTGGCGGTGGCGGTGATCGGGCAGGCGTTTCCCTACACGCCGATCGCGAATCCACGATACCTCGTGCCGGACTGGACGTTCGGGATCCAGGAGGAGCACCTGCAGAAGACGATCGACGACGCGCGGCGCCGCGGCGCGCGCGCGGTCGTGCTGCTCTCGCACAACGGCACGGACGTCGACCTGAAGCTCGCCGGCCGTGTGCGCGGCCTGGACGCGATCCTCGGCGGCCACACGCACGACGGGCTGCCGCGCCCGATCGTCGTGAAGCGCGGCGGCTCGTCCACGCTCGTGACCAACGCCGGCTCGAGCGGCAAGTTCCTCGCGGTGCTCGATCTCGACGTCCGCCGCGGCGGCGTCGCGGGCGTCCGCTATCGGCTGCTGCCGGTCTTCGCCGATCTCCTGGCGGCCGATGCGGAGATGGACGCGCTCATCACGCGGCTCCGCGCGCCGTGGGAGGCGCGACTGGCGGAGCCCCTTGCCGTCACCGAGGGCCTGCTCTACCGCCGGGGCAACTTCAACGGCCCGTGGGACGAGGTGCTGCTCGACGCGCTCATGACGGTGAAGGGGGCGCAGATCGCGCTGTCGCCGGGCTTCCGCTGGGGCGGCACGCTGCTACCCGGACAGACGATCACCATGGAAGACGTGATGAGCCAGACGGCGCTCACGTACCCGCAGACGACGCTGACCGACATGACGGGCGAGGCATTGAAGACGCTGCTCGAGGACGTCTGTGACAACCTCTTCAACCCTGACCCGTATTACCAGCAAGGCGGCGACATGGTGCGGGTGGGGGGCCTGACCTACGCGTGCGATCCGTCGGCGCGCGCCGGCCGGCGCATCTCGGATCTGCGGCTCGGCGGCACGCCGCTGGAGGCGGGGCGGATGTATCGCGTCGCGGGCTGGGCGCCGGTCTCTCAGGAGGCGCGCGCGGCCGGTGGCGAGCCGATCTGGGACGTCGTCGCGCGCTACCTGCGCGATCGCAGGCAGCTGCCGCCGCTTCGGCCCAACGTACCGGCCCTTCGCGGCATCACCGGCAACGGCGGGCTCGCCTCCTGATCGTTTCGCGGCACCGTGCTTGCACGCCTCGTCCAGCGTGCACCTGCGTCTCCTCGCGCTGGTCGTACTCGCCACGACCGCCTCGGGCTGCGCGGCGCTCGCGCTGCCGGCGGTCGGGATGAGCATGATGGGCGACGCGGCGGGGGGCGTGGCGAAGGCCGGCGTCGAGCGCACGATGAGCGGCGCCATGTATCGTACCTTCAGCGCGCCGTTGGCCGAGATGCGCGACGCCGTGCGGCGGTCGTTCCGCGATCTCGAGATCCAGATCATCGAGGACGACCTGTTGATCGGCGGCGGCGCGAAAATCCGTGGCGAGGCGCTGCACCGCCATATCACGGTGCGCCTGGAGCCCGTCACGCCCGCGCTCACGCGGCTCAAGCTGGTGGTGAGACAGGGAGTCTTCGGCCGCGACCGCGCGACGGCCTCCGAGCTCATCGAGCAGACGGCCCGCGCCCTCGACGAGATCAGGCCCGCCGGCGCCGCTTTTCCACGAGTTCCTTGACGAGGGCGGCCAGCGCTGCCGGCTCGACGGGCTTGGTCACGTAGGCGTCATACCCGGCGCCGAGCGCCCGCTCCCGGTCCTCCCGTCGCGCGTGGGCCGTCAGCGCGATCGTCACCAGGCCACCCGCCATGCCGCGCCCGTGCAGCGCGCGCAGCAGTGCGTAGCCGTCACGCGTGGGCATCGCCAGGTCGGAGACCAGCACGTCCGGCGCGCCGTCGTCAGCCCGCCGCAGCGCCTCGTCGGTCGAGCCGGCGGCGGACACCTCGGCCCCGGCGGCCTTCAAGATCTCCGTGACCATCTCGCGCGTGTCGAGGTCGTCGTCCACCACGAGCACGCGTACGCCCGCCAGCGAGTCTTCCGCCGCCGGACTCGGCGTCCGCGCAACGCCGATGGGCGCGTCCGAGAGCGGGCCGCCGATCGGCAGCGTCACGGTGAACGTGGTGCCGTGGCCCGGACCGTCGCTCGTGGCCTGCACGGTGCCACCGTGCCGCTCGACGATGTGGCGCACGATCGAGAGTCCGAGGCCGAGCCCGCCGTACTGCCGCGTGATCGTGCTGTCGGCCTGTCGGAAACGGTCGAAGATGTGCGGCGCGACCTCGGGCGCCAGGCCGTCGCCGGTATCGGCGACGGTGAGCCGGAGGTCGTCGCCCGTCCGCGCGACGCTCACCTCGACGCGTCCGCCCGCGGGCGTGAACTTCACGGCGTTCGAGAGGAGGTTGGCGACGACCTGCTGGAGACGGTTGGCGTCGGCCTCGATACGCGGCAGGTCGGGCTCGACCTGGCGGGTGACGATGATCGACTTCGCGAGGGCGGAGGCGGCGGCACCCTCGATGACCATGTCCACGATCGGGCCGAGCGCCACCGGGCGCAGGTTCAGGCTCAGCTTGCCGGCGATGATGCGGGAGACGTCGAGGAGATCCTCGACCAGCTGCGCCTGCAGGCGCGTGTTGCGCTCGACGGTGTCCAGCGCCCGCTCCGCCGCCTCCGGCGCCAGCGTCCCCGTGCGCAGCATCCGCACCCAGCCGAGCACCGGCGTGAGCGGGGTGCGCAGCTCGTGGGACAGGACGGCGAGGAACTCGTCCTTGGCCCGGCTCGCGTCCTGGGCCTCGCGGTAGAGGCGGGCGTTGTCGGCGGCGAGGGCCGCGCGCTGGGCGAGGTCCTCGGCGAGGGCGAGGTCGGCCAGCGCGTAGCGGCGCGTTCCGTTCAGGAGCGCGAAGGAGACAACGCCCAGCGTCCGGCCCCGCGCCCGCAGCGGCACCAGCATCAGCGAGGTCGGGCGCGCACCGGCCGCGGCGCCCAGGTGCTCGGCGTCGCGGGCGCGCGCCGCCAGCCAGGCGTCGCTCACGTCGCGCACGAGCGTCGGCTCGCCGCGCTCGATCACGGCCTCCAGCGCGCTCGTGCCGCTCGTGACGGGCGACTGCCCCGGGGCGCTCGCCAGGCGCTCCTCGAGGACCGGATCGCGATGGGCGGCCGCCAGCCGCCGCAGCCGGCCCTGGGTCTCGAGGACGTCGACGAGCACGTAATCGGCGAGGTAAGGAATGGCGACCCGCGCGACGCTGCGCAGCGTGGCCTCGTAATCGAGCGAGGCGGCCAGCACGCGGCTGGCCTCCGCCAGGAACGACGCGCGGCGGCCGATCTCTTCGGCGTGGGCGCGCGCGACCTCGACGCGTCCTCGATCGTCTCGATCGTCCTCGAGCCGGCGGCGGTCGGTGATGTCGCGCACGACGGCGGTGATCAGCGGCCCGCCGTCGGTGACGAGCGGGCTCACGCTGATCTCGGCGAGGAAGCGGCTGCCGTCACGGCGCAGGCCGTACACGTCGCGCTGCACGTCACGCACCGCACGAACGTCATCCGGCAGCACCAGCGTCGACGGCCGGCCGAGGAGCTCGCGGCGGGTGTAGCCGAACAGCCGCTCGGCGCGCTCGTTCACGAGCCGGATGGCACCGGTGCCGTCGACGAGCAGAATCGCGTCCGGCGCGCCGTCGAGCATGGCGCTGGCCGCGCCGAGGCCGAGCGCCTTCGGCACGAGCGGCGGCAGCACCAGGGCCACCGCCACCGAGGAGAGCGCCGTCGCCACCTTGAGCAGCGTCGCCAGCCAGGCGCTGGGCTGCCAGACGGACCAGACGGCGGCCAGGTGGGTCGCGCCGTCGGCGATGATGAACACGGCGAAGGCCACGAATACGCGGGCATAGGGCAACCCGGTCGGCCGGCGTGCGAAGTGGATGAGGGCGAAGGCGATCGCCGCGCAGGCGAGTCCGATCGAGAGATCCGTCACGAGGTCCAGGACCACGAGCTGCCGCATACCTACCTACCTCGGAGATGGAAAAAGTATACGATGGGACCCCGTGATCGACGTGAACGGCCGCCGTTACGCCCTGCCGCGCAATCCCGTCGTCGTCGTGTGCGTGGACGGCTGCGAGCCCGACTACCTCGACCGCGCCGTGGAGGGCGGCGCGATGCCGTGGCTCGGCGCGGCGCGGGCCCGGGGCACCTCGCTCGTCGGCGACTGCGTGATGCCGTCGTTCACGAACCCCAACAACCTCTCCATCGTGACCGGCGCGCCGCCGTCCGTGCACGGCATCTCGGGCAACTACTTCTGGGATCCGCAGGCGGGCGTCGAGGTCATGATGAACGACCCGAAGTATCTGCGGGCCGAGACGATCCTGGCGCGCCTGGCCGGCGCCGGCGCGACGGTGGCCGTGGTGACGGCCAAGGACAAGCTGCGACGTCTGCTCGGCCACCAGATGAAGGGCATCTGCTTCTCGTCCGAGAAGGCCAACGAGACCACCCAGGCGGAGCACGGCATCGCCGACGCGCTGGCGTTCGTGGGCCGGCCGCTGCCGTCCGTCTACAGCGCCGACCTCAGCGAGTTCGTGTTCGCGGCGGGCGTCCGGCTCATGGAGACGCGGCGGCCCGACGTCATGTACCTGTCGACCACCGACTACGTCCAGCACAAGCACGCGCCGGGCACGCCGGCCGCCGACGCCTTCTACCGGATGATGGACGGCTACCTCGCGCGGCTCGACGGCCTCGGCGCGACGATCGCGCTCACCGCGGATCACGGCATGAACGCCAAGACCGACGCGGCGGGACGGCCCCAGGTCGTCTACCTTCAAGATGTGCTCGACGCGTGGCTGGGCGCGGGCCGGGCGCGCGTGATCCTGCCGATCACCGATCCCTACGTCGTCCACCACGGCGCGCTCGGCTCGTTCGCCACCGTCTACCTGCCCGACGGCGCGCGCGTCGAGGACGCCATCGAGCGGCTCGCGCGACTGCCGGGGATGGAGGCGGTGCTCGACCGCAAGGAAGCGTGCCGGCGCTTCGAGCTGCCCGACGATCGGATCGGCGACGTGATCGTGGTCAGCGCGCGCCACACCGTCGTCGGCACCTCGGCCGCGCGCCACGATCTCTCGGGCCTGGACGCGCCGCTGCGCTCGCACGGCGGGCTGTCCGAGCAGCGCGTGCCGGTCGTCCTCAATCGCCCCACGCGCCTGCCGTCGGGCGCGCGCGTCCGTAACTTCGACGCCTTCGACCTCGCGCTGAACCGGGTCGCGTGAGCGGGCGCGTCCGGGCGGCGTGAGCCGGCAGCACACCGCCCGCGTCGCGATCGTCGGCGGCGGCATCCTCGGGTGCGCGGCGGCCTACCATCTCGCGCGGGCCGGCGTCAGCGACGTGCTCGTGCTCGAGCGCGACGAGCTGAACGCGGCGACCACCAGCCAGGCCGCGGGACTCATCGGGCAGCTGCGGACCTCCGCCGTGAAGTCCGCCATCGTGGGCCAGACGCTGGCCGACATCGCCACGCTCGAGGCCGACGGCCTCGTCTCCGGATTCAAGCGCACCGGCTCGCTGCGGCTGGCGCTGACGCCCGCGCGCGAGGCCGAGACGCGGGCGCAGGTCGCCGCGGCACGGGGCTTCGGCGTCGACGCCACCCTCGTGGGCGCCGACGACGCGAGACGCCTGGCCCCGGGGCTCGAGGTGCCGAAGGACCATCCGGCCGCGTGGATGCCGAACGACGGCTACGCCGAGCCGTACACGCTCGCGACGGCGTACGCCACGGCGGCGCGCCGCGGCGGTGTGACGTTCGCCACCGGCCGCGAGGTGCTCGGCGTTCGCGTTGCCGCGGGCCGCGTGCGCGGCGTGACGACGCGCGGCGGTGACGTGGACGCCGAGGCCGTCGTGATCGCCGCCGGGGCGTGGTCGGGCGTGATCGCCGCGCGGGCGGGGACGCCGGTGCCCGCGTTCCCCGTCCGCCACCAGGCATGGGTGACGGCGCCGATGGACTGGCTCACGCCGACGTTTCCCGTCGTCCGCGTGCCCGACTGCCTTGCATACCTGCGACCCGAGGTCGGCGGGCTGATGCTCGGCTTCTTCGAGACGACGCCGCTCGGCGTCGACGTGGCCGCGCGCGCCGATTTTGCGGTGGCGGCCACGCCGCGCGATCGCGACGTGCTCACCGCTCACGCTCCCGGCCTGATGGAGGTCATCCCCGGGCTCGGTGAGGCGCCCGTCGTCGGCGGCACGGCCGGGGTGCCGACGTACACGCCCGACGGCCATTTCGTCGTCGGCGCGCTGCCCGGCGTCGCGGGACTCTTCGTCGCGACGGGCTGCTGCGCCCACGGCATCGCCGGCGCCGGCGGCGTCGGCCGCGCGCTGGCCGAGGCGGTGACGGGCGAGGCCGCGACGCTCGATCCCGGGCCGATGGCGCCGGGCCGCTTCGGCGCGCAGGCTTGGGACGCCTTGTGGGTTCGTGTAGCCTGCGAGGAGACGTACGCTCGCTACTACGATCTCGTGAGGCGCTGAATGGCTGATCGTGAGTGGATCCTGCTGAATCCGGGCCCGGCCAACACCACGCCCACCGTGCGCGCCGCGCTGGTGATGCCGGATCTCTGCCATCGCGAGCCGGAGTACTTCGACATGATGCGCCGCTGCCGCGCCGAGGTCACGCGGCTGGCCGGCTGCGGCACCGACTGGACGACGGTGCTCTTCACGGGCTCGGGCACGGCCGCCGTCGAGGCCACCATCTGCTCCGCGGTGCGCGCCGACCGCGCGCTGCTCGTCGTGGACAACGGTGTCTACGGCGATCGCATGCTCAAGATCGCGCGGGCCCATGGCATCGCCGCCCACGTCGTCCGCTCCGACATCTTCACGCCGGTCCGCGCGGCCGACGTGGAGGCGGCGCTGGCCGCGCACCCGGACGTCAGTCACGTGGCGCTGGTCCACCACGAGACCACCACGGGCCTGCTCAACCCGGTCGCCGAGATCGCGCGCGTCGCGCAGCGCCGCGGCCGCCGACTGATCGTGGATGCGATGTCGAGCCTCTTCGGCGAGTCGCTCGACGTCTGCCAGGAGCCGCTCGACTTCGTCACGGCCAGCGCCAACAAGTGCCTGCAGGGCGTGCCCGGCGTCTCGTTCGTGCTGGCGCGCCGCTCGGCGCTCGAGGCGCTGCGCGGGCGGGCGCCGCGCTCCGTCTATCTCGACCTGCACTCGCACTTCGCGACGCAGGAGCAGGACAACACGCCGTTCACGCCGGCCGTGCAGGTGCTGCACGCGATGGAGCAGGCGCTGGCGGAGCTGGCCCAGGAGGGGCTCTCGCGGCGGGTCGCGCGCTACGCGGAGAACGCGCGCGTGCTGCGCGACGGGCTCGGCCGGCTCGGGCTCGAGATCCTCGTGGCCCCCGAGGGACGCTCGAACATTCTCACCACGTTCCGTCTGCCGCCCGGCGTCGCGTACGATGCGCTTCACGACACGCTCAAGCGGCGCGGCTACATCATCTACGCGGGGCAGGGCGATCTGCGCACCTACGCCTTCCGCGTCGCCAACATGGGAACGCTCACGCCGCGCGACATGACGGGCGTGGTGCGGGCGTTCGCCGCCGCCTTCGCCGAGCTGGGCGTCCCCGCGCCTGCCTTGTGACGATGCTCGTTGGCCGGACATGGGGGGCCTCGACATAGCCCACCACATCGAGGCGCGCCACGGGTCCCCCGGGGCGCGACGAGCGTTGGGGGGTGTGGGGGGCCATTTCGGGGCCCCCCACCCTCGATGACCGGCGGCGCGCTGGCGCTCGTGCTGGCAGCGGCGGTGCTGCACGCGGGCTGGAATGCGCTCGCCAAGCGCGGGACCGATCCGCTCGCGTTCCTCGCCCTCTGCTCGTGCGTCGCCGCGCCGCTGTTGCTTCCGCTCGCCGCCCCCATCCTCTGGCACGAGGGGTTGCCGGCGCTCGCGCTGCCTTTCGTGCTGGGCACGATCGCGCTGCACATCGTGTACTTCGTGGCGCTCGGGCGCGCGTACTCGACCGGTGCCTACTCGATCGTCTATCCGATCGCGCGCGGCCTCGGTGTGGCGCTGGTCCCCGTGGGCGCCTACGTGCTGCTCGACGAGCGGCTGTCACCGATCGGCATCGCCGGCATCGCGTTCGTGGTCGCCGGCGTCCTCACGCTGCACCAGGTCGGGCACCGCCACGCGATCGCGACGGGCGCTCCGCTCGGCGCGGCCACGCTCTGGGCGGTGGTGACCGGGCTCAGCATCGCGTCCTACTCGCTGCTCGACAAGGCGGGTGTGGCCCGGCTGCACCCGGTGCCTTACATGCTGCTCATGGAGGCGGGCTGCGGGCTCGTGCTGTTCCCGGCCACGCTGCTGACGCGGCCGGCGGCGATGCGGCGCGAGTGGTCGAAGAACTGGCGGACGATCCTCGCGGTGGGCGCCATGAGCGCCGCCGGCTACACGCTGGTGCTGCTCGCGTTCCGGATCTCGAAGGCGGGTTACGTCGTCGCCGCGCGCGAGCTGTCGATCGTGCTCTCCGCGCTCATCGGCACGCTCTGGATGGGGGAGGGCCGCGTGGGCCCGCGGCTGGCGGCGGCGACGATCGTGCTGGCCGGCGTCGCCTGCGTCGCGCTCGCGCGCTGATCTGCCGCCGGTGGCGTCGGAATACAGACTCGCGCTAGCCGATTTACAGGCTCGCCTCATCGGTCGAACCGCTTCGGCTCGCACCGCCTTGCTCGAAGCGCTTCAGCTCGTACTGCCAGGCCGACCGGATGATCTCTGCGAGATCCTGGCGCTCCGGGCGCCAGCCGAGCTCGCGCGTGATGCGGCCGGTGGCCGCGACGAGCGTGGCGGGATCGCCGGCACGCCGCGGGCCGACGTGCGCGGCGATGCGCCGGCCGGTGACGGCGGCGGCCGTGTCGACGACCTCGCGCACGGTGTAGCCCTCGCCGCCACAGCCGAGGTTGTAGACGGCCGTCGGCGCGCCGGCGGCCAGCGCGTCGAGTGCGCGCACGTGCGCGGCCGCCAGGTCGAGCACGTGCACGTAGTCGCGCACGCACGTTCCGTCGCGCGTCGGATAGTCGTCGCCGTAGATCGTCACGCCGTCGCGGCGGCCGGCGGCCGCCTGCAGCACGATCGGGATCAGGTGCGTCTCCGGATCGTGTCGCTCGCCGTACCGCGCGCTCGCGCCGGCGGCATTGAAATAGCGCAGACTCACGCCGCGCAGCCCGAAGGCGCGGCCGTGCCAGGCGATCGCGCGCTCGAGGGCCAGCTTCGTCTCCCCGTACGGGTTGGTCGGCGCGGGCGGGTCGTCCTCCTCGATCGGCTGCTTGCCCGGCTCGCCGTAGACGGCGGCGCTCGAGGAGAACACGAGCAGGCCCACCCCCGCCGCGCGCATCGCGTCGAGCAGCGTCAGGCCGCCCACGACGTTGGCGCGATAGTAGCGCGCGGGATCGCTCATCGACTCGGCGACGAGCGACAGCCCGGCCAGGTGGACGACGCCATCGATCCGGTGCTCGCGCAGTTCGCCGCCCAGCGTGGCGGCGTCGAGCACGTCGGCGAGCACGAGCGGCACGCCGTCGGGGACCGCGTCGCGGTGACCGCGGACGAGGCTGTCGTAGACGACGACGGTGTGCCCGCGCGCCAGCAGCGCCTCGGTGACCACGCTGCCGACGTAGCCGGCGCCTCCGGTCACGAGCACTCTCATACGCTCACTCGCGGCGCGCTGCGAGGATGGCCGCGATGCGCCGGGCGAGCGGCGCCGTCTCGAGGGCCTCGAGCGCGACGGGCAGGGCGATCGACCAGTTCGGCCGCTCGAGCGAGGTGCCGGGGACGTTCGGGCGCTCGCGCACGGCGAGCGCGTCGTCGAGCGTGGCCGTGACGAGTAACGACGGGGCCTCGGCCAGCCGCGCGTGCGCGGCCTCGATCACGCCGCTCACCGCGGCGTCGGGCCCCAGACCGGTCAGCTCGGCGAGCCGGGCACGCGTCTCGTCGAGCGCGGCGCCGTCGCCGACGAGGCCCAGCGCTCGCTGCTCGGCCAGGTCCGCGCTCGTCCAGAGCCCGGCGATCGTCGGCAGATCGTGAGTCGTCACCGCCGCCATCGCCAGCGACGGATAGCTCGCGGGCGGGCGCTCCTCGAACCACGCCACGCGGTACGAGAGGACGCCGTGCGCGGCAAGCTCCTCACGCACGCCGGCCTCGACCGTGCCGAGATCCTCGCCGACCACCGTCGCGCCCGCGCGCTGACTCTCCAGCGCGACGATGGCCAGCAATTCCTGGGCGGGATAGCGCACATAGCCGCCCTCGGCCGGCGGCAGGCCGTGGGGGATCCAGAAGAGGCGGAAGAGTCCCATGACGTGGTCGATGCGCAGGCCGCCGCCGTGGCGGAGCGAGGCGCGGATCGTCTCGATGAACGGTTCGTAGCCGAGCGCGCGCAGCCGGTGTGGGACGAACGGCGGAAGTCCCCAGTCCTGGCCGCGGGGCACGAAGCGATCGGGCGGGGCGCCGACCGAGGCGCCGGTGGCCAGCGCGTCCTGCCAGGCCCAGGCGTCGGCCCCGTCGGGGTCCACGCCGATCGGCAGGTCCTGCATGATTCCGATCTCGGCCGCGGCGGCCTCGAACTGCCGCTCGAGGAGCCACTGCAGCCACTGGTGAAACCGCACGCGCGCGGCGTGCGTCTCCGCGAATCGCACGACGTCCGGCGAGCCGGGACGGCGGTGCTCCGACGGCCATGCGTGCCAGCCGCCGCCGTGGCGCTCGGCCAGCACGCAAAAGATCGCGAACTCCCGGAGGCTTGCACCGCGTTCTCGAATCCAACGCTCGAAGTCGGCGCCGGCCGCCGTGCCCTTCGCCCACAGCCGCTCGAGCGCCTCCATCTTGAGGTCGAATACCCGCGCGCGGTCGATCACGCGCTCGGCGCCGAGGGCGCGGCCCAGGGCCGCCAGCCGCTCGAGCTCGGCGCCGAGCGTCGCGGCCCCCGGCACGTCCTCGATCCGGAGATAGAGTGGGTTCACGAAGCGGCGGCTCGACGGGTAATAGGGGCTCGACTGCTGCGTGCGAAGCGGCAGCGGCGCGGAGAGCGGATTGATCAGTATCGTGCTCGCGCCCAGGCCGGCGGCCCAGCGGCCGAGCGCTCTCAAGTCTGCGAGGTCGCCGATGCCCCAGGAGTGCGACGAGCGCGTCGCATAGAGCTGCGCCGCCCAGCCCCAGCCGCGACGCGACGGCACCGGACAGCGGCCCGGGCTCACGATCAGCCGGATCGGCGGGCCGTCGTCGCCGGGGCGAAGCTCGTGATAGCCCGGCGGGACGTCGACGGGAAGCGTGCCGTCGAAGTCGAGCGCGGCGCCGTCCTCCAGCACGAGTCGTGCGGGGCCGGGCACCTCGATCCGCTCGCCGGCGCGCCGCACGATGACCGGCGCGGGCGGTGGGGCCTCACCCTCGGCGCCCATCGCACGCAGAAGCGCCTCGCGGGTGGTGGGCGTCGGCGCACGCCATTTCCCGAACGCATCGTGATAGCCGTCCGCGATGCCCCAGGCGTCTGTCATTTGTAGGTGGGGGGCCCCGAAATGGCCCCCCACACCCCCCAGCGCTCGTCGCGTCCCGGCGGAGCCGCGACGCGCCTCGATAGCCCGCAGCGCTCAGCCGTGACGCGCCTCGATAGCCCGCAGCGCTCAGCCGTGACGCGCCTCGATCCCCCCCAGCGCTCGTCGCGTCCCGGCGGAGCCGCGACGCGCCTCGATAGCCTGCAGCGCTCAGCCGTGACGCGCCTCGATTCCCCCCAGCGCTCGTCGCGTCCCGGCGGAGCCGTGACGCGCCTCGATAGCCCGCAGCGCTCAGCCGTGACGCGCCTCGATCCTCCGCAACGCTCGTCGCGTCCCGTTTCGGTCATCGCGCTCAGCATACGCGGCTGACCACTAGGGGCGCTTCTTCGCGCGGGCGGCGCGAGGGCGCTTGAGGCCGTCGAGTATGGCCGTGAGGTCGGCGCCCGGCGAGGTGCGCAGCGGCGCCCAGAGGTCGCCGACGCGCCGCACGCGCGCGGGCAGCGTCGTCAGCGTGAAGTCGCGATGGTCGACGCCAGCGTGGACCTCGCGCCAGGTCAGCGGCGTGGAGGCGCCCGCGAAGTCCGAGCCACGCGCGCTGTACGCCGTCGCCAGCGTCTTGCCGCGGAAGTTCTGCATGTAATCGATGTAGACGCGCCGGCCACGCGCGTCCACGGCGCGCTCGACCGTGGCCATGCGCGGGTGCCGCTCGGCCACCAGCGTGGCCACGATCTCGCAGAAGATCCGTCCCGTCTCGTACGAGGTCCGTGGCGGCAGCGGGATGTAGACGTGCATGCCGGTGGCGCCCGACGTCTTCGGGACGGACGGCGTGCCGATGCGCTCCAGCTCGTCGTGGATGAAGCGCGCGACGTCGACCACCGTCGCGAACGGCACCCCGGGCATCGGGTCGAGATCGAGCACCACATGATCGGCGTCGTCCAGCGAGCCGACGCGCGAGAACCACGGGTCCTGCGAGATCGCGGCGATCTGCGCCATATAGAGGAGGGTGATCAGCGAGCCGCCGATGAGCCGGCTCGGCACCTCGGTGTCGACCGGTAGCGTCTGCACGCGCACGCCCGGCGGCGTATCGGCGGGAGCGCGCTGCTGGTAGAACGCCTTGCCGCGGATGCCGTCGGGAAAGCGGCGCATGACGACTGGCCGGTCGGCGACCGTGGGCAGGAGCAACGGCGCTACCCAGGCGTAATACCGGAGTAGCGCGCCCTTGGTGACGCCAAGGCCGGGCCAGAACACCTTGTCGAGATGGGTCACCGCGAGCGCGCCGACGCCGGGCAGGTCCACCACGGCTTCGCCCCCGCGCGTCTCGAGCTCCGCGAGCGTCGCGATCAGACGTCCGGTGGCACCCCCCGCCTGCGGCCGCGGCTCGACCTCGCGCGGCTTGCGCGCGTTCTTTGCCGTTGGGAGGTTTGGGGGGCCCTTTCGAGGCCCTCCATGTTCAAGAGCGCCATCTCGAGGTCCCCGACGTCCAACAGCGTCAGATCCCGTCGTCTCCCTTCGAACGCGTTTGACGTCCACGTCGTCGCGAAGCCCAAGATATTTCGGGTGTCTCATGATCCCGTCCGCCGTCCACTCGGTGAACCCGACTTCGACGACGAGCTCCGGACGCGTCCAGTGCGGACGCTCATTGGCGACCGGGCGCGTGGCGAACGGGCATGTCGTCGTTTCCAGCGGACGCAAGAGCCCAGCCAGGCGCGCCAGCTCCCGCTCGGAGAACCCCGTACCGGTGTGGCCGACGTAGACGAGCGCGCCGCCCTCCCAGACGCCGAGCAACAGTGCGCCGAAGTGCGCGCGACTTCCGCGGCCTTCCGTGAAGCCGCCGACCACGCATTCCTGACGGCGCAGGACCTTGATCTTGCGCCACGCGGAGCTGCGCCGTCCCGTGATGTAGGGCGAGTCCAGCTCCTTGGCGACGAGGCCCTCCCAGCCTCGCGCGAGCACCTCATGGTAGAGCGCCCGCCCGTCGCCGGGGCTGAACTCGGAGAGTCGGAGCAGCGTCGTGCCCGTGTTGCCGAAGATGCGCTCGAGGCGCGCGCGGCGTGCGGTGAGCGGTAGCGCTCGCACGTCCGTCTCGCCGTCACGCAGGACGTCGAACGCCACGAAGGCGACTGGCTCGGTGCCGACGCGGCTGCCGATGTCGCGCTCGGACGTCAGGTGGATGCGACCCTGGAGCCGCTGAAAGCCGGCGGGCTCGCCGTGCTGGTCGAGGGCGACGATCTCGCCGTCGAGGAGCACGTCGGCCTTGAGCTTGCGAGCGAAGCCCGCCAGTGCGCGCACGATCTCGGGGAACTGTCCCGTCTTGTCGTTGCCGAGTCGCGACCAGAGCCGCACGGCGCCCGGACCGCCGCCGGCCCGCACCATCGCGAGCGCCCGGATGCCGTCGTACTTCGGCTCGTAGGCGAAGCGCGGATCGGCCAGCGGGGCGGCGTCCAGCGAGGCGAGCATCGGGCGGGGGACTGACTGTGGCATCGGCGTTGCTGTCAGTGTAAGCATGCCTGACCTACCCGATCCCCCGGAGACGCAGCCCACCGAGCGGGTGCACCAGTTCACGGTGAACCGCGGGATGACGCCCGTTCTGGTCATCGAAACAACATCCTGGTACCTGGGGCTGCTCCAGGCGGCCCTCGCCTGCGTGGCCCTCGAGGGCCAGAACTGACCGGCAAGAACTGCCCGGCAAAAGTCTTGCTCATGTGGTCCCTTCGGAGGTAAAACCCCTATGAAGGCGACCGACCTACTCAAGAAGCAGCACAAGAGCGTGAAGGCTCTTTTCAAGAAGGTGGACAAGACCGAGGACGGCCGCCAGCGCCGTCAGCTGATGGACGAGATTGCCAACGAGCTGAAGATCCACACCAAGATCGAGGAAGAGATCTTCTACCCGGCCGTGCGCGAGATCGGCACCGAGAAGGCCGAGGAGATGATCGACGAGTCGCTCGAGGAGCATCACGTCGTCGACCTCGTGCTCGGGGAGCTGCCGAAGGTCGATCCCGAGGACGAGCGGTTCGCCGCGAAGATGACGGTCCTCTCCGAGCTGGTGGAGCACCACGCCGACGAGGAAGAGGAAGAGATGTTCCCGATGTGCGAGAAGAAGCTCGGCCGTGCGCGGCTGGAGGAGCTCGGCCAGCAGATGCAGCGCATGGTCGAGGCCAGTCAGCGCCGAGCGGCGTGATGCGCCGGACGGCGGCGCTGCTCCTGATCGTGGCGCTGGTGGCCGGCGCCCTCTGGGCGACCGGGGTGGTCACGGTCAAGGTCAATCCGCCGACGACGAATTCCGCGAGCGCCTCGCCGTTCTGGCAGGAGAAGGGCGGCGAGGCGCAGCTTCCCCCGACGCTTCGCATCTGGGTGGATCTCGCGAAGGCGACGCGGCCGGCTGTCGTCAACGTCTCCACGACGCAGAAGGCGAAGGCGCGCGGCCCGCTGTCCGACGAGTTCTTCCGGAGGTTCTTCGAGCGCGGCCCGCGTGACGGCGAGACGCCGCGCGGCCGCCAGAGCCTCGGCTCGGGCGTGATCGCCTCGCCGGACGGCTACATCGTCACCAACGTCCACGTCGTCGCCGACGCCGACGAGATCGTCGTACGGCTCGGCGACCACCGCGAGTACAAGGCGAAGGTCGTCGGGCTCGACCCGCGCACCGACGTCGCGCTGCTGAAGATCGAGGGGAGCAACCTGCCCGCGCTTCCGTTCGGCGACTCCGACCGCCTCGAGGTGGGCGAGCCCGTGATGGCCATCGGCAACCCGTTCGGCCTGGAGCAGACGGTGACCAGCGGCATCGTCAGCGCCAAGGAGCGCTTCATCGGCAGCGGCCCCTACGACGACTTCATCCAGACCGACGCCTCGGTGAACCCCGGCAACTCGGGCGGTCCGCTCGTGGACACGCGGGGCACGCTGGTGGGCATCAACACCGCGATCTTCTCGCAGACGGGCGGCTCCGTCGGTATCGGGTTCGCGATCCCCGTGAATCTCGCCAAGGACGTCCTGCGTCAGCTCAAGGAGAACGGCAAGGTCGTGCGCGGCTACCTGGGCGTCGCCGTCGCGCCGGTGACCCCCGAGGCGGGTCGGGCCGCGAAGCTCGACGCCGCGCGCGGCGCGCTGGTGGCCGAGGTCGTGGCCGGCTCGCCCGCCGCATCGGCCGGGCTGAAGCCCGGCGACGTCATCCTCGGGTTCCAGAACGAGCCGATCCAGAATCCGATCGACCTCACGCGCCGCGTGGCGGGCACGCCACCCGGCAGCAAGATCGCCCTGCGCGTCGCCCGCGGCGGCAGCGAGACGACCGTCGAGACGAAGCTCGGCCAGCTCAAGGACATGGCGCCCACGACCAGCGCCCCCGAGCGCTGACCACTTCGCCGGAATTCGCCGGGTCGTCTGCTAGGATCGTAGCGGAGCGACATCTCCGAGTGAGGAGGCATCATGACCAGACTCATCGCCGTGTTCGTGGCCTTGCTGTTCGCGCTCGGCGCAGTGTCCGTGCCGATCGTGGACGCCGCCGGCACCACCACCAAGCCGCCCGCGAAGAGCGGCGACGCCCAGCCGGAAACCAAGGGCGGCGCCGGCAAGCCCATGACGAAGAAGCTCGACATCAACAGCGCGTCCAAGGACGACCTCGAGCAGCTGCCCGGCATCGGCGACGCGCTCTCGAAGAAGATCATCGAAAACCGGCCCTACAAGCGGAAGGACGAGCTGGTCTCCAAGAAGGTCCTGCCGCGGGCCACGTACGAGAAGATCAAGGAGCAGGTCATCGCCAAGCAGGAGACGGCGAAGGGCCCGGCCACCGGTTCGACGCCCAGTCCCGCTCCAGCCCGGAAGTAACGCAAGGCTCGGGGCGGAGCGCGCGCTCCGCCCCGTCGCCGACCCGCCGTAGGAGACGACCCACATATTTCACGAATCGCGCCCACTGGTGTCCCCGGCACGTCAGGAGCCGCCGTAAACCAAACACCCGGGGGTGCACGATGGAAGCGAGGCAAGATATCATCCAGGCGACCGAGCAGGAGTACGTGAAGCTGCGGGCCGCGATCGACGGGCTCGGCGAGGCGCAGATGAGCGAGGTGTGGCTGGGGACGTGGGGCGTGCGGGAGATCATGGCCCACGTCGCCGGCTGGCAGGTCGAGATGCTGCCGGCGCTCGAGCGCCTCGCATGTGGCGAGGAGCCCTACGCCAAGGGGACCTACGACGACTTCGACCGCTGGAACGCGCGCTTCGTCGACGCCCGGAAGAACGTTTCGACCGACGACGTCCTGCGTGAGGCCGATCGGTCCCATCGCGACTTCGTGCGCGCCGCGAGCCGGCTGTCGCCGGAGAACCTCGCGGCCGGTCAGGCCGCGCATGGCCTCGTCGAGGGTGTCGGCGCGGCGCATTACCGCGAGCACGCCGCGCAGATCCTCGACTGGCGAGGCCGCGCGGGGCGCTGAGGGCAGGGCACGCTGAGACCCGTTCCGCTGCACGCCGTCACCACGCTCTTCCTCGAGCGGCAGCACCTGGCGCGGCCGCGGACACGCCCACTCACGGCGGCGAGCCTTCGCCGATTCGTCGAGGACGTGGGCGGCGTGCAGCTCGATTCGATCAACGTGCTCGATCGCGCGCACTATCTGACGTTGTGGAGCCGCTTCGGACCCTACGACCGCGCGCGGCTCGACCGGCTCGTGTATCGTCGCCGCCTGCTCTTTGAATACTGGGCCCACGCGGCCTGCCTGGTGCCGGCGTCGATGCTGCCGTGGTGGCGTCGGGCGATGCTGGACTATCGGGTGCGTCACACCGGCTGGTCCGACTGGCTGCGGCGCAACGCGCGGACGCTGCAACAGGTCAGGGACGCCATCGCGCAGAACGGGCCGATGGCCAACGCCGACTTCGAGGGCCGCCGGGCGCGCGGCGGCGCGGGCTGGTGGAACTGGAAGCCCGTCCAGCACGCGCTGCACTACCTCTGGATGAGCGGCGCGCTGGCCATCCACTCGCGCCGGCATTTCCACAAGCGCTTCGACCTGCTGGAGCGCGCGATGCCCGATGCCCTCGCGGCCGAGGCCGTCTCGGCCGGCGAGTTCCGGCGCTGGCACGTCGAGCGCGCCCTGCACGCAATGGGCGCGGCGACGCTCACCGACCTCGCCGGCTATCTGACGTTTCCGCGCTTCGGGCCCGGCGGGCGGCGCCCGACGCTGGCCGCCATGCGCGCCAGCGGCGAGCTCCGCGAGATCGAGGTAGAGGGCTCGCACGTCCCCTGGCTGGTGCTGGCGCGTGACGTGCCGGCCCTCGCGCGGGCGGCCCGGCGCCCGGCACCGTCGCACGGCACCACGCTGCTCTCGCCCTTCGACTCGCTGCTCTGGTATCGCGACCGCGTGGCGCGCTTGTTCGGGTTCGACTATCGGATCCAGGTCTACACGCCGGGCCCGAAGCGGCTGCACGGGTACTACACGCTCCCGATCCTGCACGACGGGCACCTGATCGGGCGCGTCGACGCCAAGGCGCACCGCGCCGAGGGGCGACTGGACGCGCGCGGCGTCCACTTCGAGCCGTGGTTCGCCGGCGGCGGGACGCCACCCACCGGACGCGACGTCGTCGATCGCGACGCGGCGCTGGGCGGACTCGCCGACGCGCTACGCTCGCTCGCGAGCTTCGTCGGCGCGAGCGAGGTGACGGTCGATCGCGTCACGCCGGGCCGGCTCCGGCCGCCGCTCGCCCGCGCGGTGCAGGGCGCGTTGTGATTAGATAAATGGGGGGCCCCGAAATGGCCCCCCGGGTTCTTTAAGCGAGGGGGCTACGCCCCCTCGGACTCCCCGGCCGACGCTCGTCGCGCCCCGGCGAAGCCGTGGCGCGCCTCGATTCACCGACAGGCTCCTATTCGGCCACGAGCACGAAGTCGGTGGCGATCGCGCGCTGGCCGTCGTGGGGATAGAGCTGTGTGACGAGCGTGCGGTGGCCCGGCGCGCTGATCTTCACGTGCAGATGCGGCGGGCGGCCGGGGTAACGACCGGGCGACACGGTCTCGTAGCGAAAGGCGCCGTCGGGGCCGGTCCGCTGCGTCGCGCGCAGCTCGTCGTGATACTCGCCGCGCCCGTCGGCCGACCACCACTCGAGCTGCGCACCCCGGAGCGGCGCGCAGCCCTTGGCCGAGCGCACGATTCCGCCGACGACGAGTCCCTGGCCGGTGGCCGCGCGCTCGGGCGCGCCGGGCGTGTAGAAGGGACCGAGCATGTCCGGCTTCGTCGGCGCGCATGCCGTCGGCTGCGCCGCCGCCGGAGCGGTCGCCGCGAGCGCGAGGACGAGCGCCAGCACGACGCGAGCCATGCACGCATGGTAGCATCGCGCGCTGACCACGGAGGCGGCGCATGGCGATCTGGCGATCGTTGGATCCGGGATGGGGCGTGGCCGCGGTACGCGTGGTGATGGGGCTCATCCTCCTGAACGCCGGATGGGGCAAGGTCGCGAGCGGCCTGCCCACGGTGGCGTCGAACTTCGCCAAGATGGGGATGCCGGCGCCCGGCGTCACCGGACCGTTCATCGCCCTGCTGGAGCTGGTGGGCGGCGCGCTGCTGCTCGTCGGTCTCGCCGGACGCTGGGTCGGCCTGCTCTTCGCCATCGAGTTCGTCGTGGCGGCATTCGTGGTGAAGCTGCCGAACGCCGGCTGGGCCGGCGCGCGCCTGGATCTCAGGCTGCTGGCCGGCGGCGTGCTGCTGTTCTTCGCGGGGTCCGGACGTCTCTCGATCGATGAGGTGTGGCTGGAGCCGCGGCGCGGCTGATGCACGGGGTCTGGCGCGTGTTCGCGACCTACATCGCGGCCGTCGCCGGCATCTTCGCCGCATCGGGGATGGCCATCGTCACCCTCAAGTCGATCTTTCCCGACACACCCGATCAGGCGTTGTTACAGTCACTGCCTGCGCTCATCGCCGGCAGCCTCGCGTCGTCCTTCGCGCTGCTCTTCACGCTGCTCGCCATCGTCCAGCCGACGACGCCGGCCGCGTTGCGACTCCTTCCCGGGTGGGAGAGCGGCCGTGCGCTTGGCGTGATGGTGCTCGGCATGCTCGCGCTCGGCCAGCTGCTGGACTCGCTGACGTCGCTGATGGGGTTCGGCGAGCGCGGCTCCATCGTGATCGTGCGCCGCGTGCTCGAGACGGCGGTGGGCCCCGACCTCTTCGGCGCCGTCGTCGTCTTCGGGGTCATCGCGGGGGCGGCGGAGGAGCTGTTCTTTCGCGGCTACATGCAGACGCGGCTGGCCGAAGCGTGGGGGTCGTCGCGCGCCATCGTCGTCACCGCGGCCTGCTTCGGCGTTCTGCACCTCGACATCTCCGGCGTGCACATGGTGCTCGCGTTCGTGATGGGGCTCTACCTCGGAGTCGTGGTCGAGCGCACCGGCAGCGTGCTGCCGGCGATCGTCTGCCACGTCGTCAACAACGCCGTCTACACGCTCCAGACGGCGTTCGGGGGGAGCCTACAAGATAGACGCACCAACGCCGTCGTCGCCGCGGCCTGCGCCCTGCTGTTCGTGCTCTGCCTCGCGTGGCTGCGTCGGGCCGCGCCGCCCGGCACGAGGACGCGGACGACCGTCTGACCTTGCCCCGGCGCGGCCGCCGGCGGTACCCTACGGCTGCGTTTTTCCGCCCGCGGGCGACCAGGAGGATCGAATGTCCGAGCTGACCCGGCGCTACGTCGTGATGGCCCTGGCCACGGCGGCGCCCTTCGACCCCGCGGATCGCGAGGGCGTCTTCGTCCTCAAGCCGTGGAAAGACCCGGCGGCGCTGCGCGCGCTCGCCGCGTATCGCGACAACTGCTATCCCGAGCTGGCGCGCGATCTCGACGCGTGGATCCACGAGATCCAGGCCGGCCCCATGGTGCGTGGCGACGTCGGGCGCCGCAACGACTCGCACGTCCGCACCGGACACGGTCCGAAACGCAAGCCGAAGTCGGGCGCCGCGCGACGACCCAAGCCGGGTGGCGCGGAACCGCGGCCCTCCAGAACCGGCCACCCGCGTCCCAAGCCGACCTCGCGGACCCCGCTCCAACAAAAGCATCGCCGGGGGCATCGCCGGCGACGTCGCCGCTGACCGGCGTGGTCGACGACGCGACCGCCCGTCTCGCGGCGCTCTTCGCCTCCGCGCGGCGCCCCGTGGTCTTCACGGGCGCGGGCGTCAGCACCGAGTCGGGCATTCCCGACTTTCGCAGCCCGGGCGGCGTGTGGGACCGCTACGCTCCCGGTGATCTCACGTGGCAGCGCTTCATCGGCGGCGTGGAGGGCCGGCGCCGTTACTGGGAGGTTGGCCGGCGCATCTATCCGGTGATCCGTGACGCCAAGCCGAACGCCGCGCACGTCGCCATCGCGACCTTGTGGACGCTCGGCCGGCTCGACTGCTGCATCACCCAGAACGTCGACAATCTGCACCAGCGCGCGGGCCTGCCGGACGACGCGGTGATCGAGATCCACGGCAACGCCACGCGCGCGCGGTGCCTGGCGTGCGGCGCCACGTTCAGCCGCGACGAGGTCCACGCGTGGCTCGACGACGGCGTGGCCGTGCCCGAGTGCCCGGCCTGCGGCGGCGTCGTGAAGCCGCACACGATTCTCTTCGGCGAGGCGATGCCGCCCATCGCGTGGGCGCAGGCCGAGCGTCGGGCGTGCGCGGCCGATCTCTTCGTCGTGGTCGGCTCCTCGCTGGTCGTCTACCCCGCCGCGTACCTGCCGGCGCACGCGAAGGCGGCGGGCGCGCGTCTCGCGATCGTCAATCTCACGCCGACCCCGTGCGATCACGCCGCGGACGTCGTCGTCCGGGCCCGGGCGGGCGAGGCATTGCCGGCTCTGCTGGATCACCTCACACAAGCGAGACGCCCATGAGCGACGACCTCGTCAAGGAATGCCTCGCCGCGCGCGACGAGCCGCGACCGCACCGGCCGCCGAGCGAGACGAAGCGTCTGAGCCTCACGGAGGCGTACGCGGCCCAGGACCGCCTGCGCGACGCGCTGCTTGGCCGAGGCGAGCGCGTGGCCGGCTGGAAGGCCGGCTTCACCAGCAAGGCCGGACAGGAGTCGTGGCAGGTGACGGAGCCGGTGTGCGCCTTCCTGCTGGCGAGCGGCGTGCTGGCGAGCGGCGCCGAAATCCCGGCCGCGCGCTTCGTGAAGCCCGGCGTCGAGGCGGAGGTCGCGTTCGTGATGAAGCACGACCTCGCCGGCCCCGGCGTCACGGCGCCGCGCGCGCTGCAGGCGGTGGAGGGCGCCGTGCCCGCGCTCGAGCTGATCGATTTCCGCCACAGCGGCAAGGCCGTCGGCACCGACGCCGTCGCCGACGGCGTCTACGCCAAGGCCATCGTCCTCGGCGGCGCGCTCACGCCGCTGGCCGGGATCGACCTGGCGCTCGAGGGGCTGCTCTACGAGCAGAGCGGCACGGTGGTGGCGACCAACACGGCGTACGAGGTGATGGGCAATCCGCTGAACTCGCTCGCGTGGATCGCGAACCATCTCGGCTCGCGGGGGCTCGGGCTGCGCGCCGGCGACGTCGTCATGACGGGATCCGTGTCGAAGATCCTGAGCGCCAGGGCCGGCGATACCGTGCGGGCGACCTTCACGCGGCTGGGCTCCGTGAGCGTGCGGTTCGCGTGACCCGCCTCGACAAGCAGGCGGTCGTCGTCACCGGCGGCGGGGGCGGGATCGGCCGCGCGATCGCGCGCGCCTTCGCCGCCGAGGGGGCGGGCGTCGTCGTCGGGGATCTCGGCGACAGCGGCGAGGCCGCCGCGGCGGCCATTCGCGCGGAGGGCGGCCGCGCCGTCGCCGCCCGCGCCGACGTGACGCGCTCGGAGGACATGCGGGCGCTGGTGGCGGTCGCCGAGCGCGAGCACGGACGCCTGGACGTCCTCGTGACGTGCGCGGGGCTGGGGCTCAGCGGGCTCCTCGCCGCGCAGGACGAGACCGACTGGCTCCGCGTGATCGACGTCAACCTCAACGGCACCTATCGCGCGATCCGCGCGGCCCTGCCGCGGATGATGGCGCAGGGCAGTGGGCGCATCGTCACCATCGCCTCCGTGCTCGCCAAGATGGGCGGCTACGGCTACGTGAGCGCGTACGCCGCCTCCAAGCACGGCGTCGTCGGCGTCACGCGCGCCCTGGCCGCCGAGCTCGGCTCGCAGGGATATCCCGCCATCACCGTCAACGCGATCTGTCCCGGCTACACGCGCGCGGGCATGGGCGTCGCCGTGCAGTCGACGAAGGCCGGTCCGCGCTCGGGCGAGGAGATCTTCGAGCGCTATTACAAGCGGCAGGTCCCCCAGCGGCGAATGATGGAGCCCGAGGAGATCGCCCAGGTCGCCGTCTTCCTGGCGCTGCCGGAGTCGGCCGGCATCACCGGCCAGGCGCTCAACGTCGACGGCGGCTTCGTGATGTCCTAGTGACGACGGCCGAGCTGGCCGCGCGCACGCGCGGGCGCCTCGCCGCGCGCGAGCGCCGCATGGTCGTCGGCGGGCCGCTGGTGAAGGCGGCGGTGCTGGTGCCGATCGTGGAGCGTGAGGGTCCGGCCCTGGTCTTCACCAAGCGCACCGACAACGTCGGCTCGCACCGCGGCCAGATCAGCTTTCCGGGCGGGCGCGTGGATCCGAGCGACGCGGGGTTTCTCGAGGCGGCGCTGCGCGAGACGGAGGAGGAGATCGGCCTGCCGCGCACGAGCGTCGAGCCGCTGGGCGCGCTCGACGACACGGAGACGGTGGCGACGCAGTTCATCATCACGCCCTGGGTCGGCCTCGTGCGCGGGGCGGTCGGCTGGAAGCCCGACGGCCACGAGATCGAGCGGGTGATCGAGGTGCCCTTCGCGCGGCTCGTCGACCCGGCCGCACTGCGCGTGGAGCACCGGGAGCGCGGGGGCGCGATGCACGAGATGTATGTCTGGGACCTCGAGGGCGGCGACGTGATCTGGGGCGCCACGGCGCGCATCCTCAAGCACTACCTCGACGTGCTCGCGGCGGGCTGAGTGGCCGCGGACGTCGCCGGGCTCTGCGCCACGTGCCGGCACGCGCGGCGCGTGGCCTCCGCCAGGGGCTCGGTGTTCTGGCTCTGCGCGCGGAGCGCCGACGATCCGCGCTTCGCGAAGTACCCGCGGCTACCGGTGCTGCGCTGCGAGGGCCACGAGCCGCCTCAGCCCTTGACACCGCCGGCGCCCCAGCCCTGCACGAGGTAGCGCTGGACGGCGGCGAAGAAGAGCACGGCCGGCACCGTGATCATCACGCCGGCGGCCATGATCATGCCCCAGTCCACGATGGTGGCGTTGAAGAGGTCGTTGACGCCGACGGGCAGCGTCTTCAGCTCCTCCGACGTGATCAGCACCAGCGCGAAGAGGAAGTCGTTGTAGGCGAGGATGAACGTGAAGATCGCGGCCGCGATCAGGCCGGGCAGCGCCAGCGGCAGCACGACGTGCCACACGGCGCGCCCCCGGCCGGCGCCGTCGACCAGCGCGGCCTCCTCCAGCTCGAGCGGAATCGACTCGAAGAAGGCCCGGAGCAGCCAGAGGCAGAAGGGCAGGCAGAACGTCGTGTAGGAGAGCACGAGCGCCAGCCGCGTGTTCACGATCCCGAGCTGCTTCACGAGGATGTAGAACGGGATGATGATCATCACCGGCGCGAACATGTACGTGGTGAGGATGAGCCCGGCCACCTTCTCGCGCCCGGCGAACGAAAAACGGGTGAGCCCGTAGGCGCCCGGCGCCGAGACGCCGAGCGTCAGCGCCACCGTCGCCAGCGACACGAGCGCGCTGTTGCGGAAGAACGTCAGGAAGCTCGTGTCACTGAAGAGCCGGGCGAAGTTCTCCAGCGTGGGATGCGCCGGCACCAGCCGCGGCGGCGTGGCGAAGATCTCGGCCGAGGGCTTGAGCGAGGTCGAGAGCATCCAGAACAGCGGAAAGGCGCCGACGACGAGCAGGATCAGCCCGCCCAGGTACAGGAGCCCGGCCCGCCGCGCGCGGCCGGCCCTCAGGACAGCGCCTCCTCCCGCTCGAAGACGCGGAAGTAGACGGCGGTGGCGGCGATCAGGATGACGAACATGATGACGGCCAGCGCCGCCCCCATGCCCGCCTGCAGATAGGTGAAGCTGCGCGCGTACGCGTATACGGGCAGCGTGCGGATGTAACGGCTCACGCCGCCGTCGCCGGCCATGAGCCACACCGTGTCGAACTTGGTGAACATCCAGATCGAGCGCAGGAGCACGATGACGAAGAGCACGCTGCGCGTCTGCGGCAGCGTCACGTGCGCGAACCGGCGCCAGGCGCCGGCGCCGTCGACGGTCGCCGCCTCGTAGAGCTCGGGCGGGATCGTCTGCAGGCGCGCGAGGTACGTCACTACGACGAACGGAAAGAACTGCCAGACGCTCGTGATCACCAGCGAGGCCATGATCCAGTCCTTGCCGAGCCACGCCACCGGCATCCGGGTGAGTCCGAGCGCCACGAGCAGGTGATTGACGAGGCCGTAGGAGTCGTTGAGCAGCCATTTCCAGAGGATGACGGCCACGATGGTCGGGATCACGTACGGGAAGAGCACGACGCCGCGCAGCAGGTTGCGCCCCCGGAAGGCCTCGTTGAGTAGCAGCGCGGTCGGGATGCCGATGGCGATCTGCAGCACGAGCGTGGCACCGGCGTAGACGAGGCCGTGGCCGAAGCTGTTCCAAAACTCCTCATCGTGGGCGAAGTAGACGTAATGACCCAGGCCGACGAAGCGCTGCACGGGCAGGAACGCATGCTTGTCGAAGAGGCTCAGCCAGGCGTTGTAGACGATCGGGAAGACGACGAGTCCGCCCAGCAGCACGAGGGAGGGGGCGAGGAGGAGCCACCCGGCGAGGGCGTTCTTCCTCACGCGCCCCGGTCCCCCGCGGCGATTACGACCAGCGCTTGTGGCCGAGCTGCGTCAACAGCTCCTCGGCGCGCCGCTGCGCGCGATCGGCCTCCGCCTTGGGCGGCTTCTGTCCCACCATGACCTCGACCACCATGTCGGCCACGATGCTCGAGCCGTCCAGCTCCGCGAGGAACGGCAGCAGGTTGTCCTCGGGACGCGTGAATCCCAGCGGCAGCAGCCGCTTCTCGCGCAGAGCCGTCAGCATCACGTCGTGCCACGCCCGCCACTTCTTGATGCGCGGGTGCGCCAGATACTCGGCGTCGTTGAGCATCGACTTGAAGATCGGCGTCAGGTGGATCGGCACCGAGTGGCAGTACGCCAGGTAGTGCTCCTTCTTGTAGAAGAGCTTCAGGAACTCGAACGCCTCGTTCGGGTATTTCGACTGCGAGAAGACGGCCCAGTTCTCGCCGTCGAGCGTGGTCATGCCGATCCGGCCGGACGGCCCGCGCGGGCGCAGCATCGGCGCGAAGTGCTCGGGGTCGCGCATGTTCTCCGGCGCGTACTTCTCGATGTAGCCGATGGCGCGCGCGCCCGAGAGGTGCGACATCGCGATCTTGCCGGTGGCCAGCGCCGCCTGGGTGTCGAGGTACTTCTGCCCCGCCCAGCCCGCCGGCTGGAACTTGTTCAGCTTCTGCACGTAATCGAGGATCTCGAGCATCGACTTGCCGTTGAGCTGCGGGCGCCACGTCCGGGCGTCGACCCAGGTGCCGCCGTTGGAGGCGAGCCACTCCGCCGGGTGCACGAAGCCCATGTAAAGCTTTTCGCCCGGCACCTGCAGCGCGTAGCGCCCGTCCTCCGTCAGCGCCGCGCAGAGCTTGAGCATCTCGTCGAACGTCTCCGGCGGCTTGAGGCCCTTCTTCTCGCGGAGGTCGCGCCGCTCGCAGAAGTACGTGGCGCCCATGGCGTGGGTGACGCCGTAGTATTTACCGTCGAAGTACTGCAGCCTCAGCGTGGCCTCGTGGATGTCGTTCTCGCCCAGCGCGCGGATCAGCTCGTCCATAGGGCGCAGCAGATTTTTCACGTAGAGCGACGCCGTCATGAACGGGTTGAGGTGCGTGAGGTCGGGCGGGCCCCCGGCCGCCAGCGAGGCCAGGAGCTTGGTGTTGAGATCGCCCCAGCCGAGGGCCTGCTGCTTGACCTTGAAGCCGGGGAACTTCCGTTCGAACTCGGCGATCGACGTGTCCTGGATGGTCTTGACCGTCTGCGGCTCGACCTCGGTGTGCCAGACGTTCAGTTCGCGCGCCTGCTGGCCGAGGGCGGCCGGCGCCCGCGCCAGCAGCGTGGTGCCGGCGGCGGCGACGCCGGTGGTCCTCAGGAAGTGACGGCGGGAAACGGCGTGGGCGGATCGCGTCATTGGTTCCGCTCCTTTGGGCGGTCAGGGCGACCACAAGTAGAGGAAGCGCGGGCCCGCGCCGGCCAGCGTGGCGAAGCGTCCCAGCGTCGCGTCGAGGGCGTGCGCCTCGGTACGCGTCTGGGCGTAGTAGGTCGCCTGGTATTCGCGCGGCCGCTTGTAGACGATGACCTTGGCCTCGTCCACGCCGATCGCGCGGCGCGCGGCGGCCAGCGCGTCGGGCATGTAGCCGAGGGCGTCGACCAGCCCCTTGCCCAGCGCCTGCGGCGCCGTGTAGATGCGTCCGTCGGCCAGCCCGCGCGCGGCGGACTCGGTCAGGCGCCGGCGCTCGACGACCTTGGCCACGAACTGCCGCTGCAGCTCGTCGATCACCGACTGGAAGATCGCGCGCTCCTCGGGCGTGAGCATCCGGAAGGGGCTGCCCATGTCCTTGTGCTCGGCCGACTTGAAGGTGTTGGTGGCCACGCCGATCTTGCCCAGCAGCCCCTCGACGTTGGCGGTGACCATGATGGTGCCGATCGAGCCGGTCACCGTGGTGGGATGCGCGACGATGCGGTCGGCGGCCAGCGCGATGTAATAGCCGCCCGAGGCGGCGACATCCATGAGCGCGGCCACCACCGGGACCTTCGTCTCCTCCCGGAACAGCATGACCTCGCGGTAGATGATGTCGGAGGCGGTGACGGTGCCCCCCGGCGTGTTGATGCGCAGCACGAGGGCGCGCACGTGGCGGTCGTGCGCCGCCTTCTTGAGCTCCTCGCGGATCCGCACCAGCATCGGTACGTGCACCGTCGAGGGCCCGAGGCCGAGCCCGCCGGACGGCGCCTCGTCGGTGATGAAGCCCGAGACGTCCATCAACAGGATCTTCGCCTCGCCCTTGCCCTCGACGACCTCCTCCTCCAGCGGCCGCACGCGCGGCGTGAGATCCACGGAGAGCACGGAGCAGCCGGCGAGGATTACGAGCGCGACGAGGAGCACGGTCACGCGGAGCATGGCGGCAAGTATACTAGCGCTCCATGAGCCTCTCCATCGACGACGTTCATCTGGCCGCGCGCCGTCTGCGCAACCGCATCCACCGCACGCCGGTGGTGTCCTGTCAGTCCCTGGACGACGCCACGGGCTTCGTCGTCTTCCTCAAGTGCGAAAATCTCCAGCGGGCGGGCGCGTTCAAGATCCGCGGCGCCCTCAACAAGCTGCTGACTCTCAGCCCCGACGAGCGCCGCCGCGGCGTCGTCGCCTTCTCGTCGGGCAACCACGCGCAGGGCGTGGCCCTGGCCGCGCAGATGACGGAGACGACGGCCATCATCTGCATGCCGTCGGACGCGCCGAAGCTCAAGCTCGAGGCCACGCGGCGCTACGGCGCCGAGGTCGTCTTCTACGATCGCCAGCGCGACGACCGCGAGGCGGTGGCGCGCGCGCTGGCCGAGAAGACGAACCGCGTGATCGTGCCGCCCTATGACGACGAGGCGATCATGGCCGGGCAGGGAACGGCCGCCCTCGAGCTGTTTCAGGACGTGCCCTCGCTCGACGCGCTGCTGACCCCGGTGGGCGGCGGCGGGCTCATGGCGGGGTGCTCGACGGTGGCGCGGACGCTCTTTCCCGGCATCCAGATCTTCGGCGTCGAGACCGACACCGCCAACGACACGTACCTCTCGCTGCGCAAGGGCGAGCGCGTGACGATCCCGCCGCCCCCCACTATCGCCGACGGCATCCGTCTCACCACGCCCGGCGCGCTCACGTTCCCCATCCTCAAGGCCAACGTCAACGACATCGTGCTGGTGAGCGACGACGAGGTGCGCGAGGCGGTGCGGTTCCTGGCGCTCCGCGCGCACGTGGTGGCCGAGCCCACGGGTGCGGTGGCGGCGGCGGCCGTGCTCTCCGGACGCCTGCCGCTGCCGGCGGGGGCGCGGGTGGGGGTGGTGCTCTCCGGCGGCAACGTGGATCCCGACGTCCTCGGCGCCATCCTCCGCGGCTGAGCGCGCGCTACGCCGCGACCGCCGCCAGTCGTAGGTCGTCGACCAGCATCCGGTAGAGGCGCTCCTGCGCCGCATCGTCCTCGCCACGGAGCACCGCGGAGGGATGGAGGGTGGCGAGCGTGCGCGGCGCCCACCGCGTCGCGAACACGCGGCCGCGATCGCGCATGAGCCGGAATTCGTCGCCGAGCAATGCACGCGCCGCCGTCGCGCCCAGGCACACGAGCGTCTCCGGCTTGATGACGGCGAGCTCCGCCTCGACCCAGGCCCGGCAGGCCGCGATCTCCGAGAGCCGCGGCGTCTGGTGGATCCGCCGCTTGCCCCGCAGCACGAACTTGAAGTGTTTCACCGCGTTGGTCACGTACAGCGTGGCGCGGTCGAGGTGGACTTCGGTCAGCGCCCGATCGAGAACCTCGCCGGCCGGGCCGACGAACGGCGCGTCGCGCAGGTCCTCCTGGTCGCCGGGCTGCTCGCCGACGAGCACGACCCGCGCCTGGGCGGGGCCGCGACCGAACACCGTCTGGGTCGCGTCGCGATACAGCGGGCAGCCCTGGCACCGCTTCGCCGCCGCGGCGAGCGTCGCAAGATCAGCGCCGGGCGGAACGAACGACGCTGCGCCGCCACCCTCCGCTTCGATCCGCAGCACGTCCTGTCGCTCGGCGCGCTCGGCCTCCCGCCGTCCCTGGGCGGCGAGGCCGTGGAGCCGGCGCACCGTCGGGTGTGCGCGATCCTCGAGGAGGTCCCGCCGCTCGTTCACGATGCGCCACAGCACGTCGTAGAGCGCGGCCCAGCGCGCGGGGTCGCCGGCGATCGCCGCCTGTCGCGCGAGCTCGAGGAACCGTGGCGGCACGCGGAAGAACTTCGACGCCCTCGGCGCCGGCGGCGCGCCGGGCCGCTCGCGCCACTCGACGCCCTCGGGGGCGATGCCGTCGCTCAGCAGCGCCCGCGCGGCGGCCTGCCAGCTCTCGAACGTCGCCTCGATTTCGACGGTGACCATCGCGGCACCCAGCCTGCTGCGACGCTCACCGGCGGTGAAAGGCGGGGACGACCTCTTCGGCGAGCTGATGGAGCTGGTCGAGCATCCGGTCGGGCGGGCACATCGGCCGGACGATGAACTTCGAGCCGCCGCCGGCCGCGTATTCCTCGAGGCGCTCGCGCAGCAGCGCGGGCGGGCCGAAGGCCGTGCACTGCTCGAGCGTCGCGTCGTCCACGCGGTTGCGCGGGATGAATGGCCCGGCCAGGGCGCGGGCGGCGGCGCGGTCGGGGGCGAAGCAGAAGTTCACGAGCGTGCCGAAGTGATCGGCGGGTACCTCGCGGCCCGCCTCGGCGGCGAACCGCTGCGTCTGCGCCACGCCGGCGGCGAAGCGATCGGGCGGGATGAAGGACGGGATCCAGCCGTCGCCGAGCCGGCCCGCGCGGCGCATGGCCGCCTCGCTGTTGCCGCCGATCCACGCGGGCATCGGCTGCTGGATCGGCTTGGGCAGCACGGTGATCTTGTCGAGGCGCCAGAACTCGCCCTCGAACGTGACCTCCTCCTCGCTCCAGCAGCGGCGCATGATCGCCAACGCCTCGTCGGTGCGCCGGCCGCGCTCCTTGAACGGCACGCCGGCGGCGTGGAACTCGCGCTCCTGCTCGACGCCGATGCCGAAGGCCGGCAGCATGCGGCCGCCGGACAGGTAGTCGATCATCGCGATCTCGCGCGCGGCCGTGACCGGGTTGCGGAACGGCGTGATGAAGACGCTCGGCCCGAACTTCAGCCGCCGCGTGCGCGCGGCGACGGCGGCCAGCGTGGTCATCGGCTCCGGCACGGGGAGCGGGGAGGACAGCCGCTCCGAGAACCAGAGCGAGTCGATCTCGGTCGTCTCGCAGAGCTCGACGAGCTGCCAGAGGAATCCGGCGCCCCCCGGGCCGGGCGGCCACGGTCCCGGCATGACGCCCACGCGATATTTGATCTGCACGGCGCCGACTGTACCACCGTTTGACAGTCTTTCAGCCCGACCCGTAGAATGAACCGCGGTTCAGTCACGAACCATGCGCGATCCCGACAAGCCCCAGCAGATCATCGACGCGGCCGTGCGCGTGTTCGCGCGCTACGGGTTCTACAACTCGCGCGTGTCCGACATCGCGCGCGAGGCGGGCATCGCCAGCGGCACCATCTACCTCTACTTCAAGACGAAGGACGAGATCCTCGTCACCCTCTTCCGCGAGAAGATGGCGGGCTTCGTGAGCGCGCTGCGCAAGGAGATCGCGGGCGAGCCCGAGGCGCCCGCCAAGCTGCGGCGGCTCGTGCGCCTGCACTTCGAGACGCTGGAGGCCCATCCCGACATGGCCGAGGTCGTCCAGGTCGAGCTGCGCCAGGGCCAGAAGTTCTTCCGCGGCGCCTCGGCGCACGAGATCTCCGCCTACTTCGACCTCATCGGCTCGGTGCTCCAGGAGGGCGTGGAGGCCGGCGTGTTCCGCGCCGACCTGCCCGTGAAGGTGGCGACCAAGATGCTCTTCGGCGCCATGGACCAGGTCACGACCTCCTGGGTGCTCGGCAAGCGCGGTTACCGCCTGGCGGACGCCGCCGAGCCCGTGGCCAACATCTTTCTCAAAGGAGTCACCCGCGATGGGATTTGAGACGCTCATCCTGGCGCGCGAGGAGTCGTTCGCGATCGTCACGCTCAACCGCCCACCCGCCAACGCCATCAGCGAGCCGCTGATCCGCGAGCTGAACGACGCGCTGAACGCGGTGCGCGAGGACGACAGCGTGCGCTCGGTCGTCATCACGGGCGCCGGCGACAAGATCTTCTGCGGCGGCGCCGACCTCGGCTCGGCGTTCTCCGGCGGCGACGTCGAGGCCTTCATCCGCTTCGGCAACAGCGTGATGCGCAAGATCGAGCGCTTTCCCAAGCCCGTCATCGCGGCCATCAACGGCCACGCGATGGGCGGCGGGATGGAGATCGCCATGGCCTGCCACTTCCGGCTCATGAAGGAGACGGCGCGGATGGGCCAGACGGAATCCAACCTCGGCATCATCCCGGGTTACGGCGGCAGCCAGCGCCTGCCGCGGCTCATCGGCCGCACGAAGGCGCTCGAGTTCCTGATCCTCGGCACCCAGGTCCCCGCGGCGGAGTGCCTGCAGCTGCGGCTCGTCAACCGGCTCTGCAAGGACGGCGAGACGCTGAACGACGCGAAGGCGCTCGCGCGCCAGCTCGGCAAGCGCGCCCCGCTCGCCACGGCCGCCATCATCAAGGCGGTGGACGAGGGCCTCGAAGTGCCGATGGCGAAGTCGGTCGACGTCGAGCTGGAGGCGTTCATGCCGACGCTGAAGAGCGAGGACGCCGCCGAGGGCATCCAGGCGTTCTTCGGCAAGCGCGAGCCGCAGTTCAAGGGGAAGTAGTGGACCTCGGCATCCGCGGCAAGACGGCGCTGGTCACGGGCGGCGCGCGGAGCCTCGGCAAGGCCGACTGCCTGGCCCTGGCCGCCGAGGGCTGCAAGGTGGCCGTGCTCGACCTCGATCCCGAGGGCGCCGACCTCGTGGCCAAGCAGATCCTCGCCGACGGCGGCGCCGCCCGCGGCTACGGCTGTGACATTCGCGACACGGCGCAGGTGACCGAGGCGGCGGCCGCCATCGAGCGCGACCTCGGGCCCATCGACATCTGCGTCAACAACGCGGGCCTCATCTACACGGTCGGCCAGCTCAAGGACATGCGCGACGAGGACTGGGAGCTGAACCTCTCCGTGAACGTGACGGGCACCTTCAAGGTGACGCGCGCGGTGTTTCCCGGGATGCGCGAGCGGCGCTGGGGCCGTATCGTGTGCATGGCCTCGATCGCCGGCCTCATGGGCGGCTTCGGGCAGACCGCCTACTCGACGTCCAAGATCGGGGTGATCGGCTTCGCGAAGTCGGTGGCGCTGGAGGGCGCGCGCCACAACGTGACGTGCAACGCGATCGCGCCCGGTATCATCGCGCCCAACGCCTCGCTGTCGCCGCTCTACGAGCGGATGGTCAAACGCGTGGCGATGCAGAAGGAGGGCGAGCCCGAGGATGTGGCCGCCGCGGTGAC
>Ga0137415_10000654_pt1 | contig 33810 bp, 34 predicted proteins | sample CZODoug3_1_1_16f_FD_183082 | JGI IMG/M metagenome (GOLD analysis project Ga0137415, IMG submission 183082) | Vadose zone soil fungal communities from Angelo Coast Range Reserve, California, USA - CZODoug3_1_1_16fungal (Hybrid Assembly) | ecosystem: Environmental > Terrestrial > Soil > Vadose...
ACCTGCATCAGACCGACGCCAAGCAGATCGCCGACCTGTCCAGGGCGGTCGACCTGGACCGCGTGCAGGCCGCCCAGCAGGCCGCCACCCAGGCCGCCCAGGCCGTCCAGTCCGCGTTGGTCAACAAGGTCACTTCGCTCGTCGGCGTCAGGCCGCTGTTCGACGCCACCAGCCCGGTCGCGGCGAAGGCGCTGACCACCGCGATCACCAAGATGGGCGTGCCCTACGTGTGGGGTGCGGTCGGGCCCAACGCGTTCGACTGCTCCGGCCTGGTCATGTGGTCCTACCGCAAGCAGGGCATCAACCTACCGCGCACCGCCGCCCAGCAGGCGAACGTCGGCACCCCGGTCTCCCGGGACCAGCTGCGGGCCGGTGACCTGGTCTTCTTCTACAGCCCGGTCAGCCACGTCGGCATCTACCTGGGCAACAACAAGATCCTCAACGCCTCGGAGTCCGGCCAGCCGGTGAAGGTCTCCAGCATGGCCAACATGCCCTTCCACAACGCCCGCCGGATCACCTGAGCTGTGCCCGACGCGGGCCCCGTAGATTCGGGCCATGGTTCGGACGATCAGGTTCCATGAGCTCGGCGGCCCGGAGGTACTGCGGTTCGAGGACCTGCCGGTCCGCCCGCCGGGGCCGGGCGAGGTGCGTATCCGGGTCGACGCGATCGGGTTGAACCGGTCCGAGGTCAACTTCCGGCGCGGCCACTACCTGGAACAGCCGGTGCTGCCGGCCGGGCTGGGCACCGAAGCCGCCGGCGTAGTGCTCGAGGTCGGCCCGGACGTGACCCGCTGGAGCCCAGGCGACGAGGTCAGCGTGGTGCCGGCGTTCTCCCAGAACGACTACCCGGTGTACGCCGAGCAGGCGGTGGTGCCGGCCGCCGCGCTGGTGGCCCGGCCGCCCGGGATGGACGCGGTGACCGGCGCGGCGATCTGGATGCCGTACGTGACCGTGTACGGCATGGTGGCCGAGGTGGTCCGGGTCCGCCCCGGCGACCACGTGGTGATCACCGCCGCCAGCAACAGCATCGGCATGGCCGCGCTGCAGGTGGTGCGCCAGCTGGGCGCCGTGCCGATCGCCACCACCGCTCAGTCGGCCCAACGCGACGCTCTGCTGGCCGCCGGCGCCGCCGACGTGCTGGTGACCGCCGAGCTGACCGCCCCCGGTGCGCTGGCCGGCGCGATCCGCACGGCCACCGGAGGGCGCGGTGCGGAACTGGTGCTGGACGCGGTGGGCGGTCCACTGGTCGAGGAGCTGGTCCGGGCCTGCGCGCCGGGTGCCACGGTGATCGTGCACGGCGGGCTGTCCGGTGAACCGACGCCGCTGCCCGGTGGCCGGTACGCGCCGGTGTGGCTGCGCCGCTACACCGTCTTCGAGGTCACCGGCGACCCGGCCGCCCTGCGCCGCGCCGAGCACTTCGTCCGCGCCGGCCTGGCCACCGGCGCATTTGCCCCGATCATCGACCGCGTCTTCGACTCGACGATGTCGCCGAGGCACACCGCTACATCGACTCCGCCGACCGCGCCCCCGGCAAACCCGTACTCCGCGTCCACCCGGCCTGACCTGGGCGGACGGTGCGTGCGCCAGCGGCGGCCGCCTGTTACCGAACTGCACAGGAGGCAGGTTTGCAGCGCCGAAAACCTGCCTGTGGTGCAGCTCGGTAACAACAAGCCGGCCAACCACGCCCAAAACCTGCCCACCGTGCAGCTCGGTAACAACAGGCCGGCCAACCACGCCCAAAACCTGCCCACCGTGCAGCTCGGTAACAACAGGTCGCGTCAGGTGGGGACGAAGCGGACCATCTGGTGGTCGTGCTGGGGCAGGTAGCCGATCCGCTGGTAGACCTCGTTGGGGGTGGGGTTGGCGAGGTCGGTGAAGAGCACGACGTCGGTGGCGCCGGCGCGCCGCGCGCCCTCGGTGCAGGCGGCCGTGACGGCGGCGCCGTGCCCCCGCCGCCGCCCGACCGGCGGCACGTACACCGGGCCGACGCGGGACACGCCGGCCACCACCCGGGTGTGCGCGGCGAGCGCGACCGGCGCGCCGGCGGGCGTGCGCCACAGCCAGACCATGCCCTGCTCGACAGCGTCCGAGGCGATCGGCTCGACGTCCACCGGCATCGTGCCGACCTCGCGCTGGAACGCGGCGTACCAGTTGGCCACCAGCACCACGTCGGCGCGCGCGGCGAGCTCGGCGCGGCCGGGCGGCGGCGGGCTGGGGGCGCGCAGCGTGCCGAGGCGGTACAGCCGCTGGCGCATCCCGGGCTGGATCCGCAGCCCGGTCGACGCGGTCCACAGCGCGGCGAACCGGTCGACAGCGGCCGCGACGCCCACCGTGCCCGGCACCGGTACCTCGGCGGCGCGCAGCGCGTCGACCAGCGCCGGCATGGTCGGCTCGGGCACCTCGGCCAGCAGCAGCTCGTACGGCGGCGTCATGCTCACCGCGCCGGACACGCCCCGCTCGTCGGCGAACCAGCCGAACAGGCTGTCCCGGTCGGACCAGCGGCGGCCGGACCGGACGTGGTCGATCGTGGTCAGCGCGACGGTGTTCGCGGCAGGCCGCGCCACGAGCAGGTCCCAGACCTGCGCGGCGTAGGGCCGCACGTCAGCGCTGAACCGCCATGGCACCCGTTCACCTTGGCGTATGCGCCGGTGGGGACGTCAGTTGGGTGGGCCGGTGACCAGTCCGACCGGGGCGCTCTGGCGCTGGCCGCTGCTGTCCACCCACTGCAGCGTGACCTGGTCGCCCGGGTGGTGCTGGCCGATCAGGGCGGTCAGTGTGGTGGCCGAGTCCACCGTGGCACCGTCCAGCGCCACGATCACATCGCCCCGGCCCAGCCCGGCCTGCTCGGCGGGCGAGCCGGCCTGCACCCCGGCCACCACGACGCCGGCCGGCACGTAGCGGCTGTTCTCGTCCCCGCCGTAGTGGCTGCCGGGGTAGCGGTTGCCCGGCGTGCTGAGCACCGAGACCCCGAGCATCCCGGTCGGCCCGATGTGCACCGTCTCCGAGGCGTTGCCGGCCTGGATCTGCCGGGCGATGGCCATCGCGTCGTTGATCGGGATGGCGTAGCCGGTACCGCCGGTGCTCTGGTAGCGGTAGTTGGCGGACGCCGCGGTGTCGACGCCGACCACCCGCCCGGCGCTGTCCACCAGCGGGCCGCCGGAGTCACCGGGCTGCACGTTCGCGGCCACCTCGATCAGGCCGTTGAGCCGCTCCACGCTGCCGGTCAGCTCGTCGCTCGGGCTGATCGAGCGGTTCAGCGAGGTCACCTTGCCGCCGGAGGTGGTCGGCGTGCCACCGACGCCGCCCGCGTTGCCGATCGCGGCGATCGGGTCGCCGACCTTGACGGTGCCGGAGTCGCCGATGGTGGCGGTGCGCAGCCCGGATGCCCCCTTCAGCTGGAGCACCGCGATGTCGTGCGCCCGGTCGTAGCCGACCACGGTGGCCCGGTAGGTGCGGCCGTTGCCGATGCTGGTGACCCGGATCGCGGTCGCACCGTTGATCACGTGGTTGTTGGTCAGCACCTCACCGGTCGGGGTGAGCACGATGCCGGTGCCGGCGCTCGCCGCGTTCTGGTAGCCGAGCTCGGTATTGATGTTCACCAGGCCGGGGGCGACCTTGGCGGCCAGTGCGGTCAGGTCGGTCTGGCCGAGTGCTGCCCTGGCCGGCTGCTCGGCCTCGTCGGTGCCGGTGTCGGGCACGGCGACGGCGGTGTCCGACGAGGTGAACGCGGACACCACACCGCTGCGCAGGATGCCTCGGCCGACGCCGACGGCAGCTACCGCCAGCAGCGCGACCAGGACGACCGCGAGCAGCGCGCCGAGCGGGCTCCGTCGGCGGGGCGGCGGGGCGGCCCAGTGGCCGGGCTCGCGCGGCGGCCATGAGGAGTAGTGCGGGTAGCCGTCCGGCCCCGGGGCGCCGGCGGACTGCCGCCAGGCACCATCGGTTGCGCCCGGTTCACCCGATCGACCGATGTCACTCACCGGTCCCTCCTCTCAGGGCCTCCCGGTAGATACCCACTTCAGTTAGCAGTCCGACGCCTGAGAGCACCCTGATAGCTCGCTCCGAAGTTACTGTGCATCGCTATCCGGTGGCCAGGACTTACAGATTCCTACCCAGCAGAGTGGCGTGTTCGGCAAGGATTGGGCGGAAACGGTCACGCAACTCACTCGCGCTCACCCGTGCGGTTGATGTGCTGACGCTCATCGCGGCCACCGTGCGACCCCGGCCGTCGAGCACCGGAACGGCCAGCGCCCGCATGCCCAGTTCGAGCTCCTCGTCGCTGGTCGCAAAGCCGTCGGCGGCGGCGCGGCGGACCGATTCGGCGATCCGTTCGGCGTCGACCGTCGTGTGCTGGGTGCGCCGGGACCGGCCGGGCGCGGCCAGGAACGCGGCGACCTCGGCCGGCGAGAGCCCGGCGAGCAGCACCTTGCCGGTCGCCGAGCAGTGCGCGGGCAGCCGCGCGCCGACCCGCACCCCGGTGGACACCAGCCGCTCCGCCTCGGCCCACCCGGCGCCAGGAACCGACCACACCTGACCGCACACACCGCGGTAGCGCCGCACACATGACCAGTTCTGTGTGCGGCGATACGGCGGTGTGTGCCGTGCATGCCGGCGGCGGTGTGCGGGGCCAGCGCGTGCGGCGCGGCGGCGGGGCGGTTGTGGCAACGTCAGCACCGATGCCCGGCCACCGCGGCCCGGGGGAAGGCTGGTGATCAGGTGGACCCGCTCGTCGAGCGCCTCGCCTCGGTGCAGGTGTCCTCGCTGTGCGACGCGAACAAGGGGCTGCCGGTAGTCGACCCGGCGATCCACGCGATGCTGCCCGGCAGCCGACTGGTCGGGCCGGCGTTCACGGTGGTCGCGCACGACGACCACCTGCCGGTGCTGGTCGCGCTGCGCACCGCCGCGCCGGGATCGGTGCTGGTGGTGGCCACCGACGGGCACCGCAGGGCGGTCAGCGGCGAGCTGTTCGCCACCGAGGCGCTGCGACGGGGGCTGGCCGGCATCGTGGTCGACGGCTACTGCCGGGACGTGGCCGGGCTGCGCGGGGTCGGCCTGCCGGTCTACGCCAGGGGCAGCACGCCGATGGCGGGCAGCACCCGGGACGGCGGCACGCTCGGCGGCCCGGTCAAGTTCGGTGGCGTCGAGGTCAGCGCCGGCGACCTGGTGATCGGCGACGACGACGGCCTGGTGATCGCCCCCGCCGACCGGCTGGCCGCCGCCGTGGCGGCCGCCGAGCAGATCGAGCGCGCCGAGCAGGCCCTGCTGCGCGGCATGGCGGCCGGCCGGAGCCTGCCCGAGATGACCAACCTGGACGAGCACCTGGCCGCGCTCGCCGAGGGGCGGGACACCGCGCTGCGTTTCGAGGTCTGAGCACCCGCGTTCCCCGACGACCCGCGCTGCCCGACGACCCGCGCAGCCCGACGACCCGCGCAGCCCGACGAAAGGAACCCCGCACCCATGACCGAGGTCGACCGGCCGGCCGCAAGGGCTGCCGAGATCATCTGGGCGGCCTGGACCGGCGGCCACCGGCTGACCGAGCTGCCCGAGCAGGTCCGGCCGGTGGACGCGCCGGCGGGTTGGGCGGCGCAGCTGGCGCTGGCCGAGCTGGCCGGCCCGAGCTACGGCTACAAGATCGCCGCGACCTCGGCGGCCGGGCAGGCGCACATCGGGGTCGGCGGGCCGCTGCCTGGCCTGCTGTTCGACCGGTTCCGCCGCGAGCCGGGCGCGGTGCTGCCGTCGGCCGGCCTGCACATGGGCGTGGTGGAAGCGGAGTTCGCCTTCCGGCTGGCCGGGGACGTGCCGTCGGGGGCGACCCCGGACCAGGTGCTCGGCGCGGTCGGCGCCCTGCACCTGGCCATCGAGGTGCCCGAGTCGCGGTTCGAGCACTTCGAGCGGGTCGGCCAGGCGCAGCTGCTCGCGGATGTGGCCTGCGCGGGCTGGTTCGTGCTCGGCCCGGAGGTGCCGGACTGGCGGGAGCTGGACCTGGCCGAGGCGGCGACCCGGCTGTGGGTCAACGGGGCCGCCTCGGCCTCCGGGTCCGGCGCCGCCGTGCTCGGCGACCCGCGCACCGCGCTGGTCTGGCTCGCCGGCCAGCTGGAGCGGTTCGGCGGCGGGCTGCGCGCCGGCGACGTGGTGACCACCGGGACCACCACCGCGCCACCGGCGATCGGGGCCGGCGACGCGGTCCTTGCCGACTTCGGCCCGCTCGGCGGCCTGGAGCTGTCCTTCGCGCGCTGAGCATCACTTGCCGCGATTTACCTATAAGGCTATAAATAAAATTGTGCAGCCGCCCTCACCGTCCTCCGCCCCCGGCACCCCCGGCCCGCCGATGCTGGTGCTGGCCACCTCCATCGCGCCGAGCGACACCGCCACCAGCACCCTGCTGACCGACGTGACCGGGCCACAGATCCAGCTCGGCCGGACGCCGTTGGACCGCCACCCCGACGTCGAGTACGCCACCCCGACCGGGCCGGACGGCCAACCGCTGCCGCTGCGGCTGGACCTGCTGGTGCCCCGCACCGAGGACCGCACCGAGGGCCGCGCGCCACTGGTCGTGTACGTCACCGGCGGCGGGTTCATCCTGGCGGACAAGACCAACGGGCTGAAGCTGCGCAGCTACCTCGCCGAGTCCGGCTACGCGGTGGCCAGCATCGAGTACCGCACGGTGCTGAACGGGGCGACCTACGCCGACGGCGTGGCCGACGTTAAGGCGGCGGTCCGGTACCTGCGCGCGCACGCCGAGCAGTACCGGATCGACGCCGACCGGGTCGGGCTCTGGGGCGAGTCGGCCGGTGGCTACGTGGTGTCGATGGTGGGCGTGACCAACGGGCTGGCCGAGTTCGAGGTCGGCGCGCACCTGGACCAGAGCAGCGCCGTGCAGGCCGTGGTGGACAAGTTCGGCCCCTCCGACCTGGCCAGGATCGGGGACGACTTCGACGCGGCGGCCCGGGACTTCACCACCCAGCCGGACAACGCGCACGCGCGCTACGCGGGAGTGGCGGCCGGCGGCTCCGTGCTGACCGACCCGGCCGCGGTGGCCAGGGCCAACCCGATCACCTACGTCAGCCGGGACGCCCCGCCGTTCCTGATCCTGCACGGCAACGCCGACACGATCATCTCGCCCAGCCAGACGCTGCTGCTGCACACCGCGCTGCGCGCCGCCGGCGCATCCAGCACCCGCTACGTACTGGACGGCGCCAACCACGGTGACCTGGCCTTCCTCGGCGACCCGGACGCCGGGCTGCCGTGGTCCACCGAAGAGGTGATGGACCGGATCGTGGAGTTCCTGGAGAGCCGGCTGGCCGCCCGGGTCAGCTCCTCCTGATCCAGTAGCTCTGCGCGAAGTACTCGCTGCGGCCCAGCCCCATCCCGTCCCGGAACGTCGTCCGCACCGACCGGACCAGCGACTTCTCCCCGGCCGCCCAGCCGTAGACCGACCGGCCCCCCGTCTCGACCCGACGCAGCGCGGCGCACAGCGCGCTGCCGTCGGTGTCGGTGGGAGTGACCCACTCGACGCCCGCCGCCGGGCGCGCGACCACGGGTAGTCGCTCCCGGTCGGCGTGGCCGTCCTCGATCACCGCGCGGACGGCCACGCCGGCGGGCAGCAGCTCCAGCCAGGAGTTGATCGCCGGCAGCGCGGTGACGTCCCCGCCGAGCAGGTACAGCTCGGTGCCCGCCGGCGCCTTCGGCCGGGCCGGGGTGAGCGCGACCTCGAGCGCGTCGCCGACGGCCACGCCTCGGGCCCAGTCCCCAGCCGGCCCGGCGGCGTCGTGCAGCACGAAGTCGAGTGCGAACCGGCCGCTGTCGGTATCGGTGTCCACCAGCGTGTAGCCGCGTTGCACGGCCGCGGCGGCGCCGGACCGGGGCGCCCACAGCCGCAGCCACAGCGTCGGGAAGACCGGCAGCAGCTCGACGAACTCCGGCGAGCGGAACGTGATCCGCCGGTACCACCCGGTCAGCTCGCCGACCGACTCCACCTCGGCGCGGTACGTGGACACGCCGAACGCCTTCAGCGCCACGCGTTCCCAGGTCCGGACCATGTGATCCCCTCGATCGGCTTCCTGGGCACTGTGCAAGTTAGGTCACCCTAACTTGGCGCGTCAACGAGCCGAAGGTCACGTCGCGGGCGACCGGGCGAGGCCGGCCAGGAGGAGGGCGGGCCGGGTGCCGGTCAGGCCGGGGCGGTGGCGGTGAGCAGGTAGGCGGGCAGCAGGGACCGATCCCGGTCGTCCTTCGGAGCGTGCGCGGCCATCTCGTCCGGTAGGACCGCGGTGATCGACGAGCGCCGCACCGACCGCACCGCCCAGAACTCGCCGACGGCCGCGCGCAGCTCCGCCTCGTCGACCTTGTTCGGCCCCATCCCGGGGGGAAACCAGAGGTCCTCGGCGAACACCAGCACGTGCAGCACGGCGCCCGGCGCGGCGGCGCGCGCGATCGAGGACAGGTAGCCGCGCCGGCCGGCCACCGGCATCGAGTGGAACAGCGTGGAGTCGACGACCGTGTCGAAGCGGTCGTCGTAGCCGGTGAACGAGGTGATGTCGACGATCTCGAACTCGACGTCCAGCCCGCACTCCGTGGCCCGCGCCCGCGCCCGGCCGATCGCGGTCGCCGACAGGTCCAGCCCGACCACCGGATAACCGAGGCCGGCCAGGTACAGGGCCGTCTCACCGATGCCACACCCGGCGTCCAGCACCGTGCCCCGCACCTCGCCGGCGGCGACCAGCGCGCCGATCGCCGGCTGCGGCTCGCCGATGTTCCACGGCACCGGGGCCTCGTCGCCGGACACGCTCACCGCGCCCGCGTAGATGGCGTCGAAGTCCGGCAGCTCGCTGCTCATCGTGTCCCCCGGCCGGCCCGAGCGGCGCCCCCTGGCGCGCGCCGCCGATCTTCACAGCGTAGCGAGCCCCGCCTCCCCGGCACCGCGGCACGCCCCGTCAGTGCCAGTAGGGGCCGGAGTCGACGTGGTGGAACGTGGGGGCGTCCTGCGGGGCGTGTGTGCTGCCGTAGTAGCCGACCTTGGCGGCGCCGAGGTGCGGCTGGCCGAGGCCGTGGTCGCCCTGCGGCGGGGTCCCGGCATCGAGATGGCGCGGCACGTGGTGCCCGTCGTTGGCCGGGTAGTGGCCGTGGTCCGGACCGTGGCGCGGGCCGTTCACCGGGCGCGGGCCGTTCACCGGGCGCGGGCCGTTCGCGGGGTGCGGGCCGCCGTGGAACTGGTGCTGGGCAACCCCGTCGAACTGGTGCTGGCCCTGGTGGTACCCGCCGCCGTCGACCTTGCGGGCGGCCGACCACTGCTGAGCCACCCCGCTGTCGGCCCCGCCGGTGTGGCCGAAGTAGCCACCGCCCGGACCGCCGCCGATCCCCCCACCGTGCCCGCTGTCGGGACCGCCCTGCGGTCCGCCTCGCCACGCGGCAAACTGGCCGTTGAACATCGTGTCCCCCTCGTTGGCATCGGGCGAACTCGTGGTCCCCGACAGCGGCTTCCGGTAGCTCCAGGGTGCGCCGAGGCGAAGGTCGAGACGATGGAGCCCAGCCCCCGACGGACCCGGCGACACCCCTACCCCGAGGTAGGGCCAACCCCAGTCGGTCGGCAGGTCAGTCGGTCGACGGCTCGGCGAGGCTGTTCCACTCGTCGCCCTCCGGGCACTGCCAATGGGCGTGCAGCTCGGGCACCGGGTCGGTGCCGAGCACCCAGATCATGTCCTCGTTGCAGAGCGGACACCGTGGGCCGGTCGGGTCCTCCACCCCTCAAACGGTAGGGCTCGGCCGCGCCGCTGGCCAGGGCTGTTCGGCCAGCGGACAGCCACGCTGCCAGGGCCCGTGCCGATCCGCTCAGGAGGGGAGGACGGCCGGCTCCCAGGCCCGGTCGACGACCCGCACCAGGCCGCGGTCGGTGATCTTGACCTGCGGCGAGACCGGCAGGGTCAGCGTGGTGAGGCTCATGAACGGGTTCGCGTGCCGCCAGCCCCACTCCCCGATCGCGCGCCGGATCGAGCGGGCCGCGTCGGCGACGGCGAGCGCGCCGGCGTCCGACATCACGCCGCCGACCGGCAGCGGCAGGTCGACCGGGGCCCGGCCGTCCAGCACCAGGCTCATCCCACCGCCGGCGCCGATCACCCGGTCCGCCGCCGCCACCAGTGCGTCCGGCGAGGTCGCCACGACGGTGAGGTTGTGGCAGTCGTGCGCGTAGGTGGTGGCGAACGCGCCGGCACCGAGCTCGACGCCGACGACCGGGGCGACCTGGGTCCGCTCGCCGCCGGAGTGGCGCTCCACCACGGTCACGGTGGTACACCGGCCCGCCCAGCCAACGAGCCCGTCGCGCACCGGCAGCCGGATCTCGGCCGGCTCGGTGTACGTGTCGCGCGGGTTGACCCGCAGGGCGCGGAACACGTGCTCGCCGTCGGGCAGCTCGACCCGCCAGTCGCGCAGCCGGTCCAGCTCGGGGCGCACCCGCACGGTGTCCGCGAACGGATGCGCCGCCCCGCCCGGCTCCCGGCTGCCGGCGAGCTCCTCGACGTGCACGACTTCGCCGGCGCAGATGACCAGCTCCGGGGTGAACGAGGCGAGCGAGCGCAGCACGACGAGGTCGGCACGGCGGCCCGGCGCGACGACGCCCCGGTCGTCGAGGCCGAGCCGGCGGGCGGGGTGCAGGGTCAGCGCGCGCAGCACCACGAGCGGCGGCATGCCGGCGCCGAGCGCGACGTGGGCGATGTGGTCCAGGTGGCCGCGGTCGGCGATCACGTCAGCTGCCGCGTCGTCGGTGACCAGGCAGAAGTCTGGCAGCACCGGCAGCGCGAGCAGTGCCTCGACCAGCTCCGGGCTGAGGCACTTCTCCTGCAGCATCATCACCATGCCGAGGCGGGCCTTCGCCACTGTGGTCTCAGCGGAGTTCTTGGTGTGGTCGGAGTCCACGCCGGCCCACAGGTACTCGTTCAGGTCGGCGCCGGCCAGGTGCGGGCAGTGCCCGTCCAGCCGTAGCCCGGCCGCGCGGGCCGCCGCGATGATCGCCAGGGTGCGCGGGTCGCCGGAGACCACCGCCCGGTAGTCCATCACCTCGCCGAGCGTGGTGACCCCGTCCCAGCGCAGCATGTCGGCGATGGCGTCGGCGTCCAGGTCGGCGCCGGAGGTCTCGAACCCGTGCAGCGAGGGCACGCAGGACGGCACGGCCCAGCGCATGTCCAAACGCAGCCGCCGGCCCTGCTCCACCATCCAGGCCATGGCGTCGCGGCCGGCCACGTTGACGATCTCGTGCGGGTCGGCGAGCACCGTGGTGGTGCCCCGGGGCAGTGCGAGCACCTCGAACTGGCTGGGCGTGACCAGCGAGCTCTCCACGTGCATGTGGGCGTCGAGGTAGCCGGGTACGACGAGCCGGCCGTCGAGGTCGTGCACGGTCTCGGCGACCAGCTCGGCGGCGCCGGGGGCAAGCACCGCGCGGATCCGGTCACCGTCCAGCAGCACGTCGGCGCGGAACGTCTCGCCGGTGTGCACCGAGACGACGTGGCCGCCGCGCAGCAGCAGCGTGCCTCGGATCATGGCTCGGATCATGACTCTGCCTCCAGTCGGCCGAGTACGAGCTGCTCGACGGCGTCCTCGCGCAGGTCGAGCGCGATGTCGACGGTGGCCGGCCAGTCGGTGCGGCCGCGCGCGTCGACGACCAGCGCGCCCCGGGTGAGCTCCCCGGCGCACTCCACCCGGACGGCGGCCCGCTGCCAGCTCAGCAGCTCCGGAGCCAGCACGGCGGCCACGGCGGTGGCGTCGTGCACGTGGCACACCGGTACGCCGCTGCGGGCCTCGTTCGCGTCGGTCATGCCGAGCAGCATCGCGCCGGCCGTCGCGGTGGCGGGGTCCGGGGCGGCGGCCAGCCGGGCACTGTGCTCGCGGCGCAGCCCGGTGCGGCGGGTCACGTCCAGCGGCACGAGCCGGATCGGCAGGCCGGAGCCGAGTACGACATCGGCGGCCTCGGGGTCGCAGTAGGTGTTGAACTCGGCGGCCGGGGTGATGTTGCCCTGGGCGAACGCGGCCCCGCCCATGTGCACGATCGCGCGCAGCGCGGCGGCAGCTGCCGGGTGCTCGGTGACCAGCCGGGCGATGTTGGTCAGCGGGCCGATCGCGATGAGCACCAGCTCGCCGGGGTGCGCCAGCGCGAGCCGGGCGATCAGCTCAGGCGCCGGTTCGCCGACGGGCACCCTGGCCGAGGGCGGCAGCGTGACGCCGCCGAGCGCGTTGGCCCCGTGGATCGGTTCGTCCGGCACCCGCTCGCCGCCGCGCAGCGGGCCGGCGGCGCCGGCGGCCAGTGCCAGCTCGGCCGGCGCGCCGGCCAGGTCGAGCACGGCGGCCGCGTTGGCGGTGACCACGTCGAGGCCCGCGTTGCCGGCGACCGTGGTCACCGCGAGCACCCGTAGCTCGGCGGACCGTAGCGCCAGCAGCAGCGCCACCGCGTCGTCGACGCCCGGGTCGCAGTCGATCACCACCGGGATCGGCGCCGCTGGGCTGGGCGCCGCCAGCGGCCCCGGATCGGACCGGTTCGCATCGGGCCGGGCCATCAGCCGGAGACCCGGCGAGCGAACTCGTCGATCCACTCCGCGCGGTGCTGGGCGACGAAGTCCAGGTCGACAGGGGTGAAACCGGCGGCGCCGGGGTCCTTCGCGGCCCCGCCGGACACCCTCGCGACGATCGGCGGCACGCTCGCACCCCGGTTCACCGGTTTGTCGTAGAACGCCTTGGCGGTAGCGCTCTCGGCCTCGGCGGAGAGCAGGTAGTTGACGAAGGTCGCGGCGGCCTTCGGGTTCGGGCTGCCGGCGACGATCTCGGCCTCGTTGTAGGACAGGAACTTGCCGGTATCCAGCGGCGCCCAGCCGATCGGGCTGCCGCCGGCGACCGCCCCGTAGGCGAACAGGTCGAGCCCGGGCGCGGCGACGATCTCGCCCCGCTGCAGCAGGGAGAGCAGCTCGGTGGTGCTGCTGTAGAACTGCAGCACGTGCGGCTTGAGCTCGGCGAGCTTGGCGAACGCGGTCGCCATGTCCTGGGGCCCGCTGCCGAAGGTCTGGGCGACCGCCATCAGGAACGGCACGCCGGCGGTCGCCGAGATGTCCGGCAGCGCGATCTTGCCGGCGAACTTCGGGTCCCACAGTGCGGCCACGGTCGGCGGGGTGTTGCCGAACGTCTGGGTGCTGTAGAGCATGCCGAGCAGCGTGAATGTGTAGGGCACGCCCATCCCGCCGGAGCTGCGCGCGAAGTCCACGGTCTGGCCGAGGTTCGGCAGGCTCGCCGGGTCGATCTTCGCGAACAGGCCCTGCTGCTCGCCCTGCTTGGCGAAGATGTCGGACATCAGCACCACGTCGGTGTCCGGGCGGGCCTTGTTGACCAGCAGCTTGTTGTACCGGTCGGAGTTCGAGCCGGGTTCGAAGCTGACCTTGACGCCGGTCTGTTGCTGGAACGGCTCGATCACGGTGCGCTGGAAGTCCTGCGCGCCGAAGCTGAACCCGGACACCACCAGCTCGCCTCCCGAGCCGCCGCCGCCTCCGGACGAGGAGCCGCAGCCGGCCAGGAGGGTGGCCAGCGCGGTGGCGGCCAGCAGTGCGACGACGCGTCTCATACGGGGTTCTCCTCGAGCACGGGACGGCGCGGCTCGTCCAGCAGGGACACGATGGCCGGTTCGGACAGGACGACCCGCGCGGCGTGGCCGGGGCCCAGGGTGGGCCCGGCGGCCCCATCGGCTCCGCTGACTCCGCTGACTCCGCTCATCACACCCTGCAGCGACACCGGCCCGCCGGGCAGCGCGACCGTGACGGTCGCGGTGGTGTGCGTGCCCCGGTAGGTCAGCTCCCGCACGAAGCCGTCGAAGCTCACCGGGCCGAGCACCGGGGCGGCCGCGCCGTCGGCCGGTTCGACCCGGACGTGCTCGGGCCGGATCGCCACCGGTCCCCGCCCGGGCAGCTCCAGCACGTTCTCGTAGCCGAGGAACTGGGCGACGAAGCGGCTGCGCGGGTGCTCGAACAGCTCGGCCGGGGTGCCCTGCTGGGCGATCCGCCCTTCGTGCAGCACGACGATCCGGTCGGACACCGCGAGCGCCTCCTCCTGGTCGTGGGTGACCAGCACGGCGGTCAGCCCGGTCTCGCGCTGCACCCTGGCCAGCTCGCCGCGCAGCTGGACCCGCAGCCGGGCGTCCAGGTTGGACAGCGGCTCGTCCAGCAGCAGCACGTCCGGCTCGATCACCACCGCCCTGGCCAGCGCCACCCGCTGCTGCTGGCCCCCGGACAGCTGGCCGGGCCTGCGGTCGCCGAGCTCGCCGAGCCCGACCAGCTCCAGCGCCTCGCCGACCCGCCGGGTGCGCTCCGGCTTGCCGATCTTGCGCATGCGCAGCCCGAATGCGACGTTCTCGGCCACGCTCAGGTGCGGGAACAGCGCGTACGACTGGAACACCATGCCGATGTTGCGCCGCCTCGGTGCCACCGTCGTGGCGTCGCGGCCCCGGATGAACACCCGTCCCTCGGTCGGCCGCAGGTAGCCGGCGATCATCCGCAGCGTGGTGCTCTTGCCGCAGCCGCTCGGCCCGAGCAGGGCGAGCAGCTCGCCGGCGCCGACGGCCAGGTCGAGGTCCGCCACCACGGGCCCGGCACCGAAGTCCTGGCTCACCCCGCGCAGTTCGACCACGTTGGTCATGGCGCACTCCGTCCGAAGACCTGCTGGAAGCCGACGAGTCGCTCGGCGAGCACCGCGACCGCCACGGTGAGCAGCAACAGCAGCGTGCTGACCGCGGCGATCATCGGGGTGAACGACGTCTGCACGTACTCGAGCATCGCCACCGGCAGCGTCTGCACCGTGCGAGAGGTCAGCAGCAGCGACATCGGCACGTTGTTGAACGAGGTGAGCAGCGACAGGATCGTGGCCGAGAGCACGCCCGGCGCGATCACCGGCAGCGTCACGCCGAAGAACGTGCGCAGCGGCCCGGCGCCCAACCCGGCGGCGGCGGCCTCCAGCGCGGGGTCGGCCCGCTCCAGCGACGCGCCGGTGACCCGGACCGCGTACGGCAGCAGCAGCACGCTGTGCCCGATGATCAGTGCGGCGAGCGCATCGAACCCGGCGCGCACCAGGAACAGCTGGAACAGCGCGAACCCCAGCACCAGCTCGGGCACGATCAGCGGCGACAGGAACACGGTCAGCAGGAACCGGCGGCCGCGTGGCGAGCGCCGGTGCAGCGCGTAGGTGGCGGGCACGCCGACGGCGAGCGCGATCACCGTGGCGGCCCCGGCCACGATCGCGCTGGTGCCGAGCGAGTCGGTGAACGGCTGGTAGCGCAGCGCCTCGCCGAACCAGCGCAGCGACACCCCGTCCGGCGGGAAGCGCAGCACGTCGCCCCGGCTCAGCGCCACCCCGACCACCACCAGGATCGGGAACAGCAGGAACGCCAGCGTCACCAGGGTCAGCAGCGACAGCACGGGCCGGCGGCGGATCACGCCCGGGAACCGATCGTCGAGATCCGCGACATCACCGTCGTCACGACCAGCACGAGCAGCGTCATGATGATCGCCAGGGCACTGACCGCGCTCCAGTCCAGCGAGGTGTTCGCCTCCTGGTAGAGCAGGGTGGCCAGGGTGCGGTTGCGGGTGCCGCCGAGCAGCGACGGTGTGGTGTACGCGGTCACGGCGCCGGCGAACACGAGGATCGCGCCGACCGCCGTGCCCGGCAGCGCCAGCGGCAACACCACGCGGGCGAACACCGCCGCGCCGCCGGCACCCATGCCGCGCGCGGCGTCCTCCAGCGTCGGGTCGACGCCGGCCAGCGAGCTATACGCGGTCAGCACGAGCAGCGGTAGGAACAGCTGGGTCAGGCCAACCACCATGGCGAACTCGGTGTAGAGCAGCTGGGTCGGCGTGTCCGTCAGCCCGACCGCCTGCAGCGCCGCACTGACCAGGCCGTCCCGGCCGAGCAGCACGATCCAGGCGAACGAGCGGACGACCGTGCTGAGCAGCAGCGGGAACGTCACCGCGAGCAGCAGCGCGCCACGCCAGCCGCCGGGCGCCCGGCTGATCAACCAGGCGACCGGGAAGCCGAGCGCCACGCTCAGCACGGTGGCCAGCCCGGCCACCCGCACGGTCCGCGCCACGATGTCCACGACATACGGGTCGGTGACGGCGGAGAGCAGCTTGCCGACGACGTCCGGGTGCGGGTCGGCGGCGGGCGCGACGAGCATCGTCAGGTACGGGTACGCGAAGCCGACCAGCACCAGCGCGAGGGCGGGCAGCAGCAGCGCGGCCGTCGCCATCCTGGACCGCGTCAACCGACACCCCCGCTGCGTGCAACCGGTTGCTGCAACCGGTTGTGACGATAAGCTACGGTCGCCGGGCGGGATCGAGCAAGACCGGCGGCGAAGTGTTACCCGCGGGAAACCCGGGCGCGGCAGGAGAGGGAGCGGGTGGTCCGACTCGAGGACGTGGCGCGCGCGGCCGGCGTCTCGAAGGCGACCGCGTCCCGCGCCCTGAGCAGGCCGGACCTGGTCGCCGAGGCCACCAGGGCGCGGGTCACCCAGCTGGCCGAGGAGATGGGCCTGCGGCTCAACCCGACGGCCCGCGCGCTGTACACCGGCCGCACCGGCGCGCTCGCGCTCGTCGTCCCGTCCCTGACCAACCCCTACTTCGGCCCCATCCTGGCCGGCGCCCAGCGCGAGCTCGCCGACCGGGGCGGCCACGCCCTGATCGCCGCCGCGGACACCGCCACCGACGAGATCGACCTGGCGCACAGCCTGTTCGGGCACGTCGACGCGACCGTGCTGATCGCGCCGCGCGCGCCGGACGAGCGGATCAGGGCGCTCGCCGAGCACACCCGGCTGGTCGTGGTGGACCGCTACGTCGAGGGCGTGCCCGGGGTCGTCGCGGACACCCCGCACGGGGTCGGCCTGCTGGTCGACCACCTCACCTCGCTGGGCCACCGGCACCTCGGCTACATCGGCGGGCCCGGCGAGTCCTCGCTGGACGGGCAGCGGATCGCGGCCGCCCGCCGTGGTGTCGAGGCGGCCGGTGCGACGCTGGAGATCGTCTCCCCGGTGCCCCCGGAGCTGGACACCGGCCTGCGGCTGAGCCTCGACTGGCCGTTCGGGCCGGCGGTCAGCGCCGTCATCGCCTACAGCAGCTATCTCGCGCTGGGCCTGCTGATCGGGCTGCGCGAGCGCGGGGTGGCCGTGCCGGAGCAGATCAGCGTGGCGGCGGTCGACCAGCTCGCCGCGGTCGGTGGCCAGCGCGCCGCCGGCGGCGCACCCGCCGCCCTGCTCACCTGCCTGCGCGTGCCGCTGGAACAGCTGGGCCGCACCGCGGCCGGCACCGCCCTGGACCCCGACCCCGCCGACGACAGCGCCGGACATAGCGCCGGACATAGCGCCGGACATAGCGCCGGAGACACCGGCGTGACGACGCTGCGCACCACCCTCATCCCCGGCCGCAGCACCGCCCCACCTAGGCCTGGGCGGCCCTGACCAGGTCGGCAGCCTTCTCCGCGATCATGATGGTCGGGGCGTTGGTGTTGCCGCGCACGACGGTGGGCATCACCGACGCGTCGACCACGCGCAGGCCGGTCAGGCCGAACACCCGCAGTAGATCTTGTCGAAACTCCGAACAGCCACCGGGCGCCCTCCAGCTACCGCTCTCGGCCCAACCGGGTCCCCCGGGGGCCGTCCCGGCCAGTCTGTCGAGCGGGTGTGGACGTTCTGTTGACGACGCCGGCTACTGACGCTTGCTGCCCGAGCCACCCGAGCCGATGTCCAGCGGCGTCTGTCGAGCGCGGGGCTGGGCGGCGCGCAGCACGCGGGCCGGCGGCAGGTTCGACCACACCGTCGCGCCGCGCTCCTGGGAGCCGAACTGGCCGGCGAGCTGCTCCAGGAACTGCCGGGCGAGCGGGGTACGGGCGGCGTGCAGGTAGGCGAACGTGGTGAACCGGCCGTCGGGGCGGAGCACCTCGTCCACCGCGCGCAGGATGCGGCCCTGCACAGCGCCGGGCATCACCGTCCACGGCAGCCCGGAGACCACGACGTCGACCGTGCCCGGCGCGACCAGCTCGACCAGGTCGGCGGCCGAACCCTGCACCACCTGAACCCTCGGGTCGGGGTAGCGCGCGGCCATCCGCGCCGCCAGCGCGGGGTTGAGCTCGACCAGGACCAGTCGTGCCTTCGGCCCCATCCTGGGCAGGATGGCGTCCGTGATCGCGCCCGTGCCAGGGCCGAGCTCGACGATCAGGGATGCCGTCTCGATGCCGATGTCCTCCGTCATCGCCCTGGCCAGCCGGGCCGAACTGGCCGCGACCGCACCGGTCCGGAGCGGGTGGCGGAGAAACTGAGCAATGATCGACATCTCAGCGGGCGTCCTCTCGCGACGGAGTCACGGTGCGTGCGGGCACACGGCGAGCCGGGGCTGTGTCGAGCCGAGACGCAGTGCCGCGCCGCGACCGACCACCTCGCCGTGGTTCGAGCCGATCGGAGTATCTTTGGAGCAAGTGGAGGATTACTCCGCTTACTGTATGGAGGGACTCCCCAGTAAGCAAAGTCGAGTCGGGGCATCCTCTCAGGGAGACCAGGATGAGTGAGCCGGGAGCGACCGCGCCGCGACCAGCACGCCACGCACCGCACCCAACACCGACAGCGACCTCGACACCGACGGTACCCGTCACGGACCCGACGCACCCGACGGACGGTGGACCACGGCTGCGCGCGGACGCCCGGCGCAAGCGCGAGGCGATCTTGGCCGCCGCCGCCGAGGTCTTTCTGGAGCGCGGCGCGGACATCGCCCTCGACGAGGTGGCCCGGCACGCGGGAGTCGGGATCGGCACGCTCTACCGGCACTTCCCCAGTCGGGAGGCACTGCTCGCCGGCGCCTACGTCCGCGAGGTCAACCTGCTCTGCGACGGCGTCGAAGCACTGCTCGCCGCCCAGCCCGCCGACCAGGCCCTGATCACCTGGATGCAGCGGTTCATCGGCTACGTCGCCGAGAAGCCCGGCATGGCGGTCGCGCTGAAGTCGATCGTGCACACGACCCACTCGGCGGCGGGCGAGGCCAGCCACCAGCGGATCTACACTGCGCTGCGCCAGCTCGTGCACGCCGCCGAGAACAGCGGCGCCATCCGCGCCGGCGCCCGCTCGGACGACCTGGCCGGGGCGCTCAGCGGCCTCAGCCTGATCACCAACCAGCCCGGCTCACGAGACCGCGCCAACCGCCTGGTCACCCTGCTGGTGGACGGCCTCCGCTACGGCGCCCCCACCCCCCGCGAGTCGGCCTGACCGCCAGTCACCCCGACCACGAGCAGACCTGCCCGCGAGTCGGGGATTTCGTCAGGGTGAGTCGCGGATTCCGTCAGGCGCGCTCAGGGCGCGAGGTCGAGCGCCCGCAGCGTCAGGACCGGGTCACTCCGGTCTCCGAACCACATCTCGAGCACACTGCCGGACATCAGGACGCCCGGGTCGGCCCCCGACCGCTCGCCCGGCCACGGCCGGGTGGAGATGTCCACGAAGTAGTCCCGCACGGTGTCCAAGATGACCCGCGCCGCCCGCTCGATGGCTTCGACCGGGCTCTGGCCGCCGTCGACCGAGTCCAGGGACTCCGCCGCGCCGGAACGGCCGACGAGCTCGCCGAGGTGGCGCACCGTCACGTAGGCGTTCTCGGCTTCCACGGTGAAACCGTCGGGGGCCACTTCGTTGAGTCGACTGGCCAGCCCAGCGGCCAGGCCAGGGGATGAGGCGACCGGTCGAGGGGCCGAGCGCTCGGTCTCGGGACGGACACTCCCCACCGCCCAGCTGTGCAGCCCATTGATCTGCTCGCGGAGTCGGGCGACGTCCCAGCGGTACTGACCGGACGCCAGCACCAGGTCCGGAGTGACCAACCCGGCCTTGACGTACCGCTGCAGGGTGCGCGCCGAGATGCCCAGGGTGCGTGCCGCGTCACCACTCGGCACCAGGGGCGTTCCGGTCACTTCGCTGACGTTAGGTCACGGAAGTGCACCAAACACCCTGCTTGTCGCGGTTGTCGCAGTTGTCGTCTAGAGTCGCGACAACGCTGCCCACAGCCTCAGGGGGTCCGATGGAGATCTATGCCGTGCACGCGGTGCGTCACAACGAAGTAAGGCCGACCGAGCTCGTCTGCTCGAACCTCGCGGACGCGGAAGTCAACGCCGCCGCGCTGTCTCAGGACCCTGGCGTACTCGCGGCGGCGGTCACCCGCTTCACCATGGACGCCCCCGGAGCCCGCTCCGGCGTGGCGCTCTACGTGGCCGGCAGGCGCCAGGCGGTGCCCTACGTGTCAGACGACCGGCGGATCAACAGTTCAGGCTGCCAGACCTGATCGCGGGGTACGCACTCACTTCGGCGGCAGCGACCTGGCGAACTCGACGCCGCGCCTGACCCAGGGGTTGAGCTCGTCGTCGGCCGCGTACGCGTCGATGTCCACCCGCAGCCAGCCGTCCATCTCACGCCCGCGCATGACGGACCGGGTCGCCCGGGGATCGGCGAGGAGCGTGTCGGCCTGGGTCGGATCGACGCGCAGCAGCAGCCCGCCCTGTCGACTCACGGTGACGGCCATGTGCCCGGCGACCAGGAAGGCCAGCCCGCCGAACATCGACTTCTCGATAACGTCGGGCTCGCCGGCGAGGATCTCGCGCAGCCGGTCGGCCATCTCGACGTCGTACGCCACGCCGGCAGTATCCCGCGTCGCGGGCGGATTCCCAGCCGATTTCTGAGCCGCCCCGTATCCAAACCCGAATTCTGATTCGGTATTTTTGCTAACCTGGGGCACGTGGCGAGCAGCGGCACCCGACCGGCGCGGCAGGCGCGCAGCCGAGCGACCCAGTCGAAGATCCTCACGGCGGGGCGCCGGCTACTGGCGGAAGCGGGCTGGGAGGGCCTGACCATCAGCCAGGTTGCGGGGTCCGCCGGGGTGTCCGTGGGGGCCGTCTACGACCGGTTCACCGACAAGGACGGGCTGATCCACGCCATCCAGCGCGAGGTGCTCGACGAGCTCGATGCCAGCCTGCTCGCCGCGTTCACCGAGCTGCGCGAGCACCCGGAGCTGCCGGCCGGCGAGCTGCTCGACCGTGCCGTGCTCACCCTCGTCGGGCTGCTCGACGGGTACCGCGCGCTGATCGGGGCGTTCCTGCTGCGCGCGGCCACCGACCAGCAGCTGCGCGACCGGGGCAACGCCAGCGGCGCGGTGATCGAGAACCTGTTCGCCGAGCTGCTGCTGGCCCGGCGGGGCGAGCTGGCCACCGCCGACCCGGAGACCGCCGTGCACGTCGCCTTCCGCGCCGCGTTCAGCGCGGTGATGTGGGAGCTGATGTTCAGCCGCGACGCCGGCTTCACCACCGAGATCTCCCGCGAGGTGCTCGTCCCTGAGCTGCTCGCCATGTGCCGCGCCTACCTGCTGGGCCCCACCACACCCTGACCTCGGGAGCACCACGTGATCACCTACGCGCCCACAGCGGCCGACCGCGCCCCGCTACCGCCCGCGTTCGCCGCCGAGCCGCGCTACCTGGGCTACCGCGAGCCCGAGCGCGCACTGCCGTTCGCCCACTTCTTCCGCGACGAGGTGCGGCCGGTGCAGGAGCACGTGCGGGACGCGCTGCTCGGTGGCAAGGCACCCAGCGAGTTCGGCTACGACATCGGCGACGCCGCCCGCATGCTCTCCCGCCCCGGCCACCACCGGATGGAGACCGGCTGGACCAGGCTGGACAACGGCGTGACCGCCATCTCCTGCCTCACCGACATGCCGGGCGTGACCGCCGCGATGTGGGACTGGTGGTTCGGCTGGCACGGCCGGGAGACCGCGCGCTACAAGCTCTGGCACCCCGACTCCCACCAGTTCTCCGCCCTCGGCGAGGACCGGGGCTCGGACCGCTCACTGACCGACCGCCAGCGCTACCTGGACAACGTCTCCTACGTCGACGAGTACATCGGCGGCGAGCTGCACCGGCTGGCCATCCGGTTCTTCGACCAGCGCCGGCTCGGCCTGGACGACGTCGCGGGCACCACGCACATCTGCGCCCGCGTCGGGTTCAGCACCGTGCCACTGGCGCACGGCTGGCTGGTCCACCAGGTCCGCCCCACCGACCACGGTGCCGAGATGCGCAGCCGGTTCTTCCTCAACCACCCCGAGCTGCTCGAGCTGCCGGCCCACGCACTGCCCGGCGGGGTGTCCGCCCGGGTACTCACCACCGGCCTGGCCCGCAAGGTGGCCAACCCGCTGCTGCCCGGGGTGAGCGGCCGGCTACTGCCCGCCAGCCTCGGCCACGACCTGCTGGTGCACTGCGCCAGCGAGATGAACCACCTCGCGTCGTTCCTCCCCCAGCTCCACGCCGAGTTCAACGGCACCCCGTAGCCCGGCCCGTCGACCTGCCTCCACTCGGTGAGGCACGGGACACCGACCGTAATGTGACCCACATCACATAGCTTCTCAGGTTGCTCGGATACGCGGGTCGTTATCGGGGCGTGACCTGGCGGTTCGCGCGGTGAAATGATCGAAGTCCGCATCGCGGTTGCGCTTCAAGATCATGACGAAGCGGTAACGCCTGGGCTGAGGGTGCCGAAAGACGGCTGCACGAGTTGGCCAGCTCCCCAGCTCGCCGAAGCTCCCCGCTCTCGAAGCTCCCAGGAGTCGCGCGTGATTTCTTGCCCGAACTCGGCGTAGGTATGTCGTTACCGATCTACTACTACGTGCTGGGCACGCCGCTGGGCCTGCTCGGCCTGATCCGCTGGGGCTGCTGGCTGGTCCGCCGGATCCCCGCCGCGCTGTACCGGCCGGTCACCGGCTCGTACCGACTGCCGATGACGATCGTGGTCCCGGTGTACCAGGAGGACCCGGAGGTCTTCGCAACCGCGATCGAGTCCTGGCTGGCCAACGGCGTCGAGCAGGTCATCCTCGTCATCGACGTGTCCGATCAGGTCTGCCGCGAGGTGGCCGCCCGCTATCCGGTGCGGGTACTGGTCACCGATGTGCCCGGCAAGCGGGACGCGCTGCGCCGCGGCTGGAACGCCGCGCGGACCGAGCTGGTGGCGCTGGTCGACTCCGACACCGTCTGGGCCCCGGACGTCGCGGCCGAGGTGTGCAAGCCGTTCGTCGACCCCCGGATCGGCGGCGTCGGCACCCGGCAGAACGTGTACGGCTCGAAGGGCTTCCTGGCCCGGATCACCGACATGTTCCTCGACCACCGGTACTTCGACGAGAACGCCAGCCAGAGCCTGCTCGGCCAGGCCGTGTCCTGCCTGTCCGGGCGCACCGCGATCTACCGCCGCGCGCTGCTGCTGGAGATCGAGCACGAGTTCATGAACGAGACGTTCTGGGGCGTGCCCTGCCTGTCCGGCGACGACAAGCGGCTGACCACGCTGGTCCTCGAGCGCGGCTACCGGACCTACCTGCAGCGCACCGCCATGGTGTGGTCGACCTTCCCGAGCAAGTGGAAGATCTTCTTCCGGCAGCGGCTGCGGTGGGCCCGCAACACCTGGCGCTCGGACCTGCGCGCGCTGTCCCGGCGCTGGGTGTGGCGCCATCCGTTCCTGGCCTACACGATGGTCGACAAGGCGGTCAGCGGCTTCACCCTGCTGTTCGGCCCCGCGTTCATGATCTACTCGTTGGTCGTCCAGAACTGGGTCTTCGCGGGTGTACTGGCGCTGTGGTGGCAGATCAGCCGGTCGGCGAAGCTGTTGCCGCACCTGATCCGGCGCCCCTCCTCCTTCTTCCTCGTGCCCGGCTACCTGGTGGTTTCGTGGCTGATGGCGCTGATCAAGCTGCAGGCGCTGTGCACCATCCGCAGGCAGCGCTGGCTCACCCGGCAGGTCGCGGTGCAGAACGGCGCCGTGGTGCGGACCGAGCAGCCGGCGGAGCAACTGGCCGGCCAGCCCGCGGGCCAGCCGGCAGGGCAGCCCGTGGGCCAGCCGGTGGGGCAGCCCGTGGGGTCGGCCCCACCGGCCGAGTGGCCTCGGCCGCGGCAGGTACCGCCGCCCCCCAGGCCGCCCTCGCCCGCGCCGAGGTGGCAGCAGGCGCCTCGCCGGCAACGCCGTGGTCCGGTCCCGCCGCCGCCCGGCGGCCTCGCCGCGCGCACCCAGCCCGGCGCTCGACCGCTGGCCGTACCGCGGCCCAGGACGGAGGAACCACCGACGACGGCGTTCCCATCGGTGCGGGGCGGAGCCCCCGGTAGCCGGGACGGGCGGTCCCTGCTCGGGCTCGTCGGCATCCTCGCGCTGGCGATCGGCCTCGTCGCGCTCACCCCGGCGGCCACGGCGGCCGCGGCCGAGCCACGACTGACCGGAACGCGACCGACGTTGGCGCCGGCCCAGGGGGACCCCGATCCCACCCCGCAAGCCGACTCTGGTTCGGGCTCCGACTCGGGCTCCAGCAGCGGTTCGGGCTCCAGCAGCGGTTCGGGATCCGGCAGCGGGTCGGGATCCGGCAGCGGGTCGGGTTCGGGCTCCGGCACGGGCAGCGGATCAGACTCCGGCACGGGCAGCGGGTCAGGATCCAGTTCCGGAGCTGTGTCCCAACCCGACCCGGAACCGCAACCCGAGCCCACCGCGACGCCACCCGCGCCCACCCCGGATCCGGCGGCCGAAGCCGCGGCCGAGGCGGCCAGAGCCGCCCAGGAGCAGGCCAAACAACAGGCCGAGGCCGAGGCTGAAGCGGCCAGGGCCGCCCAGGAGCTGGCCAGGGAACGCGCGGCCGCCGCGGCCGAGGCGGCCGCCAACCTGGCGGCGGCCCAGCAGCGGACGACCGAGTCCTGGCTGGCCAGGGGGCGGCCACAGCGGATGGTCGTGATCCGGGACCTCAGCGTCGAGGTGGTGAACGGCGGCCGGCTGACCGCGCAGCTGGCTCGGTCCGGTGGGCCGATGACGCTGGCCGCGCTGCACCGGTTCGTGCCCAACGGCTGGCTGACCATGGCCGACGGGGATGCCCGGCTCGCCGCCGTGGTCACCCTCACGCCGGGCACCACGCTGGACATCGGCGGGGTGCGGAACCTGCGGCTGACCGGTGGGCCGACCCAGGCCGATGCCTCCTCCATCTACACCGGCAGCGGCCGGCTCACCGGGCGCGGGGTCACGGTCAGCTCGGCGGACCCGGCGACGAACCAGCCGATGCCGCCCGGGCTCGGCCGGCCGTTCATCGTGGTCGCCGGTGGCGGGCGGATGGACACCAGCGACGTGACCTTCAGCGACCTCGGTGCCCCGGTGAACGACCCGGACGACCGCACCGGCGTGCAGCTCAACCCGGGCAGCAGCGGCGTGCTGGAGCGCACCACGTTCCTGCGCAACACGGTCGGGCTGCGGCTGTCGGAGTCCCAGGGCGTGCGCCTGGACGGGGTCCGGGTCGCCGAGTCGGTCTCCGACGGGCTGGTGCTGGAGGGCGACCGCGCCACCACGCTGCGCGGCGTCATGGCCGAGGCGAACGGCGGCAACGGTGTGCTGGTCAAGGGGGTGACCACGGACCGCCCGATCACCGGCATCACCACAGCGGGCAACCAGGCCTACGGGCTGGCGGTGGTCGGGCAGAAGGCGCCACAGATCACCGGCGTGGTCACCGGGGGCGACAAGATCGGGGGTCTGCGGTTGAACCGCTCGAGCGGGGCACACGTCGCCGACTTCACCGCAACCAACCAGCCCATCGCCGTGTTCACCCACGTGGGCAGCTCCGGCGTGCTGCTCGAGCGGCTGCACATCACCGGCGGCCGGCGGGGCGTGGTGGTGGAGAAGTCCACGGCCGGACTCCAGCTGAGACAGTCCACGATCGACGGCACCTCCTCGATCGGCGTCTCGATCGGCGGGCACGACATCTCGCTCGACGGGGTGTCGGTGACCGGCGCCAAGACCGGCGTGCGGGTCGAGCGCGGCGCGGGTGGGGTCACCGCCATCGGGCTGAACCTGTCCGGTGGGGGCAACGGGTTCGTCGCCAACCCGGGCAGCACCGGGGTCGTGCTGCGCAACTTCGTGGCCACCGGGATCGGCGACGACGCGGTGCGCACCTACAGCCCGGACGCACAGATCAGCACCGGCAAGATCATCGGCGCCCAGACCGGGATCGTCACCGGGGCGCCGACCGCCATCACGGACACCGCGATCACCGAGGTCGGCGTGGGGATCAGCGCGCGCGCCGGGGCAGCGGCGGCGGTCAACCGGATCGACATCGCGGCCCTCACCGTCGGGATCAACAACGCGCCCGGCAAACCCGTGCAGCTGCGGGACTCCCGGGTGCACGCGCTGCAGGCGCTGCGTGGCGAGGTGCTGCTGCTCGGCTACAACGACCTGAGCCTGCCGCCGCTCAACCTGCTCGGTGCGATCGGCGTGCCGCTCGTGTTGCTGGCCGTGTTCCTGGAGCTCATGCACTCGGCGCGGCAACGCAGGTTCGGCCGGGGCGGCGGCCGGGGCGGCGGCCGCCGGATGCCGCCGCTGGTCGCCAGGGCAGGTGCCTGATGCGTCGGCACCTCCGAGTGGCCGCCCAGGTGGCCGCGGGGGCGCTCGCCTGCTGCCTGGCCGCGGGCGCCTGCTCGAAGCCCGAGGCGCCGTTCGTGCCCCGCGACGTCGCGGCGGTGACGCAGGTCAACCCGACCCAGCCGTGTACCCGTGAGGCGGGCCTCGGGCAGCAGCCCACGCCCGAGCCCGCCACCCCGGTGCCCGCCACCCCGGTGCGCGCCGCGTTCAACGCCGGGGTGATCACCGTCAGCGCCGGCCAGGGCGTCACCCTGAAGGCGCTCAGCAAGGCGGTGGGCAAGCCGGACGCGTTGCGCGAGACGGCGCCGGGGGAATGGCTGCTCGGCGCCGACCTGGTGGTGGCCAAGGGCGCGACGATGCGCCTCGCGGCACCGGAGGCGCGCTGGCTCAAGCTGCGCAGCGAGCCGGGCCGGTTCGTCTCGGTCAAGGTGCTCGGCGGCGGGCTGGACATCCGGGGCACCTGCGTCACCTCGTGGGACACCGGGGCGCAGCGGGCCGACACGGAGCACACCGACGGCCGCGGCTTCCTGCTGGCCCGCGACGGTGCGCAGCTGACGATCGACCACGCCGAGCTGCACTACCTCGGCTACGGCGCGGTGGAGTCCTACGGGCTGTCCTGGCGCACCCAGGGCACCACCGGGTCGATCACCAGCAGCCTGGTGTCGCAGCTCTACTACGGGCTCTACTCGAACGCGATCGACGGACTAGTAGTGCGGGACAACGACTTCTTCGCCAACGTGCTGTACGGCATCGACCCACACACCGGCTCACGCAACCTGCGGATCGAGCGCAACACCGTCCACGACAACGGCAAGCACGGCATCATCCTGGCCGAGGACTGCGTCGACAGCGTGATCAGCAACAACGTCGTGTACCGCAACGCCCACCACGGGATCGTGCTCTACCAGCGCTCGGACCGGAACACGGTGGAGCACAACGAGTCGTTCCTCAACGCGGCGCAGGGGATCAACGTCAACGAGTCCTCGGAGAACACCGTGCGCGACAACCGCGTCTATCAGAACGGGGAGTCGGGGGTCGGCGTAGGCCAGACCGCGCAGCGCAACGTGGTGGAGTCCAACGAGATCCGGCTCAACAAGCAGGACGGCGTGCGGCTGGTCAGCGAGGCCGCGCAGAACGCGGTCCGGGGCAACGTGATCGGGGGCAACGCCCGCTACGGGGTCTACGTCGACGGCGACGGCGGGTTCGACATGACCGCCAACAAGATCTTCGGCAGCCAGGTCGGGGTGCTGCTCAAGGGCACCGACCAACAGCCGGGCGGCAGCAACCAGATGCGCGAGAACCGCGAGGACCTCAAGGTGCAGTAACCGCTTACCCGTCACTATTCCCTTGAGCGGTCGCTCAAACCTGCCGTACCCTCTGTTTGAGCGACCGCTCAAAAGAGGGAGCACGGCGTGGGTCTCTACATCGAGGCGCGGATCCGCACCGATATCGAGCGGCTCTGGAGCCGCACCCAGGAACCGGCCCTGCACCAGCGCTGGGACCTGCGCTTCACACACATCAGTTACCTGGCCCGCGCGGAGGGCGAGCCACAGCGGTTCACCTACGCGGTGCGGGTCCTGCCGGGGCTCGAGGTCTCCGGCACGGGCAGCACCGCCGGGGAGCGGCACCGCCCGGACGGGACCAGGACCTCGGCGCTGCGCTTCGCCTCCCCGCATCCGCTCTCCCTGATCGCGGAGGGCCGCGGCTACTGGCGCTACGTCCCGGACGTCGACAACATCCGATTCCTCACCGGCTACGACTACGAGCCGCGCTGGGGGCGCGCCGGCCGGGTGGTGGACCGCCTCCTCTTCCGGCCGCTCATCGGGTGGGGCACCGCCTGGTCGTTCGACCGGCTCCGGCTGTGGTGCGAGCGCGACATTCCGCCGGAACGGTCCCTCCGCAACGGCCTCGCCGAGAGCTCGGCCCGCCTGCTGGCCGTTGCCGTCGCGCTGCTGGCGGGTGGGCCACTGCTCGCCCTACCGGTGGCACTCGCCGCGATCGCCATCCCAGCGCTGCCCACCACCCCGTCGAGCAGGCGCTGCCTGCGCCGTCCTGCCGAGCGCGCCGCCGTCGCGCCCACCATCCTCAACCGTCTGGAGCCGTCATGACCTCGATCTTCCAACGCGCGATGGGCGCCGAGTTCGACCGGTTGCACCCTCGGATCCAGCGCCGCTTCTCCGTCGGTCTCGACAGCGGCGAGGCCTGCGTCGGCCGTGGCGTGATGCAGCGCATCTGGCACGCCGGCGGCTGGGTCCGGCCCTTCCTCACGCTCGGCGCCAGCCGGCACATCCTGCTGCCGCAGCGCGGCCGCGACATCCCCTTCACCATCGAGAACGTCCCGTACGTCGACTCGTACGGCCGGGAGACGGTCACCTTCGTGCGGACCTTCGACTTTCCGCGCGGGCCCGAGCGGTTCGACGCCACGATGGTGTTCAGCCCCGAGCGCGGCTGCATCGTGGACTACCTAGGCACGCACCAGCACGTCGCCTCCGACCTGCACCTCGCCTCGGACCCGGTCGGCGCATTGGTCATCCGCTCCGGTGAGCACCGCTTCCGGGAGGGCAGGGTGGACGTGCGCGTGCCCGAGCTGATCGGGGGCGACGCCGTCGTCCGCGAGTCGTACGACGACAGCGCCGGGTGCTTCCGCATCGAGGTCTCGGTCTCCAACCGGCGGTTCGGACCGCTGTTCGGCTACGAGGGCTCCTTCGCCGCCCAGTACTCCGAGGTGACTGAATGCGGGGTGCGGACCGATCTGCGGCCGGTCCGCGAGGAAGCGCGGGCATGAGCCAAGGAGCGCGGGGATGAGCGAGGGAGCGCGGTGAGCGAGGACACCCGCGACAAGCTGCTCGCCGGCGCACTCGCCACGCTCGTCGAGCACGGCATCACGAAGGCATCCGCCCGGACCATCGCCGCCGCGGCCGGTGTCAACCAGGCGCTGGTCTTCTATCACTTCGGCACCGTCGACGAGCTGCTCGCCGCCGCGTGCAAGCACGGCGCCGAGCAGCGGGTCGCCGGGTACCGCGAGCGCCTTGACAGGGTGCGCACCCTCGCCGAGCTGCTCGAGCTGGCCCGCGAGCTGCACGCCGCGGAACGCGACGGCGGCCACGTCGCGGTGCTGGGGCAGCTATTGGCCGGCGCGCAGACGCAGCCACGGCTCGCACCGGCGACGGCGATCGGACTCGCGCTGTGGACCGACGAGATCGAAAAGGTACTGGGGCGGGTGCTGTCCGGAAACGCGATCGCCGAGCTCATCGACGTCGACGGGCTGGCGAAGGCCGTTTCGGCCGCCTTCGTCGGCCTGCAGCTCTACGAGGGCGTCGACCCGACCGGCGCCACACGCGCCTTCGCCGCCCTGGAACAGCTCACCGGCCTGTTCGCCGTGCTCGACGACCTCGGACCGGTCGCCCAGCGCGCCGTGCGCTCCCGGCTTCGGCGCCAACGGCGCTGAGGTGCGCACCGGCCCGGCCCCGAGCGGTGCCCGGGACCGGGCCAGGTACTTCTCGTCAGCCGAACTGGCCGGGCTGGTAGTCGCCGGCGGGCTGCTGCACGATGACGTTCAGCCGGTTGAAGGCGTTGATCAGGGCGATGTCGGCCACCAGGGCGGCGAGCTGGTCCTCGTCGTAGTGCTTGGCGGCATTCGCCCAGACCTCGTCGCTGACCCCACCGGCGGCGTCGGCGATGCGGGTGCCCTGCTCCGTCAGCTCCAGGGCGGCACGCTCGGCCTCGGTGAACACCGTGGCCTCCCGCCAGGCCGCGACCAGGTTGAGGCGCACCGACGTCTCCCCGGCGTGCGCGGCGTCCTTGGTGTGCATGTCGGTGCAGAATCCGCAGCCGTTGATCTGGCTGGCCCGTAGCCGCACCAGTTCCTGCGTCGAGGTCGGCAGCGTCGTACCTGCGGTCGCCCGGCCTGCCGAGACGATGTGCTTCAGAAACTTGGCCGCGACCGGGTTGGCGAAGAGGTTCAAGCGAGCATCCATGGTGGCGAACTCCTGTGCCGTTGTAGGTGGTTACACCTCTATGACAAGACAGCTCGCCACGATGTGACAGGTACGCAGCGATGACGTGCGTCTCCCCGCGGAAACGCGCTCCGTGGGCGTCGTATCAGTTGCACTCGAGGGTTGCGCCGGTGACGTCGCGGCCGTACCAGACCTGGGCGTACGGCCCGCTGCTGAAGGCCGGGATCTCGCGGTAGCCGTGCCGGGCGTAGAGCGCGCGGGCCTCGACCAGGTCGAGCCGGGTGTCCAGCACGATTCGCCGGGCGCCGAGTGAGCGGGCGGCCTCGTCCACGGCGGCCAGCAGTCGCGCGCCGCCGCCCGTGCCGCGCAGACCGGGCCGGACGAAGACCCGGGTGAGCTCGACGGTTTCGGCGTCCCGCACACGGAGCCCCGCACAGGACTGCGCCTCGCCGCCGTAGCGGCCGATCAGGAACAGGACGGTGGGCCCGGCGAGGTCGTCGCTCGGCCAGTCGGCCAGCACGGACTCGACCTCCTCAGCCGTAACCCCGCGGCCGTTGTGCAGCCAGTTATACCGGTCGGCGACCTCGGTGAAGTACTCGCGCAGCAGCGCCAGGGCATCTTCGGAGCGCACATCGGCCTGTGCGACGGCCCAGAGTTCGCTGGTGTGGAGCGGGCAGCTCACGATGCGCGCATTGTCGGCGGCAGCCCAGCCCCGTGGCGAACCGTTTCCGAGCTCGCCTAGAACTTGGCTACGGCCGAGCCGTCAACGCGTCGGTCAATAACGCTACGAAGGCCTCGAGTTGCACGTCCGCGGAGGACGACACCTCATCGTCCGAACCGACCAGCGCTCGGGCGGCGAGCCCCGCCTTGCTGTCGATCGCGGGCTGACGATCACGTAGTTGTCGGTGACACCACCCGTCCTGTAGCCGCGTGTGGGCTGTGGCGACAGTTGGCCCCCCTAGCGAAACGGGCCACGGCTAGGGCGGAGGGGCCATGGTGCCACGTGGCCGCGATCGCTAACGCCCGCGGTGGCCATGGATGTCGAGAGGCCGTGACCCGCTGATCGCGGCGAGAAGCCGGCGCGGTAGTCGAGCGAGAGAGACGGGTCCAGGAACGGCAAGTGCGTCTGACCGCGCAACGCATCCTCGCTGATCACCTGCGGCCGGGATCAGGCCGCGCGCGGCCGGTGGTCACGTTCTGGGCGGACCGCACGATCGATCTGACCGGCGCCGTGCTCATTGACTTCGACATGAGCGACTGCGAGGTCAGTACTGCCCGGTTCGCCGGGGCGACTCTCACCGGGGACGTCGGGTTCGGCGAGGCGACCTTCACCGGGGACGTCGGGTTCGGCGGGGCGACCTTCAACGGGGACGGAGCAGCCGCGGTTCTGGGCGGAGCGCGTTTCGCGGTCAGGCCGGATCTGCTGCATCTGACGCGACATCTGCCGGCAGGTCTGCGGTGGGCGCCGGACGACGGCACCGGCTGGCGCACGGTCGTCCCGGTGGAGTCGGACAACGGGTTGGCCAGCGGGGACGGATCCGCGGTGGCCGTGGGTGGGAGCGTCATGCCGCAACTGCCGCCGCCGCAACCGCCACCTTCTGACCTGGCCACGTGAAAATTGCATGTATCACGTGGCTTCTGACGTGAGTGGCATGCGCTGCGACTACTCATGTCTCGGTGGTAGTCGGCCTGGGACCAGGCGACGGTTCTACTCCCCGCCGCCGGCCTCTCAGGAAACCTGCCTGCTGCGGGGCAGCCCGCCTGCCCAGATAAGCCCATTGGGTTTCCCGTACGGAGATGTTCCACGGCGAGCTCCAACGGCTCGGAGCCGAGCTCGCTTTCGCGGTGCGCGCGGGGCAGCGATCCAGCTGCGGCACGCCATGTCCGCAATTACCGGTCGCGCGAGATCTGCGGACGGGGTGTGCGCCATCCGGAGCGAGGAGCGGCTGGAGCGGATGGGTGCACACAACGCTCCAGCCTGTAACGGGTGCAGGGCAGTGGGGACCGTTCATTTCGGCGTGGGTCGAAATGTTTCGACGCTAGCGTGGAAGCCATGACAAGATCGACCACACGGCCGATAGAAGCCGAAGAGTTCCTGACCGCGCTGCAGGACCTGCCACCACACGCGCTGACCGCCTGCCCTGAGTGGACCGTGCATGACACCGGCGCTCACCTCGCAGGCATCTACGAGGAAGTAACCCGCCACGTCCAGGCCTACGCCGCGGGCACGCCGCTGACCTCGACACGCAGCTTCGAAGAACGCGAGGCACCGTTCAGAGAACTCAGCGCACCCGAACTGCTTCGTACCGTGGACCGTGAAGAACAGCGCATGCGCCACGAGATCCACACTGTCATAGACGCAGAACCAGACGCCACACTATGGTGGACTGGCCGATGGATGCGCGTCGACGCATTCCTTTCCCACCTGCGCAACGAATGCGCAATTCACCGATGGGACATGTGCGGCGACGACGAAACCAACATGAAATTGCTACAACAATTCGACCTTTTCAAACACGCCGTAACCAACATCGGCCCCAAGCCACTGTGCGCACGCGGCATCAACAAATACGGATCCGAACTGTCAGGCCTATCAGCCCGGATACGCACCGAAGGCCTGCCCGACCTACATATCACAATCAGCGGCACCGTACCGACAATGGAACTCGTCGACCCAACCGACGAACCCACTATCAGCGGCGACCAAGAAGCGCGCCTCCTACTACTCTGGGGACGCTCACCCACACCAGCAACCCGGCTCCAGGCCACCGGCCCCCATGACACTGTGCTCCGCCTACGACGCCTACTCTCCGGCTACTAGACACGCTATACCGGACCCAGCCGGCGGCCTCGCGGGAACGCGAGGCCGCCGGCGGCGGTGGCTGCCGGCCATTTCGTCACACTTGGCTTCGTCACACTTGGCGGCGGTGACGCTGGTCCTGACCGTGTCGAGCCTGATCGCCGGGGTGCTGCCGCGCGAGCTGGACGCCGGTCGTGGGATGCCGAGGCGACGTCGCCGGGCGTCGGGCGGCTGCGTCGGACGCTGCGCTACCTGATCACGCACCAGTCCCCCGCCGGTGGTCCGGTCTGGGCGCCGTGTCAGGGCTCACCGAGGTCCCCGCCCGCCGGTCAGTGTTATCCATTTCGAGCCGTCGTGACATTTGCCGGAACCTAACCTTGCGTAAATCGCTTACCGCGCCCTGGCCCTACCCTTCGAAGAAGGTCGCGGAAACGAGATGTCGGTCTTCACCCGGTAGCCGGGCCGGTCTCGGCCTGGTATACCGGCGCCGCCCCGACCCAGGTCTCGCTGACACCGATGCCGGCCAGCTCGCCGGGCGGGGTGGTCAGCGGGTCGCGGTCGAGCACGGTGAAGTCGGCGAGCATGCCCGCCGCCAGCCGCCCCTTGTAGCCCTC
>Ga0137415_10000655_pt1 | contig 33791 bp, 19 predicted proteins | sample CZODoug3_1_1_16f_FD_183082 | JGI IMG/M metagenome (GOLD analysis project Ga0137415, IMG submission 183082) | Vadose zone soil fungal communities from Angelo Coast Range Reserve, California, USA - CZODoug3_1_1_16fungal (Hybrid Assembly) | ecosystem: Environmental > Terrestrial > Soil > Vadose...
TGCTCGGCGAGCTCGCGTTTGGTCTTGCCGCGCTTCACGTTGGTGCCCTGCAGCCGCTTCACGTAGTACTGGTCGAATGCGGCGGGGAGCGGCTTGATGCCCTGGAGGAAATCCTTGATCGGCTCCAGGTGCTCGTGCCGCTCCAGCACGCCGGCTTTCACGGCGGCGGTGTAGGCGTCGTCGGGAATCGGGTCCCAGGCGGCGAAGACCAGGTCTTGCAAGTCAGCGAGGGGCACGAACTCCTTGATCTTAGGACTGCGCTTTTCGGTGCGCTTCCCGAGACGGATCGTCCCCATCTGCGACAGCGACCCGATCGGCAGCCCCCGGCCCCGCCGCACGTTCTCGACGCCCGCGATGAACGTCGTGGAGACCGCACCCAGTCCCACGAGCATCACGCCCAGTTTTCCTTTGGCGGGCGCGATGTCCCGACCGGCTTCGACCGCCACTATTACGGTCCTTTCCGAGATTGTAGCGCGGGCGCGTGGCCCGGGAGTGTGTCGCGCTGGCGGGAGGGCCGCCTCACGGAGGGTTCCCCGGCCGCTCGCGCGACGTAGAGCACGCGCTGCACCACCGTCACGGAGGTGGCGAGCGCCAGCACGACGACGATCCAAAACAACAGCGATCCATGGTTCCCGGCCCCGAAAAACAGCGTCGGAGCGCCCAGCAGCAGCACCCGCTCGGCACGCTGCGCAATGCCCACCTTGGCGGTGAGGCCCAATCCTTCGGCGCGGGCCCGCGTGTAGGACACGATCAAGGACGCCGCCAGGGCGATGAGGCACGCCACCACCGCGAGCGTCAGGCGCTCAGGGGGCACCCCGCCCCGCAGGAAGTGCACCGCGATCCCTGAGAACAGCGCCGATTCGCCCACCCGGTCGAGCGTCGAGTCGTAGAACGCCCCGAAGGTCGTGGTCATGTCCGCCCGGCGCGCGACGCGGCCGTCCACCATGTCGAAGATGCCGGACACGAGCAGCAGGAAACCTCCGGAGCGAACCCACCCCAGGCCGAACGCCGTCGCCGACCCGATGATCACGAGGGTACCGACGGTGGTGATGAGATTGGGGCGAACGTGCAGACGGATGAAGAGGGCGGCGAGGGGATCGATCAATTTCCCGAAGCCATCCCGCACGCTCTGGGGGATCAGGTTCATGGCCGGGGGAAGGTAGCCGGACGTGGCCAGAGTCTCAATAGAGCAAGTACTTGGCGCGCAGGCGCCGAAACCGCGCGAGCGGTCCGTCCCACTCCCGCCAGATGGCGTCCGCCGTGCGGTCCGCCAAAATCGCGCGTCGCAGCTCCGCGCCTTGCGCCAGCCGATCGAACCGTGCCGCATCGAAACGCAACGAATCGGGCTGGGCCGCTCGGATCGCCGCGAGAACTAGGGCGGCGGCGCGCGTCGGATCGTAGCGCCGTCGATCCGTCACATGCAGCCTGATGCCGCGCACTTCGACGCCGTCGTATTTTCCATCGGTCGGTCCATGCGGAATGAACGCCACGCCTGAGAGCTCCACTCCGTTCAATCCCTCCTGTGCCCATCGTCCCCCACCCCGAAGCCGCGGCAATACGGCCCCGGTGTCGAGCCACGGCGCGCCTACCACCTGGAACGCGAACGCAGTGCCGCGCCCGACCGAGAGATTCGTGCCTTCGAACAGACACGTCCCCGGGTAGTGGAGCGCGCTCTCCAGATCCGGCAAGTTGGGCGACGGTCGCACCCAGGGTAGTCCCGTGTCGTCGTAAAACATCGCGCGGCGCCAACCCAGCGCCGGGACCACGGTGAGCCGGGCGTGGATCCCCAGCGCGTCGTTGGCGAACCGCGCCAGCTCGCCGATCGTCATGCCGTGCCGCATCGGCACGCCGAGGAAGTCGAAGACGCGCTCCACGGGGCGTGGGGCGGCGGGAATATTCCCTTGGGACGCGACACCGCCGATCGGGTTCGGCCGGTCGAGCACCACAACAGGCTTGCCGCGGCGCACCGCGTCCTGCATCACGAGAACCGTCGTGGTCGGGTAGCTGTAATAGCGGGCGCCGACGTCCTGCAAATCCACCAGCACGACGTCCACCGAATCGAGCGCCGCGATCGCCGACAGCGGCGTGCCACCGTAGAGGCTGTAGATTGGTAGGCCGGAGGCGGAGTCAACGGCATCGGGGAGCCCGGCGCGGTCTTCTGTGCCGCGGGGTCCGTGCTCCGGGCTCAGGATCACCACCAGCCGGACGCCCGGCGTGCCACGCAACAGGTCGATATCGCGCCGCCCCAGGCGGTCCACGCCGGTCTGGTTCGTGAGCAACGCGACGCGCTTGCCGGCGACGACGCTGATCGAGTCCGTCAGCAGGACCTCGATCCCCGGTCGGACCTGCGCCGCCACCCGCGGCGACGGGGAGAGGGCACAGGCAATCACCACCAACAGCGAGACAGAATGCGAGCGCATAGGCTCCTGGTCGTTGCCGCCGTGCTGGGGTGTTCCGGCGGTCAAACAGTCAGACGGACGGCCACACCCGTCCCTCGTCCCTCGTCCCCCGTCCCCGTGGTGTCCGTCGACTCGCTGCTCGCCGGCCTCACGGTGCGCCAACAGGTCGGGCAGCTCGTCATCCCGTGGCTCTCGGGAAGCTACACCGCTTTGGACGATTCGCTCTATCAGGTGGCGGCCCGGTGGGTAGACTCGCTCGAAATCGGCGGGTTGATCGTTTCCGTCGGCTCCCCGCTCGATATCGCCACCAAGCTCAACGCGCTGCAGCTACGATCCCGGTTGCCGCTCCTGATATCGGCCGATCTCGAATGGGGCGCCGGGATGCGCGTGGTGGGGGCGACGGCGTTCCCCCAGATCATGGCGGTCGGCGCCACCGGCGAACCGCACGACGCCTTTACGATCGGCGCGGCCGCGGCCGTCGAAGGCCGGGCCGTCGGGATCCACGTCAATTTCGCGCCTGATGCGGACGTCAACAACAACCCCGCGAACCCGATCATTAATATCCGCTCGTTCGGGGAGGATCCGCGCACCGTCTCCCGCCTGGTGGCGGAGTACGTGCGGGGTCTGCACGAGCACGGCATGCTGGCCACGCTCAAACACTTCCCCGGCCACGGGGACACGGAGACCGATTCCCACATCGGTCTCCCTGTGATCACCGCCGGATACGCCCGCCTCGACTCGCTCGAGCTCGTCCCGTTCCGCGCCGGCATCGCCGCCGGAGCGGACGTGGTGATGAGCGCGCACATCGCCTTCCCCGCTCTCACGGGCTCGAACGAACCGGCGACGGTGTCGGCGGCCGTCCTCACCGGGCTGCTGCGCGACTCGCTGCGCTTCCCCGGCCTGGTCGTGACCGACGCCCTGATGATGGGCGCGATCGTGGCGAAATACGGCGCCGGCGAAGCAACGGTGCGGGCGTTTCTCGCGGGCTCGGACCTGCTGCTCATCCCCGCCGACGCCGACTCCGCGGTGCTCGCGATGACCGCGGCGGTGGCGTCCGGACGCGTCACGCGTGAGCGGCTCGCGCAATCGGTGCGCCGGGTGCTCGAGATCAAGCGTCGGCTCGGCCTGCTCGAGCACCGCACCGTCCCGATCGACTCGATCCCCCTCGTGGTCGGCAGCCGGCGCTTCCAAGACGCTGCCAATGACCTCGCGGTACGCTCGCTCACGCTGGTGCGCGACGTGGGCGGACGACTGCACGCTTTGCGGGCGCGGCCCCGCCGCCTGGCCCTGATCGCGTACGCCGACGAGCAGAACTCGAGCGTCGGCGCGCTCCTCACCGATCTGTTGCGGCAAGGAGGCGACACGGTGGACTTCTTCCGGCTGTGGCCCATGTCCGGGACCCTATCGTACGATTCGGCCCGGGCGGTCAGCGCGCGGGCGCCCGCCACGGTGTTCGTCGCCAACGTGCGGCCCATTTCGGGGAAGGGAAACATCGCCCTTCCGGACTCTCTCGCCCAGCTCATCACAGTGACGGACGCGGCCCGCCCCACCGTCCTGGTGTCGCTCGGCAGCCCTTACCTCCTCAACCAGACGCCCACGGTGCGGTCCTACCTCATCGCGTGGAGCGGCGTGCGGGCGTCGGAGCGCGCCGTGGCGCTCGCGCTGCTCGGCCGCGCGCCGATCGGCGGCCACCTCCCGACTCGCATCCCGCCGGACTACCCGCTCGGCTGGGGAGTGAGCGTGCCCGCTGTACGGCCATGAGGCGCCGCGTCACGCTCACGCTCGCGGCACTCATCACCGCGTGTGGCGGGCGAGTCACCAGGAAGGCTACGCCGGTCCCGGCGACCGCGGGGATCCCGCTGGCCGCTCCCTCCTCCCTCGGCTTCGACAGCACGCGCCTCGTAGGCATCGTCTCCTACCTCCGGGCCGAAGTGGACAGCGGTGCATTCCCCGGTGCCGTGCTCGCGCTGGGACGCCACGGCCGGCTCGCGCTGCTCGCGCCGGTGGGCCACTACGGCGTCGATGACCCGCGTCTGGTGGACGCCGGCACGCTGTACGACGTGGCCTCGCTCACCAAAGTGGTGGGCCTCACCACCGCCTGCATGCTGCTGGTCGATTCGGGCCAGCTCGACCTCGATGCACCCATCACCCGCTACGTGCCCGAGTTCCGCGGGGCCATGAAGGAACGCGTCACGGTTCGACACCTGTTGACGCACTCGGCGGGCCTCGTTGCCGATCTCCCGTTGTACGACTCCACGGCGACCCGTGCCGCGGCGCTCGCAGCCGTGGACACGACGACGCTCGTGGCACCGCCGGGCTCGAGCTACACGTACTCCGACCTGAGTGCCATCGTCCTCATGCAGGCCGTGGAGCGGGTGACCGGCGAGCCGTTCGACCGCTTTCTCGCTCGGCGCGTGTTCGGGCCGCTCGGCATGCCATCGACCCGGTTCCTTCCGCCCGCTTCGTTGCGCGACCGGATCGCGCCCACGGAGCACGATACCCTGTTCCGACACCGCTGGCTCCGAGGCGAAGTGCACGACGAGAGTGCGGCACGCCTCGGCGGCATCTCGGGGAACGCCGGGCTCTTCTCCAACGCACTCGACCTCTCCCGTTTCGCCGCGATGCTGTTGAACGGGGGGGCGTGGGACACGGTGCAGCTGATGCGCGCCGAGACCGTCGCGGAGTTCACCAGGCGTCAGAACATCCCGGCGGGCTCCACCCGCGCACTCGGCTGGGATACGCCGTCGGACTCGGGGTACTCGAGCGCGGGCGCCAAGCTGTCGCGGCGCTCCTTCGGTCACACCGGTTATACCGGGACGTCGATGTGGATGGACTCGGAGCGCGATCTCTTCATCGTCCTGCTAACGAACCGCGTAAACCCGACGCGGGCGAACATGGCGATCCTCCACGTCCGGGCACACGTCGCCGACCTCGTGGCGGACGCCCTGACACACCCAGAGCTCTAGCGCGTCGCTACTCGACTACTGTCTGCCAGCCGCGCCGAGACAGGTCACGGTAGATGACCCCGCCCGCAACCGCGGCCACGACGAGCAGGACCAGGCCGGGGAGCGTGTCGTGGAGCAGGAGCTTGCCCACGCCGAACAACGCGCCGTACACCAGCACGCAACCCGCGACCCAGTCGATCAGGTTCGCGAGGCCGTCCGCGGACGGGCGCACGTCGGGGGCGAGGGCGGCCACGGGACCCCAGCCCGTCCGCGAGGGGCGGGTGCGGCGGTAGAACGCGACGAGCGTAGACTCGGCTTCGGGACGCGTGAGGAACGTGACGGCCAGCCAGACCACGGTTGTGACGGCCACGGTGATGAGCACGATGTACGCGAAGTCGCGTGGCCGATCGCTCTCAAGCCCGCCCACCGTCTGCAGCAGGAGCGACACGACGAACGCCGTGACCATCGCGGAGACCTCGCTCCACGCATTGATCCGCCACCAGTACCAGCGCAGCAACAGGACGGCGCCCGTACCGGCCCCCGTGATGATCAGCACCCTCCACGCCCCGCCGATCGATTCGATGCGAAAGGCCACCGCCGCCGAGACCACGGTGAGCAAGGCCGTGGCCAGGCGGGACGCCAGGACGTAATGGGACTCGGCCGCGTCACGGCGCACGAAGCGGCGGTAGAAATCGTTCACGAGATAGCTGGCCCCCCAGTTCAGCTGGGTGGCGATCGTCGACATGAAGGCCGCGGCGAACGCCGCCACCATGAGCCCGCGCAACGACGAGGGGAGATAGTCGATCATCACCCGGATGTATCCGGTCTCCGGGTCCTTGAGGTTGGGAAACAGAATCAACGAGGCGAGGGCGACGAGGATCCAGGGCCAGGGCCGTATGGCATAATGCGCGATGTTGAACCACAGCGTGGCGAGCAAGGAGTGCTTCTCGTCTTTCGCGCTCAACATCCGCTGCGCCACGTACCCGCCCCCGCCGGGCTCGGCACCCGGGTACCAGGTGGCCCACCAATTGACGCCGATGTACACGAAGAATGTGATCATCGGCATCCACGGTGAGCCGATGTCGGGCACGAAGCTGAGCACCGATCCCTGACCGCCGGTCGTCGTCCCGCGCAGCTGATCGATGGCCCCGAGTTTGACCCTCATGGCCTCGATCCCGCCTACCGCCTGCACCGCGACGACCGCCAACACGATCACCATTCCCATCTTGATCACGAACTGGAACAGATCCGTCACCAGCACGCCCCACAGTCCCGAGAGCGTCGAGATCGCGGACGTGAGGACGATCATGCCGACCACGATCCACAGGGCCTCACCCTTCGAGACGCCGAACACCAGCTGCAGGATCTTCGCCATAGCCAGGTTGACCCAGCCGAGGATGATGCAGTTGATGAGCAAGCCCAGGTAGATGGAGCGGAACCCGCGCAGGAAGGCGGCCGGCGGGCCGGCGTAGCGGATCTCCGCAAACTCGATGTCGGTCATGACGCCGGAGCGGCGCCACAGGCGGGCGTAGAAGAACACGGTGAGCATCCCGCTCGCGAGCAGGTTCCACCACAGCCAGTTCCCCGCGATCCCGTTCTGCGCGACTAGACCGGTGACGACGAGGGGCGTGTCCGCGGCGAAGGTGGTCGCCACCATCGACGTGCCGGCCAGCCACCACGGCACGTTTCTCCCAGAGAGAAAGTACTCCGCTGTGTTTTGACTGGCGCGGCTCTTGTAATACAGGCCGACGGCGATGTTGAACAGGAAGTACAGGGCGATGACCAGCCAATCGGCGAGCGTCAGGCGCATAAGGGCGGTGGCCTCGCGGCAGAGAGTTGACTTGCCCGAAGGAACCGTCTAAGTTCGCACCTGATTGGAGGATCGCAATGGCCACGACGCAACGCACGAGCCCCATTACCCTCACGGTGACCGAGCAGGCGGCGGTCGAGGTGAGGAAGTTCATGGCGGAAGAGAACGTGTCGCCCGAGACGGCCGGGCTTCGCATCGGCGTGCTGCCGGGCGGGTGCTCGGGATTCAAGTACAGCTTGAACATCGAAGACAAGCCGGCCGACGATGACCTCGTCATCGAGACCGCCGGTGTGCGGTGCTTTGTCGACGCCTTCAGCGCCCAATACTTGAACGGTGTCACCCTGAACTACAAGAGCAATTTCCAGGAATCGGGGTTCGCCTTCGAGAACCCGAACGCCACGGGCGGCTGCGGCTGCGGATCATCCTTCACGGTGTGAGGTCGTTGGCCCCCCTTTGGTCGGCACCCCAAGCCCGCGCTCGTCGCGGGCTTTTTGCTGCGCGCCCCCGCCGGTGAGAGCCCTCGACATCGCCGTCATCGCGGTCTACTGCGCCGCGGTGGTCGTGTTCGGGCTGGTGCTCGCCGGCCGCCAGCGCGACGCGAGCGATTATTTCCTCGGACACCGCGGCCTGCCCTGGTGGGCCATCATGCTGTCGATTGTCGCGACCGAGACGTCGGCGCTGACGATCATCTCGGTTCCCGGCCTCGCGGCCCGCGGCGACCTCACCTTCCTGCAGCTGTCGTTCGGGTACCTGGTGGGGCGGATCGGCGTCGCGGCGTTCCTGCTCCCGGGCTATTTCGAGGGCACCCAGGACACGGCCTATCAGCGGCTGGAGCGGCGTTTCGGAACGAACGCGCGGCGGACAGCCTCCGGCGTGTTCCTGGTCACGCGCGCCCTCGCCGACTGCGTCCGGATCTTCGCCACGGCGATTCCGCTCGCCCTTATTACGCAGTGGAGCCTCGCCGCGGGCATTCTCGCCATTGGCATCGTGACCGTGATCTACACGTGGGTCGGGGGCCTGCGCGCCGTGGTGTGGGTGGACGTGATCCAGCTGGGAGTCTATCTGGTCGGTGGTATCGCGACGCTGATCGTGGCGACGCATCTTGCGGGGGGCCTGGGTGCGTTTGGGCGAGCCTGGGAGGCGGGCAAGCTGGTCGCGCTCGACTTCACACTCTCGTTCAAAGTCACGTACACATTCTGGGGCGGGGTCCTGGGCGGCGGGCTGCTCGCCGCCGCCTCCCATGGGACAGATCACCTGATCGTGCAGCGACTGCTGGCCGCCCGTGGTCTGCGGGACGCACAACGCGCGCTCATCGGGTCCGGCGTGTTCATCATCCTGCAATTCGCGTTGTTCCTGCTCGTGGGGACGAGCCTGTGGCTCGCCGGCGCAGATCCGGGCCCCAGGGTGCGCGGCGACGCGATTTATCCCGCGTTCGCGATCAACCAGCTCCCCCCTGGGCTCGCGGGGCTCGTGATCGCCGGGATCCTCGCCGCCGCCATGAGCAGCCACGCGTCAGCCGTCAACTCCCTGGCGTCCGCCTCGACCCAGGACTTCTATGCACCGCTCACCGGGCGTCGTGATCCGCTGCATCTCCTGCGAGTGGGCCGCTGGCTCACCCTGGTGTGGACCGCCATACTGGTCGCCGGCGCCATGGCGTTCCGGAACCAGAACACCCCAGTCGTGCAGCTGGCCCTCAGCATCGCGTCGGTCACGTACGGCGGGCTGCTCGGCACGTATGTGTTAGGTGGGCTGTGGCCGCGCGCCCGCGAGCGCGACGTGATCACGGCGATTGTCGTGAGCGTCCTGGCCATGACGCCGATCGTGTTGGGCGTGCCGTGGCACGTGCTGCCTGGGCTCGCGTGGCCGTGGTACGTGCCGCTGGGGACGGGGGTAACGGTGCTGGTGGGAATGCTGTCCTCATTGGTGGGACGGCCGGAGAGTCTGGCGGGCGGACAGAACGCCCAGGCAGCGTGATGCCACGGTCCGCCGGTCCGCCCGACCGCCCGACCCCCGTGTTTCTCGGTGCCGACGCCGGAGGCTCCCACTCCACGGTCGTGATCGGCTCAGCCAAGAAAATCCTCGGCCGGGCCGACGGGCCCGGCGCCGCGATGCGCCCCGGCGGCGCGGCCAAATCCGCGGCCGTCCTGGCCGAAACGGCGCGGCGCGCCGCAGCGCAGGCGGGGATGGATCTGCCGGCCGAGCAGGCGGTAGTGGGGGCCGCGGGAGCGGGACGCGCCCAGGAGCAGGCCGAGCTTGAAACGGCGCTCGTCGATGCCGGTGTGGCGCGGCGGGTGCGGGTGCTCGCCGACGGCGAGGTGGCCCTCGCCACCGCGTTCGGCGCCGGCCCCGGAATTCTGGTCAACGCCGGCACCGGCTCGATCGCCTACGCGCGCGACCCGGCGGGCGAGCTGCACCGCGCCGGCGGGTATGGCTGGCAGCTGGGTGACGAAGGCGGCGGCTACTGGCTGGGCCGCCGCGCGCTCGACGTGGCGGCCCGCTCGCAGGACGGCCGGGGCGAAGGCTCCACTCTGCTGGCGCGCCTGCTTGGAGCGCTCGGACTGCAGCACTTCGATGACCTGGTGCGCTGGACGGCCACGGCCACGCCTGCCCAGATGGCAGCGCTCGCGCCCCACGTGCTCAATGCGGCCCGCGAGGGAGAGGGAGTGGCCAGGCAGGCGGTGGCCGACGCGGCGCATGAGCTGGTGGAGCTGGTCGAGGTGCTGGCCCGGCATTTCCCGGGCACCGGGCCGGTCCCGGTCGCCATCGCCGGAGGCCTGCTGCTGCCGCAGTCCCCGCTTACGGCGGCATTCCGCGAGCGGCTCACCACCGGCCTCAAGCGGGCACGGCTGATGACCGAGCGGATCGACCCGGCGGTGGGGGCGCTCAGACTAGCCGGAGAGCTGGAATAGCAGCACGTGGAGAGGTTCCGTTCACGCCTCCCCATCACACCGTGCGCGGCATTGTCGGAAGAGCTCGGCAAACGTCGCTGCGTAGGGCTCGCGGAGCATGTTGTCGCTGGTGCAGCCGTCCGGCCCGAAAAATTCCTCGACGCTCCGCGCCACCGATCGCCAGTGCAGCGGTCGTAAGCCCAGTTCCACCCACGCTTTGCAAGGCAAGAACAAGCCGACACGGCCGGCGAAATGACCCGGCGTGTAGCGACGCGCCGCCGCAATCGTGGCCCGCTCGACCTCGCCGCGCAGGGCCAGCACCACATCCGGCTCGGTGGTACGCTCGGCGGCACCCCGTGCCTCGCGGTTGCGCCGTCGCTCGGCGATGTACGGCCCCCATTCGCCGAAGGACAGGGATGTCAGCGCACGGGTGTGCTTCACCACGCGCTCCACCTGATCCCCGAGGTGCCACCGCAACTGCGGCAGCAGCCGGTACCACGTCGGATAGGGAGCGCCAAACAGAGCGACAAGGCTGATCGCTGCGTGCTCCTGCAGAAGCTGCCGCGCCAACTCGAAAGCGATCGTGCCGCCCGTGCAGAAGCCGGTGATCACGCAAGGCCCCGCCGGACGGAACGCGCGGATCTGAGCGGCGAAGTATCCGGCCAGATCCTCGATGCGCCTGAGCGGCTTGGTGTGGCCGTCGAGCCCGGGAGGCTGGAGCCCGTACAATGGCTGATCGTCGCCCAGGTGCTGCGCCCAGGCGCGGTAGCAGAACACATCGCCGTTGTGTCCGGGGACGCCAAAAATGGGGGGGCGTGTACCCCGCGGCTGCAGCGGGACGATGGCCCGCTGCTGCTCGGCAAGCGTCGTGGCCGAGCGCAAGAATGCCAAGATGTCGTGCTTCCGTTGCTGCAACTGTTCACGCAGTTCGGGGGTAAGCACGCCGGCCGGCGCATTGCACCGCAACCCGTCGCCCTCCGCCCAGATCTCAATATCGCGGCGGCGCAGGTCGGCGAGCAGGGCGGGCACGCTCATAGCTCGATCTCGACTCGGTTGGCGGCCCGGGCGGGGGCGCGCGGGGAGCTGGCCGCCCACGCGAGGGCATCGATCGCCTCCCCCAGCGCGGCGACCGTCGGGCGTTCAAAGAGATGGCGCAGCGGCAGGTCAAGCCCTGTGGCAGTCCGCAGCTTCGCCATGAGCCGGGCCGCCATGAGCGAATGGCCACCGAGATCGAAGAAGTTGTCGAACACGTCGAACGTCGTGCGCTCCAGCACGGCCCGGAACGCGCTCATCACCATCGCTTCCGTCGGCGTTCGAGGCGCGACCACGCCGCCGGATGGTGCCGTCTCCTCGGGCGGCGGCAAGGCCTTGCGATCCAGTTTGCCGTTCTGGGTGCGCGGCAGTGCCTGGAGCATGACGAAACGGGAGGGAACCATGTACGCCGGCAGGGCGGCGCGGAGCAGCGCGCGCACCGCCTCGATCACGTCGGCGGGCGGGGGCTCGGCCACGAGGTAGGCGACGAGACGTTTGTCTCCCGGAGTGTCCTCGCGCACGGCGACCGCCACTTCGCGCACGGCGGCGTGCCGCGCGATGCGGGCCTCGATCTCGCCCAGCTCAATGCGGAAGCCGCGCACCTTGACCTGGTGGTCGAGACGGCCGAGGTGCTCCAGCGTGCCGTCACGGCGCCAGCGTGCCTGGTCACCGGTGCGGTACAGCGTGGCCCCGGGGGTCGCGCCGAAGGGGTCCGGGACAAATCGCTCGGCGGTGAGCTCGGGTCGGTTCCAGTAGCCAAGGGCGACCCCATCCCCCCCAATGCACAGCTCGCCGGGGACGCCGACGGGGCACAGCTGCTGCCCCGCATCGAGGATTCGGATGGTGGTGTTGGCGATCGGTTTGCCGATCGTGATCCCGTGGCTCGTGTCGGTGATGCGGGCACAGGTGGACCACACCGTCGTCTCGGTGGGGCCGTACATGTTCCATAGCTCGGCGCCGCCTGCGATCAACTGGTCGGCAAGATCGCGTGGCAGGGCCTCGCCGCCGACCAAGGCCTTGAAACCCGCTCCCGGGATCCAGCCTGCCTCCAGCAGCAGGCGCCACGTGACCGGGGTGGCCTGCATGGCGGTGGCTCGGTGCCGCTCAACGACGGACCCGAGCGCGCGCCCATCGAAGGTTGCATCGTGGGTCGCGAGAACGACCGTGGCGCCGCGGACGAGCGGCAGCAGCAGCTCGAGCACGGCGATATCGAAGGACAACGTCGTGACGGCGACCACCACGTCGGCGGCTGTCAGACCGGGCTCGCGGGCCATGCTGGTGAGGAAGTTGACCACGGCACGGTGCGGAATGACGACGCCTTTGGGCGCGCCGGTGGAACCGGACGTGTAGATGACGTAGGCCGGGTCCTCGGACCGCGCCCCATCGGCGGCCATCGATTGCTGGCTGTCCGGCGGCGTCGCGATGACCGTGGGGTCGGTGTCGAGCAGCACCTGACGCTCGCGCGGCACACCGAGCGAACCAGCCAGCGCCGCGGTGGATACGAGCAGGGAGAGCTGGGCGTCGTCCGCCATGAAGCGCAGACGTTCCGGCGGAAACGCGGGGTCGAGCGGCAGGTAGGCGGCGCCGGCCTTGAGGATGCCCAGCAAGGCCACGACCATTTCCGCCGAGCGGTCCAGGCACAGACCCACCCGTACGCCGGGGCCGGCGCCCAACGTGCGCAACCGCCGAGCGAGCCGATTGGACCGGAGATCCAGCTCGCGGTATGTGAGTCGCCGATCCTCGAATACCACCGCGACGGCCTCCGGGCTTTGTCGCGCCTGCGCTTCGACCAAGTGATGAACACACGACTCGCGGGGGTAGTCCACGGCGGTTTCGTTCCACTCGACCAGCAATTGGCGGCGCTCAGGGTCGCTGAGCAGTGGCAGCGCCCCGACGCGGCTCTCGGGGGACGCTACCATCGCTGCGAGTAGCGAGCGCCAGTGCGTCGCCAGGCGCACGATGGTTCGCTCGTCGAACAGATCGGTGGCGTACTCGAACTGCCCGCTGAGCCCGGCGGCCGTCTCCTGAACCTGGAGCGTGAGATCGACGTGTGCGACTCCGGGGTCGATGTCGAGCGGGCTGAGCGTAAGTCCCGGGAGGTCGAGGGGCCCGAGCGGCGCGTTCTGCAGCGCGAACAACACCTGGACCACCGGGTTCCGGCCGAGGTCGCGCGCCGGCCGCAGCTCCTCGACCAGCCGCTCGAACGGCAGGTCCTGGTGCGCCAGCGCGTCCAGGCATACCTCGCGCATGCGGCGGAGGAACTCGCGTACCGAGGGATCACCTGACAGGTCGGCGCGCAGCACTAGCGTGTTGACGAAACAGCCCACCACGTCCTCGATCTCGGCCGGGCTCCGCTTGGTCACCGGCGTGCCGACGAGGAGGTCTTGTTGACCACTGTAGCGCGACAGCAGCGCTGTGAAGCCTGTCAGCAGCGTCATGTACAGCGTCGCGCCCTCGCGCCGCGCCAACCCGCGCAGCGCCTCCGCCAGCTCCAGCGGCAGGGTGAATCGATAGATCGCCCCGCGATTGCTCTCCACGACGGGCCGCGGCCGGTCGGCGGGCAGCTCCAGCACTTGCGGCGCGCCGGCGAGACGCGCGCGCCAATGCGCGAGCAATCCCGTCAGAGCCTCCCCCTGCAGCCAGCGGCCCTGCCAACGCGCATAGTCGCGATACTGCAGACGGAGGGCCGGCAGTGTCGTCGTCTCTCCTCGGCAGAAGCCGCCGTACAGCGCGCCGAGCTCTCGGAACAGAATGCCCAACGACCAACCGTCCGAGATGATGTGATGCATCGCCAGCAACAGCACGTGCGTGTCGGCCGCGAGACGGTACAGCTGAGCACGGAACAGCGGCCCCTGCATCAGATCAAACCCATGCGCCACTTCCTGCCGCAGCAACTGGTGGAGACGCTCGCGGGGATCCACCTCACTGCGCAAGTCCACGATCGGCAACGTCCACGCGCCCGGCTCCGAAACCTGCTGGAGCGGTCGCCCCTCGACGGCCACGAACGTGGTGCGCAGCGACTCGTGGCGGCGGACGAGCGCCCCGAGCGCGCCCTCGAGCATCGGCACATCGAGCGCCCCACGCATCTCGATCGCTCCCGGCATCACATAGGTCGTCCGTCCGGGCTCGAGCTGCTCCAGGAACCACAGCCGCTGTTGCGCGAACGACAGCGTCCCCGGCCCCGGCTCCGCCGCCGGCTCGAGCGGCGGGATCGTGAGGCCAGGCGCGGCGTCCGCACCCAGCGCGTCGATGCGCGCCGCGAGGCGCGCAACCGTCGGGGCGGCGAACAGGTCGCGCAGCGGCAATTCGACGGCGAATGCCTGGCGCACCCGAGAAACGACCCGCATAGCCACCAGCGAATGGCCGCCCAAGTCGAAGAAGTTCTCGAACACCCCGAAATCGGTGCGGCCGAGCACGTCACGGAACACGCCCAGGACCACGTCCTCAGTCCGTGTACGAGGTGCAACCGCCACTCCCTGAGGCGCCAGAGCTTCTCCGCTGGGCGCCGGCAGTGCCTTGCGATCGAGCTTGCCGTTGGGAGTTCGCGGCAAGGCCTCGAGCGTGACGAAATGGGCAGGGACCATGTACTCGGGGCTCGCGGCGCGGACCAGGTTGCGCAGCTGCTCGGGCAAGTCGGCGGGCGGGCTCTCTGCGACGAGATACGCGACGAGGCGCTTGTCTCCCGAGGCGTCCTCACGCGCGATGACCGCGACCTCGCGGACCGCGGGGTGCTGTGCGATACCGGCCTCGATCTCGCCCGCTTCGATGCGAAAGCCGCGCAGCTTGATCTGATCGTCGAGGCGGCCCAGGTGCTCCAACGTGCCGTTACTGCGCCAGCGGGCCCGGTCACCGGTGCGGTAGAGCCGGGCCGCCCCCTCCCCCTCCGAGCCGACCGCGAACGGGTCCGGGGTGAAGCGCTCGGCGGTCAGGTCGGGCCGGTTCCAGTACCCCAGCGCAACCCCCTCGCCCCCGATGCACAGCTCGCCGGGAACGCCGATGGGGCACAGGTTCCCGTGTGCGTCGATGATCCGGACGGTCGTGTTGGCAATCGGCGTCCCGATGGTAATCCCGTGGGAAGTGTCGGAAATATGGGCACAGGTGGACCACACGGTCGTCTCCGTAGGCCCGTACATGTTCCACACCTTGACGCCCCGCGCGATCAGCTGGTCGGCAAGGTCCTGGGGCAGCGCTTCGCCACCGATCAGGGCCTTGAACGGTGTCCGACCGGTCCATCCGACCTCCAGAAGCAGGCGCCAGGTGGCCGGCGTGGCCTGCATGACGGTGGCGTGGTGGCGCTCAAGGAGCGAGCGGAGCGCATCGCCGGCGACGGCTTCATCGCGGCTCGCGATAGCGACTGCGGCGCCGCGCGTCAGCGGTAGCAGCAGCTCGAGCACGGCGATATCGAAGGACAGGGTGGTGACGGCCACCAGCACATCATCGGTCCCGAGCCCGGGCTCGCGCGCCATACTGGTGAGGAAGTTGACTACCGCACGGTGCGGGATAACGACGCCCTTCGGCTTGCCGGTGGAGCCGGAGGTGTAGATGACATAAGCCGCGTCCCCGGCCTGCGCGCCGCGAGGATCGGCCGATAGGCGGGTCTCCGGTGCCTCCGCGATCATCCGGGCATCGGCATCGAGGAGGAGTTGGCGCGCGCGCGGCAAACCCACGGCGCCGGCCAGCGCGGAGGTGGACACGAGCAGCGCAAGCTGCGCATCATCCGCCATGAAGCGCAGCCGCGCTTCCGGAAACGAAGGGTCCAGTGGCACGTAGGCGGCACCGGCCTTGAGAATGGCGAGCACGACGGCGAGCATGTCGGCGTCCCGTTCGACGCACACGCCCACCCGCTGGCCGCGACCGACGCCGCGTGAGCGCAGTGCCTGTGCCAGGCGGTTGGCGCGCGCGTCAAGCGCGCCATAGGAAAGCGCCGTCGCGCCGACGTGGAGCGCCGTACGCTCGGGCGTGCGCTCCACCTGTGCCTCGAACAATTCGTGGAGCAACGCGTCAGCGGGAAAATCGGCGGCTGTGTCGTTCCACTCGTTGAGGATCTGGTATCTTTCCGACGCCGCCAGGATCGGAAGGTCCGATATCCGCTGCTCGGGGCTCTGGACGATGACGCGTATCAGCTGGTCGAAATGCGCCGACAACCTGTCGATGGTCTCCTCGTAGAACAGGTCCGTGCAATATTCGAACCGTCCCACATAGCCTCCGCCCTCCTCGTAGAGGTGAAGGCTCAGATCAAATTGCGCGAACTTGAGATCGAAATGGAAGCTGTTGATTTCCAGATCTCCAATTGTCGCGGCCGCAGGAGACAAAACCTGCAACATGACCTGAAAGATGGGGTTCCGGCTCGGATCTCTTTCAAACGTCACCTGCTCCATCATCGCTGCGAACGGCACGTCGCTGTTGGAAAAGGCGTCGAGCGTCGCGCCCCGCACCCGTCGCAGCACCTCGACAAAGGTTGGATTGCCCGAGAGGTCGCACCGCAAGGCCGCCATGTTGAGAAAATTGCCGATCAACGGCTCCAGCTCGGCAGCGGTCCTCGCGCCGAGCGGCGTACCGATGACAACATCCTCCGCGCCCGAATACCGCTGCAGCAGCACTTGAAAGGCGGCGAGCACGGTCATGAAAAACGTGCATCCTTCGCGCGCGCCGAGCGCCTTCACCTGTTGCGCCAGCGCCGTGGGGATGTGAAAGAACACGTTCGATCCCTTGAACGACTGGACGGCTGGTCTGGGCAAGTCACCGGGCAACTCCAAGACCGGAAGCCCGCCCCCCAACTGCGTCCGCCAGAATTCGATCTGCTTGGCGTGGGCACCTTCGTTGGCGAGGGTGTGCCGCTCCCAAGCGGCGAAGTCGGCGTACTGCACGGCCAACGCGGGGAGACGCGGATCACCCCCCTTGGTGAACGCCCGATAGCACGCATCCAACTCGTCCAACAGCAGCCCGATGGACAACCCGTCCACCACGATGTGGTGAAGGTTGATGATCAAGACGTGTTCGGCGTCGCCCAGCTTGAACAGCGAGACGCGAATCAGCGGAAGGCGCGACAGGTCGAACGGCCTGATGGATTCTTCCGATGCCAGCTGCTGCAGCTTGGCTTCGCGTTCCTCGCCGCGCAGGTGATCTAGTGCCGTGATCTGGATCGCGACTCGCAAATCCGGATGGATGCGTTGCAGTGGCTCACCGTCCTGGACGGCGAACGTAGTTCTCAGTGCCTCATGCCGCTTGATGATTTCATTGAAACTGCGTCCCAGCGCCGTCACGTCCAAGGGGCCGCGCAGGCGATATCCGGTCGGCAGGTTATACGCCGGATTGCCCGGCGTCATCTGATCGATCACCCACATCTGACGTTGAGCAAACGACAGTGGGGCGCAATCCTGATTCGCGCGTCGTGGTATGACGCGGCCGTTCCCGCGCGTTGGCGCGATTCCCAAGCGCTGTTCCAGCAGCGCTTTCTTCTCCGGGGAAAGGTTAGGCGTTCTCATAGCCGTCACTGGTCCGAAAGGAGCGCCCGCGCCTGTTGGTCCGTAAGGGTCTCAATTTCTGCGAGGATTCTTCCCTCGATGACCGACCCCAATTGAGCGATCGTGGGCGCTTCAAAGAAGTCTCTCAGCGAGAAATTGATCTGATACAACGATCTGATTTTCGCTACGATCTGCATCGCCAAGAGCGAGTGCCCACCCAGATCGGCAAACGGCTCGTGAATGCCGATGCGCTCGATGCCGAACACGCTGCTCCAGATGTCCGCCAAGGCTGCCTCGACGTCATTCGCCGGCTGCCCGCCTCCATCGTCAGGGCTCCCATGCCGGAGCGGTGCGCCGCGGCCTTCCTGCATCCGCGGGAGGTACATCGTGGGATCAAACGGCGCCCGGGACTGCGCCAGTACATGCTCGAGGCTCTCCGGGCTGACGATGACCTGCTTCAGGTCCGAGTTCAGCGCTCGCCTGAACGCCTCCAACCCGGCCTCCGTAGCAATCGCCCGTTCGAGAGCGGCCTCTTTCCAACCCTCCACCCCCGGCAGCGCTTCCAACTCAGCCAATTGGCCGACCTCCTTCCACCCCGGCCAGTTGATGGTGAGTGTGTGAAACCGTCTCTGGGCGTTGGCAAAGTAAGTGAACGCATCGAGAAACGAGTTCGCGGCGCTATAGTCGGACTCCGCATACGGGGTACTGACCGTAGTGATGGATGAGAACAGGACGAGGAAGTCCGGGTTCGCCTTCCTCAGGAGGTCGAACAGGATCATGGTGCCGGAAACCTTCGGACCCATTACGCTCTCGGCGGTTTCCTTCGTCTTGGCTTGTATCAGCCCTGCCCTGACAATTCCTGCCGCGTGGATGACTCCATTGATCGAGCCGAATTGCGCTAATGCCCCGTCGACTACCCTGCGCATCTGTTCTCGGTCGGAGGCTTCGGCCACCAGGATCTCGACGTGCGCGCCCAGCTTTTCGATTTCCAAGAGGGCGTGAATCGTTTTGACGACACGCGGGGGTGTATCACCTGCGGCCAGCAGGTCCCGCCACGTCGACTTGTCGGGAAACGGCGTCTGCTTGGTCAGCACGAGCGTGGGCTGGCAGACTCCGGCGAGATACTTGGCCAGCGCCAACCCGATTCCGCCGGTTCCTCCCGTGATCAGATACACCCCGCCCCGCCTCAAGCGCCTGAGTGCAGCCGGTTCGCTCGGCGGTAGCTTGACTTGTTCGTACCGTCGTTCCCATCGATACCGTCCCCGATAGGCAACCACCTGGTTGTGGTGGGGTTCGGCAAACTCAGAAAGAAGCGCAGCGACCATTGCGTCGGGCAGGTCGTCAATTGTCGCGCTGTCCTCCAAATCGACGTTGAAGCACTCTACGTTTGAGAACTCTTTGGGAATGACTCCGCACGGCCCCAACACGGTCGCCATTTCGGGACCGAGACGCTCCTCACCCGTCACTTCGTGCAGCCGGTTGGAAACGATGCCGACGGTGATCGGAACGGTAACGTTGAGCTCGCCGACTGCCTGCGCGATGTGTAGCAGACTGTAGAACCCAAAATCCTGGGCGGCTGCAGGCAGGGAACCGGGGGCCTCCGCATCGCCTCGTGTGACGCTTCCCAAATGAACGATGTTGATGGAGCCGAGCGCTCGGCCCTGAAGCTCGCGAAACAACTTCAGATAGTCGTCGGCCCGTCCCGGATTCAGCTCGAATGACCCGTCCGCCCGCCGGGCGAACGACTCACCGAAGCAAACGAATCCGGTTTCCAGGTGCAGCGCATCGAGTTTGGCTTTCAGGCGGCGTCCTCCGCCGTATCGATCCGCGATGATCAACCAGAACGCATCCCGCTGACGGAATGGAGGACCCAGCTCGCTCGGAAACGGCGTTCGCTCCCACGTGGGAACGTAAAACCAGTTGTCCAGGCCGGGCGCCTCAGAGCGCTGATTTAGTAGCTCCGATCGGATGGAGCTCCCCGCCTTCGCCTCGATCCAATAGCGCTGGCGTTCAAACGGGTAGGTCGGCAACGGCACTCGGCGTCGCCGCCCCCCGGACGGAGCCTCGTCCCACTTGATCTCAGCTCCCGTGAGCCACACTCTGCCGATGCCGTGCCACAGAAACTCGACATCCGACTGGTTCTCGTAATGATGACGGATGGAAGACACTGCCACGGGATCTCCGCCATTCCGTCGGTCCGGATGCTGCATCGCCAGCACCCCCAGGGTGCGGCCGGGCCCGACCTCGAGGAGCACGGGATTCTTGAATTGCCACAGCTCGTGCAACGCATCGCTGAACCTGGCCGTCCGAGTGGCGTGCGTGGCCCAATAAGCGGGACTGGTGGCCTCGCCCGGCGCAATCCACGTCCCGGTGACGTTGGAGATGTACGGAATGGTCGGCTCCTTCAATCGCACCTTCCTCACCTCGTCCTCAAACGCCGTCACAACCGGGTCCAGCATACGCGAGTGAAAAGCGTGGGCATTCTGAATGTGCCGATAGATGATGCTCTTTTCGTTCAACACCTTCTCGAACGCGGCCACGGCGGCAACCGGACCCGCCACCACGCACAAGCGGGGGCCGTTGATCAACGAGACGGACAGGTCCTCGGGAAGAAGGGGAAGCAATTCATCTTCCGGCAGCGTGACCGCAAGCATAGCGCCCTGCGGCAACTCGTTGACGAGCCTGGCTCGCGTCGCGATCAGCCGCAACGCATCGTCCAGCGACATCACGCCGGCGAGGCATGCCGCCACATACTCGCCCATACTGTGACCGACCATGGCGTCGGGTGTCACGCCCAACGATTGCCAGAGGCGACTCATCGCATACTCGATCGTGAACAACGCTGGCTGGGCGAGCCGGGTCTGATTCAGATGCTTGGCGTCTTCATCCTCCGCTGCATCGGTGTTGCGACCGAGCATCTTCTTGAGGTCAATCCCTTTGGCCTGGCCCTTTCGTTCCCAGCCACGGCTCTTCGGGTACAGGACGCTGCGGATGTCGATCCCCAGGTGCGCCTCGAGAATCTGCGCGCAGCGATCGACTTCTCCTTTGAAAACGGGCCACGTTTCGTACAACTCGTGGGCCATGCCCGGGTAGTGATCGCCAATACCGGGTAGCAACAGGATCAGCGGGCGCCGTGCTTCGTCCGTTCGGCCGGACACGACGCGCTTGGGGCTGTTGTCGCCGAGGGCGGCCAGGGCATCCGCACGGTCGACGCAGACCAGATACCGTCGGTGCGGGAACGCTTTCCGTCCGACGCGGAGGGTGTGGGCAACGTCACTCATGTTCAGGGAGTCGTTCCCGCGCAGGAACTCCCCTAAGCGATGCGTCGCCAGGTCGAGGGCTGTTTCCGTCTTCGCCGATAAGATCAGCAAGTGCGGGGGATGCACGTGCCCCGACTCGGCCGGTGCCGGCGCTTCCTCTAGGACGAGATGCGCATTCGTCCCACCCATGCCGGTGGACATCACGCCGGCTCGTCTGGGACCGTCGCTGGTCCATTCCCGCAGCTGCGCGTTGACATAGAACGGCGTGCTCGACAAACCGATCTCGGGATTGGCCTTCGTGAAGTGCAGACTCGGCGGAAGTTGCCGGTGCTCGAGGGCCAGGACCGTCTTGATGATACCGGCGACGGCCGCGGCCGCGTCGAGGTGCCCCACATTGGTCTTCACGGAACCGATGGCGCAGTAACCGGAACGCGGTGTAAAGATGCGGAACGCCTTGGTCAAGGCCGTGACCTCGATGGGATCCCCCACGGGCGTTCCGGATCCGTGCGCCTCGATGTAGCTGATGCCGTCGGCCTCGACGCCGGCATTGGCCAGTGCCTCAACCACGGCGTCTGCCTGGCTGGTGACGCTGGGCGCCGTGTATCCGGCCTTGGCCGAGCCGTCATTGTTCACGGCCGATCCCTTGATCACGGCATGAATGGTGTTGCCGTCCGAGATGGCGTCCGCCAGCCGCCTCAGCACCAGGATGCCGCCGCCGCTCCCAAACACGGTGCCGTTGGCCCTGGCGTCGAACGCCCTGACATGCCCGTCCGGCGAGACTACTCCGCCACCGTCACAGAAGTAGCCCGCGCGGTGGGGCACCCGCACCGACACGGCCCCGGCGAGAGCCATATCCGTCTCTTCACTCAGGAGGCTCTGGCGGGCCAGGTGGACGGCGACCATGGAGGTCGAGCAAGCGGTCTGGACCGTGATGCTTGGCCCCTTCAGGTTCAGTTTGTACGACACTCGGGTGCTCAGGAAATCCTTGTCGTTGCCGATGAGGATGGGGATGTATTCCTCGGCCAAGCGGCTGCTCAGCCCGACGTTCGTGAAATACGTGTTCAGAGCGGCGCCGGTGAATACGCCGATGCGCCCTGGAAAGCGATCGGGGTCATGACCGGCATGCTCGAGGGCCTCATAGGCCAGCTCCAACAACAGGCGGTGCTGCGGATCCAGGGTCTTGGCTTCCATCGGCGAGAAGCCGAAAAACCCCGCGTCGAAGTGGCCCGGCTCGTCCAGGACGGGCGCAGCCTTCACATAGCTCGGATTGGTGAGCCAGGACGGAGGCACGCCGGATTCCAGGATCTCCTGATCCGACAGGCGGGTGATCGATTCCACGCCTGCGGCGAGGTTCTGCCAGAACTGGTCGATGTCGCGAGCGCCCGGAAAGCGGCCGGCCATCCCGACGATGGCGATATCGTATTCATTATTCATGGACATGTCCTACGGCCCCACCTGAATGACCGGCTCCGGTAGGGCCTTGCGATCCGCTTTCCCGCTCGATGTCACCGGGATCGCATCGATTCTCTCAAAGCGATGCGGGACCATGTAGTCAGGAAGGTGTTTCCTGAGGTACTGCTTCAGGCCCTCAACCTCCAGGTCGGATTTGCCGACCAGATATGCGACGATGAGGATGACGTTTTCCGAGTACTTCTTGACCACCGCCACGCAATCGGTGATGCCCGGGTACTCCCGGATCGTGCTTTCAATCTCGCCCAGCTCGATCCGCAAGCCCCGTATCTTGACCTGGTGATCCTCCCGGCCGAGATACTCGATGTTCCCGTCCGGCAGCCAGCGGGCGACATCTCCCGTACGATAGATCCGTTCACCGGGATTGACGGGATTGTCAGTGAACTTCTCGGCCGTCAGGGCGGGGTTATTCAGGTAGCCTCTCGCCAGACCGATCCCGGCAATGCACAACTCTCCCGTCTCACCGATTGCCACCTGCGCGCCGTCTCTGATGACGTACAGCTTGATGTTCTGGATCGGTCGCCCGATGGGAATGGCGTCGAACGCGTCGTGCGCCGGACAATCGAAATAACTGACGTCGACGGTCGCCTCGGTGGGACCGTACAGGTTGGTCAGGCGCGTCCCGGTCTTACTTCCCCAAATGTCGTTAAACTTTCTGACATGACTGGGTGTCAACGCTTCACCGCTCGCAAATACCCGCCGCACCGAAGCCAAGCCGCTTAGCACGCTCGCGGGCTTGGCATCCAGGTACTCGAGAAACACGTTCAGCATAGATGGCACGAAGTGCATGACGCTGACGTGGTGCCGCTTGATGGACTCAACAATGGCCAGCGGATTCCGTTCCCCGCCCGGCATCAGGAAGCACAGCGTGGCGCCCTGTATGGCCCACCAGAAGAGCTCCCACACGGAAACGTCGAAGTAGTAGGGCGTCTTTTGGAGAATCACGTCGCCTTCGTCAATCGGGTACGCACGTTGCATCCAGTGCAGGCGATTGACGAGGGAGCGGTGCTCGATCATCACTCCCTTGGGTTTGCCGGTCGATCCGGACGTGTAAATCACGTACGCCAAGTCTTGTGGCGTGTTGACGAGGGCGGGGCTTGCCGCGGACCCGCGGTACACGTCCGGATCGTTCGGGTCGATGATCAGCCCTCCGAAGGCGATCCGGCTGGCCGCCGGTTTCGGCACCAACAGGACGTTGACCCCACCATCCTTCAGCAGGTAGGCGATACGATCGGGCGGATTGTCCGGTGGTACCGGCAGGTACGCCGCTCCGGCCTTGATGATTCCCAAGATGCCGGTGATCATCGCGAAGGATCGTTCTACCATCAACGCCACGACGTGTCCTGGTCGGACCCCCGCAGCCCTCAACACGTGCGCCAGTTGATTGGCCCGGTCATTGAGCTGCGCGTAAGTGAGCGATGGTGCGCCGAGCACCTTGTCGTGATCGCAGATGACGGCGAGTTCGCGCGCACGCCGGGCCATCTGCGCGTCAATCAACTCCTGCAGCGTGACGCTATCCGGGAATGGCGTCTCGGTGCGATTGAATTGAGCGATCCTCGCGAGATCGGCGGCCGTAGCGATACGGGGCGAATGAGCGGCCATGGGCATCAGTCGGGTCGAGTGAACGCGCCGAGCCTGCCGGCTTGATCGACGAAGATTTTCCCGAGGATATCTTCATGAATCTGGGTGGTGCCTTCGATGATCTCCATGATCTTCGCGTCGCGGTAATACCGGGACGCCGCGGATGAACCGTGGCAGCCCGACGCGCCCTGGATCTGCACGGCATCGGACGCGGCTCGCACGGCGGCGCGCGACGTGAAATACTTGGCCACCAGCGTCTTTTCAAAGACTTCCGGAAGATGCTCGTCTTCCGCACGGCAGGCGTTGCGACACAGCAGACTTCCTGCCTCCAAGTCCGTGCCCATTCTGGCGATCAAGGATCGGATCATCCCCAGCTCGCCCACAGTCTTGTCCCCGATTTTGCGCGCGGTGGCGTGGGCGAGGCTCTCTTCGAAGCATCCGCGCAGCAGCCCGAGGGCGGAGCACGCCGTGCTGATCCGGCCGTAGTGCAAGCCCACCGGTGCGACGTGCGACAGCGCGAAGCCGGGTTTGCCGACGACGTTGGCCGACGGCACTTCCACGTCCCGGAAGTGCAACTCGCCGAGACCGGCCGCCCGGAACCCCATCAGATCGGAGATCGGCTCGACGTGCAGACCGGGCGTGTTTCTCGGCACGACGCAAGCCACGGAACGTCCCTCCAGCGTCCCGAAAACGAGGAACAGCCCGGCGAATTGGGCGCAGCTGATCCACCTCTTGGTGCCGTTCAAAATGAGACCGCCGGAATGCTGAGTGAATTCCGTCACCAGCGACTGAAGCGCACTGCCGGCACCGGGCTCCGTCAGCGCAAACGCCGCGATCATCTCCCCTTTGGCCAGGGGAGGAAGCCAGGTGCTCTTTTGCTCCGCGGTGCCCCACTTGAGCAGCGCCATCGCAACCATGGTTTGCACCGTCAACACACCGGTCAAGGCAGGCGATCCTCTCCCGAGGGCTTCATTCAGCAGACCGAACGCGACGACGTCCCATCCCTGCCCCCCGTATTCCGGCGGCAGGCTGGCGCCGAGGTAGCCACGCTGTGCCAGCTTCCCGATCACGGCCTCGGGAAGTCTCTGATCCCGATCCCATTGCTCGGCAAACGGTTCAACGTGGAGCCGGACAAAGGCCTTGAATTCCTCGTGCATGCCCCCATGCCCGTCCGTCATTGGCTGCTTCAGCGCTTGCTGAGCCACAGCATGCCCATGCGGTCGGTCTCCGGCACGTGCTGCTCCAGTGTGAATCCGTGCTGCAGCAAGTCTTCGCATATTTGCCCGGCCTTGCCGTCGTGATATTCAACTATGATCCGGCGTATCTTCGAGAAGGTGGCGTCGCTCGTACCCGCGATGATGTCGTACTCCGATCCCTCGCAGTCCATCTTCAGGAGATGGACACAAGAAATGCCTTCCCGCTCGACGATATCATCTAAAGAGATGGTCTGGACGGACTCATACCCGTCGCTGCTCGCAGGTCCGTACGTAATGCGATTTTGTGGACTGGCACCTTTCGGAATCGCCACCACCTCACCCGACTTAGACGTGACCGCATAGTTATGTGGGGCGATCACCGTTTGCAGACTGTTCCTGCTGATGTTTTCCAGCATACGGCCATACGCTTCACGATTCGGCTCAAACGCGAACACTTTTCGTGCTCCACTAAAGGCGGCGTACGCCGCAAACAGTCCGATATTCCCTCCGATGTCCAAGACCACACTGCCGGGGTCCGTCGGGTACACCTGCTCGCAAAACACCTGGAAGAGCACCACGATGTCGAGACGGTGCCCTGAAAGCATCAACTCCCTGCCATTCCTGAGGCGAATGCGTTGGTCCACGGGAGACGTTTGAGCGAAATAGTGGCGTATGAGCGAACGTGGTGTCTTGAACAAGAACCACGCTCTCACGACAAGTCGCCCATTCTTCACGGCGTGCCACAAGAATGTTTTCGGATGTAGCAATGCTCTGGCGATCGCCAGGCCAGGGGCGCCCGCCCACCGTTGGACGACGTCTCGCAGGATCGCCTTCCGATGAACGCTGATGCCAAATACACTCATGGGCTACCCGGGCGTCCGTTCTTTCCCAGCACAAACGCCGTCGTCGCGTTGACCGACTTGAAGTGCGCGATATCCAAATCGTCCATTCCCACCTCTATCCCGAACCGCTTTTCGATGAACGTCATCAGTTGAACCGCGAACAGGGAATTCACGATTCCCGAGTCGAACAGGTCGTCGTCGTCACGCAACTGCGTGATGGTGATCGAGCTCAGTATGAAACCTCTGACGGTCTCTTTGATGCCTTCCGCCGTGCTCAGGGACGGCTCCGTCGTGCGCGCAGTCACGTCCTATCCCTCCGGATAAACATGAAAACCCCTCCCGGTCTTCCGTCCCAAATGGCCGGCATGCACCAACTTCCGCAGCAAGGGACAGCATCGGTACTTCGGATCCTGAAAGCTCTCATACAAGACGTCAAGAGAACGCATCACCGTGTCCAACCCGATCAAGTCCGCCGTCTCCAACGGTCCCATTTTGTGTCCGAAGCATTTCTTGAAGATCATGTCGATCTCGTCGGCCGTCGCCACATTGTCCTGCAGGACAAAGGCCGCCTCGTTCATGAACAAGTGGGAAATCCGGTTGGAAACAAAGCCGGGCATGTCCTGGACGATGATGGCTTCCTTGTTGAGCACGGAAAACAACTGCAGCAGCGTATCCACGGTCTGGTCCGAGGTGTGGAATCCGCGGATCACTTCGACGGTCGGCTTCAAGTGGACCGGGTTCATGAGGTGGATGCCCACCACATTGGCCGCACGCGTGGTCGCGCTGGCGATTTGCGTGATCGAGATGCACGACGTATTGGCCCCAAGGCAGATCTCGGGTGGCGCCACCCGATCGAGATTCTCATAGACCGACTTTTTGAGAGCCCAGTCCTCGGTCACGTTCTCGATGATGAAGTCACACGACGCCACGTCCTGCAAATCGGTCGTGAGCTCCATGCGTTGCTTCGCCTCATCGTTCGTTATCCGTGGCAACGTCTTCGACAGCAAGGGAACGCATCGCACGTTGTTCAGTATGGCGGCTTGAGCGCGCGTCAGGATGTCGTCGGAGATGTCCACCACGACCGCGGATATCCCGTGAAGGACCAGGTCGGTGACGACACCGATGCCGATGTTCCCCGCGCCAAGAACGCCGACCCGTTTGAATTCCATGTTACGAAGCCTTGCGCCGCATGACGTTCCTGCGCCGCTGACCCCGCAGCGCCGCCCCGGCGGGGGTGGTTCCGCCGTCGGCGTCGCCGGAGGCCGCACCCAATTTGGCGGCGAGGAGGGCCACGGTCGGACACTCGAACAGGGTGACGATGGACAGATCCTGCTTGAGCTCCTTTTTGATCGTGGCAATCATCTGGACGGCCCTCAGCGACGTGCCGCCCACCTCGAAGAAGTTGTCGTTTACCCCGACGCGCGGCCGTCCGAGGACCCTTTTCCAGATGTTCAGCAGCGTCGCTTGCAGCGTGCTGGCCGGTGCGACGTCCACGGGAGCGTCGAGCGGCCCGTTCCTGAGCCGATAGGCCTCGATGGCGCGTGCGAGCCGCTCGATGTCGCACAAGCTCTCGGCAATCCGCTGCGCTGGCTCCGACCGATCCGCGCCCTCGAAGCCCCGTCCTGATCGAGACGGGCGTGGGTCCGGGGCGCGTGGCGCCGGCGCCTCCTGCTCGTGCTGCGCCGTTTCGTCCGGGTTGTACTCGAGGCTCGCCAGGTAGTCCGCGGCGAAGGTCCAGGACGTGCCCGTCTCGCTGACAGCCTGATCGCCGATGCTCTGCATGAACTCCCTCACAGGCGCGTTTTTTTCCGTGGGTCGATAGCCGAGCTCCACGAAGCGCTTGTGTTCCCTGACCGCCCGCTGGCCGAGGTGAGACAAGAGCGCGTGCTCCACGCCTCTGCCCAAGACCCTGCAGCTCAACAGCACGGTGTCAACCCTGTACCGGTCGGCCTCGGTCTCATACAGTGCGACGCCGACGAGCCCGTAGTCGCCAAATCGGTCGACCACGCGAACGGCCAGACCGGTTGCGTGTTCCCGCTTCACGTAGTCCCGGATTTCATTTTCCGACCGTCGGACGGTCGTGAAGTTGAATTGATTGGTTCTGAACGTCAGCTGCGACACTCGACCGAGTTGATCGTCCGTCACCTCGCCAATCTCGACACGAAGCCCGAGGCCCCTGACAAAATCCTTCAAGGTGAGGGCTTGCTCACGGAAGTGTTCCCGCTTCGCGTTTTCCTGATACAGCGTGGTGCGGTTGTGGTCCTCCTCGGTGACACCGGCTTGGTCGAACGCCCACACGTGATCCAGAAACGTGGGGAACGACGCGCTGTCCCGCGGCAACTGCAACGTCAGGACGCTGGGGCAGGTGATGCGAACATCGGCGCACTCCACCGGGTTATCATCGACGAAGATGAAGCTGTCCAACCCGAGGTTGAGCTCGTGCGCGAGCGACTTGATGTTGTCCGACTTGCTGTTCCAATTGATGCGCCGCCCGACCAGGTGCTCGCGCTTTAGGACCATGTCGGGCCGCTGATCGAAGACGTCCAGCACATCCGCTTCATTGTTCTTGCTGCACAGACAGAGCAGCATGCCGGCGCGCATGCGACCGACCATGAACTCCTGCAACCGGCGGTACGGCCCAGTCACTTCGACTCCCATCGAGCCATCCTCCCCGCACACCCCTTGCCACAGCGTGTTATCGCAGTCCAGCACGATCACCTTGCGAGGGTTTCGCTGTATGCTCGAGATGGAGCGGACCAGCGCCGTCCCGATCGCGGCGTATCCCTCGGATGTGTAGGGGATATGACCCAGATGATGACTCTGCGGGTCGTGGTAGTCCTTGACCGCATAGTGCCGCATCAGGAACGCCGAGCTGATCGTGTGAACATTCGGTATCGTGCCGACCGTTGCCAACAGCGCCTGCTCGGCCTCGTCCAGGACCGCCTGCCGATCCGCAGCGGCGGTCGCCGCGGGGGACCTGGGGCAGAGACACAGGACCAGGGGCGCCGCCGCCTGATTCATGAACGACCGCAGCGCGGTGCAAAAGTCCTGTATCGTTCGCCCCAGATCGCCCGCCATCGGGCGTGGGGGCCGCACACTCATCTCGGTGGCCGTCTCGGCCCGGGTCGCATACAGATTGAACAACCCGGAATGCTCGAGCAGCCGTTCTTCTTCGACGGCACAACGGAACCCCTTCTTGACCAAGAGGTCCTCAGTCCGCTCGACGGCTTCCCGAGTGGGGTCGTGAATCTCGATCACGAGCTGAGCGATTTTGGGCCAGTCGCGATCGTCAATGCCCTTGAGAATGTCTAACTCGCTCTTTTCCGCGTCGATCTTGAGGAGGTCGATCTTGTCGATCTGGTGCTCCCGGATCATTTCCGAGAGGGACGTCAACCGGCACTCGTGAGTCGTGCGACGAAGCCTGTCAGCCGTGAGCTCGTCGACGTATCCGTCCACGGCTTCACTCGCGAGCGACGCCTCGCTGTGCAACGCGTTCCGCACGACCGTTTGAATGGCCTCGCGGTCCTCGGTCTCATCCGCGTGAAAACCTGAGAACACCGATGACTTTTCATAGAAGGTGAAGGTCGCCGTTTTGGGCTCGTCCGACACACCGGCGTTCACGGCCCGGACATGCGATCCGTAGGCCTCGCAGTTTGCCTTCAGGAGCTCATAAACGACGGGCGCTGGTTCGAATGCGTAGATCCTCGCGTTGCGACAGCGACTCATCACAAACAAGGAAAACAGCCCGATATTCGCCCCCACATCCACCACCGTGTCACCGTCCTGCAAGCGAATACCGTGCCTCAGATAGCATTGATCTTCGAAGATCTCCTTGTAGACGTAGTCCGTCTCGTACTGGTTCAAATGCACGATCTCGAGGCCATTGGGCAGTATGTATCGTGCACGATCCCCGAAACACCGGTCCGCCCGTTCCTTGCTGAGGGGCAAGACCTCATGCCGATCCCCGGTGGCCCACTCCTCCAACCCCACGAGAATGACGTTGACCCCGTCGCGGTTCTTGCGAAACACGCTCGCCGAGTCCAGCAACTGCTGAAACACCTGATTGTACGGCGCAAACTCGAGCCGGATCGGAACGCCGAAATGGTCGCCCCAGAATCTCAGCACATCTTCTATCGGCTCAGCCGTGAAATTCGAGGCGATGGCGAACGTTGCGGGCGTCGCGTCATCGACAGCGTCCTCGCCATCGAGCAAGGCGAAGCTGACCCCGGACAGACTGACGTACGATCGGCCGGACTGGTCGAAGACCCGAACGTTGCCGACAAAACGGCGGCCATCGCCGCCACCCTCCGGCGGCAGGACGGCGTGACCCCATAGCGTTTCGGGCAACGTCCCGCCGGCGAGTTCGACCCTGTCAATCGACCGCAGGATGAACGTCTTGCCCTGCTCCATCACGAAGGGCGCCAGCACCTGAGTCATGGAATCGAGCACGCTCGGGTGCACCACATGCGATTCGACGTCCCCGTCCGGGCGCACCAGCGACAACCGCCCCAAGCATTGGTCGTCAGCCCGCCAAATCGATGAGATCCTCTGAAAGGTGGGCCCGTATTGGTTGCCATTGTCGCGCAGTTTCGCGTAAAACGAGCCCGAGTCGATCACGACCCGAGCCCGCGCTTGGAATGCTTCGATGGAAAACGGGTCCGGATCCGGCCGCCCCGACGGGGCCGGGGCCGAGTCGATTTCGAGCCGGGCAGCATATTGCCGCCCCGGGAGCTTGGCGCGCCCATCCTCGGTGCCCGCCTCGTGGAAGGTGTATTCCACGCGGCCGTCGCCAAGATTTCGCACCTCGATCTCTACGACCGTGTCTTCTGTCGAAAGAATGATGGGATTGCGAAAACTCACGTTGCGGACGACGCCCGCCACGGGGTTGCCGCGGTCACGATGCACGCGCAGGGCCGTATCGATATAGAACGACCCAGGCAGCACGACCATGTCATGAAACCCGTGATCCGCCAAATACGGTGCGGATTGAACGCCGACCGTGAATTCGGCGGACGCCTCGAGCGGCGGTGTCACGGGAACCCCGGTTTCGAGTGTACTCACCTACCGTCCCCCGAGATGAACCCTCCGCCAACCCGGAAGGTCGACCCGCGGTCGACCTGCTGCACCACGACGGCTCCGATCAGTCCGGGCCCGGGAGGGAAGGCGTGAAGCGTCCAGCCACAAGCGTCCCCGGTCGTGCTCGCCACGCGCAGAATCCGGGGCGGGTCGCCCGGGGCGAGGGAAACATCGAAGCGGTCGAGCGGATAGGAGAGACCGTCGCCGAGCGCCTTGATGAAGGCTTCTTTGCGCGTCCAGCAATTGAAGAATCCAACCGGCTTGTCGCGTGCGTCGAGTGCCCGGTAGACCTCGTTCTCCGCGCGGGAAAACATGCATGCCGCGATGGCGTCGGCATCCGGGACCACCCGCACGGCTTCGACGTCGATGCCGACCTCGCGCCCGTAGGCGAGGGCGTACACAGCGACATCGTCGCAGTGCGAGAGGTTAAATCGCAGGTCCGAGTCCGCGAAGCGCCCGGCCAGGGCCGGCTTACCGCGTACGCCGGACGCCAGATCCAGGGCGTCGGGCCGGACCTCCAACCGCTCGCCGAGCAGCTGACGCAGGCGCGAACGAGCGACGACAAACCGGCAGCGGTCGCGATCGAACGCAAAGCGTGTGGCCCGCTGTCGCTCCCCGTCTGAGAGCAGCTCTGCCGCCGCGCGGACTGCATCGGGTCCCGCATCCAGTCGAGTCACCACGACCTCGATGAACTCTCCTGACGTGCCTGGGTTGACGTCCCTTACCGAGCGGGAGACGAGCGCGTATCCGTAAGCCGATAACATGATTTCCCCCACACACCCCCCGAGGCGTCCGGGCAGGTGCCCGTCGCGCGTCATGGCAACCGCTTGTTTACGAGCGCGGCTAGGCACGTTCGTGGCCGCAATACTCGTACGCGGACGCAATATCTGTACTATGAGGGCTCACAAAACAGGCAGGCATGGGAAGTGTTGCGTCGGAGCCACATCTCACCCCGCGGTGGAGGGTGAATTTGGCGCGTCCGCTCTGCGCCCGGGCCCGGGTGGGAATCCGCTGCGAATGCTGGGGTGTAGGTGGCGCTTCCGTCTAGACAGCGAGCTGCCCGTCCGCGCTCACGGACCGCGGATCCCACTCGCTTTCGGTCCGGGCCACGTACACCGCCGCGCTCATGTCCCCCACGACGTTGATGGTGGTCCGCGCCATGTCCAGGATCCGGTCCACACCGATGATCATCGCAATCGTCAACGGCTCGACGTTCACGGCGGCCAGCACGCCCATCAACAATGGCAGGGATCCACCGGGGACCCCGGCGGCGCCCACGGCCGTGATCACGCTGAGGATCATGACGACGACCTGCTGCGACAACGTGAGGGGAACGCCGAACACCTGCGCGAGGAACAGCACGGTGACGCCCTCGAACAGCGCGGTACCGTTCATACACATCGTCGACCCCAGAGGGAGCACGAAGCCGGCGATCTTGGGCGGGATCTTCAACTCCTCTTCCGCCACGGCGATGTTGGTCGGCAGCGTGGCGTTGCTCGAGCTGGTGGAGAACGCCGTGATGATACTGGCCCGGATCCGACTGTAGAACACGCGCGGCGAGAGACCGCCGAATATGCGAACCAGCGCGGAAATCGAGACGGCACCATGCAGCAGGAGCCCCACGAGGACCACAGCGACGTACAGCCCCAGTTTCAAGAGCAGGGCGAACCCGAACCGGGACGTCACGACGAAGATCAGCCCGAACACGCCGTAGGGGGCGAGCCGCATGGCGAAGTCGATGATCTTGACGATCGCTTCGCCCAGCGCATCGAGTACCCGCACCATCGGCTTGGCCTTCTCGTCAGGCAGCATCGTCAGCGCCGCGCCGAACACCAGGGAAAAGAAGATGATGCCGAGCATGTCGAGTGAAGCCGCGGCCTTGATCGGGTTGCTGGGCACGATGTTAACGAACAGGTCGACGCCGAATTTGCCTCCCCCGCCCGCCTGTAACCCCTGGGCTTGGGCGCGGTAGGTCGCCAGCAGCTCCTTGATGAGCGCGGGATCGAGCCCGACCCCAGGTTGGACCAGGTTGACGAGGATCAGGCCGATCGTCGCTGAAATGGCGGTCGAAACCAGGAAATAGGCGATCGTCCGGCCGCCGACACGTCCGATCTTGCGGATGTCGCCGAGACCTGCGACCCCGAGCGTCAGGGACGCGAACACCAGGGGCACGATTGTCATCAGGAGCATCCGCAGGAAGATCTGGCCCACCGGACCGGCGATGTTGTCACCCACCCACTGTACCTTCGGAGCGGCCCACCCGGCGGGGACCCCAGTCCACGCGACCCAGTCCGCCCCGGTCGCCAACCCGTTCGCCACGACGCCGACCGCAGCGCCCGACAGCAGGCCAAGGATGATCTTGGTGTGGAGCTTCACTGCTGATCGAGGCCGAGGCGGCGCACCCGGCTGTGGTGCACTCCGTACAGGAAGTAGAACGATACGCCGATGGCCATCCACAGGCCGAACCGCACCCACGTGAGCAGCGGCAGGTTGATCATGAGGTAGACGCAGAACGCCGCAGACACGAGCGGGAGGACGGGCACCCATGGCGTGCGGAACGGGCGGGGCCGATCCGGCTCGCGGCGCCGCAGGACGACGATACCGAGCGCCACCAGCACGAAGGCGAACAGCGTCCCGATGTTCGTGAGCTCCAGCACCCAGCCGATCGGCGCGAACGCGGCGGACAGCGCGACGAATACCCCGGTGATGATCGTCGTGATGTGTGGGGTCTGGTACTTCGGATGCACGCGGGCGGCCCAGGGAGGCAGCAGGCCGTCCCGTGCCATCGACATGAAAATCCGGGCCTGGCCCAGCTGGAACACCAGCAA
>Ga0137415_10000656_pt1 | contig 33748 bp, 21 predicted proteins | sample CZODoug3_1_1_16f_FD_183082 | JGI IMG/M metagenome (GOLD analysis project Ga0137415, IMG submission 183082) | Vadose zone soil fungal communities from Angelo Coast Range Reserve, California, USA - CZODoug3_1_1_16fungal (Hybrid Assembly) | ecosystem: Environmental > Terrestrial > Soil > Vadose...
CTCTCCCAGGGTGTCGACGTGAACATCCTCGCCGACCGCACCGAGACCGTGCGCGCATCCGTGAACGACGTCCAGTTCACCCTCGTGCTCATCATCCTGCTGGTGGTCGGCGTCATCTACGTCTTCCTCCGCTCGCTGCGCGCGACGCTGATCCCCGGCGTGGCGGTGCCGCTCTCGCTGATCGGCACCTTCGGGGTGATGTATCTGTGCGGCTACTCGCTCAACAACCTCTCGCTGATGGCGCTCACCATCTCCACCGGCTTCGTGGTGGATGACGCCATCGTCATGATCGAGAACATCTCCCGGTTCATCGAGGAAGGCGACTCGCCGTTCGAGGCGGCGCTGAAGGGCGCGAAGCAGATCGGCTTCACCATCGTGTCCCTCACGGTGTCGCTGGTCGCGGTGCTCATCCCGCTCCTCTTCATGGGCGGCATCATCGGGCGGCTGTTTCGCGAGTTCGCGGTCACGCTCGCGGTCGCCATCGGCGTTTCCGCCGTCCTCTCGCTGACGCTGACCGCGATGATGTGCGCCCACGTGCTCAAGCCGCACGCCGAGGAGAAGCAGACGCGCTTCACCCGCTTCACCGAGCGGCAGTGGGAGAGGCTGGCCCGCTTCTACGACCGCGGCCTGAAGTGGGTGCTCGATCACCAGCCGCTCACGCTGGCGGTCACCATCGCCACGCTTCTCTTCACCTTCCTGCTCGCGCTGGCGATTCCGAAGGGCTTCTTCCCCCAGCAAGACACCGGCTTGATCATCGGCGTCTCGGAGGGATCGCCGGACGCGTCCTTCACCCGCATGATGGACCGCCAGCGCGCCCTGGCGGACGTCGTGCTGCAAGATCCGGACGTCGCCGCGGTCGCGTCCTTCATCGGCGCCGACGGGACGAATCCCACCACCAACAGCGGCCGCCTGAACATCACGCTCAAGCCGCACGGCGATCGCAAGGCGGACGCCGCCGAGATCGTCGCCCGCCTGCAGCCCAGGCTGATGCAAGTGGAGGGAATCCAGCTCTTCCTGCAGCCCGTGCAGGATCTGCAGATCGAGACCCGCACCAGCCGCACGCAATACCAGTACACGCTCGAGGACGCCGACCCGAAGGAGCTGACCGAGTGGGGCCCGAAGGTGGTGGAGAAGCTGCGGACCCTGCCGCAGCTGCGCGACGTGACCAGCGACCTGCTCTCCTCCGGCTTGCAGGAGATGCTGACCATCGATCGCGACAGCGCCGCGCGCCTCGGGATCCTCCCGCAGACCATCGACGACACGCTCTACGACGCCTTCGGTCAGCGGCAGGTCTCGACCATCTTCACCCAGCTCAACCAGTACCGCGTGATCCTGGAGGTGCAGCCGCGGGACCAGCAAGACCCGACCGCGTTGCGGCGGATCTATCTCAAGTCGCAGACGGGCGATCAGGTTCCGCTCAGCGCCTTCGCCCATTTCGAGCCCGGCACCTCCCCCCTCTCGATCAATCACCAGGGCCAGTTTCCTGCTGCCACCGTCTCCTTCAATCTCGCCCCCGGCAGCGCGCTGGGCGAGGCAGTGGATGCGATCCGCGCGGCGGAGGCGCAGATCGGCCTGCCCCCCGGCGTGCGGGTGGATTTCGCCGGCACCGCGCAGGCCTTCCAGCAATCGCTGGCGTCCGAACCGATCCTGATCCTGGCGGCGGTGGTGACCGTGTACATCGTGCTCGGCGTGCTGTACGAGAGCTACATCCACCCGGTGACCATCCTTTCCACGCTGCCCTCCGCGGGCGTCGGCGCGCTCCTCGCGCTCATCGTCTGCCGCACCGACTTCTCCATCATCGCCCTGATCGGAATCATCCTGCTGATCGGCATCGTGAAGAAGAACGCGATCATGATGATCGACTTCGCTCTCGAGGCGGAGCGGGATCAGGGGTTGACGCCGCGGGAGGCCATCCACCAGGCCTGCCAGCTCCGCTTCCGGCCGATCATGATGACCACCATGGCGGCGCTGCTCGGAGGCATCCCCCTCGCCCTGGGCACGGGGACGGGCAGCGAGCTGCGGCGGCCGCTCGGCATCTCCATCGTGGGCGGCCTGCTCATCTCGCAGGTGCTGACGCTCTACACGACGCCGGTCATATACCTCTACATGGGACGGCTGGGAGCGTGGCTGGGCCGCGGCCGCAAGGGGAAGCCGGCAGAGTCGATGCCGGCCGGGGCGCCCGCGTCATGAACGTCTCCGCCCCGTTCATCCGGCGGCCGGTGGCGACCACGCTGCTCGCCATCGCCGTGGTCCTCGCCGGCGGCGCGGCGTTCACGCAGCTTCCCGTGGCGCCGCTGCCGCGCGTCGACAGTCCCACCATCAACGTCAACGCCGGGCTGCCCGGGGGAAGCCCGGAAACGATGGCCTCCGCGGTGGCGACACCGCTCGAGCGCCGCTTCGGCCGCATCGCCGGGATCACGGAGATCACCTCGGCCAGCACCCTGGGGCAGACGCAGCTGACGCTGCAGTTCGATCTCGATCGCGACGTCGACTCGGCCGCGCGCGACGTGCAGGCGGCCATGAACGCCTCCGCCGGCGATCTCCCGTCGAACCTGCCCAGCCGGCCCAACTACCGCAAGGCGAATCCCGCCGACGCGCCGATCCTGATCGTGGCGCTGACGTCCACGACGCTTCCGATGGCCCAGGTGTTCGACACGGCGAACACCATTCTCGCGCAGAAGATCTCGCAGGTGTCCGGGGTGGGCCAGGTGACGGTCGGGGGCGGGCAACAGCCGGCGGTGCGCGTTTCCGTCGACCCCGGCGCGCTCGCGGGCGTGGGCCTGTCGATGGAGGACGTGCGCACGGCGCTCTCCACCGCCACTTCGAACTCGCCCAAGGGTTCGCTCTCCGGCGCGCTGCAGACGCGCAGCATCGCCGCCAACGACCAGCTCACCACCGCGGCGCAATACCGGCCGCTGATCATCGGCTACAACAACGGCGCGCCGGTACGCCTCTCCGACGTGGCGCGCGTCACCGACGACGTCGAGAACCAGCGCGCGGCGGGCTGGGTCGACGGACGGCGCGCCATCCCGGTGATCATCCGCCGGCAGCCGGGCGCCAACATCATCGAGGTGATCGACCGGGTGAAGGCGCTGATCCCCGAGCTGACGCGCTCGATCAACCCGGCCATCGACGTCACCATCGCGCTGGACCGCAGCACCACCATTCGCGCTTCCGTCGTCGACGTGGAGCGCACCCTTCTCATCAGCATCGGGCTGGTGGTGCTGGTGGTCTTCCTCTTCCTCCGCAACGTGCGGGCAACCGCCATCCCCAGCGTGGCGGTGCCGCTCTCCCTGATCGGCACCTTCGGCGCGATGTACCTGTGCGGCTACAGCCTGGACAACCTCTCGCTGATGGCGCTGACCATCTCCACCGGCTTCGTGGTGGACGACGCCATCGTGGTCACGGAGAACGTCTCCCGGTTCATCGAGGCCGGCGACTCGCCGCTGCAGGCGGCCTTCAAGGGAGCCAAGCAGATCGGCTTCACCATCGTGTCGATCACCGTCTCGCTGCTCGCGGTTTTCATCCCCATTCTGCTGATGGGCGGGCTGGTGGGCCGCCTCTTCCGGGAGTTCGCGGTGACCCTGTCGTTCGCCATTGCCATCTCGGCAGTCGTGTCCCTGACGGTCACCCCGATGATGGCCTCGCGCATGCTGAAGCACGACCGCGAGTTGAAGCACGGCCGGCTGTACCGCGCCTCGGAGCGCACCTTCAACTGGATGCGCGACACGTACGGCAGCACGCTGCGTTGGGTGCTCGAGCACGAGTGGCTGATGCTCGCCGCCACGGGCGCTACCATCGCCTTCACCGTCTATCTCTACGTCGTGATTCCCAAGGGCCTCTTTCCGCAACAGGACACAGGCTCGCTGGCGGGGGGCTCGCAGGCGCCACAGGACATCTCCTTCCCGGCGATGAAAGCGCGGACCGAGGCGCTCAACGAGGTGGTCGCCCAGGATCAGAACATCGAGCACTTCGTTTCCTTCATCGGACAGGGAAACACCGGCTTCTTCTTCATCCAGCTCAAGGCGTGGGGCGTGCGCAAGCTGACCGCCGACCAGGTGATCGGCGAGCTGCGGCCCAAGCTCGCGCGCGTGCCGGGCATCAGCCTCTTCCTGCAAAACGTACAGGACGTGCGCCTGGGCGGGCGGCTTTCCGGCGGGCAGTACCAGTACACGCTGGTGGACGCGAACCTCGACGAGCTGACGCAGTGGGCGCCGCGCGTGCTGGAGAAGCTGCGCTCGCTTCCGCAGCTGCGCGACGTGAATACCGACCAGCAGACGAACGGACTGCGCCTGGACGTGACGGTGGATCGCGACACCGCGTCGCGGCTCGGCATCACCCCGCAGGCGATCGACGAGACCCTCTACGACGCGTTCGGGCAGCGCCAGGTCGCCACCATGTACACGCAGCTGAACCAGTACCGCGTCGTGCTGGAGGTGAAGCCGGAGTTCCAGGTGAACCCGTCGCAGGTGCAGATGCTGTACGTGCGGACGCCTTCGGGCGGGCAGGTGCCGCTGAGCGCCCTCGCCAAGGTCACCGAGGCGCCGACCGCGCTGAGCGTCAACCACCAGGGACAGTTTCCCGCCGTGACGATCTCGTTCAACCTCGCCCCGGACACCGCGCTGGGACAGGCGGTGACCGCGATCGATCGCGCCACCCGGGACATCGGCCTTCCGGCAAGCGCGCGCGGATCGTTCCAGGGAACGGCGCAGGCGTTCCAGCAGTCGTTGGCGAGCGAGCCGTTCCTGATCGCGTTCGCCCTGGTTGCGGTCTACATCGTGCTGGGCGTCCTCTACGAGAGCTACGTACACCCGATCACCATCCTCTCCACCCTGCCCTCGGCGGGCGTCGGCGCGCTGCTCGCGCTGCTGGCGGTGAACACCGAGTTCAGCATCATCGCGCTGATCGGAATCATCCTCCTCATCGGCATCGTGAAGAAGAACGCCATCATGATGATCGACTTCGCCATCGAGGCTGAGCGCGACGAGGGCCTCTCCACCATCGAGGCCATCTACAAGGCGTGCCTGCTGCGCTTCAGGCCGATCCTCATGACGACTCTCGCCGCCTTGCTCGGCGGCGTGCCACTGGCCATCGGCCGCGGCGCCGGCGCCGAGCTGCGGCAGCCGCTCGGCATCACCATCGTGGGGGGCCTGTTGTTCTCGCAGTTGCTCACGCTCTTCACCACGCCGGTCATCTACGTCTTTCTCGACCGATTCACGCGCAAGCGCCAGCGCCACCAGGTTCCAACTCTGCGACCGGCCCCGCAGATCGGTGTTTCTTGAAGATTCAGCTCTTCTTCAGCCGGGCGACCGTCTCGTAGAGCCGTTTCTGCGAGTCGTGAGAGAACCAGGTATCGAGCCACCGGTCGGCGTCCGCCGCCGCGTTGGCGCGTGCAACGGCGGCGGCCGGGCGTCGGAGCGATTCCTTCACCATGCGGATCCCGGCAGGTGGAAGCGCGGCGAGGGACGAGGCGCGCTGCAGGGCGCGGGGAAGCAGCTCGGCTTCCGGGGCGAGCTCGTGCAGCACCCCGAGCTGGACTGCCTCGCGCGGCGACACCAGCCGTCCCTCCAGCGCGAGCACGGCCAGCGAAGGACCCGGCACCTGCCAGCGCAGCGTCTCCACGACCAGCGAGGGCAGTCCGATCCCGAGCTGCGTCTCGTTCAGCCCGATACGTGCCTCCCGATCCGCCCCGATGCGCACGTCCGCTTGCAGCGCCAGCACGCACCCGCCGGCGACGGCATGGCCGTTCACCGCCGCCACCAGCGGGATCGGCAGCTCGAAGACCCGCATCATCGCCGTCTCGAACCGGAGGACGAACGCGCGCATCCGGACACGATCGAGATCGACCAGCGTCGGCAGATCGAGGCCGGCGCTGAAGGCGGACCCCTGCCCCGTGATCACTGCCGCCCGCGCGTCGCCGAGCTGTCCGAGGAGCGCCTCCAGCCGATCCAGGAACGACGGCCCGATCGCGTTCGCTTTTCCGTTCTCCAGCCGGATCAGGGCGACCTCGCCATTGCGTTCGATGCGCATGTCACCTACCTAAGCCGCTCATCGCTTCTCCGCCACAGCAGGTAGACGGGAAGGCCCGCCAGCGTCAACGCCAGACCGATCAGGGCGTGCACCGGATCGCGCGCGAAGGTGGAGATCACCACCGCGGCGCATACCACGATGAAGAGCAGCGTCGTCAGCGGATGCCCGGGCATCGAGACGGGCTCGCCTCGCGCCCGGAACACGAAGAGGCACGAGGCCACGAGCGCGAAGAAGATGAAGTCGATCGCCACCACGTACCGGAGGAGGACCTCGTACGTTCCCGCGAGCGCCAGCGCGATTGCGACCGCCCCTTGCAGGGCGATCGCTGCGACCGGCGCCCGGGTGCGCGGGTGCACGCGCGCGAGGCTGCGCAGAAACGCGCCGTCCTCCGCCATCGCGAAGTAGACGCGCGGCGCGGTGAGGATGCTCTGGCTCAGGAACCCCAGCGAGGAGACCGCGACTCCCGCTCCGATCAGGGCGGCCCCCCGTGCGCCGAATACGCGCGTCGCCACGTCCATCGCGGGTGCCACGCTGTGCTCGAGGGCGGCCTTGCCCAGCACGCGGTCGCAGGCGAAGGCGACTCCGACGTACAGCGCGATCACACCGAGGACACCGGTCACCAACGCCCGCGGGAGATCGCGGCCCGGATCCTTCATCTCGCCGGCCACGAAGCACGCGGTCTGGAATCCGCCGTACGAGAAGAGCACCGGAACCAAGGCGGCGGCGAAGCTCGTCCCGCCTTTGACGGTTTCCTGGGCAGCCGAAGGTGCTCCCGCCAATCCGGCAGCGATCAACGCAATGATGGCGACGATCTTCAGCACCATCAGCGCGCTCTGCACACGCGCTCCCGCTCCCACTCCGAGGCAGTTGACCACCGTCAGGATGCCGATCCCGAGCGCGGCCAGGACGCCATCGGCGACCGCGATTCCCGCGAGCTGGCGGAAGTAGCGGCCGAAGGTCATCGCGCAGACGGCCATCCCGCCGGTCTGGATCACCAGCAGGAGCGCCCACCCGTACATGAATCCGACCGCCGGATGGTACGCCTCGCGCAAGTACACGTATTGCCCGCCCGCGAACGGACGCCGCCGTGAGAGGCCCGCGTAGATGAAGGCGCCGAGCAACGCGGCCCCGCCTCCCGCGATCCACGCGCCGATCATCTCCTCCCTGGTCGACGTCCAGGAAGCCACGATCGCCGGCGTGACGAAGATACCCGACCCCACGATGCCGCCCATCACCACCATGGTGGAATCGAAGAGGCCGATGCGGCGCGCAAGCCGTTCCTCGGGCACGCGCACGCTCTATCACGCGCGAGCAAGAGTCGCCGCCGTGAGCTCTCAGACCTGGAGGCGCACGGTGGCGGACACCGGCATGTCGCCGTGGATCGTCAGCGCGCCCGCCATGTCGGCCGTGACTGCCAGGTGCGGCAACGGCTGTGTGGCTGGCCCGCGCGTCACATTGCCCTGGCCGTCGAACTCGCTGCCGTGACATCCGCAGTGGATCAGATTGAAGCCGACCGAGCCGCCGCTCTGCGCGATGTTGCAGCCCTGGTGCGTGCACACCAGCGACATCGCGTAGATCCCGCCGCTGTCCCGGCCGATGGCCACGGCTGATCCGCTCACGCGCGTGAGCGTGTCGAGCGCGACCGCGGCCTTGTTCCCGGCAGGAATCTCGTTCGGCAGCACGATGGGCTCGCTCCCGCCGCAGCCGATCACCTGCGCACAGACCGCTCCGCCGCCTACGACCAGCAGCCTCCTCCGACTCAGGGCCATCACAGCCTCCGCTGCCAGAAACACCCCGAGACCGCGCCGCGATTCGTTTTATTCATGCGCGGCGAGCGCTTCGCGAGCGCGGGCGAAGAGCTCCGCGGTTTCCCGCAGGACCTTTTCCGCCGCCTGTACGGCCTGCGGGGTAGGAGGAGCGTCGGTCGACTGCAGCAGATCGTAAACGCCCGCAATGCGGGCGTTCCAGGGGACCAGCGCGGGAGGCTGCTGCTTTGCCCAGGGCCTGCGCTCTTCGGCGGTTCCCTCGAGCGCCGCGAGATGTTCGTCCTGCGGCCGGTCCTTGCGCAGCTTGCGCACTTCATCGATCAGCGCCGTATCTGCGCGCAGCGCCGCCGCCAGCCTCTGCGAAAGCGCGAACTGCTGCCGCAGCGCCGCCATCGGCGTGTGGATGCGCGGGTCCATTCGCACCGTCAAAGGACGCGTGAACGTCCGGCCGGCGGCAGTGAGCCTCACGGTATACCGGCCGGGCAGCGCCCAGGGCCCGCGCGGCTCCTTCGGCGTATCGTGTGGCACCGCGGCGATGGGATATCCGGCCTCCAGCGCCGGCGGCGGCGGCCAGTGCAGGTCCCAGACGAAGCGATGCAGGCCGGGCTCCCCGGAGGGGGGACGGTCCGGGCGGATCCACCAGTGGGGGACATTTCCCTCGTCCGTCGGCGGGTCGGCCGGGTCGGTGCTCGAGAACCTGCGCACGAGCGTTCCCTCCGCGTCGAGAATCTCGATGCCCACCTCGCCCTTCGCCTCGAGGAAGTAGTCGATGATGGCGCCGTCCGGCGGGTCCTTGGATCTCGGCTCGTCCGGAGGCATCGGCGTATCGCTGTTCGTGTTCCAGCGGATGCGAAAAGCCGTCTGGGGCAGGAACAGGTGCGCGTCCTCCCGCAACACCGCGTCCGTCACTTCGCGCAGCGGCTCGATGTCGTCGAGGATCCAGAACCCGCGTCCGTGCGTCGCGATCGCCAGGTCGTCGCCCTTCACGATCAGATCGCGGACCGACGTCGCCGGCATGTTCTGGCGCAGCGGCTGCCAGTCATCGCCGTCGTTGAAGCTCACGTACACCGCCTGCTCCGTCCCGCAGAACAGCAGGCCGCGGCGCACCAGATCCTCGCGCACCACGTTGACGATGCCGCCGGCGGGAAGCCCGCGGACGATCTCCTGCCAGGTCCTGCCGCCGTCGTGCGTGCGCAGCAGGTGCGGCCGGAGATCGTCGAGGCGCAAGGTGTTGATGGCGGCGTAGGCCGTTTTCACATCGAATCGTCCCGCCTCGAGGATGCTGACCTTCGCCCAGGGAACGAGCTGCTTCGGGGTGACGTCCTCCCAGCTCTTCCCTCCGTCGCGCGTGCGGTGGATCAGGCCGTCGTCGCTGCCTGCCCAGAGCACGCCGCCGTCCTTCGGCGAAGGCGCCAGCGCATACACCACGCCGCGTTGCTCCGGCCTGGCATCCTCCGATCCACGATACTTTCCAACGTTGGCGGGAACCTCCCAGCTGCGGCGCGTGAGATCCGGGCTGATCTGCTGCCAGGTGCGCCCGCCGTCGCGAGTCTTCCACACGGTGTTCGAGGCGAAGTAGAGCGTGCGCGGGTCGGCCGGCGAGAAGACCACCGGCTGCGTGCGGATCACCCGGTATCCCGGCGTGCGCAGCGGCACCGGCGAGACGTCCTGCACCTGCCGCGTGCGGCGGTCCCAGCGGGTGATCTTGCCGCCGTACACGATGTCGGGATCGCGCGGGTCCGGCGCCGCGTATCCGTACTCCTCGACCGCGATGGGTTGCCAGTCGCGTGCCGTGATGGCGCCTTCCGGGCCCCGGGAAAGGACGCAGGCCGCGCCGCTCTCCTGCTGGCCGCCGCAAAGGCGGTAGGGAAACGCGTCGTCGGCATTGACGTGGAACATCTGGGCGGTGGGCTGGGTGTACCAACTGCTCCAGGTGGCGCCTCCGTTCTCGGTCACGATCGCGCCCTGGTCGCCGGCGATCAGCATCGTGGCCGGGCGGACGGGATCGATCCAGATGCGATGGTAGTCGTCGCCCCCCGGCGCCCCGCGAAAGGCGGCAAACGACTTGCCGCCGTCGGTCGACTTCCAGGCGGCGACCGTCGCGGTGTAGACCACGTCCGGATTCGACGGGTCCACCTTCACCTCGGCGAAGTCGTCAGGGCGTTCGGCGACGCGGGGATCGTCGCAGATCCGCGTCCAGGTCTCTCCCGCGTCATCGGAGCGATAAAGGAAACCCTCCCGCTTCACCTGCACCGTGGCGAAGAGGCGCGAGGTCCGGGACGGCGCGATGCCGATCCCGATCCGGCCGAGCCCATCGTGCTCGAAGTCCGGCAGGCCTTTCGTCAGCCTCTTCCAGGTGGTCCCGCCGTCGACCGACTTGTAGAGGCCGCTGCCGGGGCCCGAGAATTGTCCGTTCTCCCAAGGCGCCTGCCGCGATTCCCAGAGGGCCGCGTAGACGACCGCGGGATTGGCGGGATCGATCACCACGTCGGCGGCGCCGGTGTCCGGATCCTTGTAGAGGACCCGCTGGAACGTCTCGCCGCCGTCGGTCGAACGGAAGATTCCGCGCTCTTCGTTGGGTCCGTAGGGATGACCGAGGACCGCGACGAAGAGGCGGCCCGGATCCTTCGGGTCCACGGCGATCTGCGGAATCTGCTGCCCGTCGCGCAGGCCGAGGTGCTTCCAGGTCCGGCCCGCGTCCACGGACTTGTAGACTCCGTCTCCGGTCGAGAGGTCGGGCCGCTGCAAGCCCTCGCCGCTGCCCACGTAGATCACCTCCGGGTTCGAGGGCGCCACCGCGATCGCGCCGATGCTTCCGGTGGGCTGCTCGTCGAAGATCGGCGTCCAGGTGCGCCCATGGTCGTCGGTGAACCAGACGCCGCCGTTGACCGCGCCGATGTAGAAGACGCCAGGCCGCTGGGGCACCCCGGCGGCAGCTTTGGTGCGGCTCGCCCGCCAGGGGCCGACGTCCCGCCACTTCAGCTCCCCGAACAGGTTCGCGGCGAGCAAGAGAGGAAGAAAGCAGGCGCTCATCGGCGGACTGACCATTCCCGGACACGAGCAGACCCGGCGGATTCGGGTATCCGGCGATTCGAGCGCTGGGGGGCTTGCGGATCGAAACCGCAGTGGCGCATGCTGCCTGGCGCCCAAGGCGAGCGATAAGCGTTCGCCAAGGGCGAACAACGCGCGGAGGACTTATGTTGCCGAGGAGTGTCGTGCTCGGGCTCTTCCTCGTAGCGGGCTGCGCAGCAACCCAGAGGAACGCGCCTCGCAATTTCATGTTCGAAGAGAAGGTGCCCGGCCTGTTCGTGGGCCATTCGGACAACGGCGACATCGTCGTTGCCGCGCATCATTATGACGCGATGGCTGGCCGCGCCATCACGGACACGGACGTCGGGTTCCCCGCCCGCGGCGGTGGCAGCGACGGTCTGCTGCTCTGCAACCGGGAGATGCCCACGGGTTCGCATCTGCCCCGGTGGGTCTGCCGGTACCAGGAGGACATCGATCGCGTGCGGATCGCGACGCAGGCCAAGCTGAGCGAACTCCAGATCATGTCGGTGCGCCGGTCCTCGCTCGCGGGCATCGGCAGCAACGGCAACCTGCCGAGCAACTAGCAAAACGACGGCCCGCCGCTCGTGAACACGACCGGCGGGCCTGAATATCGTTCCAGCACACCACTTGCCAGGGGCGGACGGATCATCCGTCCGCCCCTCCGAATGCCTAGAACACGTGATTGAGGCGGCCGTAGATGTACCGGCCGATCTGGTCGTACGTGTACTGGTCGGTCGCGCTCGCGAACGTGTTGTAGATTCTCGGCGGCGCCTTGTCGAATGCGTTGTTGATGCCCACGCCGAGGGTGGTCCTTCCAGCCGGGCTGGAGAACGTGTAGCTGCCGAAGAAGTCGAAGGCGTAGTAGGCCTCGACATGCCGCTGGAACGTCGAATCCACGTAGCAGAGGCCCGAGCCGGAGAAGTCGCCGGTGTCGTCGCCGCACTCGTGGAAGGAGCTGATGTACTTCCAGGTGCCCCCGAGGCCAAACCCACCAAGACCCCAACGCAGCCCCATCAAGTGCTTCCAGGCGGGGTTGGTGCCACCCTGCCCGGAGCTCTGCTGCAGATCGAAGGTGTTCTTGCCGATCACCAGGGAGCCATCGGCCAGGCGTTGGTCGTGGTGGATGAGGTACGTTCCGTCGAACGTCAGCGCGAAGCGGCCGTAATCGGTCGTCGGGAACTGGTAGCGGAAGGCAACGTCGATGCCCGCTACGTACTCGGAGCCGAGGTTCTGGACCAGGTTGGTGATGTTGTTGATGTTCTGCGACACGGGATCGCGATCGATCAGGGCGCAGTACGACGGATTCGATCCGGAGACGTAGCAGCCGTTCAGGATGGTCGACTCGCCGATGGTGGAGATCGCGTGCTCGATCTTCAGGTTGTAGTAATCGACGGTCGCCGAGAACCCCCGCACCATGGAAGGCTCGAACACCACTCCAGCCGTATACGTTTTCGCGGTCTCCGGCTGCAGGTTCGGCGTTCCACCGTTGGTGACGCGGAGTTGGGTTGACCCGTCGCCATTTCCGGCAGCGGCCCCGCACCTCGCGGCCACGTCCGGAGCCAGGGGGCCGGTTCTACCCGAGCACGGATCCGAGACGCTCGGGAAGTTATCGTAATGGCCCCGATACAGATCGGCGATCGACGGGGCGCGGAATGCCGTGGAGAAGGTCCCGCGGACGGTAACGTCGGTGATCGGCTTGTACCGGGCGCCGAACTTGTAGGTGTAGTCGCTCCCGAAGCTGCTGTACCGGAATACGCGCACCGCCGCGGAACCCTCGAGGTCTTCGACGAACGGCATGCCGCTGATGATGGGCATGGAGAGCTCGGCGTATCCCTCGTGGGCGTCGTAAACGCCGGCCGTATTGTCGGAACCGCCGTTGGTCGAGTCGTGCTGGTTCACGATCGGGTCATAGGTGTAGTTGCCAGCCACCCTGCGGTACTCGTAGCCGAGAGCGAGGCCGACCGGGCGTTCCGACATCAGCTTGATGAGTTCACCGTTCAGGTTCGCCTGGGCCGAGGTCAGCTCGTTGGTGCCGCGCTGCGAGCCGGTATAGGTCAAGTAATTGATCATGGCCGGCGTGATCGTCGGGAATCCATGGAAGAGGTCGAGCGGCACGCATCCCGGGATCTTGCTGGACGCAAGCCCTGGCTGGCTAACGCAGATAGGCGTGCCCGTCGCGTCGAGCATGCTCGGCCCGATCGCCGCGTTCACTCTCGAGTTCACCAGACTGCCCCGGTGGATGTCGGTCGCGCTGCTCCGGCCGTAGTTCAGCGACAGGTCCCAGAACCAGCCCTGCGCCGGCCCCAGCTCTTCCGGCAGCGTGCCATCTAATCCACCGACCACGCGGAAGGTGTCGATGTCCTGATCGTCCGAGCGGCGGCCGAACTCACCCAGTCGGCGCGAGGCGAGGAGGAAATCCTTCCCGAACGGATTGTAGAGGTTGTTCGCGGAGATCCTCGCGAGGTTGCGCAGATCACCGCCCACGTTCACGCCGCCGGGGCCGATGATCAGCGGCTCAGGCGCAAGGTTCTGGCTCGACCGCCGGTTCACGAACGACGACTCGAAGTAGACGCGCGAAGAGGAGCCCAGCCGGGCGTCGCCGGTCGCATACAGCTGGATGCGGCGCTGCGGAGTGATCAAGTAGTTCTCCGGAGCGAAGTTGTAGTTGTCGCCGCCGTAGCCGACCGCGGCCTCCGTGTGCATCGGTCGCCACTGGCAGTTCGCGAGCGTGCCACCGGCCGCGATGCAGGCCTGGACGGCCGAATTCGACGTCCCCGTCAGCGTACTGTCGTGGATCAGGTAACGGCTGCCGGGAATGTTCCCCCACTCCGTGACATAGGTGGGATCGTTGATCAGCGCCTGCCAAGCGGCGTTGCCCGCTCCGCCGGAGGTGTTGGCGCGGATGCGGCCGCCCAGCGTGCGCGAGCTGCCGATGGTGTACTCGCCGGCCGCGGCGTCGAAGCCGAACTGGACCTTGGAGAAATCGCGGTCGCCCGCCATGATCTTCCGCTGATCGAAGAATCCGGCGGAGAAGAGCAGGCTGCCGTTGTCCCCGGCAGTGCCCGAGGTCGCGGCGAGGTCGTAGGCGAAGCCGTCGCCCGCGCCTGCCACGCCCGAGTACGCGGAGAGCTCGGTCCCCGACCATCGGCGCCGGGTGATGATGTTGACGACGCCGGCGATGGCGTCCGATCCGTAGATCGCGGAGGCGCCGTCCTTCAGCACCTCGATCCGCTCGATCGCCGCGGTAGGGATGGAGTTGAGGTCCACGGAGGGATCCGCCCCGAGCCCACCCGGAACCATGCGGCGTCCATTGACGAGCACCAGCGTGCGGGCGTCACCGATCCCGCGCAGGCTGACGCGGGTGGAGCCGTCGCCGCCGTTGTTGACGCCGGTGTTGATCGCGTTGCCCTGCTCGGGAAGAGTCTGCAGGAAGTCGCCGAGCGAGACCCTGCCGCTGGTGATCATCTGCTCGCGGCTGATGACCGTGACGGGAGCAGGCGTCGTCAGATCCTTGCGGCGCACGCGCGAGCCGGTCACCACGATCTCTTCCTCGGCCTTCTTGCGCGGCTCTGCGGGGGTTTCCTCTGTGGCGCCGCTCGGTACAGGGGTCTCCGCCGATGGAGTCGCCGGGGGATTCGTTTGATCAGTGGGTTGTTGCGCCACTGCCGCCGTCGAGAGGGCGAGTGACGCCAGAGCAGTCAGCCGAAGTACATCGTACTTCCGTTGCATGTTCAGCTCCTGTTGTTTGTGTGCCAGCTTCTCCGGGGTTGAAGCAGCAGGTGTCCGCCTCCTCGGTCACGCGGGTTGCGCGGGGGCGCGTCGAACGGCCCGCCCGCGCCCCCCCTGTCCGACAGGCCAAAGCGGCGGGAGACTGCACGAATGTCACTCGATCGTCAAGCGCGGCAGATTGCGATCCCGCTGCAACCGGACATGCTCGCCCTCTCGCGGTTCATAGTCGTGGGACCGACGAGACCCCTGCTGGGGAGCGGGAGCGCCAGTCGCGTTGTGCCAGGCGTCGAGAATTCCGCGTTTGCGTACCGGATGTTTCCCCCCTTCGGATCCCGGGCAGAAGCGCAGTAGACATCGGGAGATCCCCGGGCGCAGCCGGACGTTGACAACAAGTCGGCCGTTGTTTAAGTGTCCACGCCTTTCTCTTTACCTCGCTGGAACATACAAGGCGCACATGTTCGATACGCTCACTGCACCGCGAGCCAAGAGGCGGGCAGGCACTTCGATGGCAGTTTCCATTATCCTCCACGGCGCCGTGGTAGGGGCCGCTTTCCTGCTCGCCTATGCCAGGGCCCACATGCCAAAGGAGACCACGGTCGAGGTTCCCGTCGCCTTCCGGCCGCCGCCGCCGCCTCCTCCTCCGCCCCCTCCCCCGCCTGCCAGCCGCAAACCGAAGACGCCCAGGACGGAGCGGATCAAGCCCAAGGTGCCGCCGACCACGGTGATTCAGCCGAGAGAGATCCCGAAGGTCGAGGAAAAGCCCCCCGAGATACCGCCGGAGGAGCCCGAGGTCGAGGAGGACGAGGGTGTCGAAGGCGGCGTCGAGGGAGGCGTGGTGGGCGGCGTCGTCGGCGGAGTGGTGGGCGGGCAGATCGGTGGTCAGATTGGCGGGACGGGCGCGGGGCCCGTCGAGTTCAACGACACCATGACGCCTCCACAGAAGATCGGGGGCCCGGATCCGCAATACACGTCGCAAGCGCTCGAGCGCGAGGTCCAGGGTCTCATGATCGTCAAATGCGTGGTCAGCACCCAGGGAGCGGTGCGCAACTGCCGGGTTGTCAAGAGCCTACCGTTCATGGATCGCGCCGTAATCGACGCGCTCGAGCATCGCAAGTACACGCCGGCGCTGCTCCGTGGGCAGCCGATCGAGGTGGATTACACGTTCAAGATCAAGCTGACGCTCCCGCAGTAGTCGAGAGGTGCGCCGGGAGCATATCGCAGGCAGGGACTCGTTCGGTGCAGCAAGGGGTCCTTGCCCTCAAGCACCGAGGATCTCATGAATCGACGAGGTGGATTTTCTCTTGCCGCGGCGCCTGCCGCGGCGTTGCTCTTCGCTTTCGCCTGCGGCGGGGGCCTCGCCGCAGGCCGGAAGTCGCCTGGCGCCCTGGAGAGCGGCTCCTTCAAGCCGACCCGCGCGCCCGCTGCGAATTACGGTCCGGATCCATCGTTGACCTGTCCCGACCGCGGCGTGAACAGTCTCGTCAACGACGAGCTCTCGGGCACGGCCGCCAAACCGGAAGGCCGCCTCTGCGCGGTGGCTGACACGTTGCTCGGCTGGGAAGGCTCGGACGCGCCGCCGGAGAACGTGATGGCGGTGATCTCGAGCGACTTCGGTCTTCCGGCCATGGTGCGCAGTGTGGTCCTCGCCACCATGGAAACGGCCGAGGAATCATCCAAGGGGACGACGCAAGGCGCCTCCCAGAGGGACGTTGCCTCGCGGATCGCCGAGCCGATCAAGAGCTTCGCCGGGAGCGCGCAGGTCCCCCGCTATGGCGTGGCGGTGATGCGGGTGAAGAAGGGCATCAGCAAGATCGCCGTGGTGATGCAGGACCAGAACTTCGAGATCCAGCCGGTCCCGCGGAAGCTGAATCCCGGACAGAGCGCGACGCTCTCGGGAACCGTCGCCGGCAAGCTTTCCAATCCGAAAGTGCAGTTCACCGACGCCGTCGGCCAACTGCAAAAGGGCGAGCCCCAGGCGGGGAATGCGTTCAAGACCGATCTCAAGTGCGGCGACCGTCCCGGGCGGATCCTCGTTCAGGTCACCGCGGAGCAGGAAGGCGCCGACATGCTCCTCGCCACATTCCCGGTCGGCTGCGGAGTGGATCTGCCGATCGCCGCGGCGGTCGGCGCCCCCGGGGCAAGGCAGGCAGCGACGACGGATCCGGCTGCGGCGGAGAAGCAGCTCGCACAAGTGATCAACCAGGACCGCGCCGGCGCGGGACTGCAGCCGCTGCAGGTCGACGAGGACCTCTCGAAGGTCGCGCGCAGCCTCTCCGAGGACCGCGCAAAAGGAAAAGGGGCGACCTCGGAGGACGTGCAGCGTCGCCTGCGCGAGCTGGACATCTCCGCGCCCATGATCCTCGTCAGCGAGTCCCAGGCGTTCGGCGCGGAGGATGCGCACACCCGCTTCTCCAACAGCCCGCAGGACCGCGCCAACGCGATGAGCCCCGAGATGACGCAAGTGGGGATCGGCGTCGCGCCGGCCGCGCCCGTCAACAACCGGCCCATGGTCATCGTCACCGAGCTCTTCCTCACGCAGCTCCCGCCGCCGAACGCCGAGGAGGTGAAGGCCAACCTCTACGAGGCCATCTCGCGAAGGCGGGCCGACGCGCGGGCGGGCGCGCTGGTGAAGGACCCGCAGCTCGAGGAGATCGCCCAGGCGTACGCGACCCAGATGGCGAAGGACAAGGGCAAGATTGCGAAGGAGAAGCTCGCGGAGATCGAAGCGCCTCTCTACAAATCGTTCGCCACCGTCAACGAGCTCGGAGGCGTGAAGGCCGATCCGCTCGAGTTCGCGGAGGAACCGGGGGTCATCGGAGACGCGAAGCTCGTCGGCGTGGGCGTCGGCATCGGCAGCTCGCCGCAGTTCGGGAAGAACTCCGCGTACGTCGTGGTCCTGATGGGCAAGAAGCACGCGGCGAAGGCGCCGGCCGCGGCGCGGCAGCCGGTCAGGAAGAAGAAGTAGGAGCGGCGGGACGCGCCGGTTACGTTGCGCAGCCGGCTCGGGCGCGTACACTGCGCGGCCCATGCGCACGCCGCTCGCGATCGCCGCGCTTCTCTTCGCCTGCTCGCACGCCGCCCCTCCCCCTGCTCCACGCCCCGTCTCCGGCGGAGACTGGATCGCGCGGAGCGACCAGAACGCGCAGCTGCTCCTCGAGGTGCAGGCCCGCTTCGCGCCGGAGCTCGCGGCCAAGACCGGCGTCTCCGGAATCGACGACCGGATCTCCGATTTCACTCCCGGGTATCGCGAGCGCACCCGCGCGGCGCTGCGGCAGGCGATTTCGGTCCTCGAGGATCGCCGCAAGAGCGAGAGCGACGCGAACGTCGCCGAGGATCTCGTCATCCTCATCGACGCGGCCGGCCGGCAGATCCAGGGCTCCGAGCTGCAGGAGAAGCTCCAAGTCCCGTACACGAACATCGCGCGGCTCGTCTTCACCAGCGTCCGCGCCTTGCTCGATCCCCAGATCGCGCCCGAACGGCGGCCGGCCGCGCTCGCGCGCGTGCGCAAGTACGCGGGGATGGAGCCGGGCTATACCCCGCTGGTCCAGCTCCTCGAGGCGGAGACGCGTGAAGGCTTCCGCAAAGGCCTTTTGCCACCGAGCCGCATCGAGGTGGACAACGATATGAACACTTCGCAGTTCCTCATCGACGGCATCGACAAGGTGTTCGCCGAGTACAAGATCGAAGGCGCGGAGCAACCGGTCGCTACCCTGCACCGCCAGCTCGAGGACCATCTGGCCTTCGTGAGCGCCGAAGTGCTGCCGAAGGCGCGGGAGGACTTCCGGCTCCCGCGCGAGCTGTACGAATTCCAGCTGCGGCAGGTCGGGGTCGACATCAGCGGCGAGGAGCTGGCCCGGAAGGCGCATCGGGGTTTCGAGCAGATCCAGACCGAGATGCAGAGGATCGCCGCCCGGGTCGCGCAGCAGCGCGGGCTGCCCAGCGGCAACTACCGCGACGTGATCAGGGAGCTGAAGAAGAGCCAGATCCCGGATGACAAGGTGCTCGACTTCTACAAGCGGCGCCTCGCCCAGATCGAGGAGATCATCCGCGGGCACCACCTGGTCACATTGCCGGCGCGGGCGGCGCGCATCCGCCTGGGCACGCCGGCGGAGAACGCGCAGCAGCCCGCCCCGCACATGGTGCCTCCGCGGCTGATCGGCAATACCGGCGAGCAGGGGGAGTTCGTGCTGCCCCTGAGCATGCCCGGCAAGGTCGAGCAGAAGTACGACGACTTCAACTTCGACGCTGCGGCCTGGACGCTGACCGCGCACGAGGCGAGGCCCGGGCACGAGCTGCAGTTCGCCAGCATGGTCGAGCGTGGGGTTTCCCAGGCTCGCGCCATCTTCGCCTTCAACAGCGTCAATGCCGAGGGCTGGGGGCTGTACGCGGAAGCGATCACGCTCCCGTACATGCCCGATGACGGCAAGCTCATCTCCCTGCAGCTGCGGCTCCAGCGCGCCGTGCGCGCCTTCGTCGATCCCGAGCTGCAGATGGGCAAGTGGACGCCCGCCTCCGCGCGCGAGTTTCTCGAAAAGGAGGTCGGATTGTCGGAGGCGTTCGCCACCTCCGAGGTCGATCGGTACACGTTCCGCGCGCCGGCGCAGGCGACGGCGTACTACTACGGTTACCTGAGGCTTCTCGAGCTGCGCGACGCCGCCGAGAAGCAGCTCGGCGCCAGATTCGATCCGCTCACTTTTCACGACACGATCCTGGCGCAGGGTCTCTTGCCGCCGGATTTGATGAAGAGGGCCGTCCTCACGCAGCTGCAGTGACCGTTTTTTGGTGGGCCGCGGCCTTGCCGGTACTCTTTTACGGTGATCGAGCGACACACCGGATCGATTCGCTGCGCAGCGGTGGTGTTCACGTTCGCGGTCTGCGGATCCGCGGCCGCGCAGACCACCACGGTGGTCCTCACCGGAGTGGTGGTGGACGCCGCGACGCAGGCCCCGCTGCCAGATGCGGTGATCGTCGCCCGCAGCCCGGCCCTGCCCGGTGAGCAGAGCGTGGTGACGGACGAATCCGGCGCCTTCCAGATGACCCTGCTGCCCGCGGGGACCTACTCGCTGGCGGTGACGCACGAAGGGTTCGAGTCCTTCTCTCCCGACGGCCTGACGATCAAGGGGGGCAGGATGCGGATCCGGATCGCGGTCGCACCGGTGCCCCCGCCGGTCGGCGACACGGCGATCGAGTTCAACGACAGCATGACCCTGCCGTCGATGGTCTCCGGCCCGGATCCCGAGTACACGCCGGATGCGGTCGAGCGCGGGATCGAAGGCAGCATGCAGGTTCGCTGCGTGATCACCGCCGACGGCCAGGTCCGCTCTTGCAAGGTGCTGAAGGGCCTGCCGTTCATGAATGGCGCGGTGGTCGGCGCGCTGGAGCGGCGCAAGTACCGGCCGGCGCTCGCGCAAGGAAACCCGGTCGACGTCTATTACACGTTCAATATTCGCCTGAAGCTGCCGCCCCGATAGCCAGCCCGTAGCGGTAGGCGATGCTGATCCTCGGGCCCGCGCGGGCGACCTTGGGCACGCAGTGCTCCCAGGCGCGCTGCGTCTTCCCGCCGGTGACCAGCAAGTCGCCGTGGCCGAGGTGGAGCGCCTGCGACTTGCCGCCGCCCTTCGGCCGCAGCAGGAATTTGCGCGGCTCGCCCAGGGAGAGCAGCGCGACGATGGGCTCTTCGATCTCCTTGCGGATCCGGTCGCCGTGCCAGGCGACGCTGTCTTGCCCGTCGCGGTAGAGGTTGAAGCCTGCCGAGTCGAATGGGACACCGTAGCGGTCCGACAGCGCCAACCGCACATCGTCGAGGAGCTTCGGCCGTAGTGGATCTCCCGAGCGCAGGTTCCACGGCGCCGTGAGGCGCGGCTCGCGAACCCGGTGATCGTACATGCGGCGCGTGCGCTGCCCCCAGTCGCGCGATTCGAGCACGGCGCGGAACAGCGCGTCCGAGCCACTCACCCAGCCCGGCACGAGGTCGAGCCAGCTCTGCGGATCGAGCCAGGCGCGGGTCAGCCGGCGAAATCCGGGGTCGAACGATGGTTCGGCGGTGTCGAAGGCGAAGAAAGCCTGCACCGCCACAGTTTAACCCCGGCTCAGCGGCGCCGGCGGCGCAACACGAACAAGGCGCCGGCGAGGACCCGAATGACGGAAACCGCTGGTCGACGACCAATGGACTGGCTCGTGATCTCACCAGACCGTACAGCGGTTGGCGGGCGCCATCGGAGATCCCCGAGCGCACTTGAAGGCGCTGGCGAAGTCCGGATTGTCGGAGACGGATCCGTTCACGCGCCACTGCGTCGTCGAGTGCGGATTGGTCAGCGCCTGCGTGCGCGCTGCTTCGGGCCGGTAGTTGGTGCACCAGACCTGGGCGAAGGCGATGAACGCCTGCTGCTCGTCATCGAAGCCGCCAACGTTCGTCGGTGGCTGTCCCTGCCGCTTCGCGCGCAGCGCGGCGATCATCAGCTTCATGCCGCCGACGTCGGCGATGTTCTCGCCCAGCGTCAGGTGCCCGTTCAGGTGCACGTCGTCGACCGCGACGTACCGGTCGTATTGCTTCGCCACGCACGCGGCGCGTTGCTCGTACGCCTTGGCGACGCGCGGCGACCACAACTCCCGGAGGTTTCCGTCGCCGTCGAACTTGCGGCCCTGATCGTCGAAGCCGTGTGTCAGCTCGTGACCCATCACCATGCCGAGCCCTCCGTAATTGGAGGGCACCGGCGCTTCCGGAGAGAAGAACGGGAGCTGCATGATCCCCGCCGGGAAGACCATCTCGTTGAGCGAGGAGTTGTAGTAGGCGTTGACGGTCGGCGGCGTCATCCGCCACTCGCCGCGATCGACTGGCTTGCCGATCTTCGCCAGATCGCGCGCGGTCTCGAAGCGAGCTGCGCTGAGCACGTTCTCGAGCAGCGATTCGCGCCCGATCTGCAGCTTCGCGTAGTCTCGCCACCTCTCCGGGTACGCCACCTTGTTGTCGATCTTGTGCAGCTTGTAGAGCGACGCCTTCTTCGCCGCGTCGTCCATCCAGCCCAGCGTCGCCAGGTTCGCCTCGAAGGCCCTCTCGATGTTGACGATCATCTCCTTCGCCATCGCCTTGCCCTCGGTGCCGACGGTGGTGGTGACGAAAGTCCGGCCGAGGGCCTCGCCCAGCGCGCGGTCGGTCATCTGCACGCAGCGCTTCCAGCGGGGCAGCAGCACCTTGGCGCCGGTCAGGGCGCGGGTGTAGCGAAAGCGTTCGTCGACGAACCTGGCGCCCAGCGTATCGGCGGCCGCCTCGATCGCGCGCCACTTGAGGTAGGTGCGCAGGTCGTCCAGGTTGCCGCGCGCCAGCAGGCCGTCGAGGGTGCGGACGAACTCGGGCGCGGTGACGTTGATCGCCTGGACATCCGCCGCGCCGAGGATCGCGAAGTAGTCGTTCCACTCGAAATGCGGCGCGACCGTGAGCAAGCCCGCGCGATCGAGCCGGTGGTAGACCTTGTACGGATCGCGCCGCGCGACCCGATCGAGCGACGCCCTGGCGAGCGTCGTCTCCATCTGGAAGATGCGGTGCGCGTGCGCGTCGGCCTGGGGATCGCCGGACGTGGCCAGCATCCGCGCGACGTGATCGAGATAGAGCCCGCGCAGCTCCTGCGACTTGCGGTCATCGCGGAAGTAGTAGTCGCGGTCCGGTAGCCCCAGGCCGCCCTGGTCGACGCCCCCGATCACATGGGTGGCGTCCCGGGAGTCTTGCCGGGAGGCGAAACCGAAAAATGCGCGGGCGCCGCCGCGGTGCAGCTCGGCCACGCGCCGCGCCAGCGCGCGAGGATCTTCGATCCGGTCGATGGCCTGCAGCTCCCGCTGCAGGGTGGCGAACGACGCGGTCTCCGCCTTCTCCTCGTCCATGCAGGTGGCGTAGAAATCGCCCACCATTTCCGCGAACGGATTCGCCGGGTCGGGCTCGCCGCGGGCGTCCTGTTCGACGATCTGGCGCAGGACCTTCTCGTTGCGCTCGAGCACCTCGCTGAAGGCGCGGCCCCACTGCGGCCGGTCCTCCGGAATCGGCGTGCGCGCGAGCCAGCTGCCGCAGGCGAACCGGTAGAAGTCATTGCAAGCATTTACCGTCCGATCGAGAGCGGAGAGATCGATGCCCGGTGGAGGCGCGCTCGGCGTCTCGACAGGCCCCGTTCGTGCTTCGACCGGCGCCGGAGGCGTCTCGGGCTGGCCGGCCGCGTTCGGGACCGGGGGCTGCGCGCCGGTGACCTGCGTCGCAGGAGGGTTCGCGGGCGGGGGCGGAGCGGGCGACGCCACGGCGGGCTCCGGCGCCTTGGGGGCGGGAGTGGATCTGCAGGACAGGATGGCGAGACAAAGGAGGACGGCGTCGGTTCGCATGGACCCTCGCGAGAATGGGACGCGCATCCTACGCGGCGGTGCGCGCCCCGCGCAGGCCGGCGTTGCGGTATGTGTCGCCGCGTGCGCGTTCTCGGGATCGGCGATTCGAACGACCTGGGAGACCTCTATCGCCGCCTCGCAGAGCGCGGGCACGAGGTCCGCGTCTTCATCGCGGACCCCGCTTGCCACTCCGTTCTCGCCGGGATCGTGGATCGCACGGCCGACTGGCGGGCCGAGCTAGGGTGGGTAGGGCGCGAAGGACTGGTGGTCTTCGAGCAATCCGCCATGGGCGCGGAGCAGGAAGAGCTGCGGCGCGAACGGTTTCGCGTCATCGGCGGCGGCGTGCTCGGGGAGCGGCTGGAGAACGATCGCGCCTCGGGCCAGGCCGCCCTGCGCGAAGCCGGCCTGCGCACCGCGCCGGTGCGTGCGTTCGATTCCTTCCAGGCGGGAGCGGAATTCGTCCGCCGCCATCCCGCGAGATACGTCTTCAAGCTGAATGGCAGTTTCTCATCGACGCGCAACTACATCGGCGAGCTGCCCGACGGCGCGGACGTGATCGCGTTTCTCGAGCTTCAGCGCGCGCAATGGATCTGGTCCGGGCCGCCGACGTTCGTCCTCATGGAGCACCTCCTGGGCGTCGAGATGGGAGCAGGCGCTTATTTCGACGGCGATGGGTTCCTCGAGCCCGCCTGCCTCGACTGGGAGCACAAGAGGTTCTTCAACGGCGATCTGGGAGAGCTCACCAGCGAAATGGGAACGCTGGTCACGTACCGCGGTTCCGGGCCGTTCATGGAGGCGACGCTGGGGCGGCTCGCGCCGCTGCTGCGGGATGCGCGGTACCAGGGCTACATCAACCTGAACACGATCGTGAACGATGCCGGAGTCTGGCCGCTCGAGCTCACCTGCCGCTTCGGCTATCCCGGCTTCGCCATCCTGGAGGCGCTGCACATCGATCCCTGGGACGCGATCCTGCTCGCCATGGTCGATCGGACCGGACCCCGTCGCTTCCGGACGTACGACGGCTTCGCGGTCGGGGTTGTGCTCACCGTCCCGCCGTTTCCCTATCCGCAAGCGACCGTCGCGGCGCGCGGCCAGCCCCTGACGTGGCGGCGGCCTTTGAGCGCCGCGGAGATCGAGCACCTGCACCATGGGGAACTGATGCTCGAGCAGGGGCGTCTGCTGACCAGCGGCCCCACCGGATACGCGCTGGTCGTCACCGGCCGCGGCGATACCGTGGAGGACGCCCAGCGCGCGGCGTATGCGCTGGCGCAGTCCGTGCACTTGCCGAACGTGCGGTACCGGACGGACATCGGCGATCGCTTCCTACGGAGCGACCGCAACACCCTACGCCGGCTCGGATGGCTGTAGCTCTCGACGGTACCGGTCGAAGCAGCGCGCCCCCGCGCGCAGCCGCATCAGGGCTCCCTCGGCGATCGCCTGGGCCGCGCGCGGCTCCCGCGCGACCAAGGACCGAAGGACCTCGCGATTCCATGCTTCGCTGTGCTTCAGATCGAGCATCGCGTGCAGGGTGAAGTAGCGCCGCGCCGCCTTCGGCACACCGAGCCGCGCGAAGCCGCGATCGACCTGCGCAACGCGCCCGGGGGCGGTCAGCTCGATCGCGCCCAGCGCTCCGATGGAGTGGTACGCGTAGCGGCGATCGAGCGCGAGCGCCACCATCAGATTTGCGAGCGCGAGCGATTCCCAGACGGTCTTCTCGGGATCCGCGTTGACGCCGAGCGCGCGCGCGAGATCGGAGAGGAGCGGGCCGTGCATCGCCGACGGCCGTCCCCGGCCCATCTCGTCCCAGTAGTTGCGGGCCAGCTCCAGTTTCGCCTGGACGGGCATCTTCACCTGGGTCAGCGCCAGGAGATCGTCGAACCCCGCTTCGCCCGCGACTTCCTGGGCGAGGAACCACTTCATCTCCGCCAGCGACGCGGTCTGCGCCAGCCAGGGAAAGAGCGGGTCGCCTTGCCCTGGTCCGGTCGCGCGCAGCTCCTCGAACCAACGTACGAATGCATCCGGCGTGCGCGGGGCCTCCATTGCCCGCGCCGCCACCGCGGCGCGCTCGCTTTCGACGAAGGCGGCCTCGAGCGCTCGCAGGCGGGCGTCAGCGGCGTCCGCGGGCCGATCGGGCAGGCGAGGTTCCAGGCGCTCGCGGGCGAACCAGGTCAGAGCGAGGTGGAGCTGCGGAGGTTCCATGCACGGCTTGGATGCGCCCGGCACGCGGGGGGAGCCATGTACTGCTACGGTTTCACCACGTCCAGCCCGATCACCGCGATGCGCTCGACGCGCGCGTAGGCGGGCCTTTCCAGCTCCTCACCGAAGACGTCCGGGTCCAGCTCGCGGTAATCGTGGCGGAGGCCGCGCAAGAGCGGCTCGAGCTGCGGCCAGAGGACATGCTCGCCTTCGATCACCGGCGTTGCCGTATAGAGGAGCAGGCGGCCTCCCGGCCGCAGCCGGTCCAGCGCCTCGCGGACGATGCGGACGGACAAACCGGTCCCCAGGGCGCCGCCCCCGTCGCGGTAGGTGCGGCCGGCGTCGTCCGCGAGATAAGGGGGATTCGCGATCACCAGGTCGACGGCTTCGCTGCCGCCCGAGAGCACGTCGCTCGCGCAGACGCGCGCGGCCACCTCGTTCAGCTCGCAGTTCGCGCGCGCGAACGCCAGCGCCTTTGCGTTCACGTCCAGGAGCTCGACCGACGCGGCGCGCGAAGCGAGAAGCAGGCCGCCCGCCCCCGTGCCGCATCCGACGTCAGCCAGGGAACCGATCCGCTGCGGCGCGCGGGCGGTCAGGAACGAAGCGAACCGGTACGTATCCGGGCCGAAGAACACGGCGTCCGGGGCGGTCGTCGGATAGGCGGAGTGCGCGAGCAGGAGCGGGCCGAGGGAGGAGAAGCGCACCCGGCTGCGCAGCAAGAGGCCCGCGCGTTCGAGCGCACCGGCTTCGTGCAGGAGAGCGAGCTGCGTTTCCGGCAAGAGCTGGGGAGGAAACGGTCTGCTCCACCCGAAGACGTCGCGCAACGTCCGAGCCTGACCGCCGCGCGCCAGGATGCGCTTGTGCGTCGCCGGCGTCGGCGTGATGAACGCGTATCCCGCGTCCCGCAGAGCGCGCCCGAGCTTCGCGAGCGGTTCCATCGCGGCGACGCTAGCACGCCGGCGTTGGTGTCGACTTCCGAGCGACGCTGTCAGAGGTCCGGAAGCCGGTACGTGGCGCCGATCGATATCAGGTGAACGTGCGTGTCGTATGTGCCGGGGAACGCGTCGGCGCCTTCCGCGTGAAGGGTGTCGAAGAAGGCGAACTGGTAGCCGACATCGGCGCGCAAGCCAGGGATGATCTCGTAGCCTGCCCCCACTGAAACCGCCCAGCTGTTCCCATCGGTCAGGCTCGGCGAGATCGTGTCCCGGGGCTGCTTCGAAATGCTGCGCAGGAAGCCCGCGCGGAGCGTCAGCGCCGGCAGGAAGCTCGGGTTCGTGTACTCGCCGCCGAAGCGGAACACCCAGGCGTTGCGGTAGTTGCGGGGAACGTTGATCACCAAGCCCTTGCTCCCGACGAACGTGTCCGATTGGTAGTCGCGCCAGCGCTCGAGGTTCCAGCTCCCCATGACTTTGAGATTTGGCAGGACGTCATATGCGGCGCCGACGTAGAAGTCGTTGGGGACGGTGAGTCGCTCGGTGGCTGCCTGGTCCTGCAGCAAGGTCCCGAAGCTCGGCGGCACGTTGTCGAAGTGGGCGTGGCCGGAGAGCTCCAGTGGCGCCTGGTGGCGATAGGCGATCCCGAGCGTGAAGGGAATGTCGTCCGGCGCGTGGAATTCGCCCGAGACGCCGAACGTGGGTGCGCCGCCCGACATCCCGAGCGTGGCCAGACCCGGGGATCCGGGGATGGGGATCTGCTGCGTGAGGGTCTCCTGGATCCGGTAGTAGAGGAAGGTCGCCCCGATCTTCGCCAGCGGATGCGGCTGGATGGCGGCGCCGGCTTCGGTGAGCCATACCCTCTGCTCGACGTACTGGATGCGTGCCGCTCCGGGCCAGTTGGTGGGCCACTTCAGCGAACCCCCGGCCGGCACCAGGAACGCGAGCCCCACGCCGTACGGCATCCCGTTGGGCAGCGTATTGCCATACGACGCGGCGACCTCCGGCGGGAAGTTCGCTTTCGGCTGCAGCGTGGACCGGCCCAGCGCCGGGTCGCTCCAGGTGGTGACGTTGTAGAGCATCTCGCCACTCGCGGTGACCGCCAGTCCCTTCTGCCCCGCGAGCGCCGACGGATTCGTGTGGGCCGCCTCGGGACCGGTCTGCGCGGCCACCGTGGCCTGCGAGAGAGCGAGGTCGCGAGGGTCCTCGTTCGGGATTGCATACCCACCGGCGAAGGTCGCGGCGGGAGCGAGGAGCAGAGCTGCGATCAGGTAGCGCATCGGTGTTCCTCGATCAGGGCAGGACTACGAGAGAGTTGGGATTCGTTCCGCTTTGGAGGAATGCGGCGGCATCCGTCTGCGCACGGCTCGTCATGGTCGCGTCCAGGAAGTCGCTGAAGAATCCGTTACTGACCGCGTTGGCCGGAATGTTGGTGCCACCGGGCGCGGGGCAGGTGGTCAGGTCCGGTGGGGCGCCGGTGGACCTGTAGAACAGTTGGAAGGTGCCGGGGCCGCCGAAACCGGGGAAGCCGGGTAATGGGCCGGTTCCGGCGGTGGAGTCGAGGATGTAGTTCCAGGGGTTCGGAATAGTCTGATCGCAGAACGCCGCCTGCGTCAGGATTTTCTTCGCCGCTTGTGGAACGCTGCCGTTTGGATTCGCCAGCAGGTTGGGCAGCGTATTCGCCTGCAAATGTCCGGCGAAGTTCACCGAGTCAGCTGGATCCAGGATCGTCTTGGCGACGACGAGGAACTTCAGATAGTCGGAATTCGCGCCGGGCTGAATTCCAAGCGAGGCGAGCAGCGTGTTCGTGGTCGTGACGAACGAAGGCGACGTGGTGAAGACGTCGACCAGCGTCCCGCCGCCAACGTTGAGCACCGCATTCGAGATTCGTGGATTGGTGGCCACATCGACCGTGCCTTGGATGGCGCCGAGCGACTGCCCCGCGAAATAGATCTTCCCTGGCGTCGGGTCGATGATCACTCCCTGCGGCGCCATGTAGTCGAAGAGCGCGTGACCCGTAGGCGGCGGCGCTGGCTGCGTGAAGACGATGGCGCGGACAAGTTGCGACTGATCGATGATGTCCTGCCGGAGCGTGTCGCGGGTGCGGAAGAAGTTCGCGCTCACCAGATAGTTCGCGGAGACCGCCGGAATGCCATCCGTGTTCGCGGCGCAGTTGCCCGGTACCCGGCAGAAATCGCTCACGGCGAGCTTGAAGAATTTCGAAGGATCGTTGGCGCAGGTCCCGGGTGGATTGGCATCGCCTTGCGCGCCCGCAGGGAGGGCGGTGGTGCACGACGTCCCGGTGACGCACTGCGGGAGCGTGACGGTTCCCAAGGTGATGGTGGCCTGGCCGCTGGTGCAGAACGAACGGTCGCCATGCTTCGCGGCGTCGATCGCGACCGTGACGAAGCCCTTGGCGGCGAAACTGTCCGCGACCGTGAGCAGATCGGCGCGGCTGCGCCCAAGGCCATGGCGGAAGACGACGAGCGGCGCGCAGTGGCTGAATGGCGCCAGGGGACCAATGCACGTTGGCACGAGCGCCGACTTCGGCGTGGCAATCAGGACGTTGATCGTCTCATTCGCCGTCGCACCCGTAGCAACAAATGCGCCCGTTGCGGGGTCGAGCAGGTTGAACGTCGTGATCTTCGTTTCCAGTATCTCATTGATGTTCGAGCTCGGCACGGTTGGATCGACGCCGTACTTCGTAAATGCCGCAGCCGGCGTCAGATTCGAGATCGCCGCGGTTGGCGCAGCAGTCGCGGGTAGATTCGTCGGGCTATAAGGCAATGCGCCGAGCTGTACCGCCGTCGAGAGAATCGTCTGCGTGTGGAACACGTACGCCATCGCTACATGATCCGATCCGAATCCGCTGGCGGTGATCACGGGCGGCAGTTGGTTGCGCATCTTCTCCAGCGCGGCCGCCGTCACGTCATCAATGTCTATTTGCTGCGACTTGCCGCCCACCGAGAGGGGATTGCCGAAGCGAAGGATGCGCGCCACCGTGCCAGGTCCGATGGGCTTGCCAGCCTTGTCCATCACCTGGTCGGAAATCACCACCGCATAGTCCGTATTGTCCTTCAGGGGCCGCGTGCGGAAGACGGACGTCGCGTCTCCGGCCGTAGCTCCCGCGGGCTGCAGCGCGATGGCCGGCGAAAACCCCGACTGCGTCACCTCAACCGGCTCGGTGATGTACGTGCTCGGGTTGACCTGCACGGGTGCTCCCGATGCCGGGATCTCCCAGATCTGCACCGTGCTCGGCGTCACCGTGCTGGCGGTGATCAGGTCTGACGTCTGCGCCAGGATCATCCCGGTGGTCGAGAATCCGTCGAGCGCGGCGAACCCGGCTGCCGCGGCGTTCGGATTGCCCTTCGAATCGAGGCAGGTGCCCTGCGCGTTCAGCGTTCCGCGGGCGAGGGTGCATGCGGCGAGCGGCGTCAGTTTCCCGGTCGACGGATCGCGCAGCAGATCGAAGGGAAGCGGCACGATTCCGCGCCCCGGGTCCACCTCGACCACCGTCGAGGCAACGGGCGCGACCCTGAACGCCGTCAGCGCTGCCAGCTCCTCATGCGGGAAGACCTGGTTCACCGCGGAAAACACTCCGCCCAGGGTATAGGCGTCGATCAGTGCGTTGAGCTGCGCCGCGGCCGCCCGCGCCGCAGCGTCCGACCCGGTTTGCGCGCGCAACAAGGTGAGGTCCTGGTCGGTCACGAACTTGTGCCCCTGCGCGACCAGGTAGAAGGTCTGCGAGGCGTTGATCTGGTCGCCGTCCTTGGTCTTGACCCCGTTGGGCCCGCCGCGAAGGCCGACGACGTACTGCCCCGGAGCCCAGGGCGCGCGATTTTGGTTGTGGATGGTGAGGACGCCATGATCGCTGAAGGCGACGTAGTCGGCGTCCGAGATCGGATCGATGGCCACGAGACCCGCCGCCGTCGCCGTCTTCAGGAACACGACCAGGTTGCCGGCGTTCACGCTCGCCGGGTCGAAGGTCGGCGCCGTGTTGGTGGTCGCTCCGTTCTGCCCGACGGTGGTCTTGACGAGCGAGATGGTGACCGGCAGCTCCTGATCGCTGGGAAAGCCTCCCTGGGAATTGAAGAGGTTGAGAAGCTCCTGCTGGGCCGCGGGAAGAGGAGGCGTTCCCGCTGGGGGCGGCTGCCGCGCGAGATCGTTCGGAAGCGGGATGCTCGCGGTCGTGGGATCGAACACCGCCGTGACCGTGGGGGTCGCTACCGTCTGCGGAACGTTCCCCGGCTCGCCGCAGGCCGCAGCGAGGACGACGAGGCTCACCGCGCGGAGCCTGGGCGTGATCATGGCGTGAACCTCTGGGTGGGAAGCCCCTTGTTGTCGACCTGGTGTCCGTAGAGGAAGTCGAAGTACTGGTTCTGGACGTACAGGTTCAGGAGATTGAGCGAGCTCGAGAATACAACGGGAGCGTCACGCTCGGGACCGGGAAGCTGCATCTTCACCTGCGCGTTCGTGGGGTCCGGATCCATCACGGCGATGAACCGGAGGTTGGATCCGTGCGAGTAGCTGAAGCCGAGCGGGCTCGACCCTGGATCATCGGGGTTGCCGACGTCGACGGTCAGTGCCCCGCCCGGGCGGGCGAACGGGCCCGCCTGGAACGGCGTGCCGATCAACGGCTCCAGGACGTCCTGTGCGGTCATCGTGTGGACGCGCCCCCAGAGCCACTTGTTGGTGTCGGATCCGTATGCGTTCTGGAGCATGGCCGCTGCCGTCAGAAGGGCCGTGACGGCCTGCTGCTCACACGTCTTCGCCGCTACGACAGTAAACGATGTCGGAGGAGAGTCGACCGCCATCACGTCATCGCAGAACGAGTGCGTGTTGGCGGTGCCGAGCATGAAGAGCATTCCTCGAATCTCCGCGGCGGCGTCGCCGCTGAAGGGCGATCCGTGCGCCGCGGTGACCACCGCGAAATCGTCGTCGAAGACGTTGTGCAGGAGCTTCCTGAGGAAGGCATGGAACAGGAGACAAGCCGCCGAGTCGCGCAGCTGCTTCGCATCCGTCACCGCGGCGCTGTTCGGATTGGCATTGCTGAGGCCGGTCGGGCAGTCGTATCCGTCCGCCTTCCACTGCGTCAGCAGGCCGTGGGCGTTCCCGTACGCTTGCTGGTCCGCCGCCGGGAGCGCACTCACGACCGGACCCGTGTCCGCCGGGTACAAGGGATCGAACAGCGCGGCCAGCAGCACGGAATGGTCGCTCTGGATCGCCTGCATGTCCGCGAGCGAGACCTTTCCGCCGTTCGCGGTCTTCTGGCTGAGCAGCTGCGCGACGCGGGCGTAGCGGACGGCGGTGGGATCGCTCCAGTCGAAGCTCAGGTACGGATAGAGCGTCGGGTCGATGGAACTGCCGAAGGGGCTGTTGGGGTGCCCCGTGTATCCCGCGGGATCGCTGTTGGCGGTGGCGAAGTATCCCTTTGCCGGGTTCACTCCGTGCGGCAGCTTGTCATCTGAAACCCAGCAGGGGCCGGGCACCGCCGGCGTCGTCGCACAGTTGTCGCCGGCATTGCCGCTTCCCCATTCGGCGGACTTGTCGCTCGGTAACAGCAGCCAGGGCAACAGCGGCGACCCGCTGGGGGCAGTCCCCGCCCACGGACGGTTCGGCACCAGCGCGTGCGGATCGTATCCGATGTTGCGCTGGTCGTCGGCGAGGACGAAGTTCAGCGCCGCGACAGCCCAATTCGACAAGGCCTTGAAAGCGGTGTTGCCGGTCGATGTGAGGTCCCCGACGCTGTCCGCGTTGTCGAGATCGAGGATCGCCTTGAGATCCTGTGTGACCTCATGTCCCGTCCACCTCAGGCTGATCGCGCTCGTCGGATCTGCCGCCGGGTCGTACTGGATGAAGGGACCGTGATGCGGCACGACCAGCACCGGGAAGCTGACCGGGTTTTCCCCCCGCACCTTGATCGAGTATGGCTGTCCTGGCTGCTGGCCTGGCTGTCCATGCGCCAGGATGGTCGGGACATTCTGGACATTCGCGCCGCTGCCCCACTTGACGCAGGGAGTGGGCGTACAGGTCGGATCGACGATCTCCTCGTACAGATCGGTGACGTCGTACAAGACGGTTGTCACCCCCCATCCGACGTGCTTGCCGCGGCCGATCAGCACGCCGGGAACACCGGGAAGCGCCCCGCCCACCACGTCGAGCCCGCTGCTATCGCTGGCGGTCAGCGCGGCGAGATGGAAGAGCGGGGGATACTGGAGCGACAAGTGCGGATCGTTCGCCACCATCGCGTGGCCTGTCGCTGAGTGCGAGGCGTTCACGACCCAGTCGTTGGAGCCGGGATTGGTGCTCAGGATCCGGAAAGACTCGTGTAGCTCGCGCATCTGCGCATGGAGCTGTGCCAGCCCGGGCGCCGATCCTGCAACGGTGGCCGCCGGCAGCGCGGTCGGGGGCCGGCCCGGAATGCTGGTCGGATCCGTCGGGGCCAGCGGGAACGCCTGGATGGGCTGCACCGGACGCAGATAAGCGCTGACACGTCCAGCGTCGGCAAGCGGGCCCTGTCCGAATGTCAGGGCAAAAAAGGTATAGGAAGTCTCCTTCGTGATCGATTCCGACTCCTGGAACTGCAGCAGCCGTGCCACCGCGAGGGTATCCGCGGCCGACCAGTCGGGGATGTCGGCGGGCGTGAGGCCGGTAGAGATCTGCGCGTACTCCTGGGGCATCAGCGTCGGCGTCTGCCTGAGGACGGTGAGATACGCGTTGACGCCGCTCACGAACGCGTCGACTTTCGCCTTGGTATCGACATCGAGCGCGGCGGCGAGTTTGGTCTCGATCCGCTCTCCGTCTCGCGTCGCGAACAGGGCGAGGAACTGCTTGTCCTGGTCCAGGAGCGCGTGACCGACCAGTTCCGCAGCGCGGCCTTCCGCGGCGCGGCGGAAGAAATCCAGCTGGAATAGCCGGTCCTGCGCCTGGATGTATCCCTGCACCGCGTAGCAGTCGTTCTGGTTGGCGCAGAAGATGTGCGGGATGTCGTACTGATCGTAGGTGACGTTGACCTCTGCGCTCAGAGTCGGCCCGATTGCCTGCGGCGGAAGTTGCTGAGATTGGGAGGTGAAGGTCACCGTCTTCGTCTGTCCGCGCGCGGACGCGGTGACCGTCACCGGCTGGGTCGACGGCGGCGGATGGTAGACGACCGTCAGCCCCTTGTCGCCGGAGAGGGTGCCCGGGACCGTTGACGACCAGGTGATGTCGTTGGCGAGATCCGCCGGCGAGGCGGTGATGGTGACGGGTCCCGTTGCGGTCTGGTTTCCGGACGGGCTGATGGTGAGCGCTGGTTGAGGCTCGCTGCCGCACGCAGCGATGAGCAGGGACACCGCCGGCAACATCCGATAGCGCATCGACGTCTCCGAATTTGGTGCCGAAAGTGATGATGACGAAACTGTCGGGTCTCTCCTTTTCCTTGGAAGTCGTCCGCTGTCAACTGGTGTACGACAATGATCCCATGGATCCCGCACTCGCAGACCTGATCCGCCAACTCGATCTCGAGCGGCTCGAAGTGAACCTCTTTCGCGGTCAATCGAGCGATCTAGGCGGAAAGAGCGTCTTTGGGGGCCAGGTGATCGGTCAGGCCCTGGTGGCGGCGACCCGAACGGTCGAAGACCGGTTGCCGCACTCGCTGCACGGGTACTTCCTGCTCCCCGGCGACATGGCGGCGCCGATCGTCTA
>Ga0137415_10000657_pt1 | contig 33718 bp, 40 predicted proteins | sample CZODoug3_1_1_16f_FD_183082 | JGI IMG/M metagenome (GOLD analysis project Ga0137415, IMG submission 183082) | Vadose zone soil fungal communities from Angelo Coast Range Reserve, California, USA - CZODoug3_1_1_16fungal (Hybrid Assembly) | ecosystem: Environmental > Terrestrial > Soil > Vadose...
TACGATTTTTGCCAAATTCTGCTCAAACTGCTAGATACGTCCTATTGGGGGACCTACCATCTAGCTTGCAAAGGGAGCGGAACCCGATTCGATGTTGCCGCTCACATAATTAAGACGCTTGGTCTGGATGATCGAGTCGAACTGATCGGAACCAACTCTGACCACTTCAAACTCGAATATCCAGCCCCGAGGCCAGCTTCTGAGTCCATGGTCAATCAAATGCTTGAACTACGAGGTATGAACTCGATGAGAGATTGGAAAGACTCTCTTACCGAATATTTGAACTCATATCACTCAATTGAGTTGCAACAGGTTCACCCGACGAACGCCCGCTAAGGCTGACCTTCGAAGACGTACTGGCGGATGACCTAATCCTCACTCGAAAGCGTTTGATAAGGCTACTTGATTGCGGACGGGATAGTTTGAAACCATCCGAGGTCAGCCCGCATTGCTGGGCCTTCATTGGTAATGGAGATGACGTTTACCATTCCTATGGCGCGAATACAGGACTGATCATCGGAAAAGAAGCATGCCTCGTTGTCGACACAGGGTTCCACCATCGAACGGCCAATCAATTATTCTCGGTTGCCCGGAAGCATTCTCCGGAACGATTGTACGTTTTGAATACTCATTATCACTCGGATCACGTCTTTGGAAACCTTCCCTTCACTGAAGCCGGGGCAAGCATCATCGCTCACGAGAACTGTCGCCGGTCGATGCTGGACCAGTCAGAAGGACTCCTCAACAAGTATCGGAAGAGAAACAAGCGGCTAGCGGAATTGTTGATGAGAGTAAAAGTGAGCTATCCAAGCGTCGCCTTCCGCAACAATCTCACTCTACATCTGGACGAGGAAACCACAATCGATATTGTCCATCCGGTCGCTGTGGCCCATACCAACGGCGATTCGGTAGCTGTCTGCAGAGAAGATGGAACAGTATTCGCAGGCGACATTTTCTGGAACAGGTATCATCCCAACCTTGAAGACGCCCTGATCAAAGGCCAGATCCAAGCATTACAATGGATCCTCAAGACGAGGCCTCGAAGGATAGTTCCCGGGCATGGCCGAGTCGCAAGCCCTGATGATGTAAGAACGGCTATTCGATATCTAAGAGAACTCGAAAAAAGCATTCGAGCCGTTCGTGCTCATAAGAAGCCAACAACGAATCCTATTCCTCCTTGGACAAGGAATTGGAAGATGAAGTGGTTGATGGACGAGTATTTGCGTGGTCTTAGACAGTAGAGACTAGATTCAGGCAGTTGGCTGTGGAAGCGGACTGCCGAGCTCGCTCTGTTTGCCTCTACGCCTTTGTAGGAACCATACTCCACCTCCGACTCCTGCCGCGGCTACAGCGCCCAACGAACCAATCGACAACAAAGTCATTGTTGTTAACGGTGCAGGATCGGAATTGGGCGCTAAGTTGGCCATCCTAGTGCTGTCTGACTTTAGACTCGTGGAAGTCAGGGTCATTCCAACGTCTAGCGTGACCAGAGTATCCCTTGATACGTTCACGTAGATCGGGCTTTGACACGTATAGCACACTGGACAAGTCGTCCCGGGCGTCAGGTATGGGTACGGACAAGGATTTGGCCGTATCGTCTGTTTCATAGTAGAGTGTGAGGCGAAAAGACCGTTGATCTCTGATTTCAAGAGTAGATCGTTCGATTTGTCAAACGCCCAGGACATTTTCAGTGATGAGGTTACCTGGTTCTCGCCAGAGTATGGAATCGAGACGTTTACCGTTTCGGTGGTGTTCGAGGTGACGAGCCATGCCGGCGTCGGTCCAAATGGATCTACTGTAACACTCTCGTCGCCGGTTACGCTGGCAAGTCCTGTCAGTATCTTGACAGGACTCCCTAGGACTAAGGGACCATTTACCCACCACATGGTATACATCTTCTGCGATTCGCCGATCCCTCGTGTGAATATTGGGCTCACGGTGGGCGTGCCGTAGACGGGACTTGTACCCAAGCTCGGGAGTCCATTGAGAAATTGTCCGACGACATGAGCTATGATGCTACTCGCAGTTCCAGGAGATTCTAGTCGGGTGTTCAGTTCGATTGATTGTTCAAAACTCCCGGACTCATGCACTGGAGTGATCGTGATGCCTAGCATGGGTGAGATCGAGAGTGCCAGTTCATGGTCAACTTTCAACACGGCGTTTGTATTATCTAATCCTACAACTGTCCAGCCTACGGTTCCGTCAATCTCAGCCTGGATATTCGTTGGTTGAGGAATTGGATAAGTGACGATGGGAACAGGTGGAGGATTCGGATAGGAGATGACGGAAACCGTCCCATGCATCGACGGGTGCGACGAGTCATAGTAGGGGTATGTCCCGGGCGTCGTGAATGCGTAGATGAAAGTATGGTTAGGGGGTAGAGTTGCGTTGAAAAGGGGAGCCCCCGAACTTGTCAGATTCATGGACGTAATGTTGTGGGTAAGCGTTCCATTATTGTTCCAACTAACTCCATTTCCGAGCAGGGTTATCGCGTATGAAGGATAGAATCCACAATTGTCATTTGTAGAATTGCAAACTCCATGATCGAATACCGTTATCGTTGGGGATGGATGCTGCAGGAAAATTGTGCTGTTGCCTGTGAAAGTTGTAACGTTGAGATAACCACCGCTGCCAATCATACCCGGCGGTCGATAGTAGATGATCGGGTTACACGCCTGACCAGCGTATTCGATAGGATCAGCAGTGCAACCATTCGAAATATGCAGGATTATCGATACTTGATATTTTGCAGTGCTTCCAAGGCTCAATGATGGTGCTGCATGAACCGGAGCCAGGAAGAATAGAAGGATCACGAACGAGGCTAGGAGGCTTTTTCGATACAATTTCGAACTATTGCATCTTTATCGGATCGATTATTTAAAGCGATACGAATCGAATACCCCACTTTACTCTTTGAAAACATCACACAAAGCCCGCTCCCCATGAAGACCTCCTCATAAGGCGAGACGAATCGAACCCCTTGAGAACTCTTCCGCCGCCCCAACATCAGAGGAAATCGGAGGATCCCCCTGAAATCCCCTTGGAAACGCCTTAGAAACGGCTAGCCCCTCAAGAAAATGTCAACATTGGATGCATGCTATACAGAGAATCCCACTCGCACCCTCGTCCAGCTTGTCAAAAACAAGCCTAGAAACCAATCCCACCCTAGAAAAAAGGGACGAAGATCAACGACAGTCCCAAGACACAAAACACCGATTCCCCGCGGCCACGAGGAAAATTCGCTAGAAAAAGTTTTACAGGCACTTTCAAAATCCCCCTGTGAAAATTATTTTGGCCCCCACCCCTCATTATTTTTTCTCCAGCCACAAGACCGGGCCACGTCACCGTTTGATTCGAGCCCCAGCGACAACATCCCGCCTCACAGTCACGCCAGGCCCAATCCAGGCCCCAGATCCAATCTTCACACCCGGCAACAAAGACACATTGATACCCGTCCTAACATTATCACCAAGAATCGCCCCAAGCTTCCTCCGACCAGTATCCACCCGTCTACCCTTAACCATCGATATGATCGGTTGATCATCAAACCTGAGATTAGCAGTAATCGTCCCCGCACCCAACGAGCATCCAGCACCAACAATACTATCCCCAACATAGGACAAATGAGGCACCTTCGCCCTCTCCATCAAAATACTATTCTTCACGTCACAATAAGCCCCAACCTTCGCCCCTTCCCCCACCACAGTGTAAGGTCGAAGATACGCGTTCGGACCCACAACCGCATTCTCTCCAATGAACACTGGACCCTCCAAATAACAACCAGAACGGATCGTACTTCCCCTTGAAAGATGAAGCATTCCATGAATATGCACACCTGGCTCTACCATCCCATCCCTAGCAGACTCCATCACATCCAACGCCAATCGATTCGCCCCCAACAAATCCCAAGGATAACTAATACCCAGCCACTCCTGATCCTGCAACAATACCATCCTGAACCTTCTATCATGATCAATCAAGAACTGTATCGAATCCGTCAACTCAAACTCTCCCCGAGTCGAAAGCTTCGTCTTCACTATCGCGGGAAAGATCGACTGATCCATCAAGTACAATCCAGCAATAACCTCACCAGGACCCTTCTTCGCCGACTTCTCCCGAATCCCCCCAACCACCCCATCCTTCACAGTCAATCGTCCAAACTGGGACGCGTCCAACACCCTCGCAGCCCCAATCAAAAGATCCCCCGATGATCTTCTCGACATCTCAACAAGCCTTGAGACAGCCCTAGGACCATAGTAATTGTCACCATAAACAACAAGAAACCTATCCTCACCATCCAAAACATCCTTCCCCGCCTCGACAGCATTCGCCGTACCCTTCGGAATAGGCTGATCAACATAGGAAATATCGGCGCCAAGGCTCAATCCGTCCCCGAGAGCCTCCTTCACCATCGACGCCTGATAATTGACCAAGACAATAATCTCTCTAACACCCGCCTTGACCAATGACTCAACAGTCTGAAAGAGCAGCGGCCTCCCACCCACCGGCAGAAGAGGCTTCGGCCTATTCTCCGTCAGAGGCCAGAGACGCACTCCCTTACCAGCCGCAAGAACAAGCGCCTTCAACTCATCTAGCCACTCCGCGACAACCGCTGGGTCAAGTGAATAGTCTCCTTCATAATACGATCCATCTCCGACCACGTCTTCGACTCAACAGTCACACGGATCTTCGGCTCCGTCCCACTCTTACGCACCAAAACCCAAGACTCCCCAGACGCCGCCCTCAAACCATACTCACTCGTAAACCTCGACCCCCCACCAACAATCCCCGCAAGCTCAGACTCAAACATCGACGCCCCCTCACTATCCAGATCCACACTAAACGGAATACTCTGTCGATCCATAAAGTACTCCGGAATATCATTCAAACTAGCAGACACAGTCAAACCATCCTCCTCCAACGCCTTCAGATACAACAAGCCCGACAATATCCCATCCGGCGACGGATTGTAATCATAATGAATCCATGCTCCTGAAGGCTCGCCTGCAAAGCTTGATCCATGCTTCTTCATCTCCCGCAACAACAACGCATCACCCACAGGACCACGAATCACTCTCCCCCCCGCTTTCTCCACCGTCTCCTCAAGGACCATCGAACTATCGATCGGCACAAGAAACACCTTACTCGTCCGACTACCCCTAGCCAAATGAGAGACAAAATAGGCCAACGCACGATCCTGTAATGGACAGTCTCCCTTCTCATCAACAATCACCATACGATCCGAATCTCCATCAAAAGCAATACCCCCGTCCGACCCCGTCTCCCTAACCATCTGAGACAACAGTCCAAGACTCTCCCGCTTAGGCTCCGAGCCACGCCCAGGAAAACGTCCATCCGGAATAGAATTCACAGACGTCACCACGCAACCAGCATTCCGATAGACCAATTCCGAAAAACCGCAAGCGGCCCCATTCCCGGGATCAAGAATTACCTTCCACTTCCTAGACAGACCAACCCGTGAGATCATCTCCAGATACTCATACGGCTTCAGAAGCTCAAGCTTCTCACTTGGACGTACTGGTCTATGCTCCCTCGGTCCATCTAACAACTTCGACTCGTCATCCAAGGCTTCACCTTTCGACGTGAAAACCTTGAACCCATTATATTCCGGCGGATTATGACTAGCAGTAATCATTACCCCCGCAGAAAACTTCCTAGCACGCGTCTGATACGACAATACCGGCGTAGGAACAATGTGATAATCGAAAATATCCGCACCAGACTCCATCGCGGATGCAATGAACATCGAACGAAGAACCGGGCTTGACAATCGAGTATCATGCGCCACCGCAATCTTGTCCCCCATATTCGCAGGGACAGCCCTACCCAGCTCTGCTGCCAGGGCTGGCGTGATAACCTCCGGATACTTGTCTCTGATCCCCGAACTTCCGAAATGAAATTTCAACTATGCGTGCAGCTAATCCTTACTCGGCATCAGGAGTCGCCGCAACCATCAACACTTCCGCCTCAGCCGCCGCAACAGGGGCCTCCGTCTCTGCAGCCCTCAACGGTACCGAAAGTAGCTTCGACTTTCTAACACCGACATGTCGCAATGGACTGACCTTCTTTGCTTCATTGTAAACGTCACTGCCCATCTTGCCAAGAACCATCTCGTGACATAACTGTGAGTAGGTCAGACCCTGAGTCTTCTCCGCCACAACCTTCCCCATCACACGCCGGATCGCATGCTCTTGTGAACCCTGCACTCGGCCATGGCTGAACGCGATGACATAGACACGCACCAAGTATTTGTCTGGCGTTTGACCGGTGAATATTCCATCGATACGAGTGCTTCCCCGTCTCACGAGGCTTCGCAGATAGTCGGTCGAGTATTCGTGACTCTTGAGAATGGTCTCTGCACGGTTTCCCGCCGTCGAGGTTATTAGAAAGTAAAGCTTGGTCGATTGATGCGAAAAATCCGCGGTAATATCATAAAGAGTCGTCTCAACAACCCTCCCGATAAGCTTCTTCGGATCCTCCACAGGAATGTTAGACACGTTCTTATCGCCGAAGTATGATGGAGTGAAGACGTTGTACCATTCCTTGAGTCTCCACTTGTCACGTATCTTCTTCGCGGCTTTTGACACGGTTGCTACTCCATATTCTACTCGATTATTTTATCGATTGTGGCCTTGGCTGCTTGCAGGCATTGGAGCAAGTCGTCAAGGGTGGATATGAAGGTTTCAATTTTCCCATCGAAAACTACATCGAGAATCGCAGCCCTAGTTGTAGCCTTCGCCTTAACTGTCAAACCTTGCATATTCAAATTATCAGGTCCCACAGCCCGTACCAATGACGACCCAACAGTCTTGTTAGGCACAGCAATCTTGATCGTTGCGGTTATCACGATGAGATCGCTTCCACCGCCGCAGCCAATTCCTTGAGAAACTTATCCAGGACAAGTGGATCAACTGTAGCCCCGGCCGCTATCGTGTGTCCACCCCCATTACCTCCATATTTTTCACACAAGGATTGGAGAGTTCGGCCAAGGTTCAATCCCTTCGACACTAGATAATCAGTTCCACGCGTAGAAAGCTTGACCTCTCCATCCTTCGTATTAGAAACAACAATAGTCACGCGCTTGTCCCCAAAGAGATTAGACGACGACACCAGAGATGAAACCGCTCCAGTCATTCCTTCAGGTATGACTCCTTCACCGCGAACAATCACTAATGGCCCAAGCTGCTTCAACACCGAAGGATTCTCAGTAATCCAACCCATGTACTTGGCCAAACTCTTCCTGTAATCCTGATAGACAGCCTGCGCCTCCTCAAACACAGCACCCCTATCTCCAAGCCCCAATGCAACCCCCAGACTAGGGCGTTGCATCCGCCCGCAGGCATTGAGTAATGAGGAGTACTCTCGTCCATCCTTGAGAGGAGTCCATGGATCCTCTCGAGTAAGAGTATACACCGTACCGATCAGATCAAGAGCAACCTCACCGCTCAACTTCAACCCGATCATATACTGAACAATTCTATCGACCAGTCTTCTCTTCTCATCAACCGAAAGATCGGACACAGTCCTCCATCGATCATCAACCTTCGTCTGAATATTCGCACTATCAAGCAAGGCGAGACACTTGTCCTCTTCCCCTGAAAGTCCCGGAAGAAATGGCGATGTAGTAGTCGCGATCGCCTTGTGAATCGGCCTCGTCTGCCTACCATAGAAGATCAAGTCCTGAGTGGCCTCGACGAGCTTTGCTGAGGTCGCATCTTTCAGAATCTCCGCGTTCAACCCGATCAGAGCACGTTTTGGTCCCTTGTCCTGCTGGTCCCCAAGACATCCCACGATGGCAAGGGGAGAGAGATCAACGCTGGCAGGATCAAGGGCTTTCGCGAGAATGTATGCCGTACCTGCCCCGGAAACCTCTGTAGCCCCATCAAAACCTAGCAAATGAGGATTGAGATGGTGGATATTCCTAGGCGGTTCTCCCACACTCTGGTGATGATCAGCGATGACGATCTCTTTGTCCTGAAGAATCTTCGAGATCGAAGGAATGTATCCACTGCCGATGTCGGAGAAGACTACAAGATCAGATTCGATCTTTGCAATCTCCTCCAGAACCGGGTCTGTCATATTCTCAACGATTCTGAGATGTGCGGAGGTACCCAGACGGCTCACGCTCGCAAGAGTGATGCTGCCTGCACTTAGCCCGTCGGCATCAAAATGACTAATCAGTAGGAGTGATGCATTTCGCGATACTGCCGACTTTATGGCCTGTGCTGCTTCTTTCGCATGGTTGTCCAGTAGTACCCTACGATCCGCAGCGCTAGCGGATCGAGGCTGCAACTGGCTTGTACTCCCAATCGTTGGGTAGCCTTCCACTACCATGATAGAATTTAACGAGTCTATGAATCTTGGACTCGACGAGGGCGAGTGCTCTCTTGTTCGGATAGTCCTTCTTGTTCCGTTCCAAATGTCGTCTCATATTGTCCGCTCTTCGGACGAGTATGTCCAGGTCATCCGGGATTTTTGTCCGTAACTCCGGAGTCAAAACCGTCTCAAGTCTACGTCCTAAAGCCTGAGAAGCTAGGGGCACGCCATGTCTATCCCTCAATATTTGTCCCACTAGACTTGGAGAGTTGCCTTCCTTGACCAGCTTCAGAATCAACGACTCGACTTCCTCCGGCTGATATTTGAACCAGGCTGGAGGACGTCTACTGACAGGTCTTGTTGAACCGGAGCTTCCCTTTTTCGGAGAGTAGAGTCGTGCCATGTTGCGTTTTTTCTCCCGTTTTTTGATGAGAATCTTGAACGTTTCAGGGGCTTTATTTAAGCCGAACGCGAGTCAAATGAGTCCAGGAAGAGATCAGGCCGGACTTGCTGCGGGGCCGGATGGATTGAATCCCGTTCTTAGACAACATCTCGAGCAACGCCTTATCGGCGGTAGCCGCGACAGTCCGTGTTTTCTGGACAAGCGCGTAGATTGTCAGAGTGAGGTCCACATCTCTTGGTCCAAAAGGAGCCGGGACCTCTCGAATCTTCCATTTCTGAAGATTGTCGAGAATGAGACGGGCACTTCGCGAGGTCTCTGAAGACCCCTTCCTTACAAGCCTCCCTAACTCGTAGATGACAAGGTCAAGGCAGACAAGCTCGATAGGTCCATGGACCGCGTCCCTGACCTCTTCTCTAATGTCTCGATGCCCTTTCAGCATCGATATTAGAAAGCTTGAGTCGAGAACTATCTGCGTGGGCGGGGATTGTTTAGCGGATGGTTCCGAAGCCGATTAGTCTCCAGCTTTCACCAATTCTGCGGCTCAAAGCCACCTTCGACCCAGGGTCAACACAGATAGGCTTCTTCAAAGTAACCTCAACAATATCCTCACGCGCAGAACTCACAATCCCAGATGTTACAGCAGTCCCCGCGTTCAGGACCAGAGGCTCATTCATCTTGACCTTCTGAACCGGAACCAACAATTCAGTTCCAACTGCCTTTTCGAAAAGTTTCACATCCAATGGAACCCTCTCCAATGTCGGAGGCAACGAGCCAGTCTTCCCAACCACATTGCCAACTAGTCCATCCGACTTTGTTACAGATGGATCGAGATTGGTTCCTATCGCAACTAGTCCACCCGGATGAATCTGCCGGGCGTCACCGCCTCCAGTCTGTAAACTTGTGATTCCAGCAACTAGCGTTTCATATCTTGTCTTGCCCGAGCTTTCCACCCGGATTCCAGGCTTGATCTCGATCTCATCTCCTTTCTTGAACAATCCCTGCAACACCGACCCTCCCACTACTCCTCCTGTGAGATCATCGCTCTCAGTGCCAGGCTTGTTAACGTCAAAGGACCGGAGGATCGACAATCTTGCGGCGACTGATTGATCCCGTTTCGGCGTCGGCATCTCCTCCTGGATCGCCTCGATCAACGCGTCCATGTTCAAACCGCGCTGCGCAGAGACCGGAATGATCGGAGCGCCTTCAGCAACAGTATTCTTCGTGAATTCTTCGATCTCTTTCCGGTTGGCCAAGGCTCGTTCTCTGTCGACCACGTCAATCTTATTCTGAACAATCACCACGTTCTTCAGACCAACCCTCTCCGCCGCCAACAAGTGCTCACGATCTTGGGCCTGTGGCGTCTTAACGTTAGCAGAAATAACAAACAGGGCACCATCCATCAACGCTGCGCCTGAGAGCATCGTGACCATCAAGCTATGGTGTCCGGGACAGTCAACGAAGCTCACCGATCTCAAGAGCTTGGTCGGTGTCTGGTCGTGAGGACAGACCTTAGATGTGGAAAAGCTTGAAGGAGGCTTTTCTTGCTGACATTCATAGAAAGTAGCGTCGGCATAACCGATACGTATCGTGATCCCTCTGCGAAGCTCTTCTGAGTGTCGTGCCGTCCATACTCCGGTAAGTGCTTGGACAATCGTGCTCTTACCATTATCCACGTGACCCAGCGTCCCAATATTGACCTCCGGTTGCAGACTCGTCCCTGCCTTGTCTTCCCGATGTTGGAGGGCTGCCCTTGTTGCTGTCATTGTCTTTGTCCGCTGGGGACCCTCGTAGGAAGTTGACCAGCGTTAATTAAGATTCCATCAACAGCGCCGAGGTCCCCTGTGGCTTCTTAGGATAAATGGAAAAATCCGCCCCAATATCCGCGTCTTCGATCAGAACAAGCTTCGGTGAAACATCTTCTGGTGTAGCGTCGAGCCGGAGCATGTGCTTACTGTTCCAGTTGCACGAAAGGTACGAACAATACTGCTCATCCGGGCGGTTCGCCCATCAGGGTGGATAGAACCAAAAAGAAGAGCGTTATGCAACTACTCCTGAAAATTTACATTACCGACAGTGGACGTCTAGGGTACAAATTCAGAGAAATAGAGCTGAATCGTCGGGGAACTCCACGGTAGAAAAAATGTCGAGAAATGAACAGACAAGCTACATATTCGCCAACTGCAAAGGAGAGCGCGCACACATCATATCACAGATCGAGCGCATTGCCAATGTCGAATCCACGACTCCTGTAACAGGAAGATTTGACTTGGTGATCAAGCTGCGAACCAACGAGCCGAGCAAGGCCTACACCATCATGGAGAAAATCAGGGACATTCCGAGCATCACGAATACTCAGACAGCTATCTCCTTCGAGAGCATTTCCAACAGCTCCAACGAATCAGACAATGAGAGCCCACTAGCATTCGCCCTCTTGAAGGTCAAAGGTACATTCGATACAGTCCTGCGCAAACTGAAGACCATCCCCAACTTTGCAGAGGCACACGTCATACCTGGAGCGTTCGACATACTCGCAGCTTTCAGAGCCGACAGCCACGAGGAACTCCTGGAAAAATCCGTTGAGAAGATAGGCAGCATCAACGGAATCACAGCCAGTGAGACCCTCATATCCTACAACCCACCGGAAAGATCCGAAAGGATCTAGACCCGGGCCAGCGGACCCTCCAGCACCCCCCTTTTTCTTTCAACCAAGACCTGCGAAGAGTCTGAAACTTCACGCTCAGGTCTTGAAATCGTCGTCGCGATTGTCGGAATTTCCACGCAGAGTTCTGACGTGTTGGTGCCTTCGGTACAAATACCCAAGATAGTCATGATCTAACAGTTCTAATCCAGGCATCCTCCTCAGCTTTGAGTAATTCGCGTTACTCAACCAGTCGTCATGACGGGAGAAGGTTTAACGCGGTAGCTCACTGGGAACATGATTGTCCTTGTTGTGTCTAGGTATCGAATCGACAGCCCATACTTTCGGCGCCAGCCTTGTCGACGATCATGGACACGTGCTTTCGGACGTGAACGACAAGTACAGGCCTCCAATCGGCCAGGGAATCCATCCTAGGAAGGCGGCTCAACATCACGCTGATGTCGCCGCCAACATAATCGGACAGGCGCTGGCGATCAAAAACAGTGGTCCCCTGCTTCCGGACACGATAGCATTCTCTGCCGGTCCCGGCTTGGGCCCCTGCTTGAGAGTTGGTGCCACGGTCGCGAGAGCATTAGCTCTTTACTATCACAAGCCCCTGGTGCCAGTTCATCATGGCGTTGCTCATTTGGACTTGGCAATGCTCGGCAGTGGCTTCCGTGATCCACTCGCTGTTCTAGTGTCGGGTGGTCACACAGCCATAGCAGTCCACATCCAGAAGAAATGGAGGATCTACGGCGAAACCCAGGACATTACATTGGGAAATTTGATAGACATGTTCGCCCGCTCCTCTGGACTCCCATCCCCCGGCGGTCCAACCATAGAACAAGAGGCACGTAAAGGTACCAAATTATTGAAGCTGCCTTACACGGTGAAAGGGAATGATGTGGCTTATTCCGGATTATTGACTTCCGCGTCCCGGATGTTGAAGAAGGGCGAGAGCTTGCAAGACGTCTGCTATTCCGTTCAGGAGGTAGGTTTCGCCATGCTGGCAGAGGCGGTTGAGAGGAGTCTAGTTCAGACCAGGAGGAAAGAGCTGTTATTGGCAGGAGGAGTAGCAGCGAACAACAGACTGAAGGAGATGCTACAACAAGTAGCTCACGAGCATGATGCTTCCTTCCACGCCGCTGAATTGTCCAAGTCCGGGGACTGTGGGTTGCAGATTGCTTGGTCAGGCCAGCTAGCGTTTAGGTCAGGTATTACAGTAAAGCCTTCAGAGAGTCATGTTGTTCCAAGGTGGCGAATTGACGAGGCTGAGGTCCCATGGATACCAATCAAGTAGCTAATTCTCTGTTGATGCATAGAGGCGCGGAAGCAGACCTCTACCTATCAAAAGTTGGACCGTGGAAAGCAGTTCTCAAGAAGAGAGTCGAAAAGAAGTACAGGCAGAAGGATCTAGATGCCTGGATAAGAAGAGAACGCACACTGAAAGAGGCGTCGATGCTAGGTGAAGCGCGAAAAGCAGGTGTCCGAACTCCGAGTGTACTCAAGTTGGACCCAGAAGAATTCTCATTCACGATGGCTTTGATCCCGGGAAAGCTGGCCAGAGACAATCTTGATACGATGAAGCCTAGGGCCCGAGAAGGTCTCTTCGAAGACCTCGGTCATCAAGTAGGACAGTTACATCATAGAGGAATCGTCCACGGCGATCTCACCACCTCGAACTTGATCATATCGGAGGAAAATATTGCGTACATGATAGATTTCGGATTGGCCAATTACTCTCTTGAGGCAGAGGATCGAGCGGTAGATCTTCACCTTCTGAAGAGATCGATAGTCACAAGTCACAATTTCGGCACAGAGAAATGTTTCAAGGCATTGTCGAAAGGATACACCGCCTCACTCGGCGAGAGAGAAGCGGTCTCCGTCTACAAGAAAGCTAGTGAGATTGCGAGGAGAGGACGCTATTTTGCGATCCGCTAACCCCCCTGTTTGGCTGGCAACAGGTAACAAGCACAAGGTCGACGAGGCGAAGGCGACCCTGGAAAAGTATGGCATTCAAGTTCGTCAATTGAATATTATCAAGACAGAGATTCAATCATTCAGTTTGGAAGACGTCGTGAGATACGCCTCCGAGGAATTATCAGGATCCTCAGAACAGCGTTTGTTGGCCGTTGAAGACTCGGGACTGTTTGTCTCGTCGCTGAACGGCTTTCCGGGACCATACTCGTCCTATGTGCACAAGACTCTCGGTGTGCAAGGAGTCTTACAACTACTTGCCAACCAGCATGACAGGCGCGCCGTCTTTCAATGTGCACTGGCATTATCAGGCCCTGGTTTCCGGACCAAGATATTCACCGGAACCGTTCCAGGTAGGATAGCATCGAGTGCTGAGGGTTCTAGCGGGTTCGGTTTCGACCCGATCTTCATACCAAAGGGTGCAAGATTGACGTTTGCCGAATCCGGCCAGGATGTGAAGAACGAGTATTCGCATCGAGCACTTGCCTTCCGAAAGTTGGCAGCCTGGTACGTGAAACGTTGGCCATCTAGTCATTTGTCACCGAACGGAGCCCTAAAATAATCGCTGATGGAGTCGAAGGGAAGCTATGTTCAGAATGGTCACTGTGGAGGACGTTGTACGCATTCCTCCGCAGAAGTTCGGAGAGCCAATAGACCAAACCGCACGAGAACAGATCAAGCTCAAGTACGAGAATTACGTGGACGAGAGGCTAGGCTACGTTATCCTAGTCACAAACGTTGAGGTCGACCCCACAGGCAAGATATTGCCCGGGGATGGATCGACCCATCATAGAGCAGTCTTCCAACTCTTGACCTTCTTTCCCGAACTTCACGAAGTGATCGAGGGAGAAGTTGTCGAAGTCACCGACTTCGGGGCCTTCGTCCGTATAGGTCCAGAAGACGCATTGTTGCACGTATCCCAGATCATCGACGATTTCATCACCTACGACGAGAAACACGGCACCCTCTCGGGCAGAGAGACTCAACGAAAACTGGGCAAAGGAAACATGGTCCGAGGACGAATAATCGCGGTAAGCTTCCCACGAGGAGGTTCAGGCGGAAAGATTGGAATGACACTGCGCCAACCGTTTCTCGGACGGATCGAATGGATTCAAGAAGCATTGAAGGGTCCAGTCAAACCGGTGAAGGGCGAGCGAGAAGGACCGCCCGTTTCCGCGACCGCCCCGAGACGTGGAGGTCCGGAGCGTAGGCCATGACAGACAAAGCATGTAAGAATTGTCGAATGATCAGCGCGGGCCCCGTCTGTCCAAACTGCAAACAAACCAATCTCAGCGATGATTGGACTGGACTAGTAGTAATAATTGAACCGGGCAATTCTGAGGTGGCCCGTTTGATGGGTATTAAGGTCCCCGGAAGATTCGCTATACGAGTAAGATAGAGACAATCAGCCTAGGCTTTCGTTGGATAGTCTGTGAAGCTGCAAGAGCCACAGACCCATCTTTCCTTAGGCTGCTTGTGATACGCCATCACAGCACCGCATCTCGGACATTTCTTGTTCTTCATCTTCACGCCCGAAGGGGAAACTTCATACAATTCATTCCGTTGACGGTTGCTCTTCCTTTTCGACTTCGTCGGTGCCGGCTTGACTTGCTCTTTCTTCGATGGCGGCTGAGACATTGTTGATAGGACCGACGTCCATCCTGATCGGGTTATTTAGCTTGCTTTTCCATTGAACAATTGGGGAAACCTTCATAAAAGCCGGGTCACGTCCTTGTTCACTTCGCCAAATGAGAGTTGGAATAGATGGCGCAAAAAACAACATACATACGTTTCCAAGTACCGAAGGAGGCCTCCGACAAGGCCTACCAGCTACTGCAAGTAGCAAAAGACACTGGAAAGATCAGAAAAGGCACCAATGAAAGCACAAAAGCGATCGAGAGAGGATCCGCCAAACTCGTCGTAATCGCAGAAGACGTAGAACCACCACAAATCGTCGCCCACTTACCAATACTCTGCGACGAAAGAAAGATCGCATACCTATTCGTCCCAAGCAAACTAGAACTCGGCAAGTCCGCAGGACTAGATGTTGGCTCTGCAGCCGTATCGATTCTCGAACCTGGGGATGGTGCCGAGGCGCTACGGGAATTGCAGAATGTTTTCAACGGGCTTAGAAAATCCGGTGCCGCATAGTGAGCCGGGCCAGAGACAGAACTGAAGAAGGTCTAACACCCGCCGAAGTAACCCAGATCATTGGCAGAACCGGTGTAACCGGTGAAGTAATCCAGGTCAGGGTTAGAGTCGGCGAGGGACGAGACAAGGGACGAATTATCACTCGTAATGTGAAGGGACCGATCCGTCTCGGCGATATTCTAATGCTTCGCGAGACCGAGCGGGAAGCTAAGAAGATCCGGTAGAAGAGAACACTCATGCCCAGGACGTTCAAGTGCAGCTTCTGCGGAAGAAACTTCAACAACACCACTGGATTAATGCATGTGAAGAACGATGGGACGATAGTCTATCTCTGCTCCCGTCGATGCCGAGTCAGCATGTTATCATTCAAACGCGATCCAAGAAAGATGAAGTGGACGGAGTATTACGGAAAGAGAGAGAAGGGTCGCTGACCGCCTCCGCCTCGTCGCAGCAACAAAAACAAGAGCAGCAGTATACATTCTCATTCCTCAAGCCTGAAGCAGTCAAACAACGTCTTGTTGGAGAAGTAGTCTCTCGTTTCGAGAGGAAGGGCTTCACGATTCGGGAGCTGCGATTGCATCGGATGACTAGGAGCGAGGCGGAACGATTGTACAACGTGCACAAGGGCAAGCCATTCTATGAGGAACTAGTAAGTCATGTTACCTCGGGACCTGTGGTCCTCATGATCGTTGCCGGTCCGTCACCTGTTGAGACTGTCCGGAAATTGATTGGTGCGACGAATCCGTTGACAGCCGAGCCCGGAACTATTAGAGGCGACTTCTCAACATCGATCACAGCGAATGTAGTTCATGCCTCTGACACTTCGGAGAATGCGAGAAAGGAAGCATCAATCTTCTTTCCGCCAGATGCGCTGAGATAGTCTTTTCCTGCTCCTTCGTTCAGAATAGTCTCAATAGTTTAATACGAACCAGGTTCAATTTGGCTATGTCCCTAAGACACTGGAGGCCTGGCATGAATGTCAACAACGATCCGGCAGCCGATAGTAGTCGTCCTAGGCCATGTTGACCACGGCAAAACCACACTATTAGATCGCATCAGGGGAACTTCTGTTGCTGATAGAGAGCCAGGTCAAATTACGCAATGGATCGGCGCTAGTCTGATTCCCGCGCAGACTGTTCTGAAGATCTGTGGTCCATTACTAGAAAGGTTCGGATTCAAGATCGAAGTCCCCGGACTATTATTCATCGACACTCCAGGACATGAAACATTCAGCAACCTCCGCCGTCGAGGTGGCTCTGCCGCGGATGTCGCCATCCTGGTCGTCGATCTAACGAAAGGCATTGAGCCACAGACCGTCGAGTCGATGAATATTCTCAAAGCAAGAAGGACTCCCTTCCTTGTCTGTGCCAACAAGGTGGATGCTGTACCGGGCTGGAAGTCCCTGCGCAGTGGGTCATTCCTTCAGAACCTGAGGAATCAGCGACCCGAAGTCGTGACAGATCTCGATAATCGATTATACACCATGATGGGAGCCTTTTCGAGATATGGCCTCGCGACCGATCGGTTTGATCGGATCAGAGACTTCACCAAAACGATCGCTCTAGTCCCCGCTAGTGCGAAGACTGGGGAAGGATTGCCCGAATTATTGTCAGTCTTGGTCGGACTAACACAGGGGTTCATGAAGAAGAAACTAGTGGTTGAACAGGGCCCCGCGGAAGGAACGGTGCTGGAAGTGAACGAAGAGCCTGGATTAGGAGCGACGGTAGATGCTGTCATCTATAATGGACGATTGAAGGTGAATGATGAGGTCCTTCTTGCTGGCAAGAAAGGCTTGATCGGCACTAGAATACGGGCCCTACTCTTGCCGAAAGCAGGCGACGAGATACGGGATCCCAGAGACAAGTTCTCGCACGTAGAATATGTGGACGCCGCGGCTGGAGTAAAGATTGCTGCACCAGGACTGGACGAGGCATTGTCCGGTTCGCCACTGTACGTAGTGGGCAGTCCTGAGAAGAAAGCGGTGATCGAGAAGAGGATACGGGAAGAAGTTGAAACTGTTAAGGTTACAACGGACAGGGTAGGGATTATTGTCAAGGCCGACGCTCTCGGCTCGTTGGAGGCACTGACAACCTCGCTTGCAGCGGCTAACGTGCCCGTGAGAATAGCGGACGTCGGTGACGTTTCCAGAAGGGACATTGTCGAGGCGACGGTTGTAAAGTCGAAGGATCCCTATCTTGCCGCGATTATCGCGTTCAATGTGAAGATGCTTCCGGATGCGGAAGAGGAAGCGACGGCCACGAGTATCCAGATCTTCCGTGGCAACATAATCTATCATGTTCTAGAGGACTATTCTAGATGGGTCACTGCCCAGAGATCGGCAGGCGTCAAGGCGGAGATGGATCTATTGATTCGTCCCGGTAAGATACGGATACTGAGAGGGAACGTGTTCCGACGTAGCGATCCTGCCATCGTCGGGGTGGAGATATTGGAGGGCGTTGTCCGTCCAAAGTATCCACTGGTCAATGAGGATAGGAAACGGATCGGCACGATAGTACACGTACAGGATCAGGGGAAGGATGTGCCAGAGGCGGGTGTCGGGAAACAGGTTGCCGTTAGCATCGATAAGCCCACGGTTGGACGTCACATCTTCGAGGGAGAAGTATTGTATGTGGACGTGCCGCCCCAGCACGTGAAGATCTTGTCGTCGAAGTTCAAGGACTACCTCTCCCCTGGTGAAGTGGCATTGTTGAGTGAGATCATGGGCTTAGGCAAGCAGAGTACAATGGTAGGATAAACTCTACGACTTCAGTGCTGGCTTATGATTGAGCCACTCGTTAGCTCATAGCGTACAACATGTTAAGTATCACATTATCGCTAAATTTGCTTCTGTGGTCCAACCAAGACCGACACTTGGGATCATACTTTCACTTGTAGGTGGGGCCTTTACCCTTTCGTTGGCGACCCTGACTGCTTCGATGAACCTTACAGTCGCTCTTGCTAATCCTTTGTTCGATTTTACGCTTGTTATGGGTCTGGTCATTTGTTCTGGAGGTTCATTGTTGTATTTTCGACCAAGAAGACATTCCGCTTGGGGAGCGATCATTCTAATCGCGTCATTGGTAGACCTAACGGGCTCGTTCTACTTCCTCTACTCCCCCTTCAATGGGACCGCCAATCTTTTCACGCTATTCGCAAGCGTCGGTCCCCTAGTCGGATTAGCAGGAAGCCTAGCGGGTATCAATTGGAAGTCGCCTCATCAATCTCCAAACCAGCAATTGCCTCCCACCTAACGCCGTATTCATCTACAACCGCCATCACAAATTGAACAAACAGTCGGTCAGCCTTTCCGTCTTCAACTCGGAGAGATCGAGGTCAAGAAACACATATCACGTCTCATAAGATCAGGAAAAAGTGAGAAGGCCGTACACGAAAACGACACCTAGGATTCCTAAAAAATTTCCCAATGATACACAGACATATTTAGACCAACGAAGAAATCCCTTTGTGGTCAGAAACCAACCGGGACCCACCAAGAATCCAAGAGCCTCTGATAATGAGAAGTTTTCCTGTGAGGCTATACTGTGACTTGGAGAAAATACCTTGCTTATGAGAATCAGTGCTGCAAAGTCTACGAGAACGATCCCTATCGCGCCTGTGATCGGGTCGATGTTTCTCACCATTTCAGCTTTCCAATACGTTTCACCCTTAGAATTACAGCTTACCAAACTTGTAGTTGAGGCCAATCTCGAACGGATGCTTTCCGACCAAAGCTCTATTTTATAGGGCAGAGGGAGTCGCGTCGAGGAAATAGAACCGGGACTATCGTATGGCAAAGTTCACGCTCAATGTTTCGGACCCGAAGGCAAAGACTACCAGGCCCGTCGCTCTTGAAGGGGTTAGGGCTCAGCCTCTAGTTGGGAAGGGGATAGGAGAGTCGGTTGATGGTAGATTGTTGAACATCGGGACTGTCATGCTCAAGATCACCGGCGGTACGGACAAAGATGGTATCCCGATGCGATGGGACATTCAAGGAACCGCCAAGAAGAAAGCCCTGCTAACAAAAGGTGTAGGGTTCAGGTCGAAGGTTGACGGTGAACGTCGACGGAAACTCGTAAGGGGACGAGTGGTCGGCGAGGATACGATCCAGGTTAACAGTGTAGTCGTAGAAGGCCAATTATCATTGCCCGAACCCGCCGCCGCGGCTGAGAGTGGAGAAGGCGAAGCCGGGAAGAAAGAGGAGAAGCCTAAAGCCGGTGGAAAGAAAGGGGCAGGTAAGAAATGAGCCTCCAAGTACTAGATGAAAAAGTGAACCCGTTACTGGGACGACGCGAAGTTAGATTGATCATCCCACACTCGGGTGCAGGCACTCCGGACCGCGTCACCGTTCGTAAGATGGCCTCTGATCACTACAAGACCAGTATGGAACAAGTCTACGTCCGCAGCATAGCAACAAGGACCGGAGGATCCAACGCCGTCTGCGTGGTCGAAGTCTACGACAAGCCACAGGTGAAAGGCAAGTCAGTGCCAGCATTTGTCAAGAATCGAAACCTTCCAAAGGATCAGAGAGTTTCGAAGGGTAAGAAATCAGAGGAAACGTCGAGGCCCTCACCCGCACCGGCAACGGCACCAAAGCCCGCGGCGCCTAAACCAGCTGAAAAACCAGTTGCGGCTCCCACACCAACCTCGAAACCAGGTGCAACACCAGCGCCGGCTGCGAAACCCGCCGCCCCTCCTGCAGGTCCAGCAAAGGAAAAGCCAAAGAAATAGATTACTGGGCCGTCCTTTGTTAGTCGGCCTAGGTTGTAGCTAACGGTTACAGACCTTAGGTTTGCATCTGTCCATTTGATTTCTCCGTCGGTATTGCGGTTCCGCTCAATGAAATCGGCGAAAGCGGATCTAAAGCCGTTCACTTTTCTTCGTCATCGGTTTTTTGCCCAAGCGAAGTCAAAACCAACGAAGAAGACTAGTGCGATTCCGATCCAGAAAATATAGTCTAGTTCGAGTAGTACCGGATTGATAGAGATACAAGCGAAACCAGGAGCAGCGCACCCTAGAGCCCAGTATGTGTAAGAAACAGGGAATCCTGGGTTTAGCCCACCTGTGACTATGCTAGTTAAGGTGAGCAGTGCCAGTCCTACGAAGATTGAGATCAAAACGTTCCGAATGAGCCGGTCCACGTGAGTCGGATCGAAGGGCTCTCGAATATGATTTGCGGTCGTCAGGAGGCGTCAAGGGCCGGTCAACTTCCTCCTGGTCTCGGTTGGGAAGCGCCAAAGAGGTAGATCAGGGAATCCTAGTTTGATGATCAGCTATTATTGCAGCAGACGATCATAGCATCTAAACTTGCAGTTGCTTGTCAGATTTTCCGGCCGGCAATATCGTCCCGATAGCGGGGTCTCTTCCATAAGGCACCCATGAAGAAATATGCCGAGCACCCCGCATCTTTGGAATCCGAACGTATCTAACTAACCCCTCCAAAGTATCCTCCGCTTTCATCTCGATCACTCCATCCACCTTATCCTGAATAGCGGCTATGATGGCCGGATGGAACGCCTTCCGGGACAATGACAAACAACAACTTGCCTTTACACTTCGAATCTTGGCAACAAGAGTATGAAGGAAATCGAACGAAGGACGCACTCCGCAGCGCTGGATCAATGTTGTGAAACTGTCGAGGGCGAAGAGTACGCGGGCTGAATCTCTCGGATCTGATAATGCCTTGGAGACGATTATGCTAAGGTCGGAGAGTAGCTGTGGGTCTACGCTGTATAGCTCCTTACTTCTAACTCCGACCAGGAAGGAGTAGCAGTCGATGAAAACCAACCGTCGCCGACCCTCTGTCTCATATTTTCTGGGATCTACCCCCATGATTCTCATCGATTCTCGGATATTGTCTGGGAAATCGTCCAGTGCCGCATATACCACATCCTTCCCTTTCTTCAACGCCTCTACGACCATCTGAACTATCATTGTAGTCTTGCCAGTGGCCGGATCTCCCATTATCAAAGAGACAGCTTGTGTTGGGTATCCATCCGGTAGGAGCTGATCTAGCATGGGTATCCCGCTTGGCTCACGTTGCGAGATCGCCGCCTGCTCTTCATAAGAACTAGGCGACGTCAGCCGCTTGGAAATTTCTCTCTGGAGTTCTTGGTCTCGGTTCTTATTGAACGAGACCACTCTTACCTCCTGCAAGAGGCCTAACTCTACCAGATCAGTAACGTCTTGCTCTATCTCCTTCGGGTCACGATGGATCTTCTTGGCAATATTCTCGACAGTGTCCGTCGAATCCGGATAATCGTGAAAGTACATGAGGAGCTCGGCCTTGATCTCGGAGCCGATCAGTTTCTCGAGCAGATCATGCTTAAGGCTAGAAGACTTCACTGGCTCGGAGTTACTATTTGTGCTTACTGCAGTCACTATGTATCGTCTCCAGACCGCTGTTCAGTATTCCTAGCCGTCCGAAGCCATACTGATCGACCGATTATCGTATCTTGTCAGGCGGGATCGGTGTCGGCGCTAGTGAGAATCCGTCCTTTGTTATGTAATAGTCGTAGCCTTCTAGACGATGCTCTGTTCCCCTCATCTTGGGGATATAGACACGCCGTCGCACACGTGAATTATCGAAGTTCGCATCCAAAATGATGAGTCCATCTCCCAGGAATTCTTCGAAGCTCGTCCCAAGCTGTCTCTTCCCCCACGGGACTTCACTAATCATTAGGGTGGTACACTGGGCGGATTCGAGGAATTTTAGCATGATATGGAGGAAGCTGCGCGCTTCCGCCTTGCTCTCGAAGCTGGCCATCAGAGCTGATAATGAGTCGAAGACGAGACGTTTTGCATTGATGGAATGGAGAGCTTCCAGTACTGTCTCGAGAGTAGTGCTTACTCCTGCCTTCATGGTCTGTTGAAGAGAGACCAGCGAAACCTTGTTCTCTGCCTCTAAACGATTGAAGTCCCATCCGAACCTGGAACCGTTGCGCTTCAACCTCTCACTACTCTCTATCACCGAGGCATAGACACCGTTCTCTCCACACTTTGTGGCGCCATGATAGAGGAACTGCAGCCCCAAAGTTGTTTTGCCTGTTCCAGGCTGACCGGCGACGATGATAGTGTCTCCTCGACAAAGTCCGCCTTCGATGATACGGTCAAGACTTACGATGCCTGTTGGAACTCTGTTGCTCGTAGGAGTATTGACCGGTTTGTCGATCTGACCAGTGATATTGGCGCGTCGAGAGTCCAACATGTTATATCGCGCCTCCGATCGACCAGAGCTTCACAGGACCAACTTGTCGACAATCGACTTTGCCCTTGGCTTTGAGAACATGTAGGTATTTTGAGGCGGTTGATCTGTTTATGCTCAACTGTTCTGCAACCTCGCTTATCGAGCTACTGGGTCTCTCGCCCAGAGACTGGACTATTCGCTGCTCAATATCCTCCAATGCTACTGGTCCGATATTGGACGCGGCTTTGACTAGCGACAATGCCATACGGAGACAATCCACTTTCCCGTTCATCATAAGCAGAATGTTACTTGGGAACCATTGTCAAGGTCATTTGCGAGTGAAGGTTAGTTAACAGAAGGCCGTATCGAAGTCGCTAAAAAGGCCGTTAACGGTTCGGTCACGTGCTACATGGAATGAAACAGCTCACTGTATTGAAGCTGGGAGGCTCTGCGATTACTGACAAATCGAGAAAACTAACTCCCGATCTTGTCACGATTCATCGATCGGCCGACCAGATAGCCAAATACAAAAGGCTCATGATTCTGCTTCACGGCGGCGGATCATTCGCCCACCCCTTTGCTAAGAGGGGAAACCTCGCGAAAGGGTTCAATGATCGTTCACAGTTCAAAGCTTTGGATGAGACGGAACTCTATCTGGACCAACTTTCCCGGATCATACAGGTAGCCTTGCTTCAGAGGAATGTGGGCTTTGTACCTTTTAGGCCCATGAGCTACATGGAGACGAGCCAAGGAAACCTTTCGAAGGCTTTTCTGGATCCGATCACGGACGCTCTACGCCTCGGCCTAGTCCCGCTTTCGCATGGAGATGTTGTAATGGATAGCAAAATTGGATTCAGCATTGTCTCAGCCGACCAGCTCGCCTCACTCTTCGCCTTGAAATTGAAAGCCTCCAACGTGCTGTTCGGATCGGATGTTGACGGCATCTATAGTGCAGACCCAAAGAGATCGAAAACAGCCCGACTGGTCAAGGAAGTAAACAAAAAGAATTATCGACAGATACGTGCAGCGCTCCGGAAAAGTCCACTTGGGGACGTGACAGGCGGCATGCTGGCCAAGTTCTCGCAAGCAGTAATACTTGCCAAGAACGGTTGCGAATCCTACATCTTCAATCTTCGACGAGAAGGGATGCTCGAAGCGTTGTTGTCGGGCAAGAGTCAGGGGCTTGAATGCACTAGATTTGAGACATGGAGAAGGCCACGCGTGAACTAGTACGTTCTGAGGACGACCATGTCGGCGAGTTGGGAGAGCGACCGTTTGTAATCCGAGCCATCCAAAATATCCAGATGCTTCTTGGCCTCGTCCAAGTACTCCATAGCCACCGTCCGACATTCATACTCGGCCGGTGTCCTAGCTGCTAAGGCTCTAGCCTTCGAGGCCATTGTCTTAGTCACCTTTTCTGATCTGAGGATAGATAGTAACTCGCTCCTCCCTGCTTTGGGCAGATGTCTCAATGCCACAAGTATTGCTGCATTCCCCAACTTGTGCTCGATAACATCCTTCGCGGTCTCTTTGCCAGTTGATTGTCCATAAACGTCTAAGACGTCATCCATGACTTGGAATGCTAAGCCCGACTTCCAACCAAACTCGCCGAGGTTCTCGATCGTCTTCCTGTCGGCTTTTGCGGCGTAGCCCCCGATAATGGCAGCAGTCCGGAATAGAGAAGCGGTCTTCTTGCCTATCATGTCGAGGTACATTCGAAAGTCTGGATCCAACACACGGTTTGAAATCAGGTAAGGATCCACACGGCCAGCCTGTTCGAAAAGAAGATCAAGCCTTTCTCCATCAATAATCTCCTTCATCGCCTCGACCGACTTCCTCCTGATCCTATCCCGGCTAGAGCACTCATCAACGATATCGTCGATTATCTCACGGTAGAACATTCCAACCAATAGCGCTACCGAGTCGCCCATCTTGGCCCGGACTGTCGGCTTCCCACGCCGGACCTCGCCATGATCGATGATATCATCCATAACCAAGGAATAATTGTGTATTAACTCCACAACAGCCGCAGGTGCAAGAGCATCACTCAGCTTCCCACCAGCCGCGGCACAGGATAGCATCACCAAGGCAGCGCGCATTCGTTTTCCACCGCCAACCTTGAAGTGATATTCTAGGGCGGGACGGAATGTGCTGTTAGATGATCTGGAAAGGGCTTGGATAATGACTGGGTCTACCTTACGTCCAAAGCTTGTGAGCTGGTCTAGGAGCCTGGAGCTCATTCAGCTGCCTCGACGGCCTCAACCTTCTCAGCCTCCTCGTCCACTGACCCAGCCCTTTCTGTGGCCACGGGCTTCTTCAACATGGCACGGTTCTCGATCGCAAGTTTGCTGAGTTTGTCGACGTTGAAATCGTAAATCGTGTGCCGTCTCGGATCGATCATAAGATGCATCTTTTTCGCTGCATCTACGTCAAGGCCCGCCTTCTTCAATTCGCTCAACGAGAAGCCGCGTCCCTTTCGCAGGAAGACCTGGCCTTTCTGGGATCGTTGGACCATTGCCTCGAAACTGTTTCCCAAGACCAAACCATTCCCTTGTGTCATTCTTGTCATAATGTTCCTAGTCCTGATTTGCCGGATGCGAATGGTCTACAAGAATCACTTCGTACCAGTGATTCTTACCATCCGAAAACAGATAGTAGGAATTCTTCAAGGTCATGTTCGGATACTTCCTCAAGACCCGATTCTCTCCAATCCTCTGTGAGGATATTGCCCTCGTGAATTTCGCGGAGCCCATTGCCTTCGGTCTCCTTCCCGAAGCCGGCCTCGGCTTCCTAGCTCCACCCGTCCGGACACGTACTCGAATCATGATGATGCCTTGTTTCGCCTTGTACCCCAGCATTCTTGCCTTATCCGGCCGAGTGGGTCGACGAATGCGCATGATTACAGGATCCCGCCGCCATTCGACGGCTTCTTGCCTCAGCCAGCCCAAAAGCTCAGGATCATGCTTTCTCCACAATTGCTGAAGGTACTCGTAGGGCATCTATGATCCATAATCTCCTTGATCCACTTGCCTTCGGGTTTTCCGACCTCGGTCTTCCGCATCCCTGATAAGGGTTACTAGAGGCTGCACATCCTCAACACTGTTAAATCCATCTATCAATCCGCAACCAAATGAGAGACCATAAGGAAGCAGTTGTGAGAATGATGCGTCAAGAGACGAAGCTGCTCAAACGTGCCTACGAACCTGCCAGACTCGCGATGAAGTATCATCCATTATACCATGGGAAGATCGAGATCGCGCCAAAAGTCCCTGTGAACAGCTACGACGACTTTGCCGTCTGGTACACGCCGGGCGTGGCAGATCCTTGCAAGGATATCCAGGCGCACCCGGAGAAAGTATTCGATTACACAAACAAGTGGAACAACGTCGCAATCGTAACAGATGGTAGCAGAGTCCTCGGTCTAGGAGATATCGGCCCAGAGGCAGGACTGCCAGTGATGGAGGGGAAGAGCCTACTCTTCAAGTACCTGGGCGGCGTAGACGCGTTCCCGATTTGTCTCGGTACCAAGGACCCTGAGCAGATCATGAATGCGGTCCGATGGCTACAGCCTTCTTTCGGCGGAATCAATCTAGAAGATATTGCTCAGCCAAAGTGCTTCGACATTCTCGACACGTTACGGAAGGATATGCCAATACCGGTATGGCACGATGATCAGCAAGGAACGGGGACTGTCGTGTGCGCGGGACTCATGAATGCACTGAAGATCGTTGGAAAAAAGATGTCTGAGGCTCAGATATGCATGCTCGGTGCTGGAGCGGCCAACATCGCAATCGCGCGCATCATAATCGCGGCAGGCGTCACCCCTGGCAACATCCTCATGGTTGACAGCAAAGGGATACTCAGCAAAGACCGAACGGATCTCAAGGAGAAGAATCCGGTGAAATGGAACATGTGCCTCATCACCAATAAAGAAAACAGGAACGGTGATTTGAAAGAAGCGATGAAAGGAATTGACGCGATAATCGCAATGTCTCAACCGGGCCCAGGCACGATTTCCAGAGATTACGTCAAACTGATGAATACGGACCCGATCGTATTCGCGTGCGCCAATCCAATCCCAGAGATATGGCCATGGGAGGCGGAAGAGGCAGGGGCAAGGATTGTTGCAACCGGTCGATCCGATTTTCCGAACCAGGTCAACAACTCCCTCGGCTTCCCTGGGATATTCCGCGGGACCCTAGACGCTAGGGCAAAAACGATCACCGATGAAATGTGCATAGCCGCCGCGAGGGAACTGGCAAAGATTGCAGAGGAGAAGGGCTTGCAAGAGGATTACATCATACCTTACATGAGCGAGTGGGAAGTCTACCCAAGAGAAGCAGCAGCTGTCGGATTGGCAGCAGTCAGCCAAGGCATCGCCAGACTAAAGCTGAACAAGAGACAGTTCCTTGAACGCGCCGAGACAATAATCAGCAAGTCTCGAAGGACAGCGGACCTATTGATGAAGAGAGGAGTCATCAAGAACATGCCTCTAGGTTCACTTCGTTCTAACGCCGGAAAGAGACGGAGGCCGAGCAGCAGTAGAAGGGGTGGAAGAACACGGTTAGCAAGTACAAGATAGCCGTAATCGGCGGCACCGGCGATCAAGGCTTCGGCCTTGCATTGAGATGGGCGAAAGCAGGCTATGAGGTAATCATCGGCTCTCGAAGTCAAGAAAGAGCGAATGAGGCAAGGAAGAAGATCAACGATTCCGTCGGGCCTAGTGCCCGTGTATCAGGATTAGCGAATCCTGACGCTGCCAGACAGGCGGACATAGTCGTTCTCTCTGTCCCGTTTGAAGGCTTCAACGAGATCTTCAAAACGATCAAGCCAGTATTGAGAGAGGGACAACTAGTGATCAGCGTAATGGTCCCATTGGAAAGCTCTGTAGGGGGAAAGCCCACAAGAACGGTCGGACTGTGGGATGGATCCGCTGCAGAATACATCAACCGGATACTTCCGAGGAACGTCGAATTAGTAGCAGCCTTCAACAACGTCAGCGCGGAAAAACTCCACGACCTCAACGGCATAGTCGACTGCGACGTGTTGATCTGTGGCAACAGGGAGGAAAGTCGGAAGAAGGTCTTCGAGCTGGTCAATGCAATACCTGGGGCCAGGCCCGTGGATGCCGGACCTTTGGAGAATTCGCGAACAATAGAGCAAGTGACCGCCCTGCTCGTCTCATTGAATATTCGACATAATGTAAAGGGTGCAGGGATCCGGATTACAGGGCTTCCCTGATGGTTGAACAGTGGGGTAGAACGTGCAGGTAGGGGTCGTTGGGAAGCCTAACACTGGAAAGAGCACATTCTTCAGTGCTGCAACCCTAGTCCAAGTCGCTATAGCCAACTATCCCTTCACGACGATCAAGCCAAACCATGGAATTTCTTACGTCCGGAGCAAATGTGTTCATCCGGGCCTAGGAGTAACCGACAACCCGAAGAATTCCAAATGCATCGATGGGGAACGATTCATACCCGTTGATTTAGTCGATACTGCCGGTCTCGTCCTTGGTGCGTGGGAAGGCAGAGGATTGGGAAATCGCTTTCTAGATGAGGTGCGTAAGGCAGACGCGTTGATACATGTAATAGATACTTCTGGCTCCACTGACTTGGATGGTAAGCCTGTGAAGATGGGATCTCATGATCCGCTCGAAGACGTGAAATTTCTGGAACATGAATTGGACATGTGGATGGTCCAGATACTGCAGAAGGAGTGGGAGAAGCTGGCAAAGAAAGCCGAGATGGCCGGCGAGGATCCCGCAAAGATAGTCTCTGAAAAATTGAGTGGGCTTGGAATACGAGAATTCCAGGCCGAGGCCGCCTTGAAACAAGTAGGTATTGGCGAGAAGCCAAGTGCCTGGTCCAAAGAGGACCTGCTGCGATTGGTTGAATCCTTGCGAAGGCTTGCGAAGCCCATGCTCTTGGTCGCCAATAAGATGGACCTTCCCTACTCCGAAGACAATCTGAAACGATTGCTAGACACAGGACTGCCAACTATCCCTGCTTGTTCGGAAGCAGAGCTGGCCCTTCGACGAGCAACAGAGAAGGGCTTGATCAGTTATCATCCAGGAGACAGCGACTTTACGATCGGCTCAAACGCACGCTTGAGCCCCGAGCAGAAGACTGCTCTCGAGATGATCAGGGACCGGGTATTGAAGGTTCAAGGTACGACCGGAGTCCAGAACGCGATCAATTCAGCATTTTTCAAACTCTTGGACATGATCATTGTCTATCCTGTCGAGGATCCTGAGCGTTTGACGAACCACGATGGCGAAGTGTTGCCTGATGCCTATCTTGTTCCACGAGGAACCACACTCAAACAAATGGCTAGCATGATACACACGGAATTGGGTGCACAGATGCTGTACGGTGTTAACGTCCGCGACAAGATGCGATTGGCGGACACATACCTTCTCAAAGATGGCGACGTGGTCAGTATCGTTAGTGCGGCCCAACGCAAATAGTCTTGTGAAGAGGGAATGATCTGCGCCAAGAGGAAGGTTCGAAACAGGTAAGATACCTCCGCAGGTCCTGACTCGATCCGTCTATCCATTCCTAGGAAAGAGGAGCAAACGTGTCGTCCTTGGTCCCGGGATCGGACGGGATGCAGCTATCGTCCGTCTCGACAAGAGACTCCTGGTGTTTTCTGCAGACCCGATAACAGGAGCCTCCAGACACATCGGGGCTCACGCCGTCCATGTCAACGCCAATGACATCGCAGTTGCGGGTGCGGTCCCAGTTTGGTTCCTATGCACAATACTAGTCCCGCCTGGAACCAATGAGTCCGAGCTGCGCGGAATAATGAAGGAGGTTAACAAGGAAGCCCGTAAGCTCGCGATAACTGTAATCGGTGGTCACACCGAGGCTACCTATGACCTAAGGCACCCGATAATCGCAGGGTTCATGGTAGGCGAATCGAAGAGCGGTACCTATCTCACGGCCGAAGGCGCGCACGAAGGAGATACGCTTTTGATGACAAAGACGGCAGGCATCGAAGGGACGGCTGTACTGGCAGCGGATCACAGCAGACTGCTTAAGCAGAAGGGAGTAGATGATAGAACGATCGGGAGGGCCCTGAGATTTTCCAATAGGATCAGCGTAGTCCGAGAAGCCGTAATCGCGTCCAAGACGAAAGGTGTGACAGCCATGCATGATCCCACTGAAGGTGGCGTCTTGAACGGGCTTTGGGAATTAGCCGAGGCCTCCGGCAGAGGGATAATTGTTGAATCTGACAAGATCCCGGTCGCCCCTGAGACCCGGACCATTTCTGAGGCTTTGAACCTCGATCCTCTGAAGCTGTTGGGGTCGGGAAGCCTTGTCATTGCGGTTGCAGCCCCTAGGAAGGACGCGGTCCTTGAGAGACTCAATGAAAACAGAATCAGAGCAACCGAGATAGGTCGTCTGACGAGAAATAGCAAAGGCAGACTCGTGAACCACGGAAGTATTCAGAGAAGATTGACGGTGGTTAACAGGGACGAACTTTACCGAATCTAGGAACTGTGGACGTTGATCATGTGCGGATCTTTAGCTCGGAAAGGTTCTTGGAGGGTTGTCACGATCATCATCAGAACCAGAGCTAGAGTGCTGATGAAGAACCATCCAGCTAGGTCGGCTCCCGAGTATTTCACCGCCAACGCGTAGCCTATAGGGATCGAGACGGCTCCGAGAATGTGGACAGAGTTCATCAAGCTGATTCCCAATGGGGCATAGCGATGTCCCACCTCGGGGTATTGGCTCGCGCTCGCGTACATTGTCGAGAAGACCATGGCATACAGGAATCCAATCGTCGGGATCAAGAACCATAGTCCTTCGACCGGGACTACACCGATGAAACCTAGAAGTACGCTCGCCATAACTCCCGGAATTAGGATGAACTCTTTTCTCCTTCGCAACCTGTCTGATAGGAATCCTCCTAGTGGACCCCCTACCATGCTCGCAAAGAGAAGAAGAGAGGACAACAAGCCGGCAGTATCCAGCGCAACTCCTCTGATGTCGTGAAGGAACTTTGGCAAGAACTGGGCTGCTGTGAATGTTCCGCCCCACAACCCGAGCACCCCGAATGCTATTACCCAAATGTTCCGGCTCCTCAGAACAGGTCTTATCGAATTGTACGCGGGTCGAGAACCCTTGTCTCTTGGAACAACCACCTCGCCGATTACGAAGAGCAATAACCCTAGCAATCCTCCGAGTACGAGTCCAATTCGCCATCCGAACCCTGGTGCGTTCATTATGAACGCCCAGACCCAGAGGCCAATTCCTCCACCAACGCTGAATGCTCCGTTGTACAATCCGATCACGAAACCCTCTTCTTGTTCTCGGAATAATGGTGTGAGAACGCCGATCGCGGGGCTGAAGAATAGACTCGCGCCCACTCCGAGCATTAATCGTGAAAGGAACAGGTAGGGAAAGCTTGGCGACAAGCCCTCAGCGATTGCTGAGATTGATAGAATGAGCATACCGAGCTGGGAGGTGTTCTTATTCCCCCAATGCGCCGCGATGAACCCGGCGGGTACCTGGAACAATCCCGCACCGAGTAGGAATGAAGACGTTATCACAGCAAGGCCGAACGTGTCGATGCCTAGATCAGTTCCGATTAGGGGGAGAGCTGGGGCGAAGTTGTACCAGTTCAACGAGTATACAGTCCGAGACGATATGACGGAGGCAAGAACGAGCCACCTGTTGCTTGGCACAACAACTGATTTCGCCTCGGTTACGGACGGTGCTTCCTCAGTCGTGGACAATCCGTCCGAATTCTTCGTAGGATCGGGTCCTCCCTCACTCAAGATCTACTTCATCCAGTCCCAAAGGACTGATCCGTTGGGCCAGAGAAGTCATCGGACCCAGCATGAGGAACAGATCGAACGGCTCAATAAAGCCTTACCCGCTCCAAAGAGGACTGAAAAATGCTACCTGCGGTGAGAGTCACGCCTCTAGCTTACGAGAGTCTAGGAGTCAGAGGAATGTGTACTCTGCTCGAGACGAAGGAAGTAGGAATACTTGCCGATGCGGGCGTGGCTATGGGGCCACGATTCAGATTAATGCCACATCCAATCGAATACAAGGCACGGGCCAAAGCTAGGGAGAAAATCGAGGCCGCGGCGGGAACTGCAAAAGTTACCACTATTTCTCATTACCATAATGATCATCATACGCCAAACTTCGAAGATCCAGTCTGGCTCGGAAGTACACCCGAGAACGCGGAACGTATCTACCGTAACAAGATAATCCTCGCAAAGGACTATCGCTCGAAGATCAATGTTGCCCAAAGACGAAGAGGCTGGCTGTTCAAACAATCCGTCGAAGAGATTGCCAAGGAATTCGAGATAGCAGACGGTCAAACATACACATATGGCAGGACGACAGTCCAATTCTGGTCCCCCGTCCCTCATGGGGAATCGGATTCCGAGCTTGGATGGGTCATACCGTTCTCAGTAGAATCGAAAGGTGAGAAGGTCCTCTATGCTCCCGACGTACAGGGTCCGGTAGTCGAAGAGACCGTCCAACTAATCCTAAAGGAGAAGCCGGACACACTGATTATCGGAGGACCACCAACCTACCTACAGGGATTCAAGGTCGGCGACGAATTCATCAATGCCGCCCGTCATAACATGAAAAGGATTGCTGAGAAAATACCGATCTTCGTAGTAGATCATCACCTCTTACGGGATCCGATGTGGTCTAAATTCCTAGACCCCATAAGAGAAGTGGCCGCAAAGGCCGGAAACAAGGTCATAACGGCGGCCGAATTGCTCGGCGAAAACCCAGCACCGTTAGAAGGCGAAAGGAAAAAGTTGTACGAGTCCGAGGTACCCAGCAAGGAGTTCCTGAAGTGGGCAAAACTACCGAAAGAGAAACAGAAGGGTGTCCCCCCACCACTCTAGTGAGGGACTGGGCGGTTACTTCTCTTCTTCTCCCGATTCCATCCGCTTTCGAATCTCGGCAAGACGCTTCCTATTCTCATCCATCGAGTCTAGAGGACTCGGCCGTTTGACCCGGAAAGCAGCCTTGCGCTGTCTCTCTTTCATCTCACTCTCTAGAAGCTTCCGTTTTCGTTGTTCCTCTTGCATGTGAACGAGAATCCGTGCTTTCTCCCAAGGAGGGATGCGCTTCTCCTTCTTCTCCGTCAAAGTCCGACAGCTCCTAATTGAGCTATTCCGATAATAATGCGATATTGTAGCCCTTCACGCAGTTGGGGTTCCCAGTTGTCTGTCAAGGAATTCGATAACCCCTTTGTACTGTCGAATCAGGTTCTCCCGCTTCTGGAATCCGTGTCCCTCGTCCCAGACGACCGTCATCTCGTACCGCTTCCCTTGCTCTTTCAGTTTTGAAGCGAATTTCTCGACGGGACCGAGAGGACATCTGGAATCATTGCCTCTATGCCATATCAACAGTGGAGCTCGGATATTCTCAACGTAATGTATAGGGGACCTGTCATGATAGAGCTCTGGATTCTCCTCAGGTGTCCCGAAATAGCGTTCAATGAAGCTTCTGAAGATCGCATCCGAAAGATCGTACATTTCCTTCCAATCGGTGATGCCGACGATGGCGGCACCGGCCGCCCAGTACTCTGGCTTCTTCGCTAACCCTAGGAAGGTCATATAACCGCCATAGCTTGCTCCGACAAGAGCAATCTTACCCGGATCGACATCAACCCGCTTCCTCAGATACTTTGCTGCCTCCTCAACGTCCCTCAAGTCTGCTCCGCCGATGTCAAGCACGTTCAGTTTCTCAAAGTCTGCTCCGTACCCGGTGCTGCCTCGAATGTTTGGTGCGAAGACAGGGTAGCCGGCGAGGAGAAATGACTGTATTGCGGGGGTCCAAGTGTCGGCTACCTCCCACGCAGGACCGCCATGTATCACTAGCACACACGGTCTGGGCCCCTTTTGGTCGGATGGGGTCAGAAACCAGCCGTGAATTGGGCGATCGTCGAAGGATTTGTACACAACATGCTCAGCTCTGCCAAGCGGCAGTTTGGTGCTATGCTCGAAGATACTGGTGGTTGTGCCAGCTTTCAGATTGGACTTTGT